>ENA-ORDP01000485-ORDP01000485.1-marine-sediment-metagenome-genome-assembly--contig:-NODE-485-length-25984-cov-3.046319_pt1 | contig 25984 bp, 23 predicted proteins | sample MGYA00248627_ERZ508539 | MGnify/ENA primary metagenome ERZ508539 (study PRJEB26208, sample SAMN05571518) | marine sediment metagenome | biome: deep sea; feature: Hydrothermal vent; material... | reverse complement strand
CGGGGCCAGGGGCAGCGGTTTTGGCCGGGAAAAAGGCCTGGAAGCCCTGTACGGATTTTCGGCGACCAAGACCATCGCCATCAAGCACGATTGATCCGGCACCGGGTTAATGGTGCCGGAACACCGGGTTCAGACAGGCCTGCCTTCGCTGGTTGCCCATTCTTTGTGCAAGTCGGTATTTTCCTAAATTACCGCCGCCGCACCTGATTTCGCCGCCGCCAGAATGTGCCTGTCGGCATCGGCGACAACCTGGGCCATGGCCCGATTGGCATCTTCGCCCAACAGTCCTTCGGGCCGGGCGTCGCGGATCAGGTCCAGGGCGATCTGGCGGGCCTGATCGAAAGCCGTGTGCCGGTTCGATTTTTCATAGTCGTCCCGGCCCTGTCGCAGGAAGGCCTTGGGCGTGACCTGATCGCGGCAGTATTTGAGCGTATGGCCGCTGTCGAGGAAATGACCGCCGCTGCGGATTGATGAAACTTCAGCCCAATTCAGGCTTTCATCGGTGATCTCGGGAATCTCGATAAAGCGGCGCAAGATGGCGCCGATTTCGTTGTCCAGCACGGCCTGCACCGGGCTGAACACGGTGGCGCATTCCAGTTGGCCGACGCCGCCGAGAATATCGACCCCCGACAAGGCCACGGCCTGACCCAACAAGGCCCGTTCGGCCATGGATTGCACATCCACATCGGGCGTATCGGAACCCGATCCATAGGTATGGGCGGGCAAGCCGAAGCCGTGTTTCATAAGCTGAATGGCCATGCTGGCGGCCTGCAGGGATTCAGAACACGATTGCAATGCGCTGCCCGTGCGCATATCCAAGGTGAACATCAGCGGCGTGGCGATCACCGGGGTGCCCGGCGACAGCACATGGGTGAGGGTCACCATGGCCAGGATTTCGGCCGCCGCCATCAGCACCATGCCCGGTGTCGATAAGGGGGCCGTGCCGCCGGCGGACGGCAGGCTACAGGCGTGCAGGGGCAGGCCGTAGCGTCCCGCCTGAATGATAATTTCCGTATCCATGAACTTGAATTCAAGCGGCGAGAACGAACACGTTATGCAACTGGCCAGGGGTCGTTCCCGCAACTGCGCCTCGCCACCCGCCGCAATGACCGCCAGGGCCATCAGGTAGTCGATATTTTCCCTGGCATAGGGCTGCACCCACACATGTTTGTCCGTATGGCGGATCATTTGGGCCAGGCTGTGAATATCGGCGGTAATTTCCGGCACCCCGTGAACGAAGGGATGGGCAATGAAACCGACCTGATCAAGGCCGCTGGCGACGGCGGCCATTTCCGCCACGGCCACCAGGTCCAGATTTCGGTAAACCCCGGTTTGCGGATCGACGTAGCCATGGGCGCCGGTGCCGGTTCGCATGATGAAGCCGCCGTCGCTGCGGGGTAAATGAATATCCCGCTGCGGCGTTTTACCATACAACGAAACTTGCTTGGGGGTCGCCGCCAGGGCCTGTTCGACCAGCTTTCTGGGCAGCCGCAAACGGTCACCGTCGGCCCCGGCCCTGGCCCCGGCTTTTTGCAGGGCCTTGATGGCAGCCGGATGAATGACGACGACACCGTAATCCTCCAGCAGCTCGAAAGTACGGTCGATCAACCTGGCCATAGCGGCTTCGTTCAGGAAACCGAAGCCGGGCCGTTCGCCCGACCCGCCGCTCAGGGTAAAGGCATCTGGAAACTGGATCGGTGGGGTCGGGGTGGCGCGTCCGCGCCGACGATTGGTTCTTTTACCGGGTCTGTTTTCCATAATGATCTCCACCATTCAATTGAATCAGGGATAATCATGGCACACACCGATTTAGCTCACTGCCTGCCGACTTGAGCCGTCTTTACATTAACCGTTTTGTGACTGCCGGGCAACAACGGCCCAATCCATGCTTTGATGCAAAACCCGGACGATGATCAATTCTTTTTCGCCTATCCGGTAGTAGATAATATGGCGGTTAACCGGATGGCTGCGCAAACCGATATCGATGTCATCCCGGGGAGGCCCAATTTCCGGCCTGTCCTTGATGATCTTAAATGCGTTTTTGATCTGCCCCAGATATTTTCGCTTTTGGGCGGCACCCCAGGTTTGCCATGTGTACTTACCGATTTCCACCAGGTCTTTTCTGGCCGGGTCTGCAAGGCGCAGTTTTTTATAGCTCGGCAAAAAGTACGTCCAACGCCTTGTCGGAATTCAAGTCGGTATAGTGACCTTGCTTCACCGCCGCGTCTCCTTCGCTGATTGCGCTACGCAGGCGTTGCAATTTTAAAGCCCGTTCTTCTTCCCGGCGTTTGAGCAACCGGATGGCATCGCGAACCACTTCGCTGGCGTTGTTGTAGTCACCGGAACGAGCGCGCTCTCGCACGAACTGTTCCAGTTTGGGGGTCAGGCTGAAATTCATTTCCGTGTCCTCTCGACAAGATACAAATATCACTTTTCACGGAATTTATGTCAATCTTTGTTATTCTTCGCGCAATCGTGACGTTTCTTCCTGATCTACCGAAAGCGGCTCGCCACTAATAACGACACCAAACAAGTCGCGGGCCTGGGTGGCGGTGTAGCGTTCCAGGATAACGTCTTCCAGAACCGCCTCGGCGGGCCTGGAAAACGGGTCGCCGTAACCGCCGCCGCCGGGGGTTTGCACATGCACCCGATCTCCCGGTTGCAGGGGGATATCCTGTTCTTTCGACAGATGAACCGGTGTATAGGATTTGCCACCCCGTTTGACCACCACTTTATTACACGCCCCGTCACCCCCCCCCAGGGCCCCTTGCGGGCCGAACCGGCCATGGTCCATGACGAAACTGGCGAGCGCATGGCCGCGCCGCAATTCCACTTCGTAATCCAGGCCGAACCCGCCGCGCTGTGCCCCGGCCCCGCCGGACCCTTGGCGCAGGGCGTAGTGGTGATAAAGCACCGGATAGGTTTGTTCCATAATTTCCACCGGTGGGGATTTGGAAATGCCGATGGTCGAACAGCCGTTGGTCAGGCCGTCGTGATCGGCGTTGCCGCCATAGCCGCCGCCGGTCAGTTGATACATGACGAAATCCTTGCCCGCCTCCGGGTCATGCCCGCCGAGGGCAAAATTGCCGCTGGTGCCCGCCGGTGCCGCCGTTACCCGGTCGGGCAGGGCTTTGATCAGGGCCGCGAACACCGCTTCGGCGATACGCTGGGAAACTTCCGCCGCACAGCCCGACACGGGCCGCGGATAGTGAGCATCGAGAAAAGTTCCCGCCGGACGGATCACCTGCAAAGGTTCGAACGCCCCGGCGCTGATCGGGACTTCGGGAAATATATGGCGCATGGCCAGGTAGACCGAACTGAGGGTGGTCGCCAGAACCGAATTCATGGGGCCCTTGCAGGGCGGGCTCGATTTGTTGAAATCAAAGGTCAGGTCGTCACCCGCCCTGGTGATTTCCAGATTGATTTCCAGCGGCGTGTTATCGACCCCGTCGCTGTCGATATAGGCGGTCGATGTATATGTGCCGTCGGCAATGGTGGCAATACAGGCCCGCATCTGGGTGGCGGCGCGGCGGCGCAGTTCTTCGATGGCGTCGGTGACCGTGTCGTCACCGTAGCGGTCCAGCAACTCGTTCAAACGTTCTTCGCCGGTGATCAGGGCGGCGGCCTGGGCTTTAACATCGCCAATGCGCTGATCGGAAACCCGGATGTTGGAACAGATGATCGAATAGATTTCCCTGTCCAGTTGCCCTTGCTTGAACAGGCGCACGGGCGGCAGTCGCAGGCCTTCCTGTTCGACCGCCGTGGCCGAGGCGGAAAACCCACCCGGCACCGAGCCGCCCGTATCGGGCCAATGACCGGTATTGGACAGCCAGCAATAAATTTCGCCGTCGCGATAAAAAGGCCGGGCGAAACGAACATCCATCAGATGGGTGCCGCCCAGGTAAGGATCGTTAACGATATATATGTCGTCAGGTTTTGGCGGCGACACCGTGCCCGCCGCGATCATTTCTATCAGGGTGCGGGTCGAATACTGCATGGTGCCGACAAAGATGGGCAAGCCCCCGGCCCCCTGGGCGATCAGGGCGCCATCGGTGGCCGCGTAGATGCCGTCCGACCGGTCATTGGCTTCGGATATGACCGGCGAGAAGGCGGCGCGGGAAAAGCTCAAATCCATTTCGTCGCAAACCTGTTGCAACCCGGCCTGAATAACGCTCAGCGTGATCGGATCTATGCTCACAAGCGCGCCCCGATGGAAATAATGATATTGCCATGAACGTCCCCTTCGGCGGTGTCGCCCGGTTCGATCAGGATGGTGGTATCCATTTGCTCGATAATTGCCGGACCGGTCAGGGTAAACGAAAGGGGCAGAAAATCCCGCCAGTAGACCGGGGTGTCCTGCCACTGCCCAAGAAAATAGGCCGGGCGGTTTTCTGTTTTGGCCTCCTCCAGGGTTTCTTTTCGACCCGCCGGATCGATCAGGATGGACAGATCAAGTTCCGCCCGGACGCCGATTACCGACGTGTTGACGTTGACCAGATTGGCTCTAATGTCATCCAGTTCGACCCGGAAGCGCGCGAAATAGACGTCTTCAAAAAGGCGCCGCAAGGTTTCCCGGTCGGGCGTTGTGGATTGCAGCGGCACACGCAACAAATGGGTCTGGCCGATAAACTGCATATCGACGCTGTGCAACCGTTTGATCGACCTGATCTCGATCACTTCATTGCCGATCAATTTTTCGCCCTCGGCGATCTGGCTGTTGAACAGGGCGTGGACCTCATCCATATCGACCAGATCCAGCGGCTTGTTCAGGGTATTGACGAAATCGTGGCGTAAATCGGCGACGACGCAGCCGAGCGCGTTGGTGATGCCCGGTCGGCACGGCACCAGCACTTGTGGCACGCCGAGCTCGCGGGCCAGTGCCGTGGCGTGCAGGGGTCCGGCCCCGCCAAAGGCAAACAGGGCAAAATCCCTGGGGTCCAGACCCAACGATACCGAGACCATGCGGATCGCCCCGCCCATTTTGGTGTTGGCGACCCGGATCACGGCGGCGGCGGCCAGGATTGCATCCAGGCCCAGAGGCCGGCCTAATTTAGTGGCGAAAATGTCCTTGATGTGATCGATGGCGACATTGCCTTGCACCGCGTTCATTTTTCCCGTGTTCAGGCGACCGAGCAACAGGTTAGCGTCCGATATGGTTGGCAATTCACCGCCCTGTCCATAACTGATCGGGCCGGGATGGGCCCCGGCACTTTCCGGGCCGACTTCCAGCAATCCGGCGGAATTGACCCTGGCGATAGAGCCGCCACCGGCCCCCACCGTGCGCACATCGATCATCGGCACATGGATCGGCATGGCGTATTCGATTTCGATTTCGCTGGAAACGGACGGCTCGAAATTGCGGATCAGCGCCACATCGGTGGACGTGCCGCCCATGTCATAAGTGATCAGATCGGCAATGCCGGCCTTGCGGCCCGTATAGGCCGCCGCAATGACCCCCGAGGCGGGGCCCGACATGACGGTTTTGGCCGCCTCTTTGGCGACCCGCCGGGACGACACCATGCCGCCGTTGCCGTTCATCACCAGCATTTCACCGTGGTAGCCCCTATGGGCCAGTTCCTGCACCAGTTTCGAAATATAGCGTTCCAGCAGGGGCTGGACGGAAGCATTGATCGCCGCCGTCACGCCGCGCTCGAACTCGCGGCTTTCCGATAGCAGGGTGTGGCCCATGGTGATGTAATCATTGGGCCACATTTGACCGACAATTTCCGCCGCCCGAAGCTCGTGGGCCGGGTTGGCGTAGGCGTGCAGGAAGTGAATAACGATGGCCTCGCAGTCCTTCTCGATCAGGCGCTTGGCGGCGACCTTGACGGCGGCTTCATCGAGCGGCGTCACGATTTGCCCACCAGCGTCCATGCGTTCGGCCACTTCCAGGCGCAGATTGCGGGCGATCACCGGGCGGAATTTGCCGGTCATGCCATAGGCTTGCGGTCTGGTCCGGCGGCCCAGTTCCAGCACATCGCGAAATCCGGCGGTGGTGATCAGGCCGACCCTGCACAATTTGCGTTCCAGTACCGCATTGGTGGTGGTGGTGGTGCCATGGACAATCAAATTGACCCTGCGTAAATCGGTCCCCGCCTGATCTAAGGCAGCGAGCACGCCGAAGGCCTGATTATCCAGCGTGCTCGGGGCCTTGGCCAGGCGCACCTGGCCGGATTTCTGGTCGAGCATGACCAGGTCAGTGAAGGTTCCGCCGACATCCACACCGACCACCTGTGCCGAACCGGACCCTGTCATGGAATACCGCCTCATTGTTATTATTCATTGGTATACAAATGAAAGCCGTAATGGCGAAGTAAAGTCAATAGGGGGCGCGGTGGCGGTAAATATTTTTCTGGACAAGTTGTTTGTGTACACACAATATGCCCTTGGCTATTTGTGTAAAAACCCCAGAGAGGCTTCGGCTGCATTGCCCTCGCAAGCCTTTGGGGACAGGTGACAAACTGCTTTTAGGGAGGACAACAAAATGACCAAAAAAATAATCAAATCAAGCGTGCAGGACCGCCGCAAAGTCTTGAAGACCCTTGGCGCGGGTGCCGGGGTCATTGCCGGCGCCACGGCATTTCCGGGCCTGATCGGCTACAATCAGGTGCACAGCGCCGAACCCATAAAAATTGGTTTTCAGGTTCATCGCACCGGTATCGGTGCCGCCTATGGCAAATGGTACGGTCGCACCACCGCAGCGGCGGCAAAAGTCATCAACGCGGGCGGTGGCATCAATGGCCGCAGGGTCGAAATCATCGCCGAAGATGATGGAACCTCGCCCAAGCGCGGTGCCGAAGTGGTCGAAAAATTTGCCAATCAGCTCAACTGCGATGTCGGTTTCGGCACCTTGTTCAGCCACGTCGTGATCGGCTCGGCCCCGCGAGCGGGTGAACTGAAATTGCCCTATTTCGTGGTTTCCGAAGGCCATCATGTGGCCAGCGGTATACTTAATCGCTACACCCTGCAACCGGGCATTACCGATGTCAAAAGTCAGGTTCAGGCGATGGCCCCGTTTGTGGCCAAAAACCTGGGCAAGAAAGTCACCATGATTTTCCCCGACTTCGCCTTCGGCTACGATCACCGGGATTATTTCTCCGCCGCCATTGAAAAGATCGGCGGCGATGTGATCGCCAAAATCGCCATCCCGCCGAGAGAATCATCATTCACCAAATACTTCCCCAAAATCCCCAAGGAAACGGAAGTCATCTACCATGTCATGGTCGGGCCAGCGGTGCTGACATTCGTCAAGGAACTGGGTGAATTCTTCGGCTCCAAACGGCCCGAAATCTTTGGCTTTATTGATAGTCTCGAAGCGGTCGATCTGGCCAGTCCGGGGCTGGAATTCCTGGAAGGCACCTATTTCTGGGAAGGCAATCCCCGTTATGCCCAATCCAACCAGTCGGAATACGACAAATTCTTCCGCGCCTCGGTTGGGGTCGACAACAATGGCGCTTCCCTGGCTGACTCCAAGGATGTCGCCACCTACGCTCATATGTTTGGTTGTTGGGAAACGCTCTATGTGATTAAAGCCGGCATGGAAGCTTCCGGGTACCGGGGGCCGAAAGACCGGGCCAAGCTGATAGAAGCGGTCGAGGCGATGTCCGACATGGCCCATTCGCGCCAGCATCCCCAGGGGGCCAAACGCTTTAACGGCAAGACCCATCAGGTCTTCGGTCATCAATACATCACCAAGGTGACCAACCAGAAACTGGTGCTGGCCCATACCACGTCAATCGAGGATACCTACTATCCCGATGAAGTCGATTACACCAAGCAATCGTTCTGATGATAGAGAAGGTCACGGCCTCGACCGGCCGTGACCTTCGTTTTCGCTAAATGGAATTAGGCCCTTATCTTTTGCTCGCCTCGCTGGAAGGCGCGGTGCAGGCGGCTGTGCTGGCCCTGACCGCCGTTGGCCTGAGTCTGGTGTTCGGCACCATGCGGGTGGTCAATATCGCCCACGGTGAATTTTTTATGCTCGGTGCCGTGCTGGCCTGGTGGCTGACCTCCCAGGTCGGCGGCGATGCCTCAATCGGTTTCGTGCTGGCGCTGATTATCGTGCCGATCGTGACCGGGTTGTTGGCTGCCGCCATCGACTGGACCATTTTAAAGCGGCTGGATTACGATCCGGAAGCGACCATCGTCGCCACCATCGGCGTTCTTTACATCATTCAGCAAGTCACTCTAATGACTTACGGCCCCGATGCGCGGCCCGTGCCGCCGCCCTTCAACATTCGCATTACCCTCCCCTGGTTCGGCTATTCGGGCTACAAACTGTTCGTTATCGGGGCCGCTATCGTGTTGCTGTTGGGGGTTTGGGCGACGGTCAGCAAGACCCGCATCGGCCTGATTTTGCGGGCCACCCAGCTCGACAGCGATATCGCCCAGGCCTTCGGCATCCGGGTCAAACGGGTGTACAGCATTGTCTTCGGCGTCGGCGCCGGACTGGCGGCCATGGCCGCCGTGCTGATCGTTCCCATTCAGCAGGCCCACTACCTGATGGGTGGCGACCCACTGCTGCTGTCTTTCATCGTTGTTATCCTGGGTGGCCTTGGCAGCCTGCGGGGAACGGTGGTCGCCGCCGTGCTGATCGGCATGAGCGATGGCATTATTTCGGTCTTTTTCTCGCCAACGCTGGCCAAAATTTTGGCCACCCTGCTGGTCGCCTCGGTTCTGGTGTTCCGGCCGCAAGGCTTGTTCGGGAAGCGCCCGGTATGACCGACGGGGCAAAATCCTGGCTCTTGCATGGCGGCGTGATTATCGTCTTGTTCGCCTTGCAATCGGTCCTGCCCGCCTATCACCATGGCAATCTGGCCCGCATTATGGTGCTGGCGTCCTATGCCATTGGCTACAACATCCTGTTTGGCTACACCGGATTGCTCAGCCTCGGCCACGCGCTGTTTTTCGCCAGCGGCATGTACGGCATGGGGTTGTCGATCCAGTTTCTAGGGCTTTCGCCGGGACCGGCCTTGCTGGCCGGACTGCTGGCCGCTTTGGTGGTGACTTCGGTGGTCGGGTTTCTGGCCCTGCGCACGACCGGTGTCGCTTTTATGATCGTCACCCTGATGTTCGCCCAGGCCGGTTATCTGACGGTGCTGCTGTTCGGTCAATACACCCGGGGCGACGAAGGATTTGTCATTCAGCAAAGCCAGCGGGTCTTTGCCGGTATTGACCTTTCCGATCCCGTCTCACGCTACTATGCCGCCCTGGTCCTGTTCGGCACCTGCCTGATCATTTCGCTGGTGCTGGTGCGCTCCAACCTGGGCCGGGTGCTGGTAGCAATCCGGGAAAACGAAGACCGGGTCCGCATGTTGGGTTTCAATGTGTTCCGCCACAAGCTGATCGCGGTTATTCTTTCCGGCGTTATATCCGGTGCCGCCGGGGCCACCTACGGGCTGCTGTTCGGCTATGCCGGGGCGACCTTCGCCACCGTCGAATATTCGATCTTTCCCCTGCTGTGGGTCTTGCTGGGCGGGGCCGGAACCACGCTGGGGCCGTTCATGGGTGTGCTGTTCATGTTCTATCTGATTGATCTTTCCAGCGCCGTTACCAGCGCCTACATGCTGATCGCCGGGGTCGCCCTGGTCTTGCTGACCCTGTTCGCCCGCCAGGGGCTGGTCGGTGAGGTGCGTAAAAGGCTGGCGCCATGGCTGCCATGAACCTGATCTCGACAACAGGCCTCGGCCGCAACTTCGGCGGCTTGAAGGCGGTCCACGATGTTGACTTTGATTTACCCGAAGGCCAGATCAGGGCCTTGATCGGACCCAACGGGGCGGGTAAAACCACCTTCGTCAATTTGCTCTGCGGTCGCATTGCGGCGTCGGAAGGGCGGGTCACGTTTTTGGGCGAAGATGTCACCGCCCTGGCCGCCCATGATCGAATTGCCATGGGCATGGCCTACACTTTCCAGATCACATCCATTTTCGCCAGGTTGTCGTGCCACGAAAATGTCGCCCTGGCCGTGCAGCGGCGACTGGGCAATGACCGGGCGGCCATCGATGCCCAGGTGATCGCCGCCCTTGACGCCGTCGGTATGGCCGACCGGGTCAGCCAGATCGCCGGTGATTTAAGCTACGGCCACCAGCGGTTGCTGGAAATCGCCATGGGCCTGGGCCAGAAACCGCGCCTGTTGATCCTGGATGAACCGACCCAGGGCCTGGCCGACAGCGAAATTGAAGATTTCGTCACCCTGGTCCGCTCCATCGCCCACGAAACCACCATTTTGCTGATCGAACACAATATGAACGTGGTCATGCAGACCGCCGACTACATTAGCGTGCTCAATTTTGGTGAAATCCTGGCCGAGGGCAAACCAGACGAAATTCATGCCAACGGCGATGTTCAGGCCGCCTATCTGGGGACCCGTTGATGCTGGAAGTGCGCGATATCGATGTCTATTACGGCAAGGCTCAGGCCCTGTACGGCCTGTCTTTGTCGGTTAATGCGGGGGAAATATTGTGCCTGCTGGGGCGCAATGGGGCGGGCAAAACCACCATCATGAAGGCCATCATGGGGCTGCTGCCGGTGCGCGGCGGCGGCATATTCCTGGATGGGGAGCAGATCAGCGCCTTGCCGGCCGACCGGGTGCCCGGCAAGGGCATCGGTTATATCCCCCAGGGGCGGCGGTTGTTCGCCGAACTGACGGTGGCGGAAAATATGGAAATTGGCCTGATGGTGCGGGGTCGAGGAATCAAACAAGAGGCCAAGACCCGCGACCGGGTGCTCGATATATTCCCCTTGTTGCGCCAGCGCCTGGATCAACAGGCGTGGACGTTATCAGGTGGTGAGCAGCAGATGCTGGCGACCGCACGGGCGCTCTGCATCGAACCCCGCGTGTTGCTGCTGGACGAACCGACGGAAGGTTTGCAGCCGTCCATGATCGAGCAAATTCGCCGGGTCATTGTGCAGATGAAATCTGAAGGAGTCGCCGTGGTGCTGGTCGAACAACGGGTCGATGCGGTGCTGTCCATCGCCGACCGGGTGGCCTTTATCGAAAACGGCTATGCCAGAGAAAACATTGACGCCCGCGTGCTGGAAAAAGATCCGGCCCTGCTGGCCCATTACATCGGCGTTTAGGCCAGCAACTCGGCGCTGGTGGCGAAGGTGACGCCTCGATCAGTCATGGATTTCATCGCCCCGTCCAGGGACCCGTCCAGATCGATAGCCCGGCACCCATCGCTAACCAGGGTCACACCAAAGCCCAGATCGACCGCATCCAGGGCCGTGTAGCAGACGCAAAAATCCATCGCCAGGCCGGTCAGGACAACACTTTCAATCCCCAGGTCGTTCAGCAATCCGGCCAGGCCGGTTTTGGTTTTGTGGTCGTTTTCGAAAAATGCGGAATAGCTGTCAATAGTGGAATTATAGCCCTTGCGGACAACTATGTGGGCGGTCTCGGTAACCAGATTACGGTGAAATTGCGCACCGGAACTGCCCTGAACGCAGTGGTTGGGCCACAACACCTGATCGCCGTAGGACATGGCCATGACGGAAAAGGGCTCGGTGTTCAAGTGATTGGCGGCAAAAGAAGAATGATCCGCCGGGTGCCAGTCCTGGGTCAGTACGCGGACCGGGAAATGATCCTGCAAGCGGTTGGTCACGGGCACCACAGCGTCGCCATCGGCCACCGCCAGGGCACCGCCGGGGCAGAAGTCATTTTGAATGTCGATCATCAGAAGCGCCGTATTTTCGCTATTCATAATCGTTTTCCTTAGGTGATTTTCCTGAGCAAATTGAGAAAAGTCTCGCTTTCCCTGGCAGTTAAGGGGGCCAGGGTCTTGCCTGAAATCTCGTGGGCGGCATCGACGCAATCCTGGTAAATCTTGTGCCCGGCCGGGTTCAGTTCGACGAAGATGCGCCGCCGGTCGTTAGCATCTGACCTTGATTCCACGTACCCTCGTTTACGCAGCCGGTCGATGACGCCCTTGATGGTGGCCCCGTCCATGGCGGTCTGGCGGCCCAGTTCGTTTTGCGATACCGGGCCGATTTCGTGCAATTTGGCCAGGGCGGCAAACTGGGTCGAGGTCAAATCACCGATATGGTTGGCGAAAATCGCCAGATGCCTTTGTGTTGCCCGGCGCAGGATAAATCCAACCTGATCGTTGAGCCGATAGGCGTTGGTCTTGTTGGCCAAATCTTGTCTCTCCGGTTTGCCGTTCATGGATGCCATATAGCAGATATAATGGATGTTGACACGAAATGAGTGCCGTCGCAAAATCCATTTGTGTACGAATGAATAATTGGGTGCTCCTTGACCTATTCACGCCCCGACAGTTTATCAGACGCGCTGGATTTAATCGCCCGACAGCATCATCAGGTGGTCGCCGGTGGCACCGATATCTATGCGGCGACAACGGCCCCGGTTTTGCAAGGTTCGGTGCTGGATATTACGGCCATTCAAGAACTGCGCGGCATCAGCCAGACCGCCGAAGGCTGGCGCATTGGCGGGGCCACCACCTGGACCGATATCATCAACGAAAAACTGCCCGCCGCCTTCGATGGCCTGAAGCTGTGTGCCCGGGAAATCGGCTCCCGGCAAATTCAGAACGCCGCCACTTTGGCCGGAAATTTGTGCAACGCCTCCCCCGCCGCCGATGGGGTGCCGGTGTTGTTGACCCTTGAAGCCTCGGTTGAGCTGTGCTCACAAGCCGCAACCCGCACCCTGCCTTTGGCTGACTTTTTGACCGGACCCCGGCAGACGGTTTTGCGTGATGATGAATTGCTCAGCGCCATTGTGGTGCCCGAAACCGGGGCACGGGGCAGGTCGGGTTTTATCAAGCTGGGGTCGCGCAAATACCTGGTCATTTCCATCGTCATGGCCGCCGTGCGGCTGGTCGAAAATGACGGGTTGATCGAAGATATCGCCATCTCGGTCGGCTCCTGTAGCCCGGTGGCCGTGCGCCTGAACGACCTTGAAACCGCGCTGATCGGCCAACAAATCGGATCATTTCAGATTGCCGAAAACCTGGTCAATGGGCCGCTCTCGCCGATCGACGATATTCGCGCCACTGCCGATTATCGACGCAGCGCGGCGGTCGAAATTGTCCGCCGTGTAATCGCCCAGGCCCTGGAACCAGGTCCATGAAAACCACCGTCAACGGAAAATCGGTCGCCATCACCGCACCGGGCCAGCGGCTCAGTAATTTCCTGCGCGAAAATCTCGACCTGCGCGGCACCAAGGTCGGCTGCAACGCCGGGGATTGCGGTGCCTGCACCGTCATGATCGATGGCCAGGCCGTCTATGCCTGCCTGACACCGGCGGCCCAGGCCGTAGATCGCACAGTCGTGACCGTCGAAGGATTGTCGCAAGACGGATTATCTCCCTTGCAGGAGTCACTGGCCCGGCACGGGGCGGCCCAATGCGGTATTTGCACACCGGGAATGTTGATGGCGGCGAGCGCCCTGCTGGCGACCCATCCAACGCCCAGCCGGGCCCAGGTGGCGGATGCCCTGGGCGGCGTGCTGTGTCGCTGTACCGGCTATCAAAAAATAGTCGATGCCGTTGTTGATGCCGGCAATAGTCACCCCCAGGCGATCCTGCCGGCCGCCGGAAATGCCGTCGGTGCCCCAGTTGAGCGGCTGGACGGCAGGGCAAAAATAGACGGCTCAGAAATATTCGGGGCCGATCACTGGCCCGCCAATGCCCTGCTGGTGCGGGCCGTTCGCTCGCCCCATCACCACGGCCAATTCAGCTTCGGTGATCTCGATCAGTGGGGCCGGCATACGCCGGGCGTGGAGGTCGTGCTGACGGCCAGGGATATCCCCGGCAGGAATTGTTTCGGGGTCATTCCGCCCTATGCCGACCAACCGGCCCTGGCCGAAAAAGTCGCCCTGTTTCGTGGCGAGGCGGTGGCCCTGGTGGTCGGTGACGCCGCCGCCGTCTCGGTATTAAATCTGGATAATTTTCCTGTCACCTGGACACCGTTACCTGAAAACCTGGACATGACCCAGGCCGAAGACTCCCCTCAACTGCATGACAGCAGGCCCGGCAACATTCTGGTTCGGGGCCGGGTGGTCAGCGGCGACGCCGCCGGGGCGCTCGATGGGTCGGCTCACGTTATCGAGCGTTCGGTCGAAACCGCCTATGTGGAACACGCCTATATCGAGCCGGAAGCCGGTTGCGCCTGGCTCGATGGCGACACCCTGGTCATTCAGGCCTGTACCCAGGCACCGATCATGGACCGGGACGATACCGCCGCCATGATGGCCCTGCCGCCGGATAAAGTGCGCATTATTCCAGCCGCCACAGGCGGTGGCTTCGGCTCCAAGCTGGATGTTTCCCTGCAACCCCTTATCGGTTTGGCGGCCCTGAAAACGGGCAAACCCTGTCGCATGGTTTACAGCCGGGCGGAATCGATGGCCTCGACCACCAAGCGCCATCCGGGCAGAATGTCGGCCCGTATTGGCACGGACGAGAACGGTCGCATCACCGGCATGGAGTTTGATGGCGATTTCAACACCGGTGCCTATGCCAGTTGGGGGCCGACCGTGGCCAACCGGGTGCCAGTCCATGCCTCAGGCCCTTACCTGACGCCTCATTACCGGGCAGAGACCCGCGCCTTGCACACCAACGGCCCGGTGTCCGGGGCCTTTCGCGGCTTCGGTGTACCCCAGGCGGCAATCTTGCAGGAAATGATTTATGATGATCTGGCCGCCGCCTGTGACATGGACCGGCTCGAATTTCGCCGCCTCAACGCCCTCGGAAATGGCGACAGCACGGTCTGTGGTCAAACCTTGCAGGGCGTTGGTATCGGCGATTGCCTGGACGCCCTGATCCCCAGATGGCAGGAGGCAAACAGCGAAATCGAAAAATTCAATGCCACATCGGCAACCACGAAAAAGGGTATCGGCGTGGCCTCGTGCTGGTATGGCTGCGGCAATACGGCGCTGCCGAACCCATCAACCGTACGGCTGGGCATTACGGCGACAGGCCGGTTGTGTCTGCACCAGGGGGCGACGGATATCGGCCAGGGCGCCAACACGGTGATCACCCAGATATGTGCCGATGCCCTTGGCATGGCTATTGAAAGCTTCTCGCTGATCGGCCCGGATACCGCCCTGACTCCCGATTGCGGCAAGACATCGGCCTCGCGCCAGACCTTCATCACCGGCAAGGCGGCGGAACGGGCCGGCCTCTCATTGCGGCAGACTATCTTGCGGGAAAGCAATTCAGGGCCGAAAGCCCGGCTGAACCTGGAAAGTGGGCGACTGCTGATCAGTGACGGCGAGGCGGAGCGGGAAATCGATCTGTTGAACTTGCCGGTGCAAGCCAACGGCTACGTTCTGTGGGCGCAAGAAACCTATGACCCGCCCACCTCGGCGCTCGATGAAAACGGTCAGGGCATCCCTTATGCCGTCTATGGCTACGGTGCGCAACTGGCTGAAATTGAAGTCGATACGGTGCTTGGCACGGTCAAGGTCACCCGCGTCACCGCCGCCCATGATCTGGGCCGGGTGATCAACCCGTTGCTGTCGGAAGGGCAAATCGAAGGCGGCGTGGCACAAGGGCTGGGCATGGCCCTGATGGAAGAATATATACCGGGCCGCACGGAAAACCTGCACGACTACCTGATCCCGACGGTCGGCGACATGCCCCATGTGCAGTCGATCCTGATCGAAGTGCCCGACCCGGAAGGCCCCATGGGGGCCAAGGGCCTGGGCGAGCATGTTCTGATCCCCACCGCCCCGGCCATTCTCAACGCCATCACCGACGCCTGCGGGGCCAGAATAGAGAGATTGCCCGCCGTGCCCCACCGGGTATTGGCGGCCATCAAATTAGCCGAGGCGCGGTCATGAGTGCGGGCGAAAAAGTCCGTTGCGATGCCTGCCCGGTAATGTGCTATGTGGCCGAGGGCCGGGCCGGGGCGTGCGATCGCTACGCCAACGAAAAAGGCAAGATCATCCGCTGCGATCCCCTGACCATCCTCGACCAGACCCTGGAAAAAGGTGGCGAAGTGGTGCCGTTTCTGAAATCCACCTGGGATGGCCGGGTGGTCGCGGGCCGGGATGTTTTTGTTACTGCCGTTGGCGCCGGAACCACCTATCCCGATTACAAACCGGCCCCCTTTATTGTCAGCCGCGATTTAGGCGGGGTCGATTTTGTCACCGTGGTCACCGAGGCCATTTATTCCTACTGCGGCGTTAAAATCAAAATCGATACGGACCGGCATCTGGGTCACGAAGGGGCCACGGTCCGCGCCTTTGGTGAGGCCGTCGGCCATATCATGACCAGCGAGTATGGCTCGCAAATGCTGTCCCTCGGCGGCGTCGATCATCTGACCGGCGGTTCCAGAGCGGAAGGCGATACCACGTGTAAAACCCTGATGGATCTGTGCAACAAGCGACCGGTTGAACTGACCATTGATGGCGGCACCAGCGTTATCGTTGAGGCCGGCCAGGCGCCCATTGTCGATGGCCAACAGGAACACCGAATGCGGGTCGGCTGCGGCTCGGCGACCATCGGCATGTTTGCGTCTCAGTGGTTGGGGCTGGTCGATGAAGTGGTCGTCGTTGATGATCATATCACCGGCGTGGTTTCCGAACACCAGGCGGGCAAGGTGCTGGGCTGGCAGCCGACCGGTATTAAAATTCTCGGTCGGCGATCGACACCGGGCCGCTATTTCAGGGTGGCCGAACCGGGCCTGGGCTGGGGCGGCACGGATATTGAAGACCCGCTGGTTATTCTCGGCCCCTGGAACGCTAAAAAAGGGGCCCGGCCCGGACTGAGCCTGTTGATGGTATCAACCACCGGCGAGCAATTTAGCTACTATGTTCTCGACGACAATCTGGTGCCCCTATTGCAGGACTTACCGGAACACCTCAGGGCGTCAGTCGATCTGATCTCGGAAAACTGCGAACCTTCCCTGTGCACCGTGTTGTTCATGGCCGGGGCCGGGGGCTCCTTGCGGTCCGGGGCGACCCGCAATCCGGTCAAACTGACCCGGTCCGTGCAAAAAAAGAATACTCGGGTGACCTGCGGCGGCGCGCCCGCCTACATCTGGCCCGGCGGCGGTATTACCCTGATGGTCGATGTCGCCGACATGCCCGACAATTCGTTCGGCTATGTGCCGACCCCGGCCATCGTCGCCCCCCTGGAATTCACCGTGGCGCGGGGCGATTACCTGGATCTGGGCGGTCATCAACAGTCGGTCCGGTCAATCGATGATGTGATCGCCAGCGGCGGCGAATACGGCGACAGTATGCGCACCATTGCCCCGCCTGTCGGCGTTCCAAAAAGGCCGAAATAATGGGCCTGGAAGCCAGTATTCTGGCCGATGGCCGCCGACTGCATTTGCACGAAGGGCCGATTGATCTGATCATCGAGGCCATCGGCCCCGGTCGGCAAGACGCTTACGATCTGGCCGTGGGGCGGTTTCGGGGTTTGTTGCAGGAACTGGTCCATGAGTTGCCGGAATTGCGGCTGGCCGCAGACCGGGATCGCTTGTTCCACGGCCCGGTGGCGCGGCGTATGCAACAGGCCGTGATCCCCATGCTGGCGACTTTTGTCACCCCCATGGCGGCCGTCGCCGGGGCCGTCGCCGATGAAATTCTGGCGGCCATGGACGATCAGGGAGGTATCGAGAAAATCATCGTCAACAACGGTGGCGATGTGGCGTTTTATCTCACCCCCGGACAATCTATCGAGGCCGCCATCGGCGCTGATCGGGTTGGCAAGATCGTCGTCACCGAGCGGCATCACAGCCGGGGCGTGGCGACATCGGGATGGCAGGGGCGCAGCCATTCGCTCGGCATCGCCGATGCGGTCACCGTGGTGGCGACAAATGCCGCCGGGGCCGATGCGGCGGCGACCCTGATCGCCAACGCGGTTGATCTTCCGGGCCACCCGGCGATCACCAGAATTCCGGCTCGCCATATGGCTCCCGACAGCGATCTGGGCGACCGCTTGGTGACCGAATATGTGGGGCCGCTCTCTGAACGGGATGTCTGCGACGCCCTTGATGGCGGTGAACAATTCGCCAGCGCCCTGATCGACCGCAATGTCATCGCCGGAGCCCTGCTTATGTTGCAAGGGCAATTTCGTCAGGTCGGGTCGCCGGTCCTGATCCCAGAACACACAGGAGACCGCGCCTATGGCTGATTTTACTCTTCGTAAAACTATGACAATCATCGAAGAAATTCATCATGAAAATGGACCGCCACCGGCCACGCCACGGCGTCGCGCCGCCGTCATCGCCATTGTCAAAAACCCGTTTTCCGGCGGCTATCACGAAGACCTGCAAAGCGCCATGGACGATTTGAAACCCCTGGCCCTGTCCATGAGCCAGATGTTGATCGACGCTCTTGGCGGTGGCGACGGGATCGACGGCTATGGCAAGGCCGCCCTGTGTGGCGAAGGTGGTGAAATAGAACATGCCGCGCTGTGGCATGTGGCCGGGGGCTATGGGATGCGCGATCATCTGGGCGTCGCCAAGGCCATTGTGCCCTCGGCCATGAAGGTCGGCGGGGTCGGTGCCCGCATCGATATTCCCCTGGGTCACATCAACGCCGCCTACGTGCGCAGCCATTTCGACGCCATGGAAATCAGCGTTTCCGATGGCCCCCGTCACGATGAATTGTTGCTCGCCCTGGCGATGTCGAAAGGCCCCCGTATTCACAGCCGCATGGGGGGCCTGGAAGCCGCCGATGTGAAGGGTGAAGACGGCCTACGCTAACCGATGAATGCCTTGGTCAGTTCAGTTTCGGGATCGCACAAATCGTCGATCACATTGAAGTGGTGTCTGCCTGGGGCATGAACGCTCTCGGTCATGGCTCCAGGACCGGACCACACTCGAGCCAGTAAATCGTTTTGGGCGACAAAGGCCGGGCGCTCATCGGCCCCGACCCAACAGGTGATCGAACAGGGTTCCAGCGGGCGGTGCAGGGCGACACTTTCGCGCGCCGCCTCGGCCTCGTCGAGGCCTAGAATTTCGTTCATGGTGGTGTGCCGCAGGGGGCGCAGATCGTGGACGCCGCTGATCGACAAAACATGTTCGATGCGGCCCCAAATGTCGATCTGTAAAGGGCCGTCCTGACAGACCATGCGGCAGACCAGATGGCCGCCGGCCGAATGCCCGGCCAGGCGGATAGGGCCTTCGATACGTTGCGCGGCGAACTGGACCGCGCGGGCGAATTGATCGGTGATCTGGCCGATCCGGGCCTGCGGGGCGAGAGTGTAGCTCGGTACGCATACGGCCCAGCCCCTGGCCAACGCGCCCCCGGCCAAATGCGACCAGGTCGATTTGTCGAACGCTTTCCAGAAACCACCGTGGGCAAAAACCGCCAACCCCCTGGCCGTTCCAATGGGGCGGAACAAATCCAGTTTGTCCCGCTCTTGCGGACCATAGGCCAAGTCCAGATCGGCCCGACCGGCAGCCATCAAAGCATCCCGAAAAGCCAGGGCCTGTTTGGCCCATTTGGGCGCATAGCCAGCGGCCCCGTCAATGTGGCCGCCGTTGTCGTAGGCGTCATCCCAATCGGCTTTTGAGGGTGGATTTTCCATGATTGAAAAAATACCAACGGTGTCTTTTTAATTCAAGCTTTAAATGTTTATACTTGAAATATACCTTGAATAAGTCTACAACGATACAAGGCAAATTAAGGGTGGCGGAGAGGGTTTCCATGAAAGTCTTGTGTCTGGGCGGCGGTCCTGCGGGCCTTTATTTCGCCATCAGCATGAAGCTGCGCGACCCGGTGCATGATGTGGTGGTGATCGAACGCAACAAGGCCGATGATACCTTCGGCTGGGGCGTGGTGCTGTCCGATGATGCGCTCGACAACATGATCGGGAACGATCCGAAAAGCGCCGAAGCGATCCGTCAGAATTTCGCCTACTGGGATGATATCGCCGTCCACCACAAGGGCCACAAAACCGTTTCCGGCGGTCATGGTTTTGCCGGTATCGGGCGCCAGAAAATGCTCATTATTTTGCAGGATCGGGCCCGCGCTCTCGGTGTGGACCTGCGTTTTGAAACGGAATTCGGCTCCGCCGGTGACTATAAAGACGACTATGATCTGGTCGTCGCCTGTGATGGCATCAATTCTGCCGTGCGTTCCCAATACGCCAACAAGTTCAAGCCCGACATCGATATTCGCGTCTGCAAGTTCATCTGGCTCGGCACCCAGCAGAAATTCGACGATGCTTTCACTTTCATTTTCGAGCAGACCAAACACGGCTGGATGTGGATTCACGCCTATCAGTTCGATGCCGATACCGCCACCGTGATCGTCGAATGCACCAACGAAACCTGGCACAAGTTCGGTTTCGAAATTATGTCCAAGGAACAGACCATCACCACGTGCGAGGACATTTTCGCCGACCATCTGAACGGCAACAAACTGATTTCCAACGCCGACCATTTGCGCGGCTCGGCCGTGTGGATGAACTTCCCGCGGGTGATTTGTCAAAACTGGCATTATGAAAACATTGTGCTGATGGGCGACGCGGCGGCGACCGGTCATTTTTCCATCGGCTCGGGCTCCCGCCTGGCCTTTGACAGCGCCATTTCGCTGGCTAATTATCTGCACAGCGAAGCGACAATGGAAGCGGCGTTCGAACGCTATCAGGACGAACGGCGCTTAGAAGTGCTGCGCCTGCAATCGGCCGCGCGCAATTCGCTGGAATGGTTCGAAAACGCCGAACGTTATGTCGATTACGATCCGGTCCAGTTCAATTATGCCCTGCTGACCCGCTCCCAACGGATCAGCCACGAAAACCTGCGTCTGCGCGACAAGGCCTGGCTGGAAAGCGCCGAAGACTGGTTCCAGGTTCAGGCCGGGCAACCGACCGGGTCCGGCAAATCGCCCATGTTCACGCCCTATAAAATGCGCGGCATGGAAGTGCCCAACCGTATTGTTGTTTCCCCCATGGCCCAGTACAAGGCGGTCGATGGCTGCCCGTCTGACTGGCATTTCGTCCACTACGCCGAACGGGCGAAAGGTGGCGCCGGTCTGGTTTACGTGGAGATGACGTGCGTTAGCGCCGATGGTCGCATCACGCCGGGATGTCCGGGTTTGTATGCGCCCGAACATGAAGCCGCCTGGGCCCGCCTGACCGCCTTCGTGCACCGGGAAACTGATGCCAAAATCTGCTGCCAGATCGGCCATTCCGGGCGCAAGGGATCGACCCAGCTGGGATGGCAAGACATGGACGCGCCGCTGATCGAAGACAACTGGCCCTTGCTATCGGCCTCGGCTATGGCCTGGTCGCCGGGCAATGCCACGCCCAAGGCCATGAACCGGGCCGATATGGATGTGGTGCGGGATCAGTTCGTTAGCGCCACCGAAATGGCCGAGCGGGCCGGGTTCGACATGATCGAGTTGCACGCCGCCCACGGTTACCTGATGTCGTCGTTCATTTCGCCGCTGTCGAACATCCGCGACGATGACTATGGTGGGCCGCTGGAAAACCGTATGCGTTATCCCCTGGAAGTGTTCGCCGCCATGCGGGCCGCGTGGCCGCAAAACAAGCCCATGTCGGTGCGCATTTCCGCCAATGACTGGGTCGACAGGGGCGGCATCACGCCTGCCGACGCGGTCGAAATCGCCGCCATGTTCAAGGCCGCCGGGGTCGATATCATCGACGTGTCCACGGGCCAGACCTCGACCCAGGCCGACCCGGTCTACGGCCGCATGTACCAGACGCCCTGTGCCGATAAAATTCGCAACGAGCTTGGCGTGGCGACCATGACGGTGGGCAATATATACGAGCCCGATCATGTCAATTCGATCCTCATGGCCGGTCGTGCCGATCTGGTTTGCCTGGCAAGGCCCCATCTTGCCGACCCCTATTGGACCCTGCACGCGGCGGCCACATTGGGCGAGCAAAGCCAAAAATGGCCCGACCCTTACTTGCCCGGCCGCGATCAGATGTACCGATTGGCCGAACGGGCCGAAGCCATGGTGGTGCGGGTATGACCGACCTGACGGGCAGATCGGGGTCGCCCCTGGAAAAACGCCGCCTGCGCATGTGGATTCGCATGTTGCGCACGACGCGGGCGGTGGAAAACAGGTTGCGGGTATATTTGCGCGAAAAGTTCGACACCACCTTGCCCCGGTTCGATGTGCTGGCCGCCCTGTACCGCGCCGAATATGGTTTGAAAATGAGCGCCCTGTCGAAACAACTGCTGGTCTCGAACGGTAACGTGACCGGCATTATTGATCGCCTGGTCGCCGATGGACAGGTCGAACGGGTGTCTGTCAAAAATGACCGCCGGGCGGTTTTGGTCTGCCTGACGCCCCAGGGGCGAACCTTGTTTTCCCGCATGGCCGCCGCCCACGAAGACCTGATCAATGATTTGTTCGGCCATATGGTCGATGACGATTTGAATGTACTGGTCGGAATTTTTAGACGCCTCAAATAACTGGATGGTGAACATGATACTGATGGCTGATTTCACACCGAGCCATTTCAAATGGCGCATGGAAGGCTCGGTCGCGGTCATCGCGCTGGATCGGCCGGACCGCAAAAACCCGCTGACCTTCGACAGTTACGCCGAACTGCGGGACACATTTCGCGACTTGGCCTATGCCGATGATATCCATGCCGTGGTGTTTGCTTCCAACGGCGGCAATTTTTCGTCCGGTGGCGACGTGCACGATATCATCGGGCCGCTGGTCGCCATGGAGATGAAACAATTGCTCGCCTTCACCCGCATGACCGGCGATCTGGTCAAGGCCATGCTGGCCTGCGGCAAGCCGATTATTGCCGCCGTCGATGGCGTCTGCGTCGGTGCCGGGGCGATCATCGCCATGGCTTCGGACCTGCGTCTGGCGACGCCACAAGCCAGCACCGGTTTTCTGTTCACCCGGGTCGGCCTGGCCGGCTGTGACATGGGCGCGTGCGCCATCCTGCCCCGCATTATTGGCCAGGGCCGGGCCGCCGACCTGCTCTATACCGGGCGCACCATGAGCGCCGAGGAAGGTTATGCGTGGGGCTATTTCAACGCCCTGCACGAGGCCGACGAGCTCGATACTGCCGCCCTGAAACTGGCCAGTCGTATCGCTGCGGGGCCGACATTCGCCAACGGCATGACCAAGACCCAGCTTAACCACGAATGGAACATGTCGCCGGAACAGGCCATCGAAGCCGAGGCCCAGGCCCAGGCGATCTGTATGCAGACCAGGGATTTCGAGCGCGCCTATCATGCTTTCGTGGGCAAGGAAAAACCCGTGTTCGAGGGCGATTGATGGTCGATAAAAGTTTTCTCGACTGGCCGTTTTTCGGCGACCGGCACCGGCATCTGGCGCAACATCTGGAAGCCTGGTGCGCTCGCCACTTGCCGGTAGACCATGACGATATCGATGCCGCCTGTCGCGGACTGGTGTCAGAACTGGGCGCGGCGGGTTTTCTCGAATTGACCGGGGCCGGGCCAGGCGAAAGCCTGGATGTGCGCTCCCTTTGTTTGATCCGGGAAACCCTCGCCCGGCACGATGGCCTGGCCGATTTCGCCTTCGCCATGCAGGGCCTGGGCATGGGTGCGGTGACCCTGTTCGGGTCCGATGATCAGCGCCAATGGTTGCGCAAAACCCGCGCCGGAAAAGCCATTTCCGCCTTCGCCCTGACCGAACCGGCGTCCGGGTCCGACGTTGCCAACATCGCCATGACGGCGACCCGTGACGGATCGGATTATATCCTGAGCGGCGAAAAAACATGGATATCCAATGGTGGCATCGCCGATGTTTATGTGGTCTTCGCCAGAACCGGCGAGGGGCCGGGGGCCAAGGGCCTGTCGGCGTTCCTGGTGCCGGCCGATACAACTGGATTAACCGTCGCCGAACGGCTACAGGTGATCGCCCCCCATCCCCTGGCGCGGCTCGCCTTCACCGATGTGCGGCTGCCCGAAAGTGCGCTTATTGGAGAACCTGGAAGTGGTTTCAAGATCGCCATGTCGGTGCTCGATATTTTCCGCTCGACCGTCGGCGCGGCGGCGCTCGGGTTTGCCCGCCGGGCCTTGCAGGAGACTCTCAAACGCAGCGATGAACGCCAACTGTTCGGTGCGCCCTTGCATGATTTGCAAATGGTTCAGGGGCACTTGGCGGACATGGCCGTTGATATCGATGCATCGGCCCTGCTGGTTTACCGGGCCGCCTGGACCAAAGATATGGGGGCGGCGCGGATCACCCGGGAAGCGGCCATGGCCAAACTGTACGCCACCGAAGCGGCTCAGAAGGTGATCGATCAGGCGGTGCAAATTCATGGCGGCGACGGCGTCCGGGTCGGCTCGGTGGTGCAAAGTCTATACCGGGATATCCGCGCCCTGCGCATCTACGAAGGGGCAACGGATGTGCAAAAAATAATTATCGCACGGCAAATCATAGGGAGTGAATAACCATGCTCGGACCCTCGGGACACAGCGATACTTTCAGCCGGGACAACCTGCCCCCGGACGATCAGCAACCGCAATTTCTGCTCGCTGATTTTCCCTATCCGGATTATCTGAACGCCGCCGTGGCGCTGACCGATGACATGGTCGAAAAGGGCTTCGGCGATCATACGGCGTTAATCGGCAATGGCCGCCAGCGCACTTACAAGGAGCTGTCGGACTGGACCAACCGGCTGGCCCGTGCCCTGGTCGAAGATTTCCATATCGAACCGGGCAACCGGGTGCTGATCCGCTCGGCCAACAATCCGGCCATGGTCGCGTGCTGGCTGGCGGCGACCAAGGCCGGGGCCGTCGTGGTTAATACCATGCCCATGTTACGGGCCATGGAACTGACCAAAATCATCGACAAGGCGGAAGTCGCCCTGGCGCTCTGTGATACCCGGCTGATGGATGAACTGGTGATCTGTGCCAAGGACAGCAAATACCTGAAAAAAGTTATTGGCTTCGACGGCACCGCCAACCACGATGCGGAACTGGATCGCGCGGCCCTGGGCAAACCGGTCAAATTCGATGCGGTTCAGACCGGTCGCGACGATGTCGCCCTGCTCGGGTTTACCTCCGGCACCACGGGAATTCCCAAGGCGACCATGCACTTCCACCGGGATCTGCTGATCATCGCCGACGGCTATGCCAAAGAAGTTTTGCGGGTCACACCCGACGACATTTTTGTCGGCTCGCCGCCGTTGGCCTTTACCTTCGGCCTCGGCGGGCTGGCTATCTTTCCCTTGCGCTTCGGGGCGACGGCGACCCTGCTGGAAAATGCCTCACCGCCGGAAATGATCAAAATTATCGAAACCTATGGCGCAACCATATGCTTCACCGCGCCCACGGCCTACCGGGTGATGTTGCAGGCCATGGACGACGGGGCCGATTTATCGACCCTGCGGTGCGCCGTCTCCGCCGGGGAAACCCTGCCCGGTGCCATCTTCGATGAATGGATCGAAAAGACCGGCAAGCCCCTGCTGGACGGCATCGGCGCCACCGAACTGCTGCATATTTTCATTTCCAACCGGTTCGATGATGCCCAACCCGGCAGTACCGGGCGGGCGGTCGAGGGTTATCAGGCGATGATTGTCGATGACGACATGACCGAAGTCCCCTGCGGCGAGATCGGCCGCCTGGCCGTGCGCGGCCCCACCGGCTGTCGCTATCTGGCCGACGACCGGCAGGTGATTTACGTACGCGACGGCTGGAACCTGACCGGCGATACCTTCAGCCAGGATGAACACGGCAATTTCCATTTCGTCGCCCGGTCTGACGACATGATCGTCTCGTCGGGCTACAACATCGCCGGCCCGGAAGTCGAACAGGCGCTTTTGTTGCATCAAAGCGTGCTCGAATGTGGCGTCGTCGGTGCCGCCGATGACGAGCGCGGCATGGTCGTCGCCGCCCATGTGGTCTTGCGCCAAGGCGTTCGTGGCGATGACGACCTGGCCAAGGCCTTGCAGGATCACGTCAAGGCCACCATCGCGCCTTATAAATATCCCCGCATTGTCAAATTCATCGGTGATCTGCCGAAAACCCAGACTGGAAAAGTCCAGCGTTTCAAACTCAAGGAAAACTCATGAGCGATACATCTTTCGAATATCTGCAACCGCCCG
>ENA-ORDP01000484-ORDP01000484.1-marine-sediment-metagenome-genome-assembly--contig:-NODE-484-length-25984-cov-5.387597_pt1 | contig 25984 bp, 19 predicted proteins | sample MGYA00248627_ERZ508539 | MGnify/ENA primary metagenome ERZ508539 (study PRJEB26208, sample SAMN05571518) | marine sediment metagenome | biome: deep sea; feature: Hydrothermal vent; material... | reverse complement strand
CCGCCGATGCCCGCCTGGATCCGCACTTTTCAACCTATCCGGAATTTTTCTGGTCAATGGTTGGAAACCATGCCGATGCAACCTTGTTTCACGATGCCGATGGCGAGTACCAGATCAGCTATCGGCAGGCCGGAGACGCCGTCAGGCGCGGTGTTGCCGAATTGGCGAAAATGGGGCTGAAATCAGGCGACCGGGTGTTGCTGTGCCTCAATAACTCCGCTGATTTCTTCACAACATTTTCGACGCTGCTTTGCGCCGGCTGCGTTCCGGTGCTTGCAAACCCCGATAACCCGAATCCTGAAATTGAGGACTTGTCCACCCGAACGGGAGCCAGGGCGATTATCGTATCGTCCGCTGACCGGGAAAAAAGAAAAGGCATTACCGCCGCATCCACCCTCGACAGCGGTCTCTTCAGTGCTCTGCAAAATGGGGGACTGCCACGCAACCCGCCGCCGCCGGTTGCGTGTTCCGCCGATGATACCGCCTACCTTATTTTTTCCGGCGGCACCACCGGCCGGCCGAAGGGATGCCTGATCAGCCATGGGAATATCCTGGCCGAACTGTATTCCATGCGCCGCGCCCACGCCTTGCCTGATGATTGCGTACATCTTTGCGTGCTGCCTATGTACCATGCTTCGGCGCTGTACCGGAACGTCCTGATTCCATTTTCGCAAGGTAGCAAAATCGTCATCCCACAGGATTTCAGGGTTGAGAGTTTCTGGCGGCTGCTTGAAGAATTTTCCATCGGGTTTGTTCAGGCGGTCCCATCCATACTGACCATGCTGGTGGAGCATCCCGGCGAACCGTCCAAGACCGTGCGCGAAAATATGCATTTTATCGGCAGTGCTTCCGCACCGTTGCCCAAATCCCTGATAGAACGGTTCGAACGCCGTTTTTCGATTCGGATCGCGCAAGCATATGGCCTGACGGAAGCGACTTGTGGGATCTGTTTCAATGACCCAAGGTTGTCCATCCGCCGCACCGATTCCCCCGGTCGCCCGATTGATATAGCCGGTATCGAAATCCGCAACGAAGAAGGCAAGGTTTTGCCCGATGGACAACAAGGAGAGATTGTTGTTAGCGGGCCGATGATTACGAGGGGTTATCTGGATGATAACAGCTCCGTGGGTAAGCGGCTCGACAAGCAAACTCTGTACACAGGGGACATTGGATTTTTCGATGAAAACGGGTATCTGGTCGTCGAAGGCAGAAAAACAGACATCGTACACCGCGGCGGCTTCAAAATTTCACCGACCGAGGTCGAAAATGCCCTTAATGAACTGGATGGAGTATTGACGGCCGTGGTTTTCGGCGTTCCGCACGACACCTTGGGCGAAGACCTGATCGCCATGATCCGGCCCGACAGTGACGGCGGCATTACGGAATCAAAAGCGCTTAGCGCCCTGCACGCCAAATTGGCTCCTTACAAGATACCATCGTGCATCGGCTTTACCGACGATGATTACCAGCCCGCCAGTTTCAAGAAATCGCGCCAGTATTACAAAGACATATATATCGGGAAACGTGGGAAAACCAACCCTGGCGTTGCCACGGGAACTCATGGGGTTGCCGGTAGGCCCCAGGCGTTTCTGGTTGGCAAAAATGTCTATCTGCGACCGTTAATGGAAGCGGATGTCACCGGACCGGCCTACCTAGACGCTTTGATGGATCCGGAAATTCAAGAATTCACTTTTGCCGGAATGTTCCCGCAGAACGAACAGAGCGTTCGTTCGTTCTGGGCCAGCCTGCAACCGCCGGATGCCGCCGCCTTCGCTATCTGCGATCTTGAGACCGACGCCCATGCCGGGAACCTGATCTTGCGTATAAACTGGCCGGAACGTATTGGCGAGTTCGGGCGGTTTGTTTTCAAGGATTTTCAAGACGGCGTCTATTCCGAACAGGCCTTGCAGTTGCTTATGGGGTACGTTTTCGACGACCTGAAACTAAAACGGATATGGGGAGCGGGGGTCAACCCGTCGTCCGTTCCTTCTCTTGTCCGCCTTGGGTTTACGTTGGAAGGCACCATGCGCAAACATATAATGCGGCGTGGAAAATGGCTGGATACCTTCGTGTTCGGTATGCTGGACAGCGATTTTCTGAACCTGAAACGGGGCCTTCCTCTTGTTTCGGCCGGTGTACAAAAACGGGAAATTTCCGGCGATCTTATGGACAAGGTTCGGGCCGTCGTTGCCGAGGCTTTTTTGCTGGATATCGATGACATCAGCGCCAATTCGTCACCCCGCGATATTGCGCGGTGGAATTCACTCGGCAATGTTCGTCTATGGATTTTGCTTGAGGAAAGGTTAAATTTATCGATTGAATCCAGCGCGATGGTTGCGATTACATGTGTTTCCGATATCGCGGATATGATCGCCTCGCTGACGGTTGATGACTAGGACAGGAACGCCAAAAGCGTTCATGGAGGTTCGTTACGCGAACATCCCCTTAAGGACGCCCTACGTTCTTTCATTCGCGACCCTGTCGTCGATTGACGTCTTTTATCTCATCATTGGTAGCGATGGCCGGGTTGGTATCGGCGAGGTGACGCCGTTGCCCGGTTATGGCGGCGAGACCGCCGATGCGATCAAACAGCGGAGTGCGGATTTGGCGCTGTCCCTTGAAAAAGGTTCGGGCATTTCGGATCTGGTTGATTCCATCTATGGCAAAACACCGATGCTTGCCAGCGCGTTGGCGTGCGCCGCCGAAACCTGGCGCGAAGGCGAACACATAGCTTATGGCGCCGCTGTAGAGGGTGATATTCCGATGCTTGCCCCGTGCTCCGGTCATACGCCCGAGGCGGCGGCACGGTCCACCGAAGAATTGGTCAAGGATGGATATCGTACCATCAAGGCCAAAATCGGATGGAGTACCGTTGACGAAGACGTTAACAGAATTGCCGCCGTCGCAAGCCGCCTGCCCCCCGGCGGGCGTATTCGCATCGACGCCAACCAGGGGTTGCTGCCCGAGCAGGCCCTGGCCTTGTGCCGCCGTCTGGAGGGCCTGCCGGTCGAACATCTGGAACAGCCGTTCCCGCCTGAACAATGGCGGGCGTTTCAAAATCTGGCCGGCGCAACGAGCTTGCCGTTAATGCTCGATGAATCGATCTGGCGGGCGGATGATCTGCACCGGGCGGTCGAATTCGGCGCCAAGTCGGTAAAACTGAAATTGTGCAAGCATCGCGGCATGGCCGGTGTCCGCAAGCTTGTCCGCTTGGCCGAACAGCTAGGCCTGGCGGTTACGTTTGGCAACGGTGTCCAAACGGCGCTCGGCAATCACCTGGAAGCTCGGTTGTACAGAGAACTCGGCATGAAGGGGGCGTCGGAAGGCAATGGATTCCTGAAGATCGATGATCCTATGACTGGCGGCGGGTTGCAGGTTCGGGATGGCCACCTGAAGGATCGGGGACTGGATGACATTTCCACGAAAACCACTTGGGGCGAACAGGTAACCCGCGCTGAATATGATGAAATATAAGGCAAAACATAATGACTAAACCGCTTATTCTAGGGCTCTCCGCGACCCTGAGAAACGCCCGCTCCAGTGCGAGCAGCACCAACCTCGTGCAAGAACTTGAGGGACTTGACCGCCGCGAAGACCTGGACGAATTCATGACCAGTCAGGCGAAAATTCACCTTGACCAGTTCATTGCCGCCGGGCGTGCAAAAGAGGTCCCGTTCGATGAAATGTATCGGCGATTGCGAAAAATGGGGGGAACACGCGGCCTGTCGAACAGCGAAGTTTGCCTGGTTGCCGCGCTGTGGGCGGCGCGAAATGGGGGCGTTCGGATCGAACACGCTTCCCTGGCCGATCATTTTCCGGCAAATGGTGATGCGCTCGATATCGAGACGCTAAAGCAACGGCTGCGCCGGGCAGACGGAATTATTTTGGCGACCCCGGTATATTTTGGCGACCGAAGCTCCCTCAGCCAGCGGTTTATCGAAATGTTGCGCGCCGACGAGACCCTGCGACGCGACCTGGCGGGAAAGGTCTATGGCGGAATATCGGTTGGGGCAAAACGCAATGGCGGCCAGGAAACGGCGCTGATCTACCAGATGCTGGACATGATTGATATAGGCTTGCTTGCCGTCGGCAATGATTTCGAGACGACGTCCCAATATGGTGGAACGGGCCATGCCGGCGATATTGGAACGATGCCCAAAGACACCTATGGCATCAACACCAGTCTTGGGGTCGGGCGGCGTATCGCCCATGTCACACTTTCTCTGGATGCCGGACATCATTGCACCTTGAAGGCCCCTCTCCGGCTAGGACTGTGGATATTGCAGGACCGGGATGGCGAAGCCGGGAAGCGTGCGAAGCAAGCAATCGAAAAATCGTTAAAAAATTCTTCGACCGCGGCTGAATTGAAAACGATAAACTTTACCGAGGATACAATCCGTCCTTGCATCGCCTGCGACATTTGCCCAACCCATGTCGGGCCTGATAGCGAGTACCGGTGCATCATCGGATTGAAAGATGACGGCCTTTACAAGAACCATCAGAAGTTGATGGATGTAGACGTGCTGATGCCGGTGGTGTTTTGTCCTGTTGACCGGGATGGCCTGGTTTCCGTTTACCAGCAGTTTATGGAGCGCACACGTTATCTTCGCCGCGGCGATTATGTTTTCTCGGACCGACTGGTTGTGCCGATTGTTTTTGTCGAGGTCGGAGCCAACGAGCACATGGATGTCAGGTTGCTGACATCCTTTATTCGCCATCATACCGTCATGCAAAAACCGGTTGTCGGGCTGATTCACGATGGCCGGCTTTTGAATTCGAACGAAGTTGAACAAACCCTTCGCGCGGCCATCGAAAACGGTAAGTTCGTGCTTCAGGGGCGCCTCGCCACAACCGATTCAATGCCCGATAAGCTACGCTACAATCCTGTCGGATACGTTCTTTCGCAGGCCAAGGACAGGGATGCCGAGAGTCTTCATGCGCGCGAATTGCTGGTCGAACAACGCAACAGGAAAAGCCGAAAAGAAAAAACAGAACGGCTGACCATCGAAGACCCGGATTCCTGATTTATACGCCGGCTTGAATTAAATGAATATATTCCGTCAAATTGTCTTTGGGCTCTTGAAACCCTATCCGGAATTGCCGTTTGTCCACGGGTTGGTGCGCTCCCGCCTCGATGCCCAGGCCATGCACATGAGTGTAAAAATCGTTGAGCTGGTTTTCGACACTCATCCGGCGGCCCATAAGCTTGCCCGCGCCTGCGTTATTTTTCTTGGCGATAACGAAGCTGAACGGGTCTTGAAAAAGGGCTTTCATCTGGTTATCGAAGAGCGCATGCGGTTTATCGCCCTGCGCGCGGACCCTCCGTCGGCATACGGTTTCGATGCCGATGGAATTATTCCGCCGGGCGACCATCCGCTTGACGGCCACGCACGCAAGGCTCTTGGCGACGATAAGGCGCTGGATTCAACGGCGCCTTTCAAACCCGGCTTGTCGGTGCGGGCAATCCACCTGTTCCAGGTTGTCATCCGCTCGATCTTGTTCGTAACCGATGCCGTCTCACTATTCATCCGTTTCGGGGCCCGCGATCCGAAGCGGCAATCCTTCCGGGTCGGCACGCCGCATGCCATCAACCAGAACAACTGGGGCGCCATGCGCCATGCCCTTGAAAATCTGGGCATGTGGACGGACAACGCCTTGGTGACGGTTCTCGATCGTCCGAATTTGACGCCGCCGCCGCCGGGGGCGCCGCCCTGCATCGACCTGGAAACATTGCCGGTCGACCGCCGCCGCTGGTGGAAAGAAGTTATTTCCCCCGGCCTGCGCCTGATCGGCGTTTCCTTGCGGACCGCCTTCGTAAATGCCGGCGATCCGCTGTCGGTGCAACTGTCGCTGGAAGCCGTGAAGATCGCCCGTTCGGCGCTTCCAATTTGGCGTCTGGCCCATAACCTGGATCTTGGGGCCTATCTGGATGCCGAAGAATACACCGTGCGCCAGGGGCTAAAATCGATCATCCTGGGAAAGCAGGGCACCCGAATGGTCCGCTGGCCCCATTCGCAAATGGATAGCCAGGGCGTCGCGCTCAGTTACATGAGCTATCATCTGTTTCTTTCCGGCGGCCCATATGTCTCGCGGATTTCATCGGCGACCCGTTCGCCGCGGTGCGAGGACGGTTTCGTTGGCCTGTATCGAAACGACCGTTACATCATTTCGAACCAGACCATCGATCCCTCCTACCAACGGGCAGTCACCGAACACCGTGACAAGGGCGGCAAGCTTTTGGCCTATTTCGGGGCCAGCGCCGAACCGCATATCGCGCCCATATTTCGCGCCAGCCTGTATGCCGCTTTGCGCCAAGTCGCCAAGCGCGGCGACTGGATGCTGGTGATCAAAACCAAAGGCCACAAGCCTTATGGGATGTATTCGGGTTTTCTGGCCGGACATTCGGTGTTCGACGATTTGCTGTCCACAGGACGGGTAATCCTGATCGATTATTCTCAGCCTTTCGTTGAACCGTGCCCGGCCGGTTGGTTGATCGACAATATGGATATCGGCGTCGGCACCGGCTCGGTGCAGATAGAGGCCCTGACCCAAGGCAAGCCGACCCTCAGCTACATGCCGGTTACTGACGAATCGGAATTGAACCGGACCCTTCTCGACCACGCCCTGCTGCATGAAACGCTCGAAGGGTTTGAGGCCGCACTGTCCGGCCTCCTCGACGACCCTTGTCATCCCGGTATTCCCTATGACTGGTTCCGCGAGCAGTTCGATCCCTTCGGCGACGATCAGGCGCTAAGCCGCATCGCCCGTTTGCTGTGGGGCGACCGGGCGGCGGCTGAAAACGCCCCATGAAATATTCCGTTTCCAACATCGCCCTGCCCGCCCACGATCATCTGGATGTCCTGCCAAGGCTCACCGACATGGGCCTGGACGCCATTGAAGTTGCGCCAAGCCGGGTCTGGCGCGATACCTGGCGCGGCCTTAACGCCCGCCGGGTCGGCGATTACCGGCGCGCCGTCGAGGCGGCGGGACTCAAGACCGTCGGCCTGCATTCGCTGTTTTTCGACCATCCCGAACTGGGGTTGTTCCGCGATCCCGGCGCCCGCGCCGAGACCATGGCCTTCATGGTACACCTGTCCGCCGTTTGCCGCGATCTCGGCGGGCGCACCTTGATTTATGGCGGCGGGCGCAGACGTGGCGATGTTTCGGCGGATGATGCTTTCGCCGAGGCCCTCGATTTTCTGGGCCAGCTGTCGCACAGCATCGCCGATCATGGAACATGCTATTGTTTCGAGCCGTTGGGCCCGGCGGATACGGATTTTATCAATTCGGTTTATGATTCCATCGATCTGGTCCGGGCTCTCGACGTTCCTCAAGTAAGGGTTCAAATCGACGCCAAGGCGCTGGTTGAAAACGACGAGGCGGCCATGGGCGTTTTTGAACAGGCCAAACCCTGGCTGGTTCACTATCATGCCAACGACCCCGGCCTGGGGGTGCTCGGAAGTTCCGGCAAGGTCGATCACGGCGCCCTGGGCCGCATGCTGAAAGCCATCGGTTATGATGGCTATGTTTCCATCGAACAGAGAATGCTGAACGAAGACGACCCGCTGGCCGACATCGCCGAAAGCCTTGCTGTCCTGAACGACAACTACCCGCCTGAAAGATTATCTTAACATGCCCGACCTGCGATTTGCCCCTCCCCCGCCCCGCAAGCCGGTCAGCGACCCACGGTTGGTCCGCTTCAATCATTTCGACAGCCGGTTGCGCCCGACCGGCGAGCTATGGCTGGACCGTGGCGAATGCATCGATCCGGAACTGACGAAACTGGTGATGTCGCTGCTCGACGATATGCCGTCCCACGCCGTGTTCGCCTATCCCACGCCGGGTCCGTTTTATCGCAAGCTGGCGGCTCATCTGGGGTTGAGCGCCGATTGCCTGCTTTTGACCCAGGGCTCGGACGGGGCCATCAAATCGGTGTTCGAGACCTATATCGAACCCGGCGACAGGGTCCTGCTGACCCAACCGACGTATCAGATGTATGGCGTTTACGGCGATGCCTTCGGCGCCGAAATGCACTTCGTTTCCTACCGCATGGAAAACGGCCTGCCGGCCATGACGGCCGATGAGATGATCGTGGCGATCGGCAAGGTCAAGCCGAAGCTGGTCGGCCTGCCGTTTCCGGACAATCCCATCGGCTTTGGGTTTTCGCCCGATGAACTGCGCGCCATCATCGAAGCCGCCGGCGAGGCCGGGGCCTTGATGCTGGTCGACGAGGCCTACTATCCTTTCCATCCCCATACCGCCCTGGCGCTGATTGATGAATACGGCCATTTGATTGTCGCCAGAACATTTTCCAAGGCCTGGGGCATGGCCGGTATTCGCTTGGGGTTCGCCGCCGCGCAACCGGAAATCACGACCATGTTGCACAAGACCCGTCCGATGATCGAAGCCGACGGCATGGCGCTTGAGCTGGCCGGGCGGATGCTCGACCATGAAGACGCCGTTAGCGCCTCCATAGAACGCCTGGTCGATGGCCGTAAAATGTTCGCCGCCGCCATGGCCGACCTGGGCTACGGCGTTATCGACACCCCGTGTAATTTCGTTCATGTCAATTTCGGCGAAGACCGCGGGGCCGTCGAAAGCGCGCTTGCCGGCGTCGCCCGCTACAGGGTCTTTCCCGATTCGCTGCTTGGCGATTACCTGCGTTTCACCACGACCACCCGCGATCTTTTCAAGCCGGTCATCGATCGAATTGCCGCCGTCGCCAACAAACAGGGAGCCGCCGAGTGATGCCCTCCGTCGTTATCGCCATCATCGGGTGCGGGCGCGTCGCCGGGCACCATTGTTCGTTCATCAAGGATATGGATGGGCTCGATCTGGCCGCCGTCTGCGACCTGGTCGAAGACCGCGCCGCGGCTTTCGGAGCTGAATACGGCGTTCCCCATTACACCAGTTATCACGACATGTTCGCCGCCCACCCCGAAATCACCACCGTCGCCATCGTTACCCCGTCGGGCATGCATTTCGAACACGCGGCGGAAGTCATGGAACGCTACAAGAAACATATCATCGTGGAAAAGCCGACCTTCATGCGCCCGGCGCAACTGATCGACGCCTACGCCATCGCCGAGAAGCGGGGCCTGCGTATTTTCCCGGTCTTCCAAAACCGCATGAACAAGGCGGTGCGGCGTGTGCGGGCCGCCCTGGACGCCGGTGAACTTGGCGATATCCGTATTGTCGGCGTGCGCGTTCGCTGGTGCCGGCCACAACGATATTACGATCTGGCGCCGTGGCGTGGAACCCTAAGCCACGATGGCGGGGCGTTGACCAACCAGGGCATCCACCACGTCGACCTGCTGCGATACCTGGGCGGCAAGGTCGAGACCGTCAACGCCACCATGCGTACAATGGGCGCCGACATCGATGCCGAGGACGCCGTCGTCGCCACGCTGACCTATGCCGGCGGCGCCATTGGCAGTTTGGAAGTCACCACCGCCGCCCGTCCCGACGATTTCGAGGCCTCGATCTCGCTGGTCGGGTCCGAAGGCATGGCCCAGATCGGCGGCGTCGCCGTCAACGAGCTCCAGGTGTTTACTCCCGATCCCGCCGCCTGCGCCGAAAACAGCGAGGATTTTCTTGGCATCAAGGGAAAAGGCGCGGTGTACGGTTACGGTCATCGCGACATGTACGCCAGTATCCGCGATAACCTGACAAACGATACGCCGTTCCCGGTAAACCGTGATGATTGCCTGGCGACGCTCAGGCTGCTCCATGCCTTTTACCGCGCCGACGAGGCCGGCGGCTGGGTGGCCGTCGACAGTGAAGAACAGTCTTCCCGGTTAGGCGGCGACAACGACGCCATCAGCACCCTTTACCGCACCCCGGAACCCGGAGCCGGTAAATGAGCCCCCCCCTGCGCGTCGGCATCGCCGGATACGGCGTCGTCGGCAAGCGCCGCCATCATTTTATTGAGCCTCGCGCGGACATAAAGGTCGTCGCCGTTTGCGACCGGACCTTTTCGGGTGCCGGGACGTTGAACGGCGGCGTCACCCATTTCACCAATTACCGGGATTTGCTCGGCGAGAAATTGGATATCCTGTTCGTTTGCATGACCAACGATATCGCTCCGGAAGTGACGATTGCCGGTCTCGACGAAGGATTGCACGTGTTTTGCGAAAAGCCGCCCGGCCGCGATCTCGCCGATATCGCCCGCGTCCGTTGCCGTCATGCCAAGAGTCCCGATCTGAAACTGAAGTATGGCTTCAATCATCGCTATCATGATTCGGTGCGCGACGCGCTGGCGATCGTCCATTCCGGGGACTTGGGCAAGGTCATCAACCTGCGCGGCGTTTACGGCAAATCGAAATTTGTCAGTTTTGGGCGCCATTCCGATTGGCGGGTGAAACGCGCCGTGGCCGGCGGCGGCATCTTGCTTGATCAAGGCATCCATATGGTCGACCTGATGCGCTTGTTCGGCGGTGAATTCAGCGAAATCAACAGTTTTATTTCCAACGATTATTGGAAGCACGATGTCGAAGACAACGCCTATGCCCTGATGCGGAGCGATAATGGCGTTGTCGCCATGCTGCACTCGTCGGCGACGCAATGGCGCCACCGCTTTCATCTTGAGATCACCTTGCAACGGGGTACGCTTATACTAAGCGGTATCCTATCGGGGTCGAAAAGCTATGGAGCCGAAACGCTGACCATAGCGCGCGCCGCCGATGATGACCTGGGTGATCCGGACGAGGAAATCCGTGAATATAGAAACGATCCGTCATGGGCCGATGAAATCGCCGAGTTCGTCGATGCGATCAGGACCAACACCCCGATAACCAGTGGTTCGGTAGAAGAAGCATTGAAGACCATGGAGCTTGTCTACAGAATTTATTGCGCCGATCCGGGGTGGCGCGAGCGTTGGCGGCTGACCGATAAAATCCCGGAATCACCGTGACCGGCCCCCCCTCCCATTGCGGCATCTGCGGCGCGACGGATGCGTTTCGCCTTGATGTTGGAACCTTTTTCTTTCCGGATTACTCCTACGCACCGGATTTACATGATTTCGACAACTACCTGTGCCGGGGGTGCGGCGTCGTTTTTGCTCACCCGCAAATAGATGAAGCGGCGCTCGTCCAATATTACAACGCCGGCTACCGGAAAAGCCCGCACGCCTATTCCATCGACGGCCAGGAGATTGACATACCGATTTATCCGGAAAAAATGGCCCCCAGCTTCCGGCGATTTAAAAACCTTTCTGATACCGTTCAGGCGCTTGCCGCCAGCCACCCCGATTGTATTCCGGGCGGCGACGACACCATTGTCGATCTGGGGGCCTATCAGGGGCTTATGTTGTACGCGGCGACCGAAATTTGGGGCTGCGAGGGTATCGCTATCGACTATAACCGCGACGGTATCCGGTTTGCCCGCGATTTTCTGGGTTTAAAAAAGTCGCGCCCGACCGAAGATCTGTTTTCGGAAACCTTCGCCGACAAGGCCCGTTTCGTGACCATGTTCCATTCACTGGAACATCTTCGTGAACCGGAACGGTTTCTCGTTCACATCAGGAAAAACATTCTTGCCGACGGCGGCTATCTGTATGTTGAAGTTCCCAACCTGTTCGGCGCGCCGCTGGCCGACCCCACCCATTTTTATACCTACAGCAGAGAAAGCCTCACCTATTTGATGGAGAAATCCGGATATCGGATCCTGCGTCTGGCGTTGAACGGCCACCCTGAAAACAATGATTTCATGGGCCGCAACAAAGAGCAAAATATCCTTTGCATCGCGCAACCGGCCCCCTCCGTCGGCCAGCCCGTCGCCCCTGAAATCAACGCCGGGCAAATGCAACGCGATATCCGCCGTCATTACAGGGCGCACGGTTGGGGCGGCGTCAGGCGTCAATTGAATCTGGCGATGGGCGAGGCCGCTCGCTTTGCTTACAGCTTCGCCTTCGCCGTCGTCTTTGACCGCGTCGCCCCGAAGGTGTCGCGTCGGCTGTTGCGATCGATCAGAAACCGCCACCGTCAGGAACCGCCCTCATGACCCGCATCGCCGTGACATCCCGATCTTTTTCCCGCCATCGGGTTCTTCGCCGGGAATTGCTGGACCGTTACCCGGATGTCACCTTCAATGACGAAGGGATCAGCCTGAAGGGCGATCTCCTGATCGAGTTCCTGAAGGGGCATGAGCGCGCCGTCACGGCATTGGAAAAACTCGACGACGGCCTGTTTGCGGCGTTGCCGGAACTGAAGATCATTTCCAAGTACGGCGTCGGCATCGACATGATCGATCTCGAAGCCATGGCCCGGCACGGTGTCCGCCTGGGCTGGACCGGCGGCGTCAACCGGCGCTCGGTGTCGGAACTGGTGATATCCATGGCCATCGCCCTTCTGCGCCACGTGCCCGCCGCCCACCGTGAAGTCCTGGACGGCGTCTGGCGTCAGCACGTGGGGCGGCAACTGTCGGGCAAGACCGTCGGTATCATCGGTTGCGGCCATGTGGGTAAGGATCTGGGCCCGTTGCTCAACGCTTTCGGCTGCCTGGTTCTGGCCCACGATATTCTGGACTTCCCCGAATTCTACCGGGCCAATAATGTGCGTCCGCTTAGCCTTGATGAACTGCTGGCGCGCTCTGATATCGTCACCCTGCATCTGCCTCTCGATGATACGACACGGAACATTCTCAGCCGCGACAAGCTGGCGTTGATGAAATCCGACGCGGTCCTGATCAACGCGGCGCGGGGCGGCTTGGTCGATGAAACGGCGCTTAAACAGCGATTGATCGAAGGCAAATTGGCCGCCGCCGGGTTCGATGTCTTCGCCGTCGAGCCGCCCGATGACACCGAATTGCTGAGCTTGCCCAATTTTCTGGTTACACCCCATATCGGGGGCAGCGCCGAAGAAGCCATCCTGGCCATGGGACGGGCCGCCATCGCCGGCCTGGACAACGCCGGCGATCCCCTGAAACAGGGCTGATGACGGTTCTCCTCGTCACCTCCAGGCGCTTGGCCGGGACCGGCCAATATGACCGCTGGTGCGCCATCGGCGACGGTGGCCCGGCGCTCGACCCCGGCCGGGAAGTCGCGGGTTTGGCGAAGTTGCTTGAAGAAGCCTATGACGCCGTGGCGGAAACCTGGTTCCGGCTGGCCCGGGCCATGGCCGAAGACGCAAGCGCGGCGCTGGCCCATACGCCGACCGCGTCGGTAAATACCTCTGATTTCGGTTTGATGCTGGCCTGGGCGCGGATCGTCGAGACCATGGCGGCGGCCCCGGAAACGGTTTGCGTCATCTGCGATGATCCGTGGTTGTTCCGTCATTTGCAAACCCTCGCGGGCGTAGACGCCCAATGCCCACCGCCGCCGATCATTACGGTTTCCGCCCGGCTCTGGGTGCGGGGCGTCATGGCGCGCCTTAAGGTTTCCATCCTGGTTGCGGTGGCCCATGTCCGTTTGCGCCGCCAGCGCGGCAATACGGCGCACGGTGGGGCGGCGCTTCTGGTCTATGGCCATCCGGGCAGCGAACCGGCGGGGCGGGACGCGTATTTCGGCCCGCTGATGAGCCATATTCCCGGCTTACGGCGGGTTTTTCACGTCGATTGCCCTTACCGTCGGGCCATCAGGCTTAGCGGCGGCGGGTCCGGCAGTTTACAGGCCTGGGGTAATCTTTTTTCGGCCCTGACATTGTTTTTGCACCGGTGGCGACCGCGACCGGAACTGTTTGATTTGCCGGAAGGCTGGTTGATCCGCCGCGCCGCGGCCCACGAAGGCGGCACCGGGCAGGCGGCGATGATTCGCTGGCAGCGGCTTTGTCAGAATGCCTGGTTAAAGGAAACGGCTCCGTCCGTGGTCGCCTGGCCATGGGAAAATCATGCCTGGGAACGCGCCTTCGTTAAAACCTGCCGGGCCGCCGGGACCGCCACCATCGGCTACAATCACGCGCCGGTCTATTCCCGGGAAAGAAATTTTTCCACCGCCACGATGATCGATGCCGATCGATCCCTTCCCGACATCATCGCCTGTTGCGGACCGTCCTCGATGGCGGCGGTGCGGGCCATGGGGATGCCCGGCGAACGGCTGGTAATGGCCGGCGCTTTTCGTTTCGGGGCCGCAGGGACGCCGGCATTCGCGCCGCGTGGGCCGGTGTTGTTGGCGCTGCCCGCCGCCCCGGCCATCGCCCGCCAGATGATCGTCGCCGCGGAACGGCTGGCGGAAAAGGGCTGTACGGTTCTGGTCAAGGATCATCCGTTGGCGCCGATCCATTTTCGCGAGACGGCATTCATGGTGCGAACCGCCAAGGCCATGAGCGAACACAAGGAACTGGCGGCGGTGATTTACGCCTCGACCTCGGTCGGGCTGGAAGCCCTGATCGCCCGATTGCCGACCCTGCGCTTCATGCCCAGGGGCATCGTCGGCCAGGGCCTGCCCGAAGGCGCCGCCGGGCGGCAAAGCGATGTCGATGCAAAAACGCTGGCCCCGGTCCTGGCGGCGGCACTGAACGAGCCGCCTCCGGGACCATTGAACCCCGATGAATTTTTTGGTGTCGTTGACCTGGAATTGTGGCGGCGCCTGCTGACTACCCGCCCTTTTGCAGTTTCAGCAGGCGCAAGACATCCCGGCCATCGTAAACGGCGGTGAAATTGTCTTTGACCAGCGGTTGAAGCTGATCGAGGACCGGCCTTAAATAGGTCCCGAAGCGGTAGACCGATGGGTCTCTTTTTACGATGATCGACTTGGCGGTGTTGTTCCGGCGACTTTCATAAGCGATTGACACCATAAAAAAGCGGAATTTGGCGTCTTCGACGCGGGCGAGAAATTCATCGAACGTCAAGATCGGCGCTTTTTTGCTATACAGCCACCATTTGGCTTCGTCCGGGAAATAATTCCGCACCACGGACGCCTGCGGGCAGTAATAGGACATGAACGTGTCGGTGTTTGAGAAGTAGGTTTCCCCCGGTTTCAAATTTTTCGTTATATAGCGGCAGGTTTCATAATTCGCGCCGGTCAGGGTCGGGGTCTTGTTGTGATAGGTAAGCGGGCTGATGATGCCGAAAGCAACCGGCAATCGCAACAATCCGTATATGCCGACAAACATTGCCTGATTTAGGCTTAAAGTCAGGGCAAGGGTTGCGAACACGGCCCGAAGCGCCCGGTTATTGGCGACCTGTTTCCAACCCAGCGCCGCCCCGACGGCCGACGCCGCCATCACCAGCGGCAGCACCGCCGACAGGAACCGGACCTGTTGAGACATCATCCAGAACCACTGAAGGTAATAGAGCAAAGCAATGGCGAGATAGGGCGCCCATCGACGGAGGCGTTCCCGGTCCAACATGAGCAGTGGGAAGAATGCCAAAATGTAAGGCGCGCCAAGAACCATACCGTCAAAATAGCGCATAGGCAGGACCGACAAGTTCCACAACCCGGTCAGAACGTCGAAAATACCGCGACCGGTCCCATACATGTCTTTGACGCCGGCAAAATAATTTGGCTGGCCCGGATTGAACAGCGAATTGAACAAGGGGTACACAGGGTTGCCGGTTATCGGGTAAATGCGAAATATATGCGGCAGCCATACGCCAAGCGCCGTCACCGGCCCGGCCAGCCAGCTTGTAAGAGAAGGACGCTTGCGGGCCAGGTCGTAGATCATCAGGGGCGCAAACGACAGGGCGATAGCCAGGCCGTGCAGTTTCATCAGGATGCCGCCGCCGATCATCAGGCCGAATAGAATGCCCAAGCCGACTGTCTGATGCCGCCGCCACGCCCTGTAGACGATGACCGCAAAGATGACGAAGGCGGCCAGCGGGACATCGACTTCGACGGTGCCCATTTGCCAGATAACAACCCGGCTGGCCAGGAACATCAGGGCGGCCAACAGCGCTATTCTTCTGCCGTAACCCATCCCCAGAACGAACAGTGCGGTTCCGGTGGCGGCGACCACGGCCAACATCCCATGAATCATTTGCGCCGCGCCGTCGTTGCTCAAGGCCAGGGCCAAACGGGATATGTTACCGCCGAAGGCGGGGAAAAAAACATGGGCCAACGAACGGTCCCAAGGTATCGCCAGGCGACCGATTTCAAGATCGTATTTTGGCAACGCCAAATGGTACATCAGGCTGTCGTAATCATCGGGTGGGGCCAGGCCCTGTAAAAGTCCGCTAAGCGCCGTCGCCAATGTCAACAGCCACAGTAATCCATAAAATTTATCGCCGGAGACGGCGGTAAGCGTCGCCCGGCAGGCGTCTTGAAACGGCCGCCACGGCATACGCGCCAGACCGGGCAACGACAGGACGATACACGCAGCCGCGAGGCCCCACATGGTGACGCTATCGAGCCGATAGGCGCCGATGAAAAAGACGCCGAAATAAACACTGAAACAGCCGCTCAGGAAGGAAACACCGAGACGTTCGCCGGAACTTAGATGGCCTTTCGGATCCAGCCAACCGGTAACCGTCCAGCCGATACCGGTTACGACGATGGTGAAAGCGAAGACAAAAAGAACGGCTGTCATCGTTTAAATGATAAACCGGGATAAAAAGCCCCAGAAAACGGATATTTTTTCTTCATAGTAGCCGACGTTGTAAAAGTAATAGCTGCCCAACACCGTGGCGACCCATGTGACAATCAGAAAATCCACGACAATTTTCCGGTTCTTTTTTTTAGGCATTTGGGTTAATAACTTTCCGGTCCGATACCCACGACGGGGGCTCGGGCCTTCTTAGCAAAAACCTGGAGAGAATGGTATTGAAAATTTTTGGCTTCGTTCCCGCTCGCATGGCCGCCAGCCGCTTTCCGGGCAAGCCTTTGTACCCGATAGCCGGACGGCCGATGCTGGAGCATTGTTTCGAGCGGGCGAAGATGTTCGAGCGTTGGGATGGGCTTTATCTGGCGACCTGCGACGATGAAATTCGGGATTTCGCCCAAAGCAAGGGCTACCCGGTCATCATGACCGCCGATACCCATACCCGGGCTCTCGACCGGGTTGCCGAAGCCGCCGGGAAATGCGGCGCCGACCTCGCTAACGACGATATTGTCGTTTGCGTCCAGGGTGATGAACCGTTGCTGAGCGCAGATATCCTGGAGGCCGTGGTCGCGCCGCTGGAAAACAGCGCCGAAATTACCGGCACCATGCTGGCGGTGCCGATTGTTGACGAGGCCCTTTATCTAAACCCGGATATCGTCAAAATCGTCCACGACCGGAAAGGAGACGTACTTTATACGTCCCGGGCGCCTATCCCCTATTGTAAGGAATTCACACCGGAGTTGGGGGCAAAACGGGTTGGCGGCATATTCGGATTTCGCTGGGCATTTTTAAAATGGTTTACCGGGATGCCGGAAAGCCCGCTGGAAATCAGCGAGGCCTGCGATTCCAATCGTATCTGTGATAACGGTTTCCGCCAACGCATCGCCCCCGTGTCCTACCGCCCCTACTTCTCGGTAGACAGTCCCGGGGATGTGGCGTTGGTCGAGGCGGCGCTTAAGACGGACCCGCTTTGGGGAACGTATTAAGTCCCCCCGTGGTTGCCCGCCTCAGGGCTTGGTTGCGGTGATGAACCAGGCCCAACCCATATAACGGCCCAGCCATATTTCCAACGGCGACTGCATCGGCCAGGGCTCGCCATAGACCAGAATGCCGCCGGGATGAACGCCATAGCGTTTGATCTGCCATCGGCGATACAGCCGCCCAAGTTTCGGGATCAGGTAGAAATAGAACTCGCGCTTGCGCAGGGAAATATCGTTGAAATTGCCGAACAGGCGTCGAACGCCGCGCGCCGTATAGCAACGCGTAATGGGATTTTCGAGAGTTTGCGTTTTCTTGCCGCCCCATTCGGTGGCGTGGCCAAGCCAGTTCGAACTGCCGAACGCCTTGCCCTGAAGGATGCCGACGGCCAGCACCATATTGATCCAGTAATGCCAAGAGCTTTTGCAATACAGCATGATGACGGCCCGGCCGCCGGGTTTCAGCACACGGCGAACCTCGGCAAGGGCCAATTGGGTGTCCGGGGTGTGGTGCAGGACGCCGTTGGAATAGACGATGTCGAAGGTATTGTCGGCGAACGGCAGGTGTTCGGCGTCCGACTGCATGGCCTGGCAACCGGACGCCCGTTCGCCCATCAGATCGAATTTGGCCTGGGTTGCGCGGGCGCGTGATAACGTAATATCGGCGCTGGCCATGACCGCGCCATGCTTGGCGAAAAGCGCCGAATGGCCACCGGCGCCGGGCCCAACCTCCAGAACCCGTTTACCCTTCAGCTCCCGCAACGCCATATCATGGACCGCCATGTGCTGGCGCAACCGGAACATGTCTTCCAGGTCGTCGAGGCCTTGAAACAGCCGTTCGCGCGTCAGCTCCCTGTCTACATCGTCGTAAAGGGAATCATATAGCGACCCCCAAAATGCCTGGACATCTTGTTTCGCAACCTTCTGGGACATGCTAAAGACGTCTCCGACACTCGAAAAATCATCTATATACACCGCCCGGCGGGTGCGTCACACGTTTCTTAACCGATCATGGTCAACCCCAGATGCTGTTCCGCTTGATCCGAAAATTAGCCCAATTGAGAGGCGATCCGGTGTTGCGGCGTTGGCTCATGGGGCGTGTAACCGGGCGTTTGCCGGGCCCGCCCGCCTTTAGGCCACACCGCCCACCCTATCTGAATGACCTGGCGGCGCTCGCCCCGGAAACCCCGACACAGGGATTTAGCGGACTAAAAGGCGCAATCCCGACCAAACCAATCTCCCTTAAGTTGGCGGGAACGACCATCCGCGTCGAGCCGGGCCAGGAAGCGGATCTGTTCAAGCGCCGGTTCGAAGACGTCGAGACCCTGTTGTCGCTGCACCGGTTTGCCTGGTTAACAGATAGCGGTGATGACATTGATCCAGCCTGGGTGGGTGTGATCTGGCGGGCCTGGCTGGAACGGTTCTCCGCGCCTTCCGGCGAGTGGCCGTGGCATCCCTATACGGCGGGCGAACGGGCGGTCAATATCCTGGCTTTCGCGCGTCGACACGGCCTGCCGGGACCGCTCGACGAAACCCTGCCGGTGCTGGCCGCCCATGGCCCGGCTATCGCCGGACGGCTGGAGTATTTCGGCGACCACCATACCTCGAACCATCTGGCCAACAATGGGCGCGGGCTGTTTGTCTTGGGGCTGGAACTGGGACTTGCCCAGGCCACCGAAATCGGCGCCAGGATTCTCGTGCAAGAGGCGAAACGTATCCTGACGCCGTCGGGTTTGTTGCGCGAGGGCTCCAGCCATTATCACCTGCTTTACCTGCGCCTATATGAAAACGTCGCCACGACCGCCGAAGCGGCGGCAAGGCCGGAAGCCGCCGCGTTCCGCAAAATTGCGCTCGGGATGCGTAAAGCCGCGCAAAACCTGATGTTGCCGGGTGGATTGCCGCTGATCGGCGACATTTCCCCCGATATTTCACCCGCTACCCTGCTGGCGGCGCTTGAGCTTGAATCCGAGGCCGGACCGGCGGCGTTTGCCGCGGACGGTTGGCTGCGTTTCGATGACGGCCCCTGGTCCGGGCTTTGGCATGCGTCGCCGGAAGGGTTTTCGCACATGCCCGGGCACGGCCATCAGGACATGGGCGGTTTCGAATTGCATTATCGGGACGAACCGCTGTTTATCGATCCGGGCCGCGGCGCCTATGGCGATACCGGCGGGGCCGCCCTTTACCGTTCCGCTACGATGCATAACGGTTTGATGGTGAACGGGGCCGAACCCTTTCCACCGAACCGGCCTTATTACGACAAAAGTTTCCGCCGTCTGGCCGCCGGCCCGCCGCCTGAATTGGTATCGTCGGCACATGGCGTCACGCTCCGCCATCATGGCTTTGCGCGCTTGCCTCGTTGCGGGACGCACGAACGATCCTGGCGCTTTCAAGGCCCCCGCATGACACTGCAAGATCGTCTGCAAGGTCGGGGGCAAGCGTTTGTCATCCGCACGCTGATAACGCCGCTGGCCTGCGAGCGCACGGAACATGGCATCTCTATCAGGGGAAAAAATATAACCTATGCGCTCGAATCAGACGGCGCCGACATAACGCTTGAGCCTGTGACCCGCTGGCTGGCCTACGCAAAAGGCGCGCCCGCCACCGCCATTCGTTTGAAGAGCGCGACGCAGTTGCCTTTCGATGGCTCGATCAGGGTGGAGGCCCGCTGAAGTGCCTTATAATGAATTTGCCGATGTCAGCGTTATCATCCCGGCCTATCGGTCCGCGGCAACCATCGGACGGGCACTAAGCAGCGTCGCCGGGCAGACCCTTAAACCACGCCGGGTTATCGTCGTCGATGACGGATCGGATGACGATACGGCGGCGGCGGCGGGGGCCTTCGCCGGACGCATGAACGGCATAACACTCAGCGTTGTTCGTCAACAAAACAAGGGGGCCGGGGCGGCACGCAACCGCGCCTTGGCGGAAACATCGTCGGAATATGTGGCGTTTTTGGATGCCGACGATGAATGGATGCCTGAAAAGATAGCTAGATCCATGGTCCATCTTGAAGGGACGGGCCATGTGTTGGTGGCCCACGACATCATCCGGGTCGAGCCCGATGGCCAAAAGCGCGTGATCGAGTGCGCCAAGCGGTTCGGCGATACCGATGATCCCTTCGTTCAGTTATATCGACGGGGCTTTATCGCCACGACGACGGTTGTCGCCCGGCGGGACGCGGTGCTGGCTGCCGGTGGTTTCGATGAAACCCTGGCCACGGCGCAGGATTTCGACCTGTGGTTGAAAATGCTTGGCGGGGGCAACGCCACCTTTACCGTCTTTCCCGAGGTGCTGGCGTGTTATCACTATAACGATAACGGCATCACGTCGAACACGGCGCGCCGTTTGGCGTGTACGTTGCGAATTTCGGTGCGTCATTATCCGGCCCTGCGCGAACGCCCCGGCTCGGCGCTTGTATCCTTGTGGGTGCGTATCGCCGCCGTTCATTACGAAGCCGTTTGCGCCTACCGCCAGGCGGGCCGGGCGGGTACGGCCATTAAAACGGTTTTTGTTCTTCCATGGCGGCTGTTGTGGGCGGCCATGAACACGCCGGGCTCGTCGCGCTGCGCGCCGGATTGGTTTAGGGTGTTCCTCTGGTTTTGGGTCATAGCCGGGTTCGCCGCATATGCCTATCGGTTTAAATATTTGGGCCTGGCGTTCCTTAAAATGGTGATGGGGTTATGACGGCGTTGGCGGTACTTCTTCTCCAGGTTTTGGCCTGCGTCGGGTTCGGGGCGGTCGTGTTGCGTCTTTTGCGGATTGATCGGACCCTGCAATGGGCGGAACGGGTATCGTGGAGCTTCGTTCTCGGCATCGGCATCCTGGGCTGGCTGATATTCTGGCTTGGCGTTTCGGGCCTGTTTTCCCCCCTGCCGATGGCGCTGGTGCTTATTGCCGGTGTCCCGGGAGTGGCCTTTCTGGGACGTCCGGAAGGCCTGTCCGGCGCGCCTTTGAGCCCGCTTGAGCTCTTTTTGTTAGCCGTCCTGTTGTTGGCGCTATCGCTTGATGGTCTGGAGGGACTATCGCCGCCCGCCGACGCCGATACGCTGGCCTACCATTTCGCCATACCAAAGTTGTTCCTGCAGGAAGGCCGTATATTTTTTATTCCCCGCGCCGTCGATGGGGCGGCGCCGTTGCTGTTGCAGATGACCTACGGCGTTGCCCTGGGCCTGGGGGGAGAAAAAGCCCTGACGCTATGGACGATGGTCTCTGGATGGGGAACGGCGTTGTTGCTTTTCGTCCTCGCCCGCAACCACATGAATCGCGCCTGGGCGCTGGCGATAACATTGATATGGCTGACCACGCCGGCCGTACTTTATGGCGGGGGGGCCGGTCAGGTCGAGGTCCGCAACGCGGGTTTTGCGCTGCTGGCGGTCGCCGCGTTGATGCGAGGCCATAAGGCGGGTTGGCTGCGCTACGCCGCGCTCGCCGGGCTGGCGGCGGGCTTGTTCATGGGCAGCAAATATACCGGCCTGTTGTTCGCCGCGGCGGCGGTGGGGGCGCTGTTGACGCTCAGGCGATGGCCCCTGCAAGCCGTGGTTTTCGGCGCCATGGCCCTGCTGGCGGGTTTCCAATGGTATCTCTGGAATTTTCTCCATACCGGAGACCCGGTGTTTCCGATGCTGTTTCCGCTGATCGGCGACGCCAACTATCCCTATTGGGACGCCGACCATTATCTGGCTTTTCGTAACGACCTTTTCCAGGGTGAACGCGCCATACCCAATACCCCGTTGTGGATGTTGGCCTATCCGTTTCTGGCGACCTTCGCCACGTCTGGCGCTTTCGATTCCGGACGCGCCGGGCTGGGCCCCTTTTTGTTGTTGATCCTGCCGTTTGCCGTCGCGGGATTCTGGCGCTACCGGCGCGATATTGCGACCGGGCCCTGGCGGGCGCCGGTGATCGTTTTTACCTTGTTCTACGTTTTTTGGTTTCTCAGCGGCAGTTCGCAACGCGTTCGCCATCTGGTTCCGCTTTATCCCGTCGTGTTGTTGGTGTGCGCCTATCTGGCCATACGCTGGACCGAAAGTGCAAAGGCGGGGTGGCCGCTGTATCTCGCCGGAATTTTTACCCTGGGCATCCAGATGGCCGGGCATGGCGCCAGCTCGTTAAACTATGCCCGTTACCTGTTTAGCGATGAAACCCGCAAGGCGTATTACGAAAGAAATATTTCGGGTTATTCGGCCGTCGAATGGATTAATAAAAACCTGACGGGCAGCGACAAGATACTGTTCTTAAACAGGCAACTGCACTACCTGATCGACGTGCCGTCCTACTATGCGTATCCGTCAAGCCAGGTGCTGATCGATGTGCTGCCCACGGTCGATGATCCGAAACTTTATTATCGCCAGCTTGTGAAGCAGGGGATCACTCATATTTTGTCCGAGGCAATCTGGGCAGGACGTCAACCGAGCGAGGTTGAGAAGCGGGGGTATGGCTTGTGGAGGGTTTTGCTGGCCAATGGATGTGCGGAAGAAGTGGGCAGTGTTCCCTATAATTTAATCCTTTCCCGTAGCCTTGACTCAAGGCAGGCCAACGGTCGCCGGCAGTTGATTCTAAAACTGGACAAAAAAACCTGTACCCTGAAATAGAAGCCGGATCCTGACCCTGGACCCGCTAGCTTTCTTGAAGGTATAAGGCCATGCCGGTATAAGGACCGATTGACGCCGCCTATAAACTGGCCGCTGCCCTTTACCAAGAGATCAACAGGTTATGGTTAAAATTTCCATTCTGATCCCGGCCTACAACGAAGAAGCGACGATTCTTGAAATTCTCAAGGCCGTGGCCGCCGAGGATATCTATGGCATTCAGTTCGAAGTGATCGTCATTGACGATGGGTCCACGGATCGTACGGTCGAATTGCTGGAGGGAAATCCGGGGCTCTATAGCAAACTCATCAAGCAGCCCCAAAACAGAGGCAAGGGCGCGGCGGTCAAGGCGGGCCTGAAACAGGCCACCGGAGATTATATCCTGTTCCAGGACGCCGACCTGGAATATGACCCGGCAGATTACAAGCAGTTGATGCTGCCTTTGCTGCGGTTTGATGCCGATATCGTCATGGGCAGCCGCTTCGTCGCCCCTGCTTTTACCCGCGTGTCCTATTTTTGGCATAAGGTCGGCAACAGGCTGATTTCCTTTGTTTTCAATGTCTTCAATAACACGACGTTTACCGACGTCTATAGTTGTTACCTGATGTACCGGCGTTCACTCGTTGATCCGGACCGTCTTGAGACGGAAGGTTGGGAACAGCATGCCGAAATTCTCTCGAAGGCCGTTAAAGCGGGTAAAAACTTTTACGAAGTTCCCATAAGTTATCAGGGGCGGACCTATGAAGAAGGCAAGAAAATCCGTGCCCATCATGCCATTTTGGTGATCTGGACGATCATCAGGATGCGGCTTTTTCGCTAACAGCAGAAGGGTCGACAGATGTCCCGAACGGACGATAAAACGGCCATCTACGACGGGGCCGATCTGGAGGCCCTTGCTACCCTGCATCGCTATCAGCGCTGGATCGTCGAAACCTTCAGGCCGTTTTTGTCCGGGCCAACCATTGAATTCGGCGCCGGTATCGGAAATATCTCGGCCCTGATCAGATGCCATGTGAGCTCTCTGGAATTGGTCGAACCATCGGCTAATCTGGTGCCGCCCCTAAAGCGGCGATTCGGCGAAGACAAAAGCGTTGCGATTATCGAACAGCCGCTGGAAACCTGGCTGCCGAAGATCGCCGACAACACCTACCAGTCGGTTGTTTTGGTCAACGTGTTGGAACACATCGAAGACGATGTAGCCGCGCTCGATGGTTTTTATCGTATCCTCAAACCCGGCGGGCATTTGTTGTTGTTCGTTCCGGCCCTCAAATTCCTGTACAGCGACCTCGATGCCCTGGTCGGTCATTACCGCCGTTACCAGCGACCGGAGTTGAACGAGCGAACCGCCAACGCCGGTTTTGAAATTGTCCGGTCGCGGTATTTCGACCTGATCGGCGTCGCGCCCTGGTGGCTGCTCAATACCAAAATGGGGGCGACCGGTTTTAATCCCCTGCTGGTGGGAATTTACGATGCCGTTTTCGCGCCCTTGTCGCGGGCCCTGGAAAGCCTGGCCCCGCCGCCCTTTGGCAAAAATATCCTGCTTGTCGCCCGGCGACCCAAAGAGGAATAGGTTCCTATCAGATGCTTTTTCAATCCATAGAATTCATCTTCATTTTCCTGCCCATTGCATTTTGTGGCTACCATCTGCTGCGGACCTGGACAAATTCATCGCTGGCCATTGGTTTTCTGATTGTCTGTTCGGCAATTTTTTACGCTGCCCATGAACCGGCTTTCCTGTTTCTGCTGTTCGGCTCGATATTATGTAATTACCTGTTCGGCATGTTCATCTGCCGGGCCGGTTCGAAAATCATTTTGGCAACCGGGATCGGGTTTAATTTGGCCCTGCTGGGTTACTTCAAATATGCCGGGTTCATCGTCTGGACTTTCAATGAAGGGTTTTCCGGCACTGTGGAAATTCCGCAGATCGCTCTGCCCCTGGCCATTTCGTTTTTCACTTTTCAGCAGATTGCCTATTTGGTCGATGTCTATCGATATGGGCCCGTTCAGGGCGGTTTGCTCAGGTACGCCTTGTTCGTGTCCTTTTTTCCGCAGTTGATTGCCGGGCCAATCGTTCATCACAAAGAGATGATTCCGCAATTCAACAAGGTCGGACGGTTCGCCCGGATAAGACTGGATATGGCCGTCGGGTTTACGATATTCACCATTGGCCTTGGCAAAAAAATCATCCTGGCGGATTCCTGTGGCGTGTTTGCCGACTTGATCTTCGGTCGCACGGCAGCCGGGATCGCCCCGGCATTTTTCGAAAGCTGGGTCGGTGCCATTGCCTTCGGCCTGCAAATATATTTCGATTTTTCAGGCTATTCGGACATGGCCGTGGGCCTGGCGCGGTTGTTTGGCATTCGCCTGCCGGTCAATTTTTTCAGCCCTTACCGCAGCACCAGCATCATCGAATTCTGGCGGCGCTGGCATATCACCCTGTCCCGTTTCCTGCGCGACTACCTGTACGTCCCCCTTGGCGGCGGCAGAAAGGGACCCCTGCGCCGCTACGGCAATGTCATGGTGGTGATGGTGCTGGGCGGGCTGTGGCATGGTGCCGGCATCAATTTCGTTTTTTGGGGGGCCCTGCACGGCGGTTACCTGATGATCAACCACGCCTGGTGCGCTGTTTTTCCGGCCCCGACAGGCGGCAAGGGGCGTTCCTTCTTCTGGATGCTGACTCTGGCCGCCGTGACCTTCGCCTGGGTGCCATTTCGGGCCCGTGATCTGGACAGCATAGTGCTGACCTGGTCAGGTATGATCGGGCTGAACGGCGTATCGGTGCCACGGTCGGTGATTCTGGCCATGGGGGATTTTGGCGAAACGCTGACCAACCTTGGTCTGTGGGTTGATAGTGATATTTATCGGAGCCTGTTCTGGAGCGCCGGATTAACCAACGCCCTGGCCTTTGCCGCCGCCGGGTTGATCGCCCTGTTTGTGCCCAACACTTACC
>ENA-ORDP01000483-ORDP01000483.1-marine-sediment-metagenome-genome-assembly--contig:-NODE-483-length-26014-cov-8.068223_pt1 | contig 26014 bp, 25 predicted proteins | sample MGYA00248627_ERZ508539 | MGnify/ENA primary metagenome ERZ508539 (study PRJEB26208, sample SAMN05571518) | marine sediment metagenome | biome: deep sea; feature: Hydrothermal vent; material... | reverse complement strand
CGGGGTATTAATCTGTAACGTACTGATGGGTTTCACTTCGTTCTACCCATCCTACGCACAATTTCAAAGGTAGGATGGGTAGAACGAAGTGAAACCCATCAACTAACCCTTTTACCCCTCTCACACAAACGGCTAAAATCCCCCTCTTTTAGCCACTATAAGAAGCCATACCATGCGCGTATCCCGATTCCTGCTCGCCACCCAGAAAGAAGTTCCTGCTGACGCCGAGATCATCAGCCACCAGTTGATGCTGCGCGCGGGGATGATTCGCAAACTCGCGGCCGGTCTGTATACCTGGCTGCCGCTGGGACTGCGGGTATTGCGCAAGGTGGAAGCCATCGTGCGCGAGGAAATGAATCGCGCCGGGGCATTGGAAGTCCTGATGCCGGCAGTGCAACCGGCTGAACTATGGCAGGAATCCGGGCGCTGGGAAGAATACGGTCCCGAATTGCTGCGCATGCAGGACCGGCACGGGCGTGACTTCTGCCTCGGTCCCACGCATGAGGAGATTATCACCGATCTTATTCGCCACGAGCTGCGCAGCTACAAACAACTGCCCGGCAATTTCTATCAGATCCAGACCAAGTTCCGCGATGAGGTGCGGCCCCGCTTTGGCATCATGCGCGCACGCGAATTCATCATGAAAGACGCCTATTCCTTCCATCTGGACAAGGCCTCGCTGGATGACACCTACCAGATCATGCACCAGACCTATTGCCGTATTTTCGATCGTCTGGGTCTGGACTACCGCCCGGTGCGCGCGGACTCCGGCGCCATCGGCGGCAGCCTCTCGCATGAATTTCATGTGCTGGCCGAATCCGGCGAGGACGCCATCGCCTTTAGCGATGAAAGTGACTACGCCGCCAATACCGAGCTGGCCGAGGCTCTCGCGCCAGACGGGACACGTCCGGCGGCCAGTGAAGACATGAGCACGGTGGACACTCCCACTCAGCACAGCATTGAGGAGGTCAGTCAATACCTGGGCATGAGCGCAGGAAAATGCCTGAAGACGCTGATCGTCAACGGCGAGGATGACGCGCTGATCGCCTTGGTGCTGCGCGGCGATCATGAACTCAATCCCATCAAAGCCGAAAAAATCGAAGCGGTAGCTAACCCGTTAACTTTCGCCAATGAGGACAGCATTAAAAAGATCATCGGCTGCGCACCGGGTTCCATTGGTCCCACCGGCCTGTCCATTCCGATCTATGTGGATCGTAGCGCCGCAGTCGTCGCCGACTTTGTCTGCGGCGCCAATATTGACGGCCAGCATCTTAAGGGCGTGAACTGGGGCCGCGATCTGCCTGACGCCGAGGTTGTGGACATTCGCACGGTAGCCGAGGGCGATCCCAGCCCGGACGGCAAAGGCAAACTGGTGATCAAGCGCGGCATCGAGGTCGGCCACATTTTCCAGCTCGGCACTAAATACAGTGAAGCTCTCAACGCCCGTGTGCTCGATGAAAACGGCAAGAGCGTGATCATCAGCATGGGCTGTTACGGCATCGGCGTCTCGCGCGTGGTCGCCGCCGCCATCGAACAAAACCATGACCAATACGGCATCATCTGGCCGGATGTCCTCGCCCCCTTCCAGATCGCCCTGCTGCCTATGAACATGCATAAATCCGGACGCGTGCGCGCAGCCGCCGAAACACTGTATACCGAATTACAAGCCGCCGGTTTTGACGTGCTGCTGGATGATCGCAAAGAACGCCCGGGGGTGATGTTTGCCGATATGGAATTGATCGGCATCCCCCACCGGCTCGTCATCGGTGAAAAGGGCCTGGACAAGGGTATACTGGAATACAAGAATCGTAGAAATAGTGAAAAACAGGATGTCCCTGCCGATACTATTATTGAGTTTCTGTGCAAACGGATTTCTTGATCATATTAATCGTTGCAACAGTATTTGCATCATAGCCCCTTCTCCCTCTAGGAGATAGAAGTCGCAGCATCAATAAAAAATATTGCATGAGCAAAATGACGACCACGAACATTCTCATGACTTTGATATGTGTTCTGCTATCCATTACACAGGTCAACGCGACACCGACTATCAAGCCGGACAACGAACTGCGTCTGTTATTAATAAAAGCTATCAATGACAGCCATAGTTTTAATGATCGTTTCGATGCCGAGGTCTGGCTGGTGGACATGTCGGCACGCCTGGCGCCGCGCGTACCCGATGCTGAAAAACGCATTTCCATGCTCAAACAGATCCATTACGAGGCCACGCGCGCCGGGCTATATCCTGAACTGGTTCTGGCCGTGATCGATGTTGAAAGCAACTTCAACCGTTACGCTATTTCCCGTTCCGGTGCGATGGGGCTGATGCAAGTGATGCCCTTCTGGCTGAATGAAATCGGTAAACCGGGTGACAACCTGTTTGATCTAAAAACCAACCTGCGCCTGGGTTGCACTATTCTGCACTATTATCTGGGCAAGGAAAAAGGGGATTTAACCCGCGCCCTGGCGCGCTATAACGGCAGCCGGGGCAGCTATCGGTATACCAAAAAAGTGTATCATGCACTCGATGCCCGCTGGCGTGAGCGCTAGCAACGAAAAACCACCGCCGCTCAAGTTCAGCCCGTTGAAAAATTATCTATTTGCAATAATTCATTTTCCCGGCAGATGACTGACTTCACCTGCGCCGCAGGCGGCCCGGATTTTAACCATTCACACAGCCGGGCCACGGCCTTCTGCTCACCGCAGGTGAGTACTTCGACGCTACCATCAATGCGGTTGTAAGCAAATCCGGTAAGCCCGAGTTTCTCCGCTTTTTCCTGGGTGCTGGCGCGAAAGAAAACACCTTGTACCTGACCTTCCACAATACAATGCATACAAATATTCATAATAGTAATTTAGCTTTCTGTCCCGCCTGAATTTGCTATTTTTTCTTTTGCATACAGCGATGAGAGGGAGACGCTGCATAGTTTTTTTTCAATATAATCCAGCCCATCCAGCGCCCTGTTTAGATTGACGTTCCAGCTATCCACTTTACTCCATATCCCATCTTTTTCCGGGGCGCTGACGGCCAGCCTGCGATACAGGTCAAGTAGCGTCAATCGCGAAAATTCATCCGCCAGCCGCCAGTTATTTTTAGTCACCTTGCGCACAAACCCGGCCAGGCGCAGTTTTTCCAACAGAGCGGGCAGCTTCGTATCCTGCCAGTCCTCTTTCGCCTCCATCTCTTCCAGGCTGAGCACTCTGCCGTTTGAGTATTCCTCATTCTGCCACAAATAGCCCAACAGCCTGAATGCCTGCACCAATTCAAAGTTCGTGGCGGTTATTTTTCCCGGCGCCTGAAATATCTCCAGATTGTAGGTAATTTCCGCCCCCAGCAAGACGATGAGCCAGGATAAATATATCCAGATCAGTAAAAGCGGAATGGCCGCCAGCGCGCCATAGAGTAACTCATAGGTTGGAAACCAGGCGATATACAGCGCAAACAGGTATTTGGCGATTTCAAACAGAATAGCAGCCACGGCAGCGCCGCTAAAAGCATGCCGCCAGCGTACGGGGATATTCGGGATCCAGTGATACATCACCGCCAGCAGCAGGCAGGTCGCCAGCATCGGCAGCATGGCCAGGATCAGGGTGTGCAAACCAACGCTGTCGACCGTTGCCGAAACATAGGGCAGGGCCATGACAAAGGTCGTAGCCGCCAGACTCGCGGCCAGTATCAGTGGGCCAATGAGTAGAAAAAACAGCAACAGCAACAGCCGTATCAGAGTACGCGGGGTTCGCTTGACCCGCCAGATGCGGTTAAAGGAAACATCGATGGTATTCAACAACAGAATGGCGGTCACAAACAGACCAACACTGCCAATCGTGCTGAGTCTCTCTGTCCTGTGCACAAAACCAAGCAAATAATGTTGCACCCCTTCGCCAACAGTGGGAACAAAAATATCAAGCACAAACTGCTCGACGGTATCCAGCCATCCGGAAAATAGCGGCAGGACACTGAACAAAGAAAACGCCACTGAAAGCAAAGGCACCAGCGCCAGCAGGGACGTAAAGGTAAGAGAAGCCGCTATCTGGGTGATATCGTTGCGCTTGCTCTGGCCCAGAACATGCCACCAGAAATAAAAAAACCGGCGGCCTGTCAGAAGCAGTCGTTTCGTTTTCATTTCCATTAAAAAAGGGTCCGTTACGGACCCTTCAGGTTCAACACGGGGTTGATATCAAATCAGCGGGCAAGATAGGCCTTATCGGACTTTTCAACCACGCCCAGGCTCCAACTGCCTCGGGATTTGGCATGTGCCACCGCCGCGTCCACATCCGAAGATGAGGGATGAGTATCGATATTCAGTTTCTGATCGGGGTAAATCAGATCCGCATCCTTGATTTGATCGCTGTTGTTCTTGTAAATCAGCGGCCACTGATAGGGGTTGTTATAAATGCTGGGTTTGGCTGAGATATCCCACAGATTATCGCCGCGCATCACGGTATATTGCGGTGCGCCACCCATTGCCATTGCGGCTTTCGTAGAATGGTGACTGGCAGATGCCGTGGTGGCCGCCGTAGCGGCCGCTTCCGCGGCCATTCTTTTCAACTCTCTATTTTTTTGTTTAAGCGCATTTTCGCCCTGGCGACGGGCTTTGTTGGCCAGTTTAATGGCCTCATCGTACTTGCCTTTAGCCATGGCTTTTTCAGCCCGCTTAATCAGTTTGCCGGTATCACGCCATTCATATTCTGCAGCTTTCGCCTGATTGTCTGCTTTCTTTGCAGCCGCAATCGCGGCCGTTGCGGCTTCGGCATTACTCTGGGCGGCATTATTCTGGCTGGTCTCTTCTGTTGTGCTCGCACAACCCACTGTGAGACTGATTGCCAGCACCAGCAATGCGGCCAGTTTCAGCGACGGGAATATCTTCATGTTATCAGCTCCGATTTTAGAGATTATTTAAAAACGTAAATTCCTGAAAATTCAAAATTTGTCTGGCATTCAATCCCGGCATACCCACTCGAATGATAATATACGGAAACGATGCCTGAATCTGTTAACGGTCTGCCGAAATCAAATATTAGCAGAGATTAAAGAAATTTTACTCATTTCTTGCATAAAGGCAAGTATTTCAAGCAATTTTTGCCTATTCATTCTGCTTTTTCTGCAAGGCACTCTGGCGCGCCTGCATGGCCTGTTGTTTTGCTTTCATGGCCAGGCTGCGTGCGGAAATATAATCCCCGTCATCCAGTTGCTGGCTGGCCTGTTGTAACAGCTGTTCAGCCTGTTTCAGGCTGTCCGCAGCATGAATTTCAGCTCCCGCATCCCTCGCCGCCTGGATAGTCTGGCGGGCATTGCTCATTTCCTGCACAGGCGCAGTTATCGCGGCACAGCCACTTATCAATAAAATGATGAAGACACTAACTAGAAATCTGACGGCAGAATCACTCTGGTGATGCATACGGCTGGGGAGACACTCGCTCGTGAATGGTACTTCAGAAAACTATCACCCGGCTCTATAGGCTGTCAAGAAAAGATGCTCAATAAGCCTTGCTCAATCTCGCCAGGACGCCCAGAACGCGAAGGCACCTGTATTTTCTTTGCGAACTTTGTGTCCTGACGTCTTTGCGTTGAATTGTCCCTTGCTCAGATAAACTGGCGTACAAAGGGAATGGTCAGTTTGCGCTGCGCCGCCAGCGAGGCTTTATCCAGCCGTTCCAGCAGAGAAAACAGACTGCTCATGTCGCGCGGGGCGTGTCTGAGCAGGTAGGCCGCAACCTCATCACTCAGATCAAGGCCTCGCGCCTGGGCCCGTAGTTGCAGTGCGGCCTGCTTGTCTTCATCCGCCAGTTCATGAAACTGAAACACCAGTCCCCAACCCAGGCGCGAGGCCAGATCCGGCAACCCGATTGGCAGGCTGGGGGGCGCCTGGTTCGCGCTGATTACCAGCCGGCCGGCACGGGTCTGGATGCGGTTATAACAATGAAACAGGGCGATTTCCCAGTCCTTCTTACCGGCTACATAGTGGAGATCATCCACACAGATCAGATCGAACTGATCCATATCGTCCAGCATGGCGGGCATGAGATCCGGTTCCGCCAATGGCAGATACGCCACCCGCCAACCTTCACCGGCCTTCTCATGACACAGCGCCTGTAATAGATGTGATTTGCCGGTACCGGCCTTGCCCCAGAAATAAACGCAGGTTTCCCGTGTTTCTTTTAAGGCCGTCAGTAATTGCCGGTTGTGCGCCGAATGAAAACTGGCAAAGGTGGCCGAATCCCGAAGCTGGACGCCTAAAGGAAGCTGGACGCTCATCGCTTTTTGCCTGAGCCGCTCATCCATGCACGCCGTCCCCATTGATAAACATAGCAACTGCCGCTGATCAGGGTAGAAAACAGCACCAGCCACATCAGAGTTTGCAGCCCCCTCGGCGGCAGGGGATAGAGCGACAGGGACAGCAGCAGGCTGAACATCAGTAACACCTGCAACACCATATTGATCTTGCTGCTGATGATGGGTTTAATCACCACATCACCGACCAGAAAGCGGTATAGCAGGCCGCCGCTGACAATAATGACATCCCGCAAAATCACCGCCAGCACCAGCCACATGGGAATCAGGGTCTGCAAGCCCAGGATCAGATAAGTCGTCATCATCAGCAACTTGTCACCCAGCGGATCCAGTAGCGCGCCGAGGCGGGAAGCCCAGTCGAAACGGCGCGCCAGATAGCCATCCAGGGCATCGGAAAACCCTGCCAGCAGAAACACGCCCAGCGAAGCGGTATAGTTTTTGGACAACAGACAAAGCGCCAATGGCGCGACAAGTAAAATACGCAAAATGCTGATCAAATTCGGAATGTGCCTGGCGTCCACGGAACGTTACTGAATCAGCTGATAGACCAGATCCGCCTTGACCCTTGTGACAGGCTGAGCACTAACGGAATTGGCTGCCACGAGCGGGACCGAAGGTCGGCTTTGCATGGTCGTCGTAACCAGGGTATGACCCAGGGCGATAGCCTGGGAAACCGCCAGGCGTCCATTACGAACCTTCAAGCGGAAAATAACATTGTCCGGCGATACCGTCTGCGGCTGGACATCCGTCACTACCGCCAACCGGGACAGATATTTCAGGATTTTATTATAGGCTGCCAGCGTGTTCACGCCATACACCTGCAACAGCAGGGTATTGTTCTGTTTTTCATTTTCGACCCTGGCAAAACGCTGGGCCAGAATACTGGCCGTTTTGTCCACGCCCGGGATTAAGGCCTCAATCAGCGTTTCGGCATGGGCATTCCAGCCCTCCTGATGACCGTGGTCATACAGCGTCCAGCGTGCATTCCAGCTACCGCTGTAAGTCTTGTACACGCGCCCCACCAGGATGGCCTCGGTATGGTAGCGGCGGGAGGCACTGATAATCGTATCTTCAAAACTGCCCCAGACATCGCTGGTAGTGATATTGGCGCGATCGGACAGATCCAGCATTGGCCAGCGTAGCGGTATCCCTCGCAGTTTGGCCTGCTCGGAAATGAAGACTTTAGCGGGATCGCTGACGTGGTTGCCTAACAGAATGCGCGACTGACGATTATCCACCACCAGCCACACCAGTACCGCCGGACGGGTTCTGCCCCAGACCGGCATGCGGTTGTCACGCAGCAACTTGTTTATGGCCTTTTGATCGAAACGCACCCAGAGCACATTCTCCTGCGCCCCCCCCGCTCCTTCACGGCTGCGGTAGCGATAACGCTGCACATAACGGGTCGGGTGAGTCAGGGCTTCCTCGATAGCGGTAATGGTCAGCACGAGGCTGTGCCCGGATACCCGCAGCAATACCTGACGCATGCCCGCGGTTAACGCCTCCTTGCGTTCACCAAGATCCTGAGTGCTGACCGGGATCTCTGTTTCATACAGGCCGGGGATGACGTCGGCCCGTGCAACAGACATCAGGCCGGTATTCAGTAACAGGGATAAAATAAAAAGACCAGCCGATCCTGGGCACAGGATGCGCTTGACTACCTGATTCCACATACGATTTGTTGCTCTTTGCGTTGTTTCTGCCCGCTCGACGGCAAAATATCAGGAACAAAAGAGGTTGGCGTCATTTAATTTGGTTGAGCAATCTTGTAAGAACACAATATTGATTAATTAAATGACCCGATCCCTTTTATTCTGCCCGCCAGATCAGGATAATTAAATTTCAGGATAATTAAATTTTTGCGTATTATGCACCGATCAGTCTGTAAATGCTGTTTCTGATTCCGGTTTGCAGGAGATTTGTGTGTCAGATAATAATTCATTCCCCCGCCGTGGCAAACCCTCTCTGAGTTACCGGGATGCCGGTGTCGATATCAATGCCGGTAACTCACTGGTCGAACGTATCAAACCGCTGGCGGCCAGCACCCAACGGCCCGGCGTGATGGCCGGGCTGGGCGGTTTTGGCGCCCTGTTTGAACTGCCGCGGGATCGTTACCGCGAACCCGTGCTGGTCTCCGGCACCGACGGCGTCGGCACCAAGCTGAAACTGGCCCTGGAGATGAACCGCCATGACAGCATCGGCATCGATCTGGTCGCCATGTGTGTCAATGATCTCATTGTGCAGGGCGCGGAGCCTTTATTCTTTCTCGACTATTACGCCACCGGCAAGCTGGATGTGAATGCGGCCGCCGATGTGATCAAGGGAATCGCCGAAGGCTGCTGTCAGGCCGGTGCCGCCCTGGTCGGCGGCGAAACCGCAGAAATGCCAGGCATGTACCAGGGCAGCGATTACGATCTGGCGGGGTTCTGTGTCGGCATAGTGGAAAAAAGCAACATTATCGACGGCAGCGCGGTGAAGCCCGGCGATGTGCTTATCGGCCTGGCCGCCAGCGGCCCTCATTCCAACGGTTATTCTTTGATTCGCAAGGTCATTGAAAGCTGTCAAGCCGATTTGAGCCAGCCCTTCGACGGCGCCACCCTGGGCCAACGTCTGCTGGAACCCACCCGGATCTATGTCAAACCCCTGCTGAAACTGGCGGCGGAAATAAACATCCATGCCATGGCGCATATTACCGGCGGCGGCCTGCTGGAAAACCTGCCGCGGGTAATGCCTACCGGTACCTGTGCACATATCGACGCTACGAGCTGGAAAGCACCTGCGGTGTTCGACTGGCTGCAACAGCAGGGCAACATTAACGATGAGGAAATGTATCGCACCTTCAACTGCGGCATTGGCATGGTCGTGATCGTGGATACCGCCGATGCCGGGCAGGCGCTGGCGCACCTGCAGGCCAATAATGTAGACGCCACGCTTATCGGTCATATTGAAACCAGCCGCAAAGAAAATGCTCAGCACGTGGTCATCACGCCAGCATGACATCGGCTGCCAGTCCCCTGCCCATCGTCATCCTGATCTCCGGTAATGGCAGCAACGTACAGGCCATTATCGACGCTATCCGCGCCGGGCTACCGGTCGAGATCCGCGCCGTGATCAGCAACAACCCGCAGGCCTATGGCCTCAACCGCGCCCGCGAGGCCGGGATCCCCGCCGAAGTGATCGATCATCATGACTACGACAGCCGCGCCACCTTTGATCAGGCGCTGATGGCCCGCATCGATCGCTACCAGCCAAAACTGGTGGTACTGGCCGGCTTTATGCGCATTCTGACCGATGAATTCGTCAAGCATTACTACGGCCGCCTGATCAACATTCATCCCTCTCTGCTGCCCCGTTATCAGGGGCTGAACACCCACCAGCGCGTGCTCGATGCCGGTGACGAGATCCACGGCGTCAGCGTACATTTTGTTAGCTGCGAACTGGACGGCGGTCCCGTGATCCTACAGGCCGAAATCCCCGTCTATGCGAATGACGACGCCGATGCGCTCATCGAGCGTATTCACCAACAGGAACATGTTATTTACCCACAGGTGATCCGCTGGTTTGCCGAAGGCCGCCTGCATCTGCAAGGTAAGCGCGTACTGCTGGATAAGGAGAAATCAGCTGACCCTTTGTAGGTTGAGCGGAGTAAAACGAAGCCCCGCGCTTTAACCTGGAACAGGCGTTCCGAATACCAGAACACTGTCATACTCCACATTCGTGGTAAGCCCTTCGACTTCGCTCAGGACGAGCGGTAATACCTAAAGTGGACGGGTATCAGGAACAGCTATTTAGGCCTTGGGTAAGGTCACACCCTGCTGGCCCTGATACTTGCCGCCGCGATCTTTATACGACGTACCACACACTTCATCGGATTCGAAGAACAACATCTGCGCCACGCCTTCGTTGGCGTAGATTTTTGCCGGCAGTGGCGTGGTATTGGAAAACTCCAGCGTCACATGACCTTCCCATTCCGGCTCCAGCGGCGTGACATTGACAATAATGCCGCAACGGGCATAAGTAGACTTGCCCAGACAGATGGTGAGCACGCTGCGGGGAATGCGAAAATATTCCACCGTGCGCGCCAGAGCGAACGAATTGGGCGGGATGATACAAACCTCGCCCTTGAAATCGACAAAGCTCTGGTGATCGAAATCTTTGGGATCCACTATTGCGGAATTGATATTGGTGAAAATCTTGAATTCATCGGCACAGCGTACGTCATAGCCGTAACTGGAGGTGCCATAGGAAACGATTCGGCCACCGCTGTTTTCCCGCACCTGGCCCGTCTCGAAGGGGTCAATCATACCCTCGCTTTCGGCCATGCGCCGGATCCAGTGGTCGGATTTAATACTCATGTCTGCCTTTCCTGCTTGAATTGGCGGGCATTTTAACAGGCTGGCCGGGGAAATTGCCATCCGCATCGGCTTTCCACACTCAGGACGAATCATTATCCACCAGCATGAGACGGTGCATATCAGTCCTCCCTGTCTATCAACACGTAAATTTCGAGATCCCGATCAATCGACTCTTCCATGTGATAAATACGTCCGATAATAGCCTCACTCAGGCGATGCCCCCGGGACAAAAGCAGGATCTCGTCATTAAGCATCAGATCCCGTGACAGCACCATGCCACTTTGCAGGCCGTTGGATTTGACGCTACGCTCGGCAAGCTTATCCTGACTGTCTGCCAGACGACCCAGCACCTTCTGGAAGAAGGCTACCACATTGGGATCGTAACGCTTGCCCCGTTGTTCAAGAAGATAATCACACGCCTGATTCGGCTCAAGATGTACGCTCAACAACAGGCCGTGTTGCAGATCGTGGTAGTCACCGGCCACTTTCAGTATCCGCGCGCCCAGGGGTATCGCCTCACCTGTCAGGCCATCGGGAAAACCTGAGCCGTCGAAATTTTCATGCTGATGGTGAATCAGGCCGGCCGCGCCCTGCAGCGGCTCCAAGGCTATCAGCACACCGGCGCCCACCAGAGGATGCTGAACGAAAATCCGGTGTTCGGAGTCGTTCATGGTACTGAAAGATTTTCGAACCAGTTGATCGCTGAGACTGATTTTGCCGATACTGCGCAGCAGCGCCGCATAATAAAGATCCTGTGCATCCTCTGAATCCATCCCTGAAAGTTCCGCGATTTGCGCTACCTGCCGCGCAATCCGGCGATTCCAGCCCCGGCCATGATGCTCACGCATCTCGACAAGATTCGAAAAAACCTCCACCGTCGAGCAATAACTTTCATTCAGTGACTGCTGCGCCAGCTCCAGAAAACTGACCGTTTGTTGCAATTCACTGGTGCGCGCCACCACCTTGTCTTCGAGGCTGGCGTTCAACGCCTTCAGTTGCGTATTCTGCTTGCGGGTCAACGCTTCGAGACGCTGGCGCTCCTTTTCCAGGCGCTTTTGTTCAAGCGCGCGTTTTATCGTGAGCAGAATATCATTGTCTTCCCACGGTTTACTGATATAGCGATAGATGCGTCCCTGATTAACCGCGGCAATGGTCGAAGTGAGATCGGCGTAGCCGGTCAGCAAAATGCGCTCCGTATCCGGCCAGCGATGGGCCGCCTGCTCCAGAAAGGCGGCGCCATCCATCTCGGGCATCCGCATATCGGACACAACCAAATCCACCGTTTCCTGCTCCATCACCGCCAACCCTTCCCTGCCACTTGGCGCGGTAAGTATCCGGTATCCCTGTGGACGGAACAGACGCTTCAGCGATGACAGAATATTAGGTTCATCATCGACGAATAGCAGCGTCAAGGCGCTGTTATCCGTCCTGGTCTCTGCATCATGGCTATGATCGTTCATGTTCAATCTTTTCCTTTCTTCTGATTCGACCGGGAGACGGGCAGCGATATTCTGAATGTGGTTCCCTTGCCCCTCTCGCTCTCAACTTCGATAAGCCCGCCATGCTTGCTCACGATGCCATAGGAAAGTGACAGGCCCAGCCCGGTTCCTTTCCCCACCCCTTTGGTGGTAAAAAAGGGATCGAAAATCTTTTTCATATTTTCAGCGCTGATGCCGCGGCCGGTATCGCTGATGTCCACCCAGACCTTGTTCTCGCCTTCCATGCCGGTACGAATAGTGATCGTTCCCTGATCCTTTATGGCATGGGCGGCATTGACCAGTAGATTCATAAACACCTGATTGAGTTGGGAGGCCAGACATTCTACCGCAGGCAACTCGCCATACTCCCTGACAACGTTGGCCTTGTACTTTATTTCGTTGTTAACGATATTCAACGTACTGTCCAGACCCCGGTGAAGATCGGCCCATTGCCATTCGGCTTCATCCACATGGGAAAAATCCTTGAGATCCTGAACAATGCCCTTGACCCGGGCAATGCCCTCACGGGACTCACTGACCAGGCTGCGAACATCGTTCTTGAGGTACTCCAAATCCAGATCGGTTTTCAGCGCCCTCAATCGCTGCAACTCAGGTTCATCCTTCGCAAGCAGTGATTCCAGCTTTTCATACCTTGCCAGCACCCTGCACAAACTATCGGTATACCCCTGCAGGGTACCCAAATTGGAATAAACATAGCCCACCGGGTTATTGATTTCATGCGCCACGCCTGCCGCCAGTTGACCAATGGCAGCCAGCTTTTCCGACTGCAGCAGTTGTTCATGACTTTCCTGCAAGTGGTGGTGCGCCTCCTGAAGCTGGGCATGACTTTTTCTCAATGCTTCCTCTGCACGGCGTTTTTCCTCATTGGCCTGTTTGCGCTTGCTGATATCCGTGTGTGAACCCGCCATGCGTACAGGGTTACCCTCTTCATCCATTAATATCAGACCGCGAGCCTGTATCCAGCAATATCCCCCCTCTCGGGTCTTCAGGCGATACTCAACGGCAAAGGCATCCTGTTCACCTTCCATGCATTCTAGCCAGGCCATCAGCGCCAGTCCCAGATCATCGGGATGGATCAGCGCCTGAAGCGCGGCAAAACGATCCTCAATCTCGTCATCATCGTAGCCAAGCATCGTCTTCCAGCGTGACGAAAAGTAGATTCGATCATGCAGAAGATCCCAATCCCAGATACCATCCCGGGTGCCACGCATGATCAGGTCAAGGCGTTCTTCTTTCTCGTGCAGTTCGCCCCATAAACGCTGCCGTGTTTTTTGCTGACGCAGGAACATGTAATAAATCATCACCATCACGACCACCACCAGCAAACTGCTCCCCCAAAGCAGAATCCGTTTATAACGAATATCCGTCAGATGTCTGGCAAGTACACCGTCAAGTCCCTGCTGGATAGCGTCAAACAGATAAAAAAAGTGATCGAGCGCGGCGGTGCCTGCTGAAAAATACACCGCAGCAGGCACCGCCGGTGTATCGGGTTCAACCAGATCCTGGTAGGTCATCATCAGAAACCGGCTGGTTTGCTCAACACCCTGATCGAGTATCGGTGTCATGCGAGGTTTCAGCGCAGCATCATAGCGAAACAGTAAGTTCATATTGCGAACCAGATTTTCCATCTCCTTGCTGACAAGCTGGCTCAAAGAGAAAAGTCTTTCTTTTTCTATCGGATCAATTCGGGAACGTGCGACAGCGCCTGTCCCCAGCCCGCGCATCTGAGCAATATTTTCAATTTGCGCAGGCAACCGGATGATCGCATCCGTTAGATAACGGGTTTCCAGATCAGTGTCCAGCGTCAAGCCAAACGCATCGGCCACATCCTGAAGGGAAGCCAGGTATTCATTGATAAGTATGTTATGGGCATCGAAATTATCCTCGGCTGTCATGGCGACCTGGTGTTGCTGCAAATTCAGCCACTGCTTGTACCACTTCATGCTTTTTCCGCTTGTTCTCGGTATGATTCCAAGCTGGTCATACCGGTTTTCAAGTTCCTGTATTTCCTGATCAAGATCGGCGTCAAGTTCGGACAAACGTGAATCAAATTCGTGTTCGCCGTGGCGCCGGGCATTGCCCATCCCCCTGTGCTGCTGGGCATGCTCCAGAACCCTGCGCAGAAAGTTGATATAGCGAATCCCTGTTTTTTGCCGCTCAATGAACTGTGACTGTGTTTGAAGCTGTGCATCAAGCAGATAGATTGCACTCAGGAAAGGCAACATCAGAACCAGGAGCAGCAGGACAAGCAGCACGATGCCCGGTATTTTTTTGGAATGGAGGTTCGCCATGATCCTCAGTCTGCCGGTGAATCTTCTCTTTGTGGAAGTGGTGTTGCCTGTAGCGGCGCAGAACACGCACGAGTGGACAGCGAATGTTTTCTTCATTGCCAACCAGGAGCAGAGTGCATTGCATAAAAAGCTTGTTAGTTAAAAGATCGCACAGACAATGGATCGGCTCAGGCAGGGCAAACTTTATTATTGAGACGATTTTTTATTGATTTATTTTCTTAGTTTACAAAGACTTACAAAAAATCAGGGCGTTATTAACTTTGCAATCAATACGTCATTAGCCAATCAATCCGAGGCGACGGCAAATGCCTGTGCGCAAGACCCGTTTTCTGGTTTGCGCTCCTGCGTGGGAATCCATAGCTCACTTCACGCGGTCACCCTATGCATTCCCACGCAGGAGCATGGGAACGAGGTACAGGCTACTATGACAGAATCATCTTTGTAGATATGGGCAATCTCCCCGCTACAGGCAGACGGGGTATTCGCGTGTGCAGGTTCACCTTCAGGCGAACAGGTACGGCTGAAGCCGTACCTCCAATTGTGGGGAAACCAAAAAAATGGGGAACAACATGTTCCCCGTTTTTTGAGCTTTGCCTTCCGTCATTTTAGTTATTCTGGATGACGATATTCGGGAAGCTGGCGCTGTAATCCCGAACTCTCAGTGACAGTTTGGCCGCTATCCGGCGGGCAATATCGCGATAAATCTCGGCGATACGGCCTTCAGGATCCGCCACCACAGAGGGCTTGCCTTCATCGGTGCTGGTGCGAATAGAGATGTCCAGCGGCAGGGATCCCAGCAGATCCACGTTATGCTGTTCGGCCATGCGTCCGCCGCCGCCGGAACCGAAAATATGTTCTTCATGGCCACATTCGCTACAGATATGGATGCTCATATTTTCGATGATCCCCAATACCGGCACTTCTACCTTTTCGAACATCTTCAGGCCTTTACGGGCATCGAGCAGGGCGATGTCCTGGGGCGTGGTGACAATCACGGCGCCGGTAACTGGCACTTTCTGCGCCAGGGTCAGTTGGATATCGCCCGTGCCCGGCGGCAGATCGACAATCAGATAATCGAGATTTTTCCACTTGGTGTCATTCAGCAACTGCTCCAGCGCCTGGGTGACCATCGGACCCCGCCAGATCATCGGCGTTTCTTCATCAATGAGATAACCGATCGACATGGACTGAAGGTGGTAGCTGTTCAGCGGTTCCATGGATTTGCCATCAGCGGATTCCGGCTGCTGGGACACACCGAGCATACGCGGCTGACTGGGGCCATAAATATCGGCGTCCAGAATACCGACGGTCGCACCTTCAGCGGACAGGGCCAGGGCTAGGTTGACCGCAGTGGTGGACTTGCCCACCCCCCCCTTGCCTGACGCCACGGCAATGATATTTTTTACGCCGTCAATCGTTTTCACACCCTTTTGAACCGCATGGGCGGTGATATTGTGGACAATATTGAAATGGGCCTCAGTGACGCCATCCAGCACCTCGACCTTATCCTTCAGCTTTGCCGTCAGATCTTTTTTATAGCCATCGGCGGGAAAACCCAGCTCGATATTTACCGTAACCTTGTCACCATCAATATTAATATTTTTCACTGCCTTGTTTGAAACCAGATCCCCTTCCAGATAGGGATCAATGTATGTTTTGATGGCATCTTCGACCTGTGATTGTGAAACATCCGCCATTTGCTTCTCCTGGATTTTAAAGTTTGGGAGTTTTAGGATTAAAACCTGGGCGCGAAATCTGTCCGCCCCGTTCGTATTGAAAAATACCGGTTTAAAGTATCCGAGTAAACTGGTAAAGTATTAATCGCATTCTACATGATATATTGGCAACGCGCACAGCATATTGGTACCGCCCCTTCATTTGGAAGCAAGCCGGCATTTTAATGAGTATTGACGAAATTTTCGTCCCCCCATGCGGATCCGGCCTGATCTGAACGGGAGCAGCACTGAATCCGGACTGGCTCCATCCGGACATTCCTGATAGGGTATCGCCTCCCGTCAGTCCCCGAAAAACACTCGGGATAACAAGCACCTGTGAAAGCCGAATGAACGAATTAAAATCCAAATCCATACGCCATATTCTGGTCACCAGCGCCTTACCCTATGCCAATGGCGCCATTCACCTGGGCCATCTGGTGGAATATATACAGACCGATATATGGGTGCGATTCCATAAAATGCAAGGCCATAACTGTATTTATGTCTGCGCCGATGATGCCCACGGCACCCCCATCATGCTGCGGGCACAGAGTGAAGGCATCAGCCCCGAAGAGCTGATCGCCCACAGCGATCTTGAGCACCGGGCGGATTTTGCCGATTTTGGCATCGGGTTTGATAATTTTTATTCCACCCACTCAGATGAAAATTGTGAACTGGCGGAGTACATATACAAAGGTCTGCGCGATGGCGGCCATATCGCCGTACGCACCATTAAGCAGGCCTATGATCCGGAAAAAGAAATGTTCCTGCCGGATCGCTTTATCAAGGGCGAATGCCCGCGCTGTGGCGCGGCCGATCAATATGGCGATAACTGTGAAGTCTGCGGTGCGACCTATTCTCCCACCGAACTGAAAAACGCGGTCTCGGCCCTCTCCGGCGCCGTACCCGTAGAAAAGGAATCCGAGCATTTCTTTTTCAAACTGGGGGACTTCGAGTCCATGCTCAGGGAATGGACGCAGGCCGCCGGACATACCCAGCCGGAAATCGCACATAAGCTTAAAGAATGGTTTGATACTGGTCTGCAGGACTGGGATATTTCCCGCGATGCTCCCTATTTCGGTTTCGAGATCCCGGACGCGCCGGGCAAGTATTTCTATGTCTGGCTGGATGCGCCCATCGGTTATATGGCCAGTTTTAAAAACCTCTGCGAGCAACGTGAGGATCTGAATTTTGATGACTGGTGGAAAAAAGACAGCGACTGCGAACTCTATCATTTCATCGGCAAGGACATCGCCTACTTCCACACCCTGTTCTGGCCTGCAATGTTACATGGCGCAGGTTTTCGCACCCCAACGGCGGTCTTCTGTCACGGCTTCCTCACCGTCAACGGCCAGAAAATGTCCAAGTCACGCGGCACCTTTATCAAGGCGCGCACTTATCTTGAGCAACTGAACCCCGAATATCTGCGTTATTACTATGCCGCCAAACTGGGCCGCGGCATCGAGGATCTGGATCTCAACTTCGACGACTTCCAACTGCGCATTAATTCCGATCTGGTCGGCAAGGTGGTCAACATCGCCAGCCGTTGCGCGGGTTTCATTTATAAACGTTTCGACGGCCAGCTCTCAACCCACTGTGCCGAACCCGATCTTTACGCCCGCTTTAGTGAGGCCCGCGCGTCCATCGCCAAACTCTACGAACAACGCGAGTTCAGTCACGCTGTTCGTGAAATTATGGCGCTGGCGGATCAGGCCAACCAGTACATCGATGCCAACAAACCCTGGTTGCTGGCCAAAGAAGAAGGCAAAGAGCAGGACGTACAGGCTGTTTGCAGCATGGGACTCAACCTGTTCCGCGCCCTGGTCGGCTTTCTTAAACCCGTGCTGCCCAAAATGGCCGAACAGGCGGAAGCCTTTCTCAATATCGAAGCGCTGACCTGGGAAGACCTCGCCACACCTTTGACTCATCACACGATTAATAAATTCAAGCCTCTGATGACGCGGGTGGAATCTGAAAAAATCGAGGCCATACTCGAAGCGTCAAAAGAAAATCTTCAGCAAAACACGCAACCGGCAAAAATCGCGTCCAAAAACTTTTCCGATCCCATTGCCGATGAAATTGAATTCGATGACTTCGCCAAAATAGATCTGCGCATCGCCCGCATTGTTAAAGCCGAACATGTCAAAGGCGCTGACAAGCTGCTGCAACTCACGCTCGACCTCGGCGATGAAACCCGCAACGTTTTCGCCGGCATCAAGTCCGCCTACCGGCCTGAAGATTTGCAGGGTAAACTGACAGTAATGGTGGCCAACCTCAAACCGCGCAAAATGCGCTTCGGCGTCTCCGAAGGCATGGTGCTGGCCGCCGGTCCGGGGGGCAAGGATTTATGGATACTGGAACCTCACGAAGGCGCGCAACCCGGCATGAGAGTAAAGTAAGGGACGAAGGACGAGTGACCAAAAACGACAACAACCACACTTTACCTCTGGTTCCCACGCTCCTGCGTGGGAACCCATACGTAGATTCGATTACTGAGTTGCGATATGCATTCCCACGCAGGAACGTGGGAACGAGAAATCGCCCATCCCTCGTCACTCGTCCCTCGTCACTGCCATGAAAGAATACGCCCTCATATTAATCAGCACTATCCTGGTTAACAACTTCGTACTGGTAAAGTTCCTGGGCCTGTGTCCCTTCATGGGCGTGTCACGCAAACTGGAAACCGCCACCGGCATGGCGATGGCTACCACCTTTGTACTGACCTTATCATCCGTGTGCAGCTATCTGGCCGATGAATACCTGCTCGCACCCTTTGGTCTGGAATACCTGCGCACGATTACCTTCATTCTAGTGATTGCCGTGGTGGTGCAGTTTACCGAAATGGTAGTACGCAAAACCAGTCCCATGCTCTATCAGGTGCTCGGCATTTTCCTGCCCCTGATTACCACTAACTGTGCGGTGCTGGGTGTCGCACTTTTAAATGTGCAAACCCACCACGGTTTTGTCGAATCCGCCCTCTACGGATTCGGAGCAGCACTCGGCTTTTCCATGGTGCTCATCCTGTTTGCCGCCATGCGCGAACGCATCGTGGTTGCCGATGTGCCGGAAACCTTCCAGGGCGCAGCGATCGCCCTGATTACCGCCGGGCTGATGTCTATCGCCTTCATGGGCTTTGCCGGGTTAGTAAAAGGCTGATGTTCGAAGCGATTTTTGTTTTAGCCGCCCTCGCCATTGCCTTTGGTCTGCTGCTCGGCTATTCCGCTATCCGTTTCAAGGTCAAAGGCGATCCGGTTACCGATAAAATTGACGCCATTTTGCCCCAGACCCAGTGTGGTCAGTGCGGCTATGCCGGTTGCCGGCCCTATGCTGAGGCCATCGCCAATGGCGAGGCTGACATCAACCAGTGCCCACCCGGCGGCAAAGTCGTGATCCAGGCGCTGGCCGATCTGCTTGGCCGCGATCCTGTTCCACTAAACGAAGAGAACGGCCAGCACGCGGAAAAAACCATCGTTCATATCGATGAACAGCTTTGCATCGGCTGCACCCTTTGCATTCAGGCCTGCCCGGTAGACGCCATCCTCGGCGCAGCCAAACAAATGCACACGATCATTGATTCCGAATGCACTGGCTGCAACCTGTGTATTGCACCCTGCCCGGTGGACTGCATTTATATCGTGCCGGTGAAACGCGATATCAGTCAATGGAGGTGGCCCCGGCCCGAGACCGAACTGGAAAAACCGGAGGCGGACAAATCATGAAACGTCTGCTCAGGCACTTCCACGGCGGTCTACGTCTACCCGAACATAAAAAGATCTCCATGCAGGAACTCATCAGTGAGGCGCCCATTCCGCCGCGACTGATCCTGCCCCTGCAACAGCACATTGGCGAACCGGCTGAGTCTCTGGTCAGTATCGGCGAACGGGTGCTTAAAGGACAAATGATCGCCGAGGCTAAAAGTTTTGTCAGTGTCCCCGTGCATGCTTCTACGTCCGGCCGGATCATCTGTATCGAAAATCGGCCGATACCTCATCCCTCCGGACTCAATGCGCCCTGCATCATACTGGAAGCCGATGGGAAGGATGAAACCATCGATATGCAGGCCCATGATTATCATCATATGGAGCCGGCTGAGCTGCGGCATTTACTGCGCGACGCGGGCATCGTCGGTCTCGGCGGCGCCGGCTTCCCCAGCTTCATCAAACTCAATCCGGGACCGGGCAACCGGGTCAACACTCTCCTGCTCAACGGCGCGGAGTGCGAGCCCTATATCACCTGTGACGCCATGCTCATGCAGCAACGCCCACACGAGATCATTAAGGGCCTGTTAGTCATGAAACAGGCTCTGCAGGCCGAACACTGTATCATCGCGGTGGAAGACAACAAGCGCCTCGCCTATACCACCCTGGTCAATGCGCTGGAAGAACATCAACCTCACAAAATTGAAATCATTCAAGTTCCGACCCTCTACCCAACCGGCGGGGAAAAACAGTTGATCAAGGTCGTCACCGGTGTCGAAGTGCCCGCGAATAATCGACCCGTCAATGTGGGTATCGTCTGTCATAACGTCGCCACCGCTGCTGCGGTTTATGATGCCACGCAAGGTCAGCCTCTCATCTCCCGCGTCGTCACCGTCACGGGCGATGCTGTCAAACACCCACGCAACCTTCAGGTTCGCTTCGGCACACCTTTCCGTTTCCTGCTGGATCAATGCGGGTTCGATGAGCGGGCGGAGATTGATCTGATCATGGGCGGGCCGCTGATGGGCTTTAAGATTGCCGATCAACAGGTGCCTGTCATTAAAACCAGCAATTGTGTGCTGAGCCTGAAACGTGAACCGCGCAGGCCCGCCATGCCCTGTATCCGTTGCGCGGACTGTGTCCTCGTCTGCCCGGTGCAACTGCTGCCTCAACAACTTTACTGGTATGCCCGCGCACAGGACTTTGATCGCATCCAGGACTACCATTTGTTCGACTGTATCGAGTGCGGCGCCTGCGCCTATGTCTGCCCCAGCCATATTCCGCTGGTTAATTATTATCGTTTCGCCAAAACCGAAATCTGGGCACAGGAAGAGGAGAAGAAAAAAGCCGATCTGGCGCGCCAACGCCATGAATTCCGGCAGTACCGGCTGGAACGCGGAAAAAAAGAAAATGAAGAACGCAGGCAGCGGAAAAAAGAATTACTGAAAAAGACCGGCAATAAGAGCGATGACAGGGATGCCCAAAAGACGGCTATCGAAGCTGCCATGGCCCGGGTTCAGGCTCGGCGCGCGGAACAGGAACAACAGAGGAAAAATACCGATAACCTTAACCTCGCACAGAAAAAAGTCATTGAGGAAATCGAGGCAAGGAGAAAGAAAACCAATGACTAGAATTAAACCGATATGAACCCTGGCATAAGCAGCTCCCCTTTTCTGAATTCGGGCAACAGCGTTCCCCGGATCATGCTGTGGGTACTCCTTGCCCTAATCCCGGGCATGCTGGCCCATATCTATTTCTTCGGCTGGGGGTTGCTCATTAATCTGGGCATCGCCATTCCCACCGCGCTGGCCAGTGAAGCTCTGATGCTCCGTCTGCGCCAGCGTCCCATAAAACCGTTTCTGTCCGACTACAGCGCTATTCTCACCGCCACCCTGCTGGCGATCGCTCTTCCCCCGTTGGCGCCCTGGTGGCTGGCTTTTATCGGCACCGCCTTCGCCATCATCATCGCTAAACAGCTTTACGGCGGTCTCGGCTATAACCCCTTTAATCCGGCTATGGTCGGTTACGCCATGTTACTCATCGCCTTTCCGCGTGAAATGACCACCTGGCTGCCGGCTCAGTCTCACCACATGGCTTTTATGGACAGCCTGCGTTACAGCCTGTTTGAGGTCCTGCCCAGCGGACACAACATTGACAGCATCAGTATGGCCACGCCCATGGATATCGTGAAAACCCGGCTGGGTCTGAATATGACCATCGATGAGATTAACGCTCAATTTCATAACCTGTTCGGCATGTTAGGCGGGCGCGGCTGGGAATGGGTGAACCTGATGTTCCTGCTCGGCGGCATGCTACTGATCTTCATACGGGTCATCAGTTGGCATATCCCGGTCGCCGTTATTGGCAGCCTGTTTTCCTGCGCACTCGTCTTCCAACTTGCGGATATCGATGCCCATGCCTCGCCGCTGTTTCATCTGTTCAGCGGCGCCACCATGCTGGGCGCCTTTTTTATTGCCACCGATCCAATCAGCGCCGCCACCACCCTGCGCGGCCGCCTGTACTATGGCGCCGGCATCGGCATATTCACCTATATCATTCGCACCTGGGGAGGCTACCCTGACGGCTTTGCCTTTGCCGTCCTGCTGATGAACATGGCGGTGCCCACCATTGATTATTATACCCAGCCCCGGGTATTCGGCCACCAGGACGACTGACGATGTCTCTGTTTAAAAACATGGTTATCAGCGCCGCCCTGTTGGGACTATTTGCCATTGCCGGTACCGGCATGGTCAGCCTGACCTATAAAAATACGGCCAGGCGGATTGCCGCCAACTACCGCACGGCACTGCTGAAAACACTGCATGAACTGATTCCATCTGATCAATACGACAACGATATGTTCAGCGATATCCTCCGCGTCTCAAATCTTGCCCTTCTCGGCAGTAGCAAGGCTATCGACGTCTATCGTGCGCGCAAGGCAGGACAGCCTGTTGCCGCTGTTATCGAAAGCATCGCGCCGGATGGCTATAACGGCAATATCTATTTACTGATTGCCATCCGGTATAACGGCCAGCTTGCCGGGGTACGGGTTGTCAACCACAATGAAACCCCCGGGCTTGGCGATGCAATCGATCTTTCTCATAGCAACTGGATCCTGAGTTTTACCGGTAAGTCCCTGAAAAACCTGAAACCTGAAAACTGGGCCGTTAAACGGGACGGCGGCAGCTTCGATCAGTTTACCGGCGCCACCATCACCCCGCGTGCGGTGGTAAAAGCCGTCCACAACACTCTGATTTATTTTAGTCAGCACCGCGACGAACTATTCGCTCCACTCGCCGCTGAAAAGGAACCCGCGTCATGAGCCACCCCTATCGCGATATCGCCCGTAACGGCCTGTGGAGCAACAACCCGGCTCTGGTCCAGATACTCGGTCTCTGTCCCCTGTTAGCCATCACCAACACGATGGTCAACAGTCTCGGACTGGGACTGGCCACCACGCTGACATTGATCTTCTCCAATGTAACCGTTTCAGCTATTCGTCACTGGGTGCGCCCGGAAATCCGTATTCCGGTCTTCGTGCTCATCATCGCCTCTATCGTTACTGTGATCGAACTCAGTATGAATGCCTGGTTTCACGAACTTTATATGATCCTCGGAATTTTCATTCCATTGATTGTCACCAACTGCACGATCATCGCCCGCGCAGAAGCTTTTGCGTCCAAAAACAGCATCCCCCACGCCTTTGCCGATGGCCTGTTCATGGGCCTGGGCTTTACCCTGGTTCTGCTGCTACTGGGTACCCTGCGCGAAGTCATCGGCTTCGGCACCCTGTTTCGGCAAATTGAACTTATGTTTGGTGATCATGCAAAGTGGCTCACGGTTCACCTCTTTGGAAACTACCGGGGCTATCTACTGGCTATCCTGCCACCCGGCGCCTTCCTCGGACTGGGCTTTATGATTGCGTTCAAAAATATGATCGACAAGCGAATAGCTCGAAAACACCAAGCCATACCGGTCAAACAACTGGTACAGATAGTTAAGTAAAAAACGCCATAAAAAGAGGAATCCATTTATCCTGTATCTGACTTTGTATCAATCGTTGCATAAGTATTTGCATCATAGCCCCCTCTCCCTCTGGGATTTGGTCATGGATGACCTTATGTTGCGAAGCCCATGGATGGGCGAGAGCGACGAGGGTTGGGGTGAGGGGATAAAATACATGCGAATACTTATGCAACGATTGATATCATGAATAAAAATAAGCGTCACGAAATTTTCACCCGCCTACGGGCACACAATCCAGTCCCCACCACCGAACTGAATTACAGCTCAACCTTTGAACTTCTCATCGCCGTCATACTCTCTGCTCAAGCCACTGACAAAGGTGTCAACAAGGCCACGCTCGAACTTTTCAAGCAGGCCAATACGCCTGAAAAAATAGCTGCCTTAAAAGAGTCCGGACTGAAAAAACACATTAAAACGATTGGCCTGTATAACGGCAAAGCTAAAAACATCATCAAGGCCTGTAAAATGCTCATCGACCAACACGGTAGTCAGGTTCCGGATGATCGCGTCGCTCTGGAGGCTCTGCCCGGCGTCGGCCGCAAAACGGCTAACGTCATACTCAATACCGCCTTTGGCCATCCCACCATTGCCGTGGACACCCATATTTTTCGTGTTTCCAATCGTACCGGCATCGCCTCGGGGAGAACGGTTGTCGAGGTTGAAAAAAAACTATTGAAGTTCGTGCCTGACGAATTCAAACAGGAGGCCCACCACTGGCTGATCCTGCTCGGTCGCTATACCTGCATTGCCCGTAAACCCCGTTGTGGTTCCTGTATGATTGAAGATCTGTGCGAATTCAAAGGTAAAACGTAACTACTCACCCCTCACACCGGAGATATATTTTTCAAATTCTCGCAAAGGCATTCGCTACGGTCACGCCTTTGCGAGAGTTGAATCATATATGCTCCAATTATAAGCCTACATTATGCAGGACAAGTAGTGACAAAACATTAACAGTAGCTATTCGTGTAGTACCCTCACAATTAGAATTGACGATGAAAGTATTTCTAGAAAACAACATGACTTTCGTGTAAAAATCGCAAATAATCTGGTAGGGTATCTTCTGCGCGGTGACTTATCTTTAGATTATCAGTGAGCAACCCAATGCATTCTTTTAATCTTTTCAGAGTGTAATTCCATGCGGCTTGCAGTAGTTTGGGCCAAATGAAATAGAGTCCAGATCCTCATACTATGGACGGGAAAATTTTGTCCCATAAACAATTATGCAAATATTAACGGTTGGTAAAATAATATCCCGGATAGCTATTGTAATTGCATCTGTTGAACTGCTTATCATGCTTCTGCTGGGTGATATCCCTCACACTATGGACGGCAAAAGACTGCTATTTTCAAACATTGCCTATGTATCATTATTAAATGCTATTTTACTGGTATTATTTGCCTCCCCTTTAATCTATTTCTGGATTGTAAAACCTTTCGTCGATGAAAGAGATGCGGCTATACATGAAGTTACACTTCTGGCGCATTATGATCCCCTGACACACCTGGCGAACCGGAGATTAATCAACCAAAATCTATCAGTGCTTATGGCTCATTGTATACGTCGTAAGATTTATGGCGCCTTGATGCTAATTGACCTGGACAACTTTAAAACAATTAACGATACACATGGACATGACGCAGGGGATACTATTCTTGTTGCAACTGCTAAACGACTAACGGACGCAATGAGAGAAGAGGATGTTGTTGGGCGGATCGGTGGAGATGAGTTTGTAATACTGATTCATCACCTTGATGCTAACGAGCAGCACGCAAAAAATAATGTACTAACCATTGCCGAAAAGTTACACACCATAATAAACGAGCCACTTGAATATAATAGTGCAATATTACAGGTTGGTGCCAGTATTGGAATTTCTCTTTCAGGCCCGGAAAGAGAATCTATTGACACAGTCTTTAAAAAAGCTGACATCGCAATGTATCAAGCGAAGAAAAACCATATAAAATACATCATACATTCCGGAATGTCATGATTGAAAAAGGGGACGGAGGGATTAAACTTTTTTTGCAATGGTCTTGGTATTTTGTTTTCGGCTTAAACAAAGATGACTCACTAAAAAGAGGTAAGCATCTAACGCTGTCATCAGAGGCTTTCAAATCTGGCGCGACTTTTTGCG
>ENA-ORDP01000482-ORDP01000482.1-marine-sediment-metagenome-genome-assembly--contig:-NODE-482-length-26066-cov-7.775095_pt1 | contig 26066 bp, 32 predicted proteins | sample MGYA00248627_ERZ508539 | MGnify/ENA primary metagenome ERZ508539 (study PRJEB26208, sample SAMN05571518) | marine sediment metagenome | biome: deep sea; feature: Hydrothermal vent; material... | reverse complement strand
ACCATAGCCCCTTCCAGGGGCTTTCATCATACCACCCGCTCTGCGGGTGGTTGTTAATTATCCATAGTTGAAGATTTTGGTTTCTGAAAAAATATGCTAACTACTCACCCCTCAGATTTGTTCTGGTTCCCACGCTCCTGCGTGGTAACCTATATCTCAGTTTGCGCAGTCACCGTATGCATTCCCACGCAGGAGCGCGGGAACGAGGTAAATACAGATTATCTGGGCGTGAGTAGTTATAAAATATGATTGAACAGGACAGACTGGTTTCAAAAGCACCCCTGGAGGGCGATGACATCATCGACCGCGCTATCCGTCCTGTGCGTCTGGATGATTATATTGGCCAGCCGGCCGTGCGTGAGCAGATGGAAATTTTCATCGAGGCCGCACGCAGTCGCAAGGAGGCGCTGGATCATGTGCTGATTTTTGGTCCGCCGGGGCTGGGCAAGACCACGCTCTCTCACATTATCGCCAATGAGCTGGGGGTGGAGATGAAGCACACCGCCGGGCCGGTGCTGGAGCGCCCGGGCGATCTGGCGGCAATGTTGACCAATCTTGAACCCCATGATGTGCTGTTCGTCGATGAGATCCACCGCCTGAGTCCGGTGGTGGAGGAAATCCTTTATCCGGCAATGGAGGATTACCAGCTCGATATCATGATTGGCGAAGGCCCGGCTGCACGGTCGATCAAGCTGGATCTGCCGCCTTTCACCCTGGTGGGAGCGACCACCCGCGCCGGGCTGTTGACCTCGCCACTGCGGGATCGCTTTGGCATCGTTCAGCGGCTGGAATTTTATAGCGCTAACGATCTGGTTAGCATTGTCAAACGTTCGGCCTCGATCATGAATCTGTATATCGATGAGGGCGGCGCCCTGGAGATTGCACGCCGCTCACGGGGCACGCCGCGAATTACCAATCGTTTGCTACGCCGGGTGCGGGACTATGCCGAGGTGAAAGCGGCGGGCAAAATTACTGAAGACGTGGCGCAGCGGGCGCTGGATATGCTGAACGTGGATGCCGAGGGTTTCGACATGATGGATCGCAAACTGATGCTGGCGATTATGGAAAAATTTTCCGGCGGCCCGGTCGGAGTCGATTCTCTGGCGGCAGCCATCGGTGAAGAGCGGGGGACTATCGAGGATGTGCTGGAGCCTTATCTTATCCAGCAGGGCTTTATTATGCGCACCTCGCGCGGACGCACCGCGACCCGCAATGCCTATTTGCATTTCGGCCTGAACATACCGGCACAGATGCGGGATTCTGAACCGGCTTCGCGGGACATGTTTTCATCGCAAGACGTCCATGAGTGATAACGTGAACACATTCCGTTGGCCGATACGGGTTTATTATGAAGATACGGATTCCGGCGGCGTCGTGTATTACGCCAACTATTTGAAATTTATGGAACGCGCGCGCACCGAGTGGTTGCGCAGCCTGGGTCTGGAGCAGGATGAACTCATTGCCCGGGAGTCGGTCATATTTGCCGTGCGTTCGGTGCAGGTGGATTATTTGCTTCCCGCCCGCTTCAATGAGGCCTTGACCGTCAGTGTCGGGGTGGTGGAGCAGGGCCGGGCGAGCCTGACCTTTGAACAGATCATTCGCCGCAATGACGATCCGGTAATCCTGTGTCAGGGGCGAATCAAGATCGCCTGCCTTGACAGTCAGAGTTTCAAACCGCGACGCCTACCTGCGGGCGTAGGCACCATTGGAGAATAGGGTTTGCCTGAACTTTCGATTTCCCATCTGATACTGAACGCCAGTTTTGTGGTGCAGTTGGTGCTGGTGCTGCTACTGCTGGTGTCGCTGGCTTCCTGGACAGTTATTTTTCTTAAAAGCGCGGTGGTGAGAAAGGCCCGCCTATCGGCGGATCGTTTTGAACGCAAGTTCTGGTCCGGTGCCGATCTGGGGGAATTGTATAAACGCCTGTCCAGCCAGCGTGGCCGCCTGACGGGCATGCAAATGATTTTTGAGGCGGGGTTCCGCGAGTTTGCGCAATTACGTAAAAACACCCATGTCGAACCTATGGCCGTATTGCAGGGTGCGCAACGGGCCATGCGCGTGGCACTGAACCGTGAAATCGACAATCTGGAAATGAATCTCTCTTTCCTCGCGACGGTTGGGTCCACCAGTCCCTATGTCGGCCTGTTCGGCACGGTCTGGGGGATCATGAATTCCTTCATGGCGCTGGGTGCGCTCAAGCAGGCGACGATCTCATCGGTAGCGCCGGGTATTGCCGAAGCCCTGATCGCCACCGCGATGGGCCTGTTTGCGGCGATTCCGGCGGTGATTGCCTATAACCGTTATTCCAACGATGTCGAGCGCATCATCAGCCGTTACGATATTTTTGTGGAAGAATTCTCGACTATCCTGCAACGGCAGGTCCATAACTGATATGTATTCCGCCCAACCTGGCCGGCGTATGCGCAAAAAACGCATCTCCGAAATCAACGTGGTGCCCTACATCGATGTGATGTTAGTCCTGTTGGTGATTTTTATGATTACGACACCGCTGCTGAGCCAGGGTATTAGCGTCGAATTGCCACAGATCCGCTCCAGACCGATTGAACAAAAGGACGAAGAACCGATCATTATTTCGGTGGACAGGGAGGGGCGTTATTATCTGAATCTGGGGGATAACCGTGACCGGCCGTTGCAAACCGCTCAGCTGATGATCCGGATCAAGGCTGTATTGAAGCATCGCCAGGACAATATGGTGTATGTCAAAGGTGATAAAAATGCGAATTACGGCAAAGTTGTAGTCCTTATGGCCGAGCTGAAACAGGCAGGCGTCGAACAGGTTGGCCTGGTTACGCGGATGCCCGAAAAATCAGGCGCGCATTAAATGTGGCGGCAGATTCGTAATAACCCGCGGGCGGCGGTACTGGCGGTTCTTGCGCATATCGTTTTTATCGCTATCCTGGTGCTCAGCTTTACCTTCAGTCGTGATGAGACTGGAGGCGTAAAGAGGCCTGAGCCGGAGGTGATCAAGGCCCGGGCCGTTGATGAAAAACAGATCGATGCGCAAATGAAGCGTCTGCGTGATGCCAAAACGCGCAAGCAGCAGAAAATAAAAGAACGGGTCCACAGGAAAAAACAGGCGCGTTTGCGTGAGCAGGCTCGGCTGGCAGAGAAGAAGGCCGAGAAAAAGCGCAAGCAAGAGGCGATACGCAAACAGAAAGAAGTGGCAGAGAAAAAACGCCAGGCGCAGTTGAAAATAGAACAGCAACGGCAAAAGCGTCTGGCGGAAGAAAAGAAACGTCGTCAGACGGAACAGAAACGTATCAAGGAAGAAGAACGTAAGCGCCAGAAAGAACTGGCGCGTCAGGAAGCGGAGATGAAACAGAAGCTGGCCGCAGATCGTCGGCGGACGGCGGCTCAGCAACAGGCCAACCAGCGCGAGATCAGCAAATATCTGGGGCTGATCAAAAACGCCGTGACCCAGCACTGGACGCTGCCTTCGCAGGAGGTGAAAGGCCTCCGTTGTAAGGTAAAAGTCAGAATTATTCCCAATGGTGAAGTGATCGATGTGCAGATTATCAAAAGCAGTGGTAATCTTGCCTTCGACCGATCGGTGGAAACTGCCGTTTATCGCGCAGCACCCTTGCCGGTACCGAGTATTGATAGCGGCTTGTTTGACAAATTCAGGGAAGTGAAATTTTTATTTAAACCCCGAGATATATCATCTCGAACAGACAGCGTAAATTGAAAAACAGAAGCTAATACAGAACATGAAAAAACAGTTATCTTTTATTTTTGGCCTGCTCATGCTGGCTATCTCCCAGGCGCAGGCGGTACTGACGATTGAAATTACCCAGGGTGTGCAAGGCGCAACGCCCATTGCCATTGTGCCCTTCGCCTGGGCGGGCAATAATGCGCCACCGGAGTACATGAATAAAATCATCGCTGCGGATTTGCAGCGTAGCGGCTTCTTCAATCCCTTGCCGGAAGAGGACATGATCGCCACGCCCAGCGAAGCCGGCAAGGTGAATTTTGCCGATTGGCGCGCGTTGAAGGTGGACTATGTCGTTGTGGGCAAAATGATCCCGCAAATGGATGGTAGTTTCCAGATCCAGTTCCAGTTACTGGACGTGTATAAGGGCAAGCAGTTGGCCGGTTACAGCATTCGCAGCCGCAAGCCGAATTTACGCATTACCGCTCACCAGATCAGCGACATTATCTACAAGACCATTACCGGGGTGCGGGGCGCGTTTGATACGCATATCGCCTATATTACGGTGACCAAAAACCGCAAGGGCCAGAAACTTTATCGTTTGGCGATTGCAGACTCGGATGGGTTTGACGAGCAAATTATCTACGAGTCTACGCAACCGTTGTTGTCCCCAGCCTGGTCGCCGGATGGCAAGCGTCTGGCCTATGTTTCGTTTTTCGGTGGTCGTCCGAAAATCTATATCCAGAATATCCTCACCCGTAAGACAGAAGAAATAAGTGGTTTCAAAGGCATCAACGGCGCACCGGCCTGGTCGCCGGATGGCCGCCGCATGGCGTTGACCCTTTCCAAAGACGGCAATCCGGAGATCTATGTTGTCGATCTGAAAACCAAAAAATTCACCCGTATTACCCACCAGTATGCCATTGATACGGAAGCGACCTGGATGCCGGATGGCAAGGCTCTGATTTTTACCTCGGATCGTGGCGGTTCGCCCCAGCTTTACCGAGTGGAACTGAACCGACAGAGCAAGACAATAGGGCGACCGCGACGCCTGACGTTTGATGGCAACTATAATGCCCGCGCTTCAGTCTCACCAGATGGCCGGCGGGTGGCCATGGTGCATCGGGAACAGGGTAAATTTCAGATAGCCGTACTGGAACTGAAGACGGGGCGCTTCCAGATCCTGACTAAGTCCCGGCTGGATGAATCCCCCAGTTTTTCACCGAATGGTACAATGATTATTTACGCTACCGAGGATAAGTACCACGGTATTCTGGCGGAGGTTTCTGTGGATGGACGGGCGCATCAACGTTTGAGTCTGCAGAATGGAGATGTGAGGGAGCCGGCCTGGTCGCCGTTTAAATAACCATTTTGGTAATGACGCTGCGTGTTTATGATAAATATGATTTAACAACGAAGGTGAAAATTATGGGAAAAGGGTTTAAATATCTGCTTATCGCCATTTTTGTCGTGAGCCTGGCCGGTTGCAAATTTAGCCCCGTGAAAAACCGGGTCAGCGATAAAGATGCCGCTGCCCTTGCGGCCAAGCAGCAGAAACAGAAAGAAGCTGAAAATAGCGCGCAGGATCAGCGCTATGGCGCCGAGATGGGGGGTTCTTTTGTCGGCCGGGAACTGGAAGATCCCAACAGCCCACTGGCTAAACGCGTGTTCTACTTTGGGCTGGATAGCAGTACCCTGAGTCCGGAAGATCGTAATGTGATAGCCGCGCACGCCCGTTATCTTTCCGCGCACCCGAAAGTGACCGTCGTGCTCGAAGGTCACACCGATGAACGTGGCAGCCGGGAGTATAATATTGCCCTGGGCGAACGCCGCGCCAGGGCGGTTGAGCAGCTATTGCTGGTTCAGGGCGTGCCGTCATCGCAGGTACAGATAATCAGTTTTGGCGAGGAACGGCCCGTGGCGCTGGGCCACAACGAAGCCGCCTGGCGACTCAATCGTCGTGTAGAATTTCTCTATTCAGGATATTGATCATGCAGCGAACATTCTTATTTTCTGCCTTACTGGCCGTGTTGTGTCTGGGACCGGCAGCTCAGTCTGTTGCTCAGGAAGCGGCGTCGGGTAAATCAACCAAATCGACTCCTCTCATCCCTGCGCCACCGACCATCGAGGAGCGGGTGGGGCGGCTGGAACGGCTGATCAACAGTCAGGGACTGGTGGATATTCTGCTGCGCATGGAGAACCTGCAAAAGGATGTGCAGAATATTCAGGGTGATAATGAAGTGCAGACGCACAAGCTGGATGAACTGAAGAAACGCCAGCGTGAGCTTTATATCGACATCGATCGCCGCCTGTTACAACTGGAACGCAAACAGACCACTCAGGCGCCCGTTGCCGTGGAGACGCCCCCCCCACTACCCGCCGCTCAGGGCCACGCTACGGCGGCGGCTGCTTCCATCTCAGGCAAGCCTGTGCCTGCCGCTACCATTGCGGGGGGTAAACCTACCAACGTCACGCGTACGGCGGTTGCCGCTAAAGTCGTGGCGCCCAAGAAAGAGCTGGAAACAGAGCAGGCAGTTTATCAGAAAGCCTTTAATTTTCTGCGGGAATTGCGTTACGACAAAGCGGGATTGGCTTTTCGCAGCTTCATTGAAAAATATCCTGATGGTCGCTATGCCCACATTGCCCAGTACTGGCTGGCTGAATCCAGCTATGCACAGCGGGATTTTAAAACGGCGATTGTCGATTACCAGAAACTCATCGACAATTATCCCGGCAGCCCCAAACGCGCCGAGGCGATGTTGAAAATTGGCTACAGCTATTATGAGCTGAAAGACTACCCCAAAGCCCAGGCCATGCTTGAACGATTGCTGGCGTCTTACCCGAGCACCACGGAAGCCGGGCAGGCGCAGAACCTGTTGCAGAAAATCAAGATTAATAACGCTTCCTGATGCCGGGTCACTCACAGGAGCAGGATCGCCTGCGAGTCAGTGAAATTTTCTATTCCCTGCAAGGTGAAGCCCGCATGGTGGGGTGGCCCACCGTCTTTATTCGCCTGACGGGTTGTCCCCTGCGCTGTGTTTACTGTGATACCCGCCATGCTTTTCAGGGGGGCGAATGGATGTCATGTGCTGACATTCTTGAGCGGACTGCTGCTTTTCATCCACATTATGTTACGGTGACAGGGGGGGAACCCCTGGCGCAGAAAAATTGTCTAATTTTACTACAGCGCCTGTGTGATGCCGGTTATGCGGTTTCGCTGGAGACCTCCGGAGCACTGGATATCGCCGCCGTTGATCCGCAGGTGAGCATCGTCATGGACTTAAAAACACCCTCTTCAGGTGAAGAATCCAAAAACCGTTACTTGAATATCGCTGAACTCAAGCAAAGTGATCAGATCAAGTTCGTGCTGGGTGGACGGGAAGACTATGACTGGGCGCGCTTAAAACTGGATGAATATGCACTGCCGCAACGTTGCGAGGTGCTGTTCTCACCGGTACAGGGGTGCTTGTCTGCAACGGATCTGGCCGACTGGATTCTGGATGAGCGTCTGCTGGTGCGGATGCAGATTCAATTACACAAACTCCTGTGGGGAGATGAAAAGGGACGATGAAAAAAGCGGTGGTTCTGGTATCCGGCGGGATGGACTCCTGCACCGTGCTGGCCTTGGCGAAAGAGCAGGGCTATGCGTGCTACGCGCTTAGTTTCGACTATGGTCAGCGCCATCGCTATGAGCTGGAAGCGGCCAGAAAACTGGCTACCCATCTGGGCGCGATCGAGCACAAACTCATCAGTCTGAATCTGGACAGCATTGGTGGTTCGGCCCTGACGGATGCTACGATTCCGGTGCCGCAATCCGCTTCGCAAGGCATTCCGGTGACCTATGTGCCTGCGCGCAATACGATATTTCTTTCAATGGCGCTGGCCTGGGCAGAAGTGCTGGAGGCCGGGCATATTTTTATCGGGGTGAATGCGGTGGATTATTCCGGCTATCCCGACTGCCGTTCCGAATATATTGAGGCCTACGAGCGCATGGCTAACCTGGCGACCAAGGCCAGCGTGGAAGGCCGCAGGATGCATATCGAAACGCCCCTGATTAATCTGAGCAAGGCGGACATTATTCGTCAGGGGATGCGCCTGGGGGTGGATTATACCATGACGGTTTCCTGCTATGCCGCGGACGAAGCCGGTTACGCCTGTGGTCGCTGTGACGCCTGCCGTTTACGGGCAGCAGGATTTGCCGCCGCAGGTCTGCCTGATCCTACGTTTTATCAGAAACCTGCGTTTTCTCAAGCTAAAAATACGGAATAAATTTCGCCCTTTTTCTGTCTTATCTTGTTAAGTCGCCCGTGTAGGCATTTTTCTGGCGATGATATGCGGTGAAAAACCATGACAATATCGGCCGCAGGGTCAACATTGAGGAGAAATATCTGTGATTTTTAAAGATTTTGCAAGTGCGCAGTCGACGGTACTGTGGGCGGTTTTTGCAACAGCGTTCATCATGGGAGCGGTGGTTAACAAGACCAACTTTTGTACGATGGGTGCGGTCTCCGACTGGGTCAATATAGGAGATAGGAACCGTTTTCGCGCCTGGTTGCTAGCGATCTGTGTCGCTATTATCGGTGTGCTCATACTGGAATCCAACGGCATCGTCAGCCTGGACAAAACACTTCCCCCTTATCGCGGCAGCAATTTTGCCTGGCTGGAATATATTCTCGGTGGCACGATGTTCGGTATCGGCATGACCTATGGCAGTGGTTGCGCCAACAAGACTCTGGTGCGCCTCGGCGCCGGCAACCTCAAGTCACTTGTGGTGTTTGCGGGTATCTCGGTTAGCGCCTATTTCATGCTTAACCCTTTCCCGGGTACCGATCAAACGCTGTATTCCGAACTGTTTTATGGCTGGACCAGCAAGCTTAGTATTAGTCTGAGTACACACCAGGATCTGGGTAGTCTGCTGGCCGCACATCTGGGCGGCAATGTGGAGACCCTGCGCGTGATCATCGGACTGCTGCTGGCGGCAGGCCTGCTTTTTTATATTCTGAAGTCTTCGGATTTTCGCCGCAGCTATGACAATATTCTCGGGGGGGTTGTGGTGGGCCTGGTGGTGGTGGTTGTCTGGTATATCACCGCCGCCCTGGTGACCATAGCCGCCGATGGCGATATGCTGAGCTGGACAGACTATGCCAGCGTCGACTCCTGGGAGATGCTGCAAGATAATCTGGATGCCCGACCTCGAGATGTGGGCGTGCAGTCGTTCACGTTCATCAATCCCATTGGCCAGGTTCTGCGCCTGGCGGTGCACGGTTTCAATAATGTCTATGTCACGTTTGGCGTGATGGCTGTACTTGGCGTAATCGCCGGATCCTTTATCTGGTCGCTGGTTTCCCGCAGTTTCCGCATAGAATGGTTTGCGAATTTCAAGGATTTTCTGAACCATATCATCGGTGGTGTTCTGATGGGTATCGGTGGCGTGCTGGGTCTGGGCTGTACGATTGGGCAGGGCATCACCGGGATTTCCACGCTGGCGCTGGGTTCTTTCCTTACTTTTACGGGAATCATATTCGGCAGCGCGCTGACTATGAAAATGCAGTACTACAAGCTGGTGTATGAAGATGAAGCCAGCATCATCAAGACCCTTCTCAGTGCCCTGGTAGACATGAAGCTGTTACCAGCCGGAATGCGCAAGCTGGACGCCATTTAAAATCAGATCCGATTATAAATAGTGAGCGGGAATAACAGCCCTATGGGGTTGTTAATCCTGCAAAATTCGGTACAATTCACGCCTTCTTGTACAGGGGCAAAGCAGGTTCTCGCCTACTCATCTCCCGTTACATTCATGTCTTTAGGGCCGTTAGCTCAGTTGGTAGAGCACCGGACTTTTAATCCGATGGTCCCGCGTTCGAGTCGCGGACGGCCCACCATAAATTCTAAAGGGTTGGTGGTTAATGACTACTAACCCTTCTTCTCTTTGGGACACTCCTGGGACATCTGGGATTTTCATTGTCTCTACTTCCCTGGGTGCAGTTGTGTAGGCTGGCAGTCATGCGGCTTTAAGCCACCGGATGGGAATCCCCATCCAGATTTTCAAATTGATTAATGGTTACGTCGCCATCAGGGAAGTGAGCGCGGATCTCCAGTTCGCCCCCCATTGCGTTAATAAATCGCCGCAATGTCGATATGTACATATCCGTCTTTTTTTCGATCTTGGCTACGGCAGGCTGCTGTACATCCAGTTCAGTGGCCAACTGTTCCTGGGACAGTTGCCGCGCCCGGCGCAGCTCAGCAAGAGGTAGTTCGGCCAGCAGCGCCAGTGTCTTTTCGTGAGCGCGCGCTTGCGCATCCGGGGACATTTTGTTTCTCAAGTCGCGGAATTTTTTAGCCATGATGACACCTCAATCAGTTTTTTCCTGTCTTAGTTTTTCGATATGCTCATCATAGAGCCTATCTGCAATGGGTACGTTTTCCCTGTACCAGTCATTTTTGCCCGTCTTGTCTCCACCCAGCAGCAAGATAGCTACTCGGCGAGGGTCGAACGCATACAGAACCCGATAAGGTCTTCCCTGATGCTGGATACGCAGTTCACGCATGTGGCTATGCTTTGATTCCTCGATGCCAGAACTATACGGAAATGGAAGATGTGGCCCTTTAATTTCTAACAGGCTGACTATCGCGGTAATGTCTTCTTGCTCGGCTTCGGTAAGGTCATCCCACCACCGTTCAAACTCGTCCGTATATTCAACCTCACATTCCATATCAGGAATATAGCTAATAAGGAATATTCTGTCAACACAACGTCATTACATCTGATGTTGTGGGCTACCTGATGTCTTTGCCAGTAACGGCCTTACAGCGCCAGCCGTATTTCAAAATACTGGCTTTCAGTTTGGTGATTTTCTGAAAAATCGAGGCTATGTGTCCCAGATGTGCCCCATAAGAAGGGATGTATCAATGTGATTTCATATAAAACAATAGGATAGAGTGAAAGCCAATCGGATTAGTTATCTGGTTCTTCCATATTAACCTCCTTTGTAAATCCGCTGTGAATTTAACATAATAAAACGGTCATGCAAGGGGACGTGATTTAGTATTGGTTCGGCGCATGGGACAACTGAGGGACACTCACAGGCAAATAACGGCAACAATCCCCATGCAAGCACAACAGCCAAGCGGTTGTTTTTATTGCTGTTATTTGTTGTTGGTTGTTGTGGTTTTTTGTATAAATCCGACTTTTAATCCGATGGTCCCGCGTTCGAGTCGCGGACGGCCCACCATTTACATCAAAGACCTGGTCTGAAGGCCAAGTCTTTTTTGCTTTCAGACGCCGCACTTTTGGCGCATCGAACCACAAAAAACCGGAATAAATTTAGAAATTCGACAAATATCCGGATCTTTCTTTCAATCCGTAACCTATCTGTCACCCCGATCGGGCTATCGTGTGTCTCAACAGAGTGTACTTAATCGGCGTTTCATTATGAGGAAATCGATATGGACAGTTATATCGTGCGGGTCATCCGGCGGGATCAGGCTGACCGAAGCCAGTATTTGCATATGGCAGGGGTAGTGGAAGGGGTCGAAGTTTGTGGGCGGCAGCCCTTCCACAACGCCGCTGAATTGTGGGCGATCCTGGCCGGTGCGTGCAGGGTAGAGACAAATGATCGGGAAACAACAGAGAAAGAGGAGTAGATCATGAAACGGAGTACATTTTTTTCTGCTGGCCATCATTGCCGCTTTTAACAAGATGATATTATTGACATAGCCGAATGGCCTAAATATACAGGTATTCATGCGCAAATGGATTATGCTATAAGAAGAACGGCTGGTTAGATAATTACTGCCATAATCCGAATTGTGAGAAAAACAATTTAATTGCTCAACGATTATATTTAAAGCATGGGTTTACCTTGTGCGGTGAAAAAAAAAGAAATCATTCAAGGTCGATTTGTATATTTTTTTGTGATGGAAATATTTAGAGAAAATATCATTAAGGGAGAAACTTAATGTCGGAAGCATTGGTTATTATTGATGTCCAAAAAGACTATTTTCCAGGTGGTCGCATGGAGGTTGTTAACTCGGAAAATGCAGCCAAAAATGTAAAATTATTATTGGAAGGATTTAGAAAGAACAATAAAAACATAGTTCACGTTCAGCATATTTCAACAAGAGAAGATGCAATATTTTTCTTGCCAGAAACAGAAGGCGTTGACATACATGAAAGTGCAGCCCCTTTACAAGGTGAGAAAATCATTACAAAACATTTTCCAAATAGTTTTCGTGATACAGATCTTGAAGATTATTTGCGTGACAAGGGGGTGGAAAAAATTATATTTTGTGGAATGATGTCACATATGTGTATAGATGCTACTGTTAGAGCTGCCTTTGATAAAGGTTTTTCCTGTGTTGTCGCTGACGATGCTTGCGCAACAAGAAATTTATCGCATAATGGAGTTGATGTTCTAAGTTCAGATGTTCATGCCTCATATATGGCAGCACTTGGTTCAGTTTATGCTGCTGTAATGAGTACAAATAAAATTACTGAACAAGTAAGCACATAACTCATTCAGAGGGACTTTCAAAGTCGAGATATCATTCCGAATACGCTTAGACCACTAAGCCCCGAATTTCCGGATGTTTTCTACCACTTGCAATTCGCGGCCTGACCCTTGCTCGTTTAAACTCAAATATAATCTGCAAGCATTTCTTTTGCCCAGCCAGGCAATATTTTCATCTGTTTTTGAAGTTGCCCGTTTCCCAGTAATGCCACGGATAAAAATGGCAGGCTGTGCGATGAATTATCATAAAATTTTGCGATATCGACTAACGGCAGGGTGCCACGAACATAACGTATTGTTCTCGGAATACGACTGATAATCTTGTCGGTGGGTACATTATGCCCACCGCGTTTCACGCGTTGCGCCACCCGCGCCTGATTGAGTTCATCCGTTTGTAGATGGATATAAATGAGAATAATGTCATAGCCATGAGATTTGGCATGGGCTAAAAAATCAATTTTTGAAGGATGAGAAAAAACGGTTTCAAAACAAAAACTGTTGCCTGTGTACAATATTTTTGTACGTAGTTTTCCCGCAAGAATCGCGGCTTTATAGCTGACGGCTTCTGTATGTTCCGGATCCAGTTGTTTGGCAAGTATGTCGGCATTAACAAACGGCATTCCAGTCGTGGCAAGGAACTGTTCATAAAAAGTGGATTTGCCTGCGCCATTACCTCCCGTTAATACCCAAAGCTGTTTCCCGCCAGTCATTCGGGCAAGAACGAACCGCTATTAAAATGCCCGGTGCGGCGAGTACCATCCGGCATGACTTGATCCAGCAATCCCGGCCGACTTTTGCTTGCTTCGTAATACAGGGTGTCTCGAGTAATCCTGCGCCCTGGTTTCCCGGTTGAGCTTGCCTTATCAACGGCCGCAAACAGATCTTCCGGATTAACGGGTTGTGACGCAGGGATCCGGATATGTACTTCTGCAATACCCTGCATCAATGCCAGTATATCGGCAGGCGTAACGGAGTGAGCGACCCGTTTGCCCAACATCGCCCAAAATTCAACTTGCCTGGCGGTGGAACGATTCAGTAGAGAACCCTCAGCCTCAGCTTCTTGAAAAAGATTATCATTAACTCTTAGTGGAGTAGACATAAGTTGTTCCTTGTTACATTTTAAAACAATTGTAGCATTATGCTACGATAAATCAAGTTGGCCTGTAAGAGCCTTCCTTAAGGGGTCGGAGTGATTTAACTTGGAGCAATTTTCTCGTTAAGCTTTTTTGATTAAAAGCGAATCTTTGATTAAAAGCGAATCACTCCGACCCTTTAAAACCGACCGTTCGTCCTGAGCTTGTCGAAGGAAGCTTGTCGAAGAACTCACCACCGGTGATAACCTTGCTTTACGCTACTGACTGGGAACCCTCATCCAGATTTTCAAATTGACTGATTGTTACATCGCCATCAGGGAAGTGGACGCGAATCTCTAATTCGCCTCCCATTGCGTTAATAAACCGCCGCAAGATCGATATATACATATCCATCTTTTTTTCGATCTTTGCTATGCCAGGAGCATTATGTCAATGCGTGCAGAGAAAAACCATGAATCATGGATATTAAGGCGAAATGACGTTATTCCTTGGATTTGACGTCACTACAAATGTGAGCTAAACTAATAATTATGGCTATTAAAAGTCTCACCATTCGGGTCGATGAAGAGCAATATAATCGGCTCATAACCTTGAAGAAAGTGGTTAAGGTTAGCATCAACCAGCTGGTTTGTAAGGCTCTTGACGTGTATGTTGCAGAGCAAAGCGTAGTAGCTGCGCAGGAGCTTCAGGACATTGCGCTACAGTTACGATCATATCGGAATTCGGATCCGGACTTAAAGAAATCGCTCCGATCATTTGCTGAAGCAGAGGGCCGGTACCAGGACCCACTCGAAGGAGAAGCGGTCGATACCACGAAAAAAGCCTCTCACACCAAGCTGCAAGAACTCCTTAATGGCTGATTGGGACGCTAACAGCACCCAGCTCACGCAAAACATCATCCGCCTTTTGACCTCCTCAGTTTGGGATGAAGCCAACGAGTGCAGGTTTCCATCTGCCTGTCGCTGGCATACCGAATTAATGCGGCAACTGGACGTCGACAACCCTGATTGGGTGGGTGCGTATCGGGGTGCGCCAGGCATGAAAACTATCGAAGTTCATGTTGACGATCTGTGGGGAATGCCCGCAAATGAGGTGGCAAACGCCATTACAAGGTTTGAAGCTATCCTGCAGCAGGTTTTCGAAGATCTTGATGTTGAGTTGCCTCGCTCATTGATTGATCAACCGCAATTCACACACTCAGATGACCAGCTATACAAAGTTATCGAGCTATGTAGTTGGGCGCATGCCGAATGGGTGCGCATTCACCCATTCGTGAATGGCAACGGCAGGATCGCCCGCATTTGGGCCAATTACATTGCAGTGCGCTACGGATTGCCCGCGTTCGTTCGGATTCGGCCACGGCCAGATCCACTACCCTATGGTGCTGTAGGCCGGCAAGCCATGCAAGGGGAGTGGCAACCCACAGTCACTTTATTTCTGCGCATGCTGAAGGAATACCTTACCAACCCTCAGTGAGAGTTAAATTCAATGGAGTCAAATCATCCGCTCCAGGGACACTGATGCCGTGCAACTAATTGGCTTGCTCCAGTAAGACAGAGCGGATCGACTGGAGTCGAGAAAATCGGACATTTAACCGGTTTAAAACACAGGGGAAACTGGTCAGATGAAGTCCTTGTGCAACGCTCTCTTTGCTCTGCTGCTCAGTAATATTTATCACTATCCTTGCAGTATGAGCAGCCAGGTGCTGGCGGTCACAATACTAAGCAGGGCCAGGCCAATGCCGCCACGGGTTTTCAGCCGCAGGCTCAGCGGTGCAAGTAATAACAGCAGGGCGGGTCCTGTTGGCAGGTCGGCATAGAGGCGGGCTATAGTCAGTAGTAATAGATAGAGTAATGCCAGCGGCAGTAGTGCCGAGGTCTGCAGGCGGCTTGATGCCAGGCGTTTTCTCAGTTCGGCCAGGGCGAATATACCGGGAGCGGCGGCCAGCGCGCCCGCCAGTTGCGCCACCAGCAGGGTTCCGGAGAGGGCGATGCATACGGTCAGCGCGGTCGCGTTCATGCTGATGATAAAGGCGGGGGCAGGGGAAGATGAAGGGAGGATGATAAGAATGCTTGCGATCAGCAGAACGAGCAGAAGTTCAGCGAGGAGTTCGGCTGAGAGCGCATATTGTAATAGTGGCAGGCTGATGAGCAGCAGGACAAGGATGAAAGCACCCAGTTGGCCCGCTTTTAGATAAGGGGTCTTTATAATATTTGCCGGTATTAACTGGAGGGTGACAAAGAGAAGTCCGGCCAGCCATAGCCAGTCCACGGCTTCGGCGGGTGGCCAGGCCGGTAATTGCAGAATCCACAAACAGGCGGGCAGCCAGGCAAAAAATAAACCTGCCGTTAGCCAGACGGTCTTTTGAGGAGCTGTTTTATAAACTGCGAAAGACAACAGTAGCGGCAGGATAATGGTCTGTAACAATAATTGCATCTGCATAGCGAATGTCCGCTTAGCTAATTTCTGATTAATTCCGTTAGATAAGCGTTTCAAATACCGGATCACTTTAAGGTGTAACTGATTAAATTACCGTTCGTCCTGAGCTTGTCGAAGGAAGCTTGTCGAAGGAAGCTTGTCGAAGGAAGCTTGTCGAAGGAAGAAGGTAATTAATCAGTTATTTCCCGGGTTCTGAAAGAGGCTCGCTCAGATCGCGGCTAAGGTTTTATTGCCGAATGGCTTCCAGGCTGATCTTCAGTTTCACTTCATCACCAATACTACCCTGCATGTAGTTCATACCAAAGTCGCTGCGTTTGAGGCTGGCGGTGGCTGCGTAGCCGCTACGGTAGTTACCCCAGGGATCATTGGCCGCGCGTTTTGCCTGAATAGTCAGCGTTAATGGATGAATTTTACCATGCATTTTTAGATTCCCGCTGATGCTGATGGGTTCATTTTTAGCATTGTATCTCACTTGCGTGGACGTAAAAGTGATAAGCGGGTATTGCCGGGCGTTAAAAAAATCAGGGCTGCGTAAGTGCTGATCCCGTTTTTTATAATTAGTATCGATGCTGGCTGTCTTGATGCGGATAACCAGTTTTGATTGGCCTTTTGGATTCAGATCAAACTTGCCTTCGACATCATCGAAACGACCGTTCAGCTCACTGAAACCCAGATGGCTGATACTGAATAGCACGGACGTATGTGCAGGGTCGATACGATAGTGGCCGGGTTTAGCAGGATCAGCCTGAACGGTGGGACTGAGTAATAAACTGGCACTGAAAAGACTGGTGCTAAAGATAAGTGTGGCAAGTTTGGCTTTTGGGGTCATCATGATTCCTCTCCTGTGGATCAAGTTGGTGTTTGCAGGAGTATTGACTGTGTAATATTTATTATCAATACAGCAAACATTGATAAACTGTCCACAATATAGATACAATCCTGTCATGGACAGACTGAATTGCATGAGGGCCTTTATCGCCGTGGTGGAAGCGGGGGGCTTTTCCCGTGCGGCGGGCAAGACTCGCCTGTCCAAAAGTCTGTTAAGCAAGTATGTGGCGCAATTGGAATGCGATCTAAATGCACGCCTGTTGAACCGATCGACGCGTAAGGTGAGTACCACGCCTACCGGGCAGGCCTATTATGAGCGCAGTGTGCCGATTCTGGCGGAATTGGACGAGCTGGAATCCTCAGTGCAGGCAAATCAGCGTATGCCACGGGGCGAATTGCGTATTAGTGCGCCAGTGTCGTTTGCTGAGCAATATCTGATATCGCTCATCAGTGCATTCTCAAAATCCTGGCCGGACTTGAAAATCGAGCTTATTTTCTCCGATCGTATGGTTGATCTCGCAGAAGAGGGGGTGGATGTGGCGCTGCGAATTGCCGATCTTCCTGATTCCAGTCTGGTGGCGCGGCGTCTGTGTCCGGTGCGCACCATCGTGTGTGCCAGCCCGGCCTATCTGCGTCAAGCGGGGCGGCCTAGGCATCCCCTTGAGCTGACACAACACCAGGCTATTTTTGATTCCAATATTCCGGGCAAGCAGCAATGGCTGTTTCGAGAGCAGGGTAAAAAGCAGGTTATTACAATGCAGGGCTCGATTACCGTTAACAGTGTGCGTGCAGTACGCCAGCTTTTGCTGGCGGATCTAGGGGTTGCCATGTGTCCTGATTTTGTTGTCGCCGATGATATCCAGGCTGGACGTCTGGATGAATTACTGACAGATTATGCTTTTCATGATATGGCCCTGTATGCGGTTTATCTGCATCGCCGTCATCTTTCGGTCAAGGTTCGTCTGCTGATTGATGCCCTGGTGGAAAAATTTTCCAGCGCATAAGAGAATCGACAGACTCTTGAATTATTAATCGTTGCATAAGTATTTGCATGTATTTTATCCCCTCACCCCAACCCTCTCCCAGAGGGAGAGGGGGCTATGGTGCAAATACTTATGCAACGATTAATATTAGAACATCCCCTTGTTAATCCACAGATGCACCATAATTGAGGCGGCATAACCCAGGGCAATAACGGGGGTCCATTTCAGGTGGCTGAAGAACGTATATTTACCTCGCGCCTGTCCCATCAGGGCAACCCCCGCAGCGGAGCCGATGGATAGCAGGCTGCCGCCCACTCCGGCGGTGAGCGTGACCAGCAACCACTGCCCGGTCGACATGTCCGGGTGCATGGTTAGCACCGCGTATATCACTGGAATATTATCGACGATGGCCGAGAGCAAACCTATGGTGACATTGGCTGATGTGGGACCCCAGCTATACATGATGTTCGAGGCCAGTGACAGGTAACCGATAAAACCCAGTCCGCCCACGCAAAGCACGACACCGTAGAAGAACAGCAGAGTATCCCATTCGGCGCGGGAGACCTTGTCGAAAATATCGAAGGGAACAACGTCGCCAAGAACATTCTCAGTCTTGTTACCTGCCAGGGCGCGGATATCCTTATGGTGGGTTTTACGCAGGTAAAAGCCAAAGAATTGCAGATAGGCCAGGCCCGTGAGCATGCCGAGAACCGGCGGCATATTGAGGAAATTATGGAAGCTCACTGCCGTGATGATAGTCAGCAAAAACAGGAAAATAATGCGTTTAGCGCCACGCTTCATGTGGATCATTTCATCGGAGACAGAGGGTTTTTCATTGGGGATGGCAAAGTGCATGAAGGCCGCAGGCACCACGAAATTAATTGCAGCGGGGATGAACAGTGCGAAAAATGCCCAGAAACCAACCATGCCTTTTTGCCAGACCATCAGAGTGGTAATGTCACCAAAGGGACTGAATGCGCCACCGGCATTGGCGCCTATGACGATATTGATACAGGCAATGCTGATAAAACGGGTATTATTACCGCCCACAGCCAGCACGACCGCAGACATCAAAAGAGCAGTCGTCAGGTTGTCAGCAACGGGGGAAATAAAAAAGGCGAGACTGCCGGTAAACCAGAATAGTTGACGGAAACTATATCCCTTACGGATCAACCAGGAACGCAAGGCTTCGAACACCATGCGTTCATTCATGGCGTTGATATAAGTCATCGCCACCAGCAGGAAGAGCATGAGCTCACTGTATTCCAGCAGGTTGTGGCGAACGGCGGCTTCGGCAACATGCGGCAGACCGTGGCTGGTATAAACGGCTCCGATCATGGCCCAGATGATGCCGGCAGCCAGAATGACGGGTTTGGATTTACGCAGATGAATGAATTCTTCCGCCATGACCAGCAGATAGGCGAGTACGAAAAGAGCGATAGAGGCATAGCCGACGGCATGGGCTGTCAGATTCAGATGGTTATGTTCAGCACCCGCTGTGTCGGCCAGCGAGAGGCCCGGCAGCAACAGCAGTAAAAAGGATGTCAGTAATTTATTCAAAATAAATTTCCCTCAGTATGAATTGAGCGCGGCTATCTTATCGTAAGGTATCAATCGTTGCATAAGTATTGGCATGTATTTTATCCCCTCACCCCAACCCTCTCCCAGAGGGAGAGGGGGCTATGATGCAAATACTGTTGCAACGATTAATATGTAAAGGAAGGGGGGTGGGAAAGGCTTGTTCATACGTGCAGAATGCGTTTGTTTTGTGTTTTGAAGGACATTTCTACTCCCCGAATTTGATAGCATAACGTTTGCTATTATATCGAGACATCATCCTTTATTAAAGTTTACTTAAATATTAATGTGCACGGCCAAGTTTTCTTTAGTATTTCGGACTCATATTTCGACAAAAAAAAGCCCGGTATCACCGGGCTTTTTTCAGAGTTACGGCAAATACCCTACTGGCGTACTGCGGGGCCGTTTAACTTGATACCATTACTCATGTAAGTATGGAAATATTCCAGATTATTGTACGCTGTGGATTGAGCTTTCAGCGGTTTGGCGCGAACCTGTTTGTTACAACCGCCATAGCGACGTTGCAGGGTCCCCAGGCCGTCGAGCGGCCCAGAATTGCCACCGTGTTTCTTGGCCGCTTTCTTCGCCCACTTTTTACGCCAGGCCGGCCAGTGGCTAGTTTGACCCAGTGCCGGGCCAAGCAGATTACCGCGTATCATCTTGTCGACATTGTCCACATGACAATTGGCGCAGGAAAAATTTAACTGCCCCCGTTTGGCATAGAAGAAGCGCTTACCGGCCTCATAATCAGCAAGAGCCCGTGGATCATTGGGGATCACAACGTTAATTTTATTACCTCGCGAGGTATAGGCCATGTAGGCGCTGATCGCCGCAAATTTGCCTTTTTTATATTTGAGCTTCTCTTTTTTGGTATTAATACCCTTTTCCTTCAGACAGGTCATGATGTCTTTTTCCAGGGTACGAACCTTGCCCGTTTTTTTGTCGAAATAAGGATAGTTTTGTTTGATGCCGATGCCACCCCTTTTAAAGCAGCTTTTCAGTCCATATTTATTGAACAATTTTTTGCCAATGGCAACAGCATCATCGTAAGGAGGGAATTCCTCGCTGGCTTGCAATTCAATACGACGATTTTTATCCAGCGCATAAATGCCGTTGGCGTAGTCCTGGAACTTTATACCCGGAAATTTTTTGAAGTAAAAGGTGCGAAATGCCTGAAGGTCACTCTGCGGTGTGGCAGTGACCAGTAATGGTACTATTCCCATAATGGAGATAGCGCCCAAGGTTATGAATAATTTTTTCATTATGAAAACTCCTGTCATCCTGCAATCAGATATAGATCAGTGTGAATTTGAAGCTATTTAACTTTGAGCGAATAGGAATCCTTCCCACCTTCGTTATCGAGCCAGCTGATGCTGATAGTATCGCCACGAGCGCCGCCGGTGAATTGGTAGGAGAGATAGGGGTTTTTAGAGATCGTCGGTCCCCACTGTGCGAGCACGGTGGTTTTGCCATTATGCTGGCAGGTGACTTCCTTAATAAAGTAAATAGGGATGAGCTTGCCGGTTTTCTTGTTTTTGATTCGCCCGCTGTCCATTCTGTGGGTAATCAAGGTTTTGACTGTGGTGATATCGCCTTTGAGACGGGCGCGGGCGCGAATGGTGGATTTAGCCATGAGTGGTTCCTCTAAAAAATGCTATTTTGTCTGGCACAGGGTGGATGGATGAAAAGATCTTTCATTAGCCGCCACAGCCGCCGATGGTGACCTTGACTTCCTTGCGGGCGCTATAGGTTTTGCCGCCGGCGACGACTATTGCGATGATACTGGACGTCTTGGCCATCTTGATGCGAGTAGAAACATAGCCCTTGGCGTTGGGCGCCATTTCAAAGTTGGCGGACATGGGCAGGGGATTTTTCTCGGCGATGATGCCGATATTCGTGACGTTGCTCAAGGTGGTGTGAATCGCGACGGGAACGACGGCGCCGTTTTCGGCGATATCGGGGGCCTTGATGGTGATCTCGCTGCTGGGCATGGATGCGGCGGAGCCATACAGGCTGCTCATGGCGTCCTGGGCGGTTTTGGCTTTAAACGCGGACTTGGGCCAGGCGGCGGCAAGTACCATACGGGGTTGCAGCAGACCGGCGCCTACGGCGACAGCGATGGCCGAACCAGCCAGCGTGCTTTTCAGAAATGATCGACGTTGCATTCGTTATCTCCAGATAGTGTGGTTAATCGTTATATACGTGTATTTTAGGCTGCGAAAATATGAACCGGACTCTTTTTAGTCCCCCCCTTTGGGGGAAGGGGGGGTAATAAGTCCCTTTATGAAATAATTTTTCTGCAAAATACACAAACCCTTATTTTTAAGGTACTAAAGCGTATAGACCCATGCGGTAACCGCATCGATTTCTTTGTTAGACAGGATTTCATGTCGGCCAAAAGGCGGCATCATGGTATTCGGATTTGCTTTGGTGGCATCCCATATCTGGGCGCGTAACTTGGCCTCGTCGGGAAAACGGGTTTTTATGTTAACGAGTGGTGGGCCGACATTGCCGGGCAGATAGGCCCCTTTATAGCTATGGCAGGCGAAGCAGTTCCCCTCCTTGCGATTTTCGGCGATTTTTTTGCCTTGTGTGACAAGGGTGGCTTCGTCAGCAGAGGCAACTTTTGGTACAAGTGCCATGCTACCCAGCAATAGTGCGACAGTACTGGTGGCGATTACGAGTTTAACGGTTTTCCGCATGATTTCCTCCTCGTGGTAATGGAAGTGTTGGTTTAGTCTGTAATTAAACTATTATGGCTAAAGATCATATTTTAGTACTACTGCCAGGCTTTAGTCGGCCATCCTGTCGAGCCTTAAATTTACTTCAGTATAGAATACCTGTCATCAAGTTCAGTAATTAAGTATGTCTGCCCTGTTCTTGCTCATTGATAGACGATCATTATAGACAGTATATTCCGAGTAAACTAAATTTTATTGCATTCGGTTCACAGTTTTAGCTATGTTGGTATCTGAATGGTATTGCTCGATGCATTCATACGATCAGAAAGCTATTAATAAACCAGCTGAGTAATACCAGCGAAAACAGGGCAAGTATAATGCTGCGATCAACGATCCCCGCAGACACAAATGTATAAGGGTTATTTTTACTGAGCAGATGTTGACAATTTTTATTGGCCATGGCCAGACTCCTCCGCATTTTGTAATTAAAAATATATACAAAAGTTGAAATTTCTAGAACTTGGTTTTCCATTCTAAAACTGCCGGAGAAGCAATTGTTTATTTTTATTTTCGCTAGCGGTTTTTAATTTCATTTTGCTACCGTCGTGTAAAGATGACGCATGAGAGGCATCATTGTCAAGCCCTCCATTGCTTATTAGTTGTTGCTAATATAAATAGCGGTTCCCAATACCCGTTCACTTCAGGAATTACCGTTCCTCCTGAGCTTGTCGAAGGAAGTTCATCGAAGGAAGCCCTTCGGCTTTGCTCAGGAGAGCCTTGTCGAAGGAGAAGCAGATTTCCACATCCATGGTTCGACAAGACTCTCGCGAGCGAAGCTAAAGAGCCTCACCACGAACGCGGAAATCCACCCGTGACCTAGTTCAGTGTCCTGAATAGTATGCCTATTAAGACATACTATTCAGGACACTACACTAGTATTTGGAGCGCCTGTTTAGACCCTATGGTTCAAAAGAATATCATTAAAATGCCAGCGGAGGTTATTTTTTTAATATTTCGTTCAACAAAGCCAAATTCTGGCGCATTTGCTGGATACGGCTCTCGATTCTGGCGCTGTTGTAGAAGCTCAGCCCTTTGGTTTTGAGTGCATCCTGTAGCTGGTTCAGAGCTTTATGAGGTTGTCCATTCAGGTAATAGTATTCCCCTCTTGCGGCATTCGCATCGGCCCTGTGCCCGAGCTTGTTTTCGGCCTCGGCAAGTAATTTATAGAGTGTGGGTTCGGTACGATCCGTGCGCAGGTAGTCTCGCAGGATCTGACGGGCATGTTTGTAATGATGGGCCTGCAACAACATTTGGGCGTAGTTCTGGGTAAAGGGAAGGTTGTCGGGGTACAGGGCCAGCGAATTTTTAAAAATATCTTCTGCTTTTTTATAGTTCTGAGCATGGGTTTCCAGACTGGCCTGTGCCAGGAGGTAGGCAATACGATGAGGTTCGGTTTGTAGCAGCCTGTTGAGTACTTTGCGGGCACGCTCGAATTTCTTGTTTTCAATGAGGCTCAAGGCGTAGCCGTAATTTTCTGCGTCAAGATCCAGGTACTCCTTGGCGGCAAGATTTTTACGAAAATAGGCCAGGGTTTTCCGTTTGTCATGGCTGGTCAGCACTCGCAGGCGGCTGCGAATCAGCAGGTAGGTTTTCTCATTCTTCTGTGGATGCCGGGGCATGGTGCGCGCGCGATTACGGGCGTCAGCGATGCGGTTTTTGGTAACCGGATGGGTGCGCAGGAATTCGGGCGCCGATTCTCCGTAGAGCCTCGAATTTTTGGCCAGTTTTTCAAAAAAATTGGCCATGGCGAAGGGATCGTAGCCGGAAGCGGAGAGTAGACCAATGCCGATGTAATCCGCTTCCTTTTCATTGGCGCGGGTAAAATCAAGCTTGTTCTGGATGGAACGGGCGGTCATGGTCGCCAGTGCGGCTTCGCCGACCTGATAGTTTCTGCCCCCAAGAATAATGGCGGCTATCAGGGCCGCCATGGCCGGGATATTGCTTTTTTTGCCTCGTTCAAAGGCACGGGCGTAATGGCGCTGGGTGATGTGGGCAATTTCATGGGCGAGTACCGAGGCCAGTTCGCTTTCTGATTCGGTGGCCAGCAGCAGACCGTAATTGACGCCGATAAAACCGCCGGGCAGGGCAAAGGCGTTGATCTGGCTGTCGTTGACCATGAAAAAATAAAAATTTTTCATGGTCGAGTCGCTATTGGCAATGAGGGAATAGCCGAGATTATTGATGTATTCATGGATGAGCGGATCATCCAGCACACCTCCCGCCCGGCGGATATTACGCACTACAGCCTGGCCGGTCTTGTATTCTTCCGTCGGTGTGACGCTGGCGGCGCCACTGCCCCCAATTTCCGGCAGCTTGATTTGTTGCGCGGATAAGTCGAAGGGGAGTAGCGCCGAGAGAAAAATCAGCTGCAGGGCGCACAAAGAGGTGGTAAAAGAAGGGAAGATACTTCCAGCCATGGTGATGTCAATTAGGGTTATCAGGTATGGTCAAAGACAGGCAAAAGCAGTAAAAATTCGCCCACCCATGCTACCTGATGTGAATTGCCCAGGCTATTGAAATCAGTCGGGGGCTAATAAAGTTATTCTTCCTGTGAGCGACCATAGTCTGGAGGCGCTAAAGGGCAATGCAAGCTATTGAATTATAGAGAAAATTATTTATTTTACGGATGGAGTACGAATATGCGCGTGTTTATGGAAATTGAAGTTGTTGATTTATTTAATATGCTTGAAGAAGATAATACCAGGATAAAACTGATCGATATTCGGGATACGGGGGAGTATGACCAGGGAGCTATCCCCGGATCTGAAAATTTACCTGCCCATACTCTGGCCGGGAAAATGAATGGACTGGACCGGAATAAGACCCTGATTTTTTATTGCCAGGCGGGGGGTCGTTCTGCGCAGATCTGTGCCTGGTTTCTGGAAAATGGATTCAAACATGTGCATAACCTCCGTGGGGGGATTTATGCCTGGATGCAAAGCGGTTTGCAGCTCGCCTGAATGGCGAGACAAAAATGTGACATGACTTTTCCCCGAAAGTGCGGTTTAATAGTGACGTTATTTATCTTGAAAAATCAGCTTTAATTTAATTGTTTTTTACATAATATCAGTAATTTGAGCTGATTATTTCTAGTGCGCTCTGAGTTTTGGCTCAGTCGGGGGCTGATTTTGCTCCATGTTTGAGTCAGGCTAAACCACTGCTGTGAGAAAGTGAAAAGAGTTGAGATCTATAACGACATGACATATAAGTGTTAGCTTGATTGCTAATTTAGAAAACTAAAGTTTATTTCGTTAAACGTTGTTTAGATGAGGAGAAATTAATGGCCAATTTCGATCAAGAACTGGATGCAACCGGTTTGAACTGCCCCCTTCCAATTTTGCGTGCGAAGAAAGCACTGAACGGCATGACCGCTGGTCAGGTGCTGCATATCATCGCCACTGATCCCGGTTCAGTGAAAGATTTTGAAGCCTTTGCGAAACAGACCGGGAACGATCTGGTAGAGTCCAATGAAGAAGGCGGCAAGTTTACTTTTCTTATCAAGAAGAACTAAATTTTTTAAACTCCGGTGTTCTTATTGTTGTACTCGACAGCAGCCTCTTGTGAGGCTGTTGTCAGTTTTAAGAGGTGTGAAGTATGTCCGAGAAAAAACTTGCGATTATCGCTACCAAAGGCACTCTTGACTGGGCCTATCCCCCGCTGATTTTGAGTTCGACGGCTGCGGCTCTAGGCTATGATGTGGAAATATTTTTCACTTTCTACGGCTTGCAGATGCTGAAGAAAAAACTAAACCTCAAGGTTAGCCCGCTGGGCAACCCCGGTATGCCCATGCCAATGGGAATGGATAAATGGTTTCCGGTTCTGGGGACGGCTATTCCTGGTATGCAAAGCGTCATGACCATGATGATGAAGCAAAAGATGAAATCCAAGGGTGTTGCCAGCCTGGAAGAGTTGCGCGATCTATGTATTGAAGCGGAAGTCAGAATGGTCGCCTGTCAAATGACCGTGGATTTGTTTGACATGAATCCATCTGAATTTATTGATGGCATTGAGTTTGGTGGCGCCGCGACCTTCTTTGAGTTTGCCGGTGATGCCGATATAACACTCTATATCTAAACAACAGATACAAGGGGCAAGATAGAAGAAATGTGTTACCGTGTATCTTGCTCCTTGTATCCTGTATCTGCTTTTTCCGGAACATCGTACTGATTTAATCGTTGCAACAGTATTTGCATCATAGCCCCCTCTCCCTCCGGGAGAGGGTT
>ENA-ORDP01000481-ORDP01000481.1-marine-sediment-metagenome-genome-assembly--contig:-NODE-481-length-26070-cov-3.977167_pt1 | contig 26070 bp, 24 predicted proteins | sample MGYA00248627_ERZ508539 | MGnify/ENA primary metagenome ERZ508539 (study PRJEB26208, sample SAMN05571518) | marine sediment metagenome | biome: deep sea; feature: Hydrothermal vent; material... | reverse complement strand
AATCGAAATCAAGTGGAATCTCGAAGTCGATGGGAAAATATGGTGGGCCGTGAATGGACGTAATGAAACCGAATGCCCTAAATGGGCATTCGCAGTTCATTACGGGGCCGGCCTCAAGCCGAGCCTATATCAGGGAAGGTTCAAATCCTGACGAGTAATTTGAACAATCGAAATCAAGTGGAATCTCGAAGTCGATGGGAAAATATGGTGGGCCGTGAAGGATTTGAACCTTCGACCAATTGGTTAAAAGCCAACTGCTCTACCGACTGAGCTAACGACCCAACAGGTGAAACTTTCAAGAAGCGCGCATTTTACCGGACTTACCAGGAATGGCAAGCCCGGCATTTTATATTTTTATGCGTTAAACGGCGTCTAACTGGCGTAAACTACCTGGCAATAATTTCATGTCAACCAGCGAGCTTATCAGTGCCTTGAAGAAGTTCGCATCCTCTTCGTAGACCATTTTGTAGTACTGGATTTTCATGGTCAACGCACTACCGAACACAATACTGATAAAGACCAGGAAGGAACCCAGCGCCAGTGTCGATACACCTGTGATAGCCTGACCGACCGTACACCCTAGCCCCAAAACGCCGCCAAACCCCATCAGAGTGCCACCGATGACGTGGAACAGGAAGTCCTTGCCTGAGACAAACCATTCGATACGGAAACTTCTGGAAACAAGCGACCACAGGAAAGACCCCAGAATAACCCCCAATACGGAAAGCACACCGAAGGTCAGATAGCTAATGTTAAAACCTTCTTTTATGTAACCCACCATTTGCCCCATCGGACTGATAAAGGTATATGAGGTATTTGCCAGATTTACCCCTGCATTTTTGGGCTTGCCTTCCTCGCTGTCCATCGCCAAATCCCATTGCTCAGTCACAAAGGTACGCATACTGGTGGGATCGTCATCAATATTAATCGCAATAGTAGAAGTAATATACCAGGCCGCGAGCACAACTAGACCAATCACCACTCCAGCAAGAATATTGTCAAAACTGCTGCGGAAATCGGCTGCCTTGAAAATCAGGAATAAGGCAATAACAGAGATAATACCGCCCAAAATCAGGCGCATCGTCACGGCAGAACCACCGGTAATACCGGCGGCCATGCTACCCAGGTCGCTCTGGGTCGACATCGTGAACGAGGCCTTGTTTAACCATGGTTGGAAAAAGGTCTGGTACCAGTTGGCCTCCAATTCCTTGAACGGGTCAACCATGTAGTACGCAATGACCGCAATAATGACAAAAACGACTACGGATTTGATATTGCCGCCCCCAATACGAATTAATGTCTTGTTACCGCAGCCACTGCCCAACGTCATACCAATACCAAACAGGATACCGCCCAGCACAAAACGTCCCCAGGCGAAGGTGCTTTCCAGCGTCTGTGGATTTATGCCACCACGATAAGGAGGCAGTGTCGCCGTTAAATCAAAAATGCCGATAAATTCCAGGGTAATGACACCAATCATTGCGACGGTGGCGGCAAGTACCCAGGCACGTAAACGACCCTTGTCACCAATGTTAACCAGATCGGATACGGCGCCCATGGTACAGAAGTTAGTCTTGTTGACGACGGCCCCTAAAATCACGGATAGGATCAATATCGACCAAATATAAAATGATTGCGCACTGGCAAAGTCCTGAAACAACATAACACACCTCGAAATGATTAAATTTTGTTCTAGCCTGTCCTTTTTTCAACAAGGCCTGCTTAAAAAAGTGCGCAAATTATACCTGATGCCTCAGGTTAGGGGTAATTGATTGGGATTAACTTTTCTAATCAATTAGTTACATATTTTGTGGGATCGCTCACGCCCGCCCCTGCAAAACCCTGTCGGCGTAATTGACAGGCCTCACACTGGCCGCAGGCAATACCCTCCCCAGAGGGGTCATAACATGACAAGGTCTGCTGATAATCCACCCCAAGCGCAATCCCTCGCTGAATGATCATAGACTTACTCAGGTGGATTAATGGGGAATGTATTTGAATGGTATGGCCCTGCACGCCGGTTTTAGTCGCAAGGGTGGCCATACGTTGATAGGCCTCGATATATTCCGGACGGCAATCCGGATAGCCTGAATAGTCCACCGCATTCACTCCGATGAAAATATCAAACGCACCGAGGGTCTCTGCCCAGGCCAGGGCAATGGACAAAAAGACGGTATTACGCGCAGGTACATAGGTGACCGGGATACCCTCACTCGCTTGCTTGGGCACGGCAATATTTTTGTCGGTAAGTGCAGAGCCTCCGAACTGGGCCAGATCGAGGGTAAAACAGCGATGCTCAGTGACCTGCATCTGTTCAGCCACTCGGGCGGCGGCATCAAGTTCACAACGATGGCGCTGACCATAATCAAAACTCAATGCGTAACATTCATATCCCGCCTGCATCGCCATCGCCAGGGTCGTCGCAGAATCCAGACCTCCGGAGACAAGCACAAGCGCCTTTTGTTTTTGTTTGGACATAAACTATCTACCCGATTCCTCACCCCAAATCAGCTTGTGGAGTTGACACTGGACACGTACTGATAGTTGATCTCGTAGTACCCATTCGGTGAGTTGTTTTAGGCTAACTTGAGCATAACTTGGAGAGAAAAAAACATCACAGATGCCCGACAACGGGTGCTCTGTTAAAAAATCAACGGCCCAGTCGTAGTCCTCACGGTCGCAGATAACAAATTTTATCTGATCGTGAGCGGTTAATTGCTGAATATTGTCCGGAAGGTTTTTCTCCACTTCACCCGAGCCCGGTAACTTAATATCCATTACGCGGCTGACTCGGGTATCTGTCTCGCTGATATCGATTGCACCACTGGTTTCCAGTGATACATCGTAGCCTTTATCGCAAAGCCGGGACAACAACGCAGGACAGGATTTTTGTGCAAGTGGCTCACCCCCTGTCACGGTGATCAATTTTGTGTTGTACTTTTCAACTTCCGCTTCGATCTCATCGAAGCTCATCCATTGCCCACCCTCAAAGGCATAGGCGGTATCACAATAACGGCAGCGTAACGGACACCCTGTTAGCCGAATAAAGACCGTCGGCATCCCGCTGGTACGCGCCTCACCCTGCACAGAATAGAAAATCTCGGTGATACGCAACCGCTCCTGATTCGGAGCTGGGGTAGTTATACGGGTATTCACGCCAGACTTAATAATCGATCAATTGTCGGATACAAAATGAATCATGGTACTAATTCGCACGTTTTAAGCGAATTTTCTGGATAAGATTCTGGGCCTGACCTGCCTCCGTCGTGCCGGGATAGTCTTTGACAAGACGATTCAAGGTTGCCTCAGCCTGTTTAAAACTTTTTAGTTCATATTGACTGTAGCCTATTTTTAAGAGTGCCTCGGCTAACTTTGGACTCTTTGGATAAGTATCAATTAGTTTCTGGTAGTCAGTAATCGCCTGTTTAAAATTACGCTGCGCATAGTTGGCTTCACCAATCCAGTATTGTGCGATATGTGCATAACGCCCCCCTGGATAAGCCCCAATAAATTCACGAAAGGCCGTCACCGCCTGGTCATAACGTAACTCACGCAACAAATCAAAAGCATGCTGATACGCTTTTTGTTCCGTCGCAAAGTCTGCTCTCGGTTTACTGGCTGTACTCGCTGCTGCCGTTGTCGGCTTTGAGGTTGTTGCAGGCACGGCCACAGCGGTGCTTGTTGCTGCCACTGTAGCAGGTACAGGTGCAGTCACCGTTTTCGGCTTCGATGATGACACCGCCGCAGCGGCGTCAGCACTACCCCGTTCCATACGCAGCAGACGTCGATCAATGTCGATGTATAAATCACGCTGCCGTTGCTTTATCTGTTCGAGTTCATGACTGTGCAGCTCAATCTCGCCACGTAGAATTTGCAATTCACTTTGCATATTCTCAATCCGAACCAGCATATCAACCAAACCCTGATTATCCAGGATCCGCTCCAGACGTTGTACACGTTCTTCTGTCGATAGTTGTTGTGTATTGTCGCTGCCAGTCGTCACACCCAGCGTTGAGGTTCCATCGCCCGTACGTGATCGCAACTGTACATCACGTGCAGACACAAGCTGTAGATCTGCAGCAAACAAACACACACAACTAATCAACAAAAAACGTTTTTTCATATTATCGGCCTGGATAAAGAATTTCTACACGACGGTTAGCACTCCACGCAGACTCATCATGGCCAAACGCGACCGGACGTTCTTCACCAAAACTAACGATATCAATCTGTGACTGAGATACGCCCTGTAATAACATTAACTGGCTAACCGCTTTTGCACGGCGTTCACCTAATGTTATATTGTATTCGCGAGTACCACGTTCATCAGCATGACCTTCCAGCACAACCTTGGCATCGGCATTATCTGCCAGATAACGGGCATGCGCCATAATGACTTCACGATCACCTGCTTTCACTTCGGTGCGATCAAAATCAAAATAAATCGTAGTGGTCGATAAGGGATTTGATGGATCAGTAAAGGGATCACTCTGAATACCTGCTTGATCCTGTGCCCCCGTGCGGTTATCCGTTTGTGCATCTTGTTGTGTTTGTCCATCAGTCTGGTTTTCAGAAGTGGAAGTACATGCCACACCAAAAGAGGCCAACAAACCGACTAGTAAAAACCCGTTCCATTTATTCATTGCAATACTCCTCAACATTATGATTATTTAATCCTGCTTGTACGGTGACCATGCGGGTTCACGCACATCACCACTTGAAAACCTCATTTTATGACTGGCTCGTCCATCCGTCGCGACCGCCGCCAGTACACCTCTACCCTTAGCCTGTGACGCATAAATTAACATGCTACCGTTGGGAGCGAAACCGGGTGATTCATCTAAATACCCATCCGTTAACAGGGACAACTCTTCTGACTCAAGATCCAGAATAGCGATACGGTATTGCCCGCCCGTATTATGCACCATCGCAATCCGTTTGCCATCCGGTGAAACAGCGGGACGAAGGTTCTCAACCCCATCAAATGTAATGCGTTCTGCCCGCCCTGCTGCACCACGATTATCAACATCTATCCGATACAATTGCGCACGTCCACCACGATCGGAGGTAAACACCAGGCTCTCACCATCCGGGAACCATGCCGGCTCCAAATCGGCACCATAACTACGAGTAACCCGATGTAGTTTGCGTGATTTCAGATCCATTATATAGAGTTCTGAATTACCATCTTTCGATAATGACATCGCCATTCGCCGCCCGTCCGGTGACCATGCAGGAGATAAATTTGAACCTTTAAAATTTGTAAGCTGCTGCGTATTTTTTGTAAAAACGTTCTGTATATAAATCTGTGGCCGACCCGTTGCGTAAGAAACATAGGCCAGGCGTTTACCGTCTGGTGACCAGACCGGACGTACAATCGGCATACTCGATTCAAATAACGTCTGCTCGTTATAACCATCCGAATCCGATATGGCCAACTGGTAGCGATTCTGACCTTTTCGGTTTCTGGATACTGTGATATAGGCCAGATACGTATCAAATGCACCACGTTCGCCGGTGATCGCCTCATAGATCAAATCACTAATATGATGTGACAACCTTCTTAGTTGTTTTCCCTTTGCCTGAAAGCTGTGTCCGGCAATCTGCGTGCCTTTTTCTACATCAAACAGCTGAAATTGAACCTGATAGGCACTTTGCCTCAGTAATTGAATTTTCCCAACCACCAGATATTTCATATTCAGGTTGCGCCAGGTGCCAAAATTGACATCACGTCCCTCGTGAGGGGCTTCAATCATTTCACCTTCTTTCATTGGTGCAAATCGCCCACTACGGCCAAGATCGTTTGCAATAACTCCAGTCATGCTCATCGGTACCTTGCCAATACCTTGCCAGCCAAAGGGGACAATAGCGATTGGCGTCGCGTTATCTAACCAGAGGGTAATATCAATAGTTAGCGAAGCACGTGCAGGCATGCTGATCGTTGACAGGCATACGAGGAGAATCAGTATATTTAATTTAATTTTGTGTAACATCATGCTTAAGTCTTTTTATCCGCTCTGATTGGTAAATGTAAATCACGAAACACATCAAACAGTCCCGTATCCGCTGGTGGTAGAGGTAATGGGGAGGCCTTTTTGACTGCCGCCGTTACTGACTGATCATACACCGGATCCCCACTGCTTTTGGATAACTCTATACGAATGACCTCACCAGAGGGAATTAGTTTAACTCTTAATTCACTCACCAGCCCCTTACTGGCAGACGGGGGTTTTATCCAGTAGCGATATACTTTCGCTTCGATCAGATTCATGTACTTGTCTATTGTCGTTTGTCTTTTTTTGAGCTCTGATTTGCGAAGTGCCGCTATTTCCTGCTCACGGTTCATCTTTTCTTCTTCCGCACGCATTTCCTCTTTCAACTCTTTTTCGCGTCGAGCCTTATCCTGTTTTTCTTCTTCAACTTTACGTTTATGCTCAATCTCATCCCGACGGGCCTGTTCTTTACGCTGCTTATCCTTCAAGTCTTTTTCTTTTTTTTCGAGCAGGGCCAGCCGTCGTTTTTCTTTCTTTTGTGCCGCCTTACGTTCTTTTCGCAACTTTTCCATACGGCGCTCGTCGGCCTTGCGCTTTGTTTCACGATCATCCTTAGCCTTTAGCTTCGCCAACTCCTGTTTTACTGCTTTCTCATCGACCATGGTCACTTTCACGCTCTCGGGTTGTGCCGTAGCGGCGCGTTGCTTTGACTTAAAATGATAACCTATGCCAAAGAGCACAACAATAAACACATGAATTAGAAGCGCACCGACAAAAAAACGGGGATTTTTTTTAACTAACTCTAACATCAGCGTCTCTTAACCGGCTTCGTAATCAGGCTGAAATTTTCTATTCCAGCATTATTCAGAATGGACATCGCGTTGATCACTTTTCCATAATCAGCTTTTACATCACCTTGTATCAAAACAGGTATATCAGGATATTGCTTCCGTCTGGCGGCGACACGGGCAACCAATATTTTAGCTTTAACCGGTTTTTTAGGTTTATCACCAAGATTTACGTAGAGCCGCCCTTTACGATCTATTGACACAATGACAGGGGGTTGTTTATTTTTCTTAACCGGTGTCGCACTCGCCGATGGCAGTTGCACCCGATAGCCCTCTGTCAGCATGGGTGCTGTCACCATAAAAATAACCAGCAGAACCAGCATCACATCAATGTAAGGGACCACATTGATCTCAGCCATCTGTTTTTTCGTAAATCGTTTATTCATATGTTGCATAGCAACGTACTCATTACATCAACAGAGTTAAGATCTAACCTGGCGTTGTAACACGGTCGAAAATTCTTCAACAAAATTATCATAACGACCCATAATACGCTCCAGATCACTGGCAAAACGATTATAAGCGACCACTGCAGGGATCGCCGCAAACAGGCCGATCGCCGTTGCAATCAATGCCTCGGCAATACCCGGTGCCACATCACTGATCGAAGCCGTGGCTGAGGCGCCCAGGCTTCTGAAGGAATTCATAATGCCCCATACCGTTCCGAATAGACCGACATATGGACTGGTTGAACCCGCGGTTGCAAGAAATGACAAATGGTTTTCCAGATGTTCATATTCGCGGTTAAGGGCAACACGCATGGAACGTTGAGCCCCTTCAACAATGTAGGTTGCATCCAGATCCTGCTGTTTTCGTAAATGGATAAACTCCCTGAAGCCCGCCTCAAAAATCGCTTCCATGCCCGTCAACTTACCCCGCTCACGTCGCGCTGAAAGCTTTTTATAAAGTTCACTCAAATCTGCACCTGACCAGAAACGTCGTTCAAATTGAATGACGTCCTTGCGAGCACGTTTTAAAACCGAGCGCTTATGTAAAATAATGGTCCATGAATACATAGAGACCAGGAGCAACATGACCATGACGACCTTAACAACCAGGCTGGCCTTCCATACCAGGTCAATTATTGATAAATCTGTTTCCACAACGACTCCTTAATTTCAAATCAGGTGGCGCATCCGCACACCAAAACCGCTACCAAGACTACCAGACTATCATCCAAATGAGCAGGCAGAATATAATCAATACTGGCATTCCTGACGGCAAATATGACATCACCTCGGAACTTGAGTTCAGCCTGCCCAAATCCACATCCCGCGTTCATTCTGCCCTGGTCCGCTGCATGATTTTAAATAGATTGCCTGCTAAACAACACCGCCAGCCTCTGTATCCTCATCGCAAACACCGGCCAGGCATGAGAACTCGATCACGCTTTGTGAAATCAGCGAGCCCAAAGCCTGAAAAGGCCATTCCGGGAAATAGGATCTACGAAGTATGATCACAACAAGAATCAGTTTGGTTGGAATCACTTATTAGAGTCAAATAGATCAAGTGCAGGCTGCGAAGCTGCGACCTTCTCGATAACCGGTTTCAGGCCAAAGTGCTTATAAGCATGCGTTGTCGCAACCCGGCCACGTGGAGTGCGCATCATAAAACCCTGTTGAATAAGAAAGGGTTCAATCACATCTTCTATCGTGTCTCGCTCTTCACCGATGGCGGCTGCGAGATTATCAACACCCACTGGCCCACCTTCAAACTTCTCAATAATAGTGAGCAATACTTTCCGGTCTAACATATCAAACCCGCACACATCTACGTCCAGCAAGTCGAGTGCGTGTTGAGCAATACTCTTGTCGATTTGACCGTTACCTTTTACTTCTGCAAAGTCACGCACACGGCGTAACAAACGATTGGTGATGCGTGGCGTGCCACGCGAACGCATGGCGATCTCCTTTGCGCCTTCACCATCAAGGACAACATCCAGGATTTTTGCCGAACGTTTTACAATGGTGACCAAATCTTCGCTGGAATAAAACTCCAGGCGTTGCACAATACCAAATCGATCACGTAACGGTGAGGTCAACAACCCCGCTCTGGTTGTCGCACCGACCAACGTAAAGGGTGGAAGATCCAGTTTTATAGATCGTGCGGCTGGCCCTTCCCCGATCATGATATCGATTTGATAGTCTTCCATTGCTGGATACAATATCTCTTCTACGACAGAAGAAAGACGATGGATCTCATCAATGAACAACACATCATGTGGTTCCAGATTGGTTAGCATGGCCGCCAAATCACCGGGGCGTTCTAATACCGGACCGGAGGTGTGCTTCAAGTTAACCCCCATCTCATTCGCAATAATATGCGACAAGGTCGTTTTACCGAGTCCTGGCGGACCAAATACGAGCACATGATCCAGTGTGTCTTTTCTGGCGCGCGCGGCCTGAATAAAAATTTCCATTTGCTCAACAACTGCAGGCTGACCAATATAATCTTTTAGCTTGATCGGACGCATCGCGCGATCAAGCACATCGTCACCTTGCTGGCTGTTAGCGGAAATCATTCGAGACTCTTCTGACATAAATTTTTTTAACCTGCCGTGGCCGCAACTTTCAGCGCTGATTTAATAATCGCTTCACTACTCTGACCGCTGGTTTCCACATGTTGCAGCAATCTGGATGCCTCCTGCGGTTTATAGCCCAAGGATACCAAACCACTGATCGCATCATGCATGGCGCTGGCACTTCTGATGCTTTTGGCATTTTTCTCATTGCCTGGGTGCACACCCGGCAAGCTTGTGGCGGCTGCCGCCATATTCATATCCTTAAGACGATCACGCATCTCAATAATCAGTCTTTCAGCCGTCTTTTTTCCTACGCCGGGTAGCCTGGTTAGTGCGGCCGTATCTTTGTCATAAACACTACGCACAAAATTTTCCGTGCTCATGCCAGACAATATAGCCAGAGCAAGCTTGGCACCCACACTGTTAACTTTTATAAGATGTCGAAACAGTTGTCGTTCCTGTTCAGTAATAAATCCGCATAACAATTGTGCATCCTCACGCACGATCAAATGCGTATGCAAAATGATTCGTTCACCAATCGCAGGCAGGCAGGCCAGGGTCGATGCCGATGCCTCGATTTCGTAACCGACACCCTTTACATCCACCAGAATAAAAGGCGGTTGCTTTTCTATCAGCTCACCCGCAATCCGGCCGATCATAATGATTTCCAGCGTTTGTTACGGCGCGAAGATCGTAATTGCGGCAACAGTGTTTTTAAATCTCGACTATAACCATGGCACAACGCAATCGCCAACGCATCGGCCGCATCGACTTGCGGTGACTTATGCAAACCTAAAATCGCCTTAATCATATGCTGCACTTGCGACTTGGCCGCGTTACCGCGACCCACAACAGATTTTTTAATTTCCGCAGGCGAATATTCGTGCACGGGAATCGCTAAGAGTGCCACACTGGCAATCGCTGCGCCGCGAGCCTGGCCCAGTTTAAGCGCAGAATCGACGTTACGGTGTACAAAGACACTTTCGATCGCCATTTCTTCCGGTGAAAACCGTTCGATCACTTTCGTTATACCAAGGTGAATGTGTCTGAGTCGTTCGGCCAGTGTCTCCTGTTGCGCCTTTATGCAACCGTGAGAGACGCAAACGGCCTGGTTGGGCCGCATCTCGATGATGCCGTAACCAGTGATTCGTGAACCTGGGTCAATACCTAGTATGCGAATCATAGTGCGTCCGTTTCGTAGCCTTTATGACAAACTAGCCAATACCTCATCCGAAAAATCAGCATTCGTATAGACATTCTGAACATCATCAAGGTCTTCTAACATATCGACGAGCCGAACCACTTTTTGTGCATCGTCCAGCTCAAGCGTGACGTCTGTCGCCGCCTGCATAGTGACCTCGGCCGACTCCGGCTTCAGTCCCTTTTCCTCGATAGCCGTAGACACTGTGACAAAATCTTCCGGCTTCGTCCAGACATCAATGCTGCCATCATCGTTGTTGACCACGTCTTCTGCCCCAGCCTCGAGTGCCACATCCATAATTTGCTCTTCATCGCTGTCGGGTTCAAAGCTAATAATTCCCTGTTTGGTAAATAAGTAGGCTACGGAGCCGTCGGTACCCAGATTACCGCCTGATTTGGTAAAGGCATGCCGAACCTCGGAAACCGTCCGGTTACGGTTATCGGTCAGGCAGTCCACCATCACCGCCACCCCGGCGGGACCATAGCCTTCATAACGAATCTCATCGTAATGCTCGCCATCCTGGGCGCCCGCACCCCGCTTGATGGCGCTGTCGACGGTATCCCTTTTCATATTAGCGCCCAGCGCCTTATGCACTGCATCGCGCAGGCGAGGATTGGAATCCTGGTCTGCGCCGCCGATTCGGGTCGCGACCACAATTTCACGGATTAACTTTGTGAAGATTTTGCCACGCTTGGCGTCCTGGGCCGCTTTTTTATGCTTAATATTTGCCCATTTACTATGTCCAGCCATACCTACCTCGCCAGTATTTGTTAACAGGAGTTTACCATTGTCCGCAGCGACACAAAATGTGTCTTTAAGGTTTATTGTGGAGCTCTAAAGGCTGGCGCGTCTACTGGGGGACAGGCAACATCAGAACGTAACCTGCAGGGTATTGGCAGGTCTAATCAGGCAGGTAAATAGCGGTCTCTTCCAGGTCGCCCTGACCGCTATCGAATAACAACGTGTGCTTGCCGAACTGGATAATATCGCCCTGCTTGAGCAGGTGACGATCAATCCCGATCTTGTTCACGGTCGTGCCATTAGTGCTTTTCAGATCTTCGATATAGAAATCAAAATGCCCATCCAGATAAGCACTCTCAACCCGATCAATCACAGCATGCTCTAAACTAATCGCAACATCATCCAACTGGATATCACTATCTGGTTTGCGCCCCACCGTTACCCTGTTCTTGTTAAGCAGGTAATCTCGCAGGTTCACACCATCATGCGTCAGGATTAATTTTGCCATGTATCACTTATTCCGATTCGTTAAATTGCAGTTTTGTACCCGCAACTTCGATCACGTCCCCACTCTTCAAGGGTTTGCTCTGCGCACCAATGGGTTGGCCATTAAGCTGTGGCGGACCACTGGCATCACCGACGCCACTCATCGGCATCAGGAAGAAGTTGATACCACGCTTTGCAATAACGGCAACTTGAATACCTGGGGATCCCAATGTCGTATAGGGTTTGTTTAATATAATTTGCTCACCGGACTTCGGCCCATTCAGAACTTTGACCATGCCTTTCTTTGGCGCCACTTCTTTTGTTGCCGTTGGCCTTATTGGACTAATCAGAACCGTCTGATCAAACTCATTGGCAGCGTCTACAAACTTAAATTCGTGTCGCCCGATGCGGATAATATCGCCCGTCGTTAACTGACGTTTGGCGACCCGTTTGCCATTCAACACCACACCGTTGGTACTGCCCATATCTTCAACGTAATAATGCTGAAGTTTGAGAAAAATAGCGTGTTCGCCACTCACCGTCGGATCTTCCAGATGGATGTCATTGTGCGGCTTACGTCCAACTGAAGTGCGATCTTTGTTCAACTGATACTCTCGTATCACCGCACCTTCGTGAGTCAAAATCAAACGTGCCATCTGTATACCGCCCCCCTCGTTTTATCGGCGCCGATCATTGATCAATTTCGTCGTTTTCTATTTCCTGACTTGCACCGGGTGGAAGCCCTTTTTCGTCTGAAAATGCCTCGTGCAACGAAATTAATATGACCGACACATTGTCGGTACCGCCATGCTCATTGGCTAATCCTACCAGTTCCTTTGCCGCATCACCAAGATTAGAGCGGTGTTCCAACGTCGTTTTTAGTATATCTTCGTCATTAACCAGATCTGATAATCCATCTGAACACAATAAAAAAATATCGTCCTCATCCAATTCCTCGGTGGTAACGTCTACCTCGACTTCTGGGGCAATACCCAGCGCACGGGTGATAAGATTTCGGCTGGTAGAAATTAATGCCTCTTCTTCACTCAAGTAGCCATTATCGACCATCTCCTGAACCAGTGAATGATCCTGGGTAACCTGGGCAATCTCAGCATTACGAATACGGTATATCCGGGAGTCACCGACATTCGCCCAGGTAATCTCATTCCCATGAAATAACGTCAGTACCAGGGTTGTGCCCATGCCGGCGCACTCGGGGCGTTGCTGGGATTGCTCAAATATTTCTTCGTTCGCATAGACGATCGATTCGCGAACCGCGTCTTCACATTTGATGACCTTGGTCTCAAGCATTTCGGGGGTCAGGACGTCCATTAAAGCATCGTGAATCGCGGTCACCGCCATATCGCTCGCCACCTCACCGGCATTATGACCGCCCATGCCATCCGCCAACATCACCAGTCCCATATCATGGTTCCAGCTGATATTGTCTTCGTTGTGGTCACGGCTCAAACCCACATCAGAGAGGCCGTGAATTGCTAATTTTAACCCGTTCGTTAACACTCACTTTACCTTTGCTACTTAACCAGTTTAGACCCTACAATCTTGCTCATTTACAATCTTTCCCACTTATAATCTTTCCAGGCAACGTTCGATCGCCATTGAAAAACGTTCGCCGGTCTCAAATCTTTTTGCCGCATCCTTGGCCAATGCTTTGTTGATAATTCGACTGACGCAGGCAGGCAAATCTGGCCTGAACAGTCTTACATCAGGGTGTTTTTCATTGGCAATCTTGTACATCAAACTCGCCAGGGACTCACCAATAAAGGGTAATTCACCGGTCAACATCTGGTACAGGGTGACCCCCAGCGAAAACAGATCAGAACGTCCATCTACCTTCAGGCCTGCCAGTTGTTCCGGCGACATATAGGAGGGGCTGCCCAAAATGGTACCCGTCTTTGTTTTGCTCGAATCTGTTAAGCAGGCAACACCAAAATCCGTGACTTTCAGTACCCCCGTCTCACGGTCATAAAGAATATTTGCAGGTTTCACGTCACGGTGTACAACGCTATTTTGGTGCGCATACTCCAGGGCATTGGAAACTTTCAGCATGCATTCAAATACTTCTTTAGCTGGTAATAGACTATCGCTCTTGCAAAAAGCAAGCAAGTTATCTCCTTTCAGATAATCCATCGCAATGTACGATAAATCCTCGTCCTCACCCACATCATATATTGTCACAATATTAGGATGGTTTAATCTACCCGCTGTTTCCGCCTCGCGGAAGAAACGTTCTTTTACTTCATCCAGTTTATCGCCTTCAAACTCCTGGGCTAAAACCATCGTTTTAATCGCGACCGTCCGACCAATTTTTGGATCCCTGCCCAGATAAACCATGCCCATCGCACCACGCCCTAACTCACGCTCAAGGGTATAACGGCCCAGTTTGGGTTTTTGCACCCCGGAATTTTCCAGTATCAGAGTAGAGCCCATGTTGGCGGTCGCCGCACTACTTACTACATAATTATTGGCGGCCTCTTTCGAACGTTTCACACGGTCCGCAATATCCCGGTAGGTCGGATTCTTTTGCTCTATATATTCGAATACGGAGACCGCCTTATTAAATTGCCGTTTTCTTTCGTAGTCAAGACCAAGATTGTAGAGATACTCCAACACAGTATCGTTAACCGAACACTTACGATAACGTTCAAAGGCCTGATCCAGCTGGTTTTGAGTATGAAAGGATTGGCCCAGTAGCAGGTTTGCACTGGATAACTCGCCCTGAATACGGCCCGCACTGGAGACAACAAAATGCTTAACGCCCAATAACAAATGGCCAACGATCAGCGCCAGCAATGGCACCATCAGAGGTATCCAGGTCGAACGACCGATCATCAGAATGAAATGCACGTTCAACAGCCCCAGCGCCAATACCACGGTAAAGGCAAGGCCCGTACTGAAACGAAAACGCGGTAAGGCAAACATCAGATAGGCGCCAACCAACAATAGCACCAGGCACTGTATCCACGGACCAGAAGCAGGCACTCGATACAGGTCATCATTCAACAGACTTGAGACTGTATGGGCGGTAAATTCAACCGGCGTTAACTGCACGCCAAGCGGTGAATCCAGTCTGACCCTTGCCTGGCGCTGGGTAAAACCGATAAGCACCGCCTTGTCACGCAATGAGCGTTGTGCCACCTTGTTATGGATAACATCAAGAATGGAGTAGGTTTTAAACGGTGTCTGGTTATTTTTGCCCTGATAGAAATAGGGATAAATGCGATACTTTTTATCGGTCGCGATCGGCTCGTACGCTATCGTAATAGCATCACCTAACTTGACCTGGATATTGTTCGCCGTCAGTCGTAAATATCGAGCAACCACCATTAGCGAAAACGAGGGGATATAATCCTTACCATATTGCATTAACAACGGCTCACGCCGAGCCTGCTCCTGATGGTTCAGCCCCGTATTCATCAGTCCCATCGCCGTCGCGTATCGGCTCAACTCAGGGATGGGTGAATAAATATAATCGGTCACCGGCACCGGATTGGGAATAAACAGTTTGGAGATCCAGCTTCGTCGTTCCGGTATGTTGGTTACCTTGACGGTGAAATGCCTCAATTCGGCCGGCACAGTCAGTGCCTCGTTGGGTTCATCCCGGCTCGCCAGATCGTAGGGCGTTGCCAGTACAACCGGTCCGGCACGTTGCAGACTCTGGGCGAATAATCTGTCTGTATCCAGGCCATCTTCGGCGCTGCGCAACAGACCTTGTACATATCGCGTATTGGCCTTGCTGCGACCGATCGCCTTTTTGAGTTTCTCTATATATTTAAGCCCATAGCTGCTCTGACGGGTATCAAACGGGACCCCATACCCGATGACTGCAGGTTTGGCCGCGGAGATCTTGTCAGTGACGCTGGCCAGGATGTCACGCGGCCACGGCCAGCTGCCCAGTTGCTGAACCGCTTTGTCATCGATGGCGATGATAACAACATTGGGATTAGCCGGGCGCGACGAGGCAAAACGCACACCCCAGTCATAGGCTTTAAGATCGAGTGAACGCAAATTGCCACTGATGCCCAAAACCAGAAACAGGAGCGTAACGATCAACCCAATAAACCAATCTGTCTTCCAGTAATCCGGTATTTTCACCGCTTCATCCGCAATCGTATTTTTTATTATTATGGCTATAAACCATATAAATAATCCTCTAAACCATTCTTAAGGACAATAATATCAAGACCTTAGTCTATATCGGCGTCAAGCGCGAGAAGATAAGGTTTTCCAGCACGCATCTAAAATGACTGCTCAAGAATCAGCCATTTTAGGCGGCTTGCGTAACTTGATGTGGAGCTCACGTAGTTGGCCTTCACTCACCTCGGAGGGGGCCTGGGTCAGCAGGCAACTGGCCGTCTGGGTCTTGGGAAAGGCCATCACATCGCGAATGCTGGTCGCACCTGCCATCAGCATCACCAGTCGATCCAGACCAAAGGCGATACCCCCGTGGGGCGGACAGCCATAACTCAGTGCATCCAGCAGGAATCCAAACTTGTTGCTCGCTTCTTGCTCATCGATACCCAGTTGCTCAAAAACGGCCTTCTGAATGTCTGAACGGTAAATACGCATCGAGCCGCCACCGACTTCTGTCCCGTTCAGGACCATGTCATAGGCACGGGATAGACAGGCACCTGGATCACTCTTGAGTTTGTCCAGATGGTCTTCTTTTGGCGAGGTAAATGGGTGATGCAGCGATGTCCAGCGCTGCTCGCCCTCGTCCCAATCAAACATGGGGAAATCAACAACCCAGCAAGGCGCCCACTCGCCTTCGATCAACCCTTTGTCCTGCCCAAGTTTCACCCGCAAGGCACCCAGGGCCTCATTCACGACTCGGGTCTTATCCGCACCAAAGAAGATCAGATCGCCGTCTTTGGCACCGGTACGACGGATAATGGCCTCGATCGCCTCATCCGGCAGGAATTTAAGGATGGGTGACTGAAGCCCCTCTCGGCCCTTGCTGACGTCATTGACCTTTACGTATGCCAGCCCCCTGGCACCGTAGATGCCAACAAAATCGGTGTAGCCATCAATCTCTTTACGGGTCAGTGCATTGCCATTTGGTAGCAACAAAGCCGCCACCCGGCCCTCTGGATCCCTGGCTGGACCGCTAAATACTTTAAATTCAACATCCTGGAGAACATCCGCAATATCCACCAGTTCCAGCGGAATACGTAGATCGGGCTTGTCGGAACCGTACTTGTGCATCGCCTCGGCATAACTGATTTGCGGAAAGGGATCGGCCAGTTCAACACCGAGGGTGTCCTTGAACAGCTTACGCATCATGCCCTCCATCAGGCCCATGATCGCGGTTTCATCGAGGAAGGAGGTCTCGATATCCAGCTGCGTAAATTCAGGTTGGCGATCGGCACGCAGATCTTCATCACGGAAACAACGCACGATCTGGTAATAGCGATCCAGACCCGCCACCATCAATAATTGCTTAAATAGTTGAGGTGACTGAGGCAAGGCAAAAAAACTGCCAGCGTGGGTACGGCTGGGCACCAGGTAATCACGAGCACCTTCCGGGGTTGCCTTGGTCAGCATCGGGGTTTCAACATCCAGAAAACCCTTGTCTTCAAGATAATTGCGGAGCACCCGGGTGACCGTTGAGCGTAATTTGAGCCGCGCCAGCATCTCCGGGCGACGCAGATCGTAGTAACGAAATTTTAGTCGATTCTCTTCTGAGACCGAGTCATCATCAATGACATAGGGCGGTGTTTGAGACTTATTAAGGATGGTCAAATGGCTGCCTAACACCTCAATTTCACCCGTGGTGAGATTTTTATTGACGGTGCCTTCAGGACGATGGCGCACCGTGCCTGTTACCTGCAGGACAAATTCGTTACGGACAGATTCAGCAATCGCAAAAATTTCAGGCGAGTCCGGGTCATAAACCACCTGCAAAAGCCCTTCTCGGTCGCGTAAATCGATGAAAATAACACCACCATGGTCGCGACGACGATGCACCCAGCCGCAAACCGTAACCTCTTGATCAATGTATTCAGCGGTGACCTGGCCGCAATAATGTGTACGCATAATAACTCTGAAATGTCCGTCCGGGAAAAGCGGGAATGTTACGTTCTGTTATCGGGCCATGCAAGGCCTCGGGCCTTTTAACACTGCTCAATAGCGCCCTAAAATGGCTTATTTGCTGGAAGATTTGCCCTTACCAGAAGCTTTGCTGTCTGAGGACTTGCCCGCAGACTTATCGGCGGCTGGCTGTTTGTCAGGCTTTTTGTCGCCACTGGCAATATTTTTCTTCTTCTCCGATTTGAAATCCGTCTCATACCAACCGCCTCCCTTGAGACGAAATCCGGCAGCTGAAACCTGTTTTTGCAAGCTGGCTTTTTTGCACTCAGGACACTCGGTCAGAGGCGCATCACTCATTTTCTGCAATCTCTCTAACGTGTGGCCACAGGCCGTACACGCGTATTCGTAAATGGGCACCACATCACCTCGTCATCCGTCTATCTGCATAGCATGTGTCCAGTCCGCCTGATTATCAAGCCAGACACACCACATGAATTATTAGCGCGTATTATTATGGAATACCGACAGAAAAACGATATCTCTATTGTCTAATGCAATTGATCAGGGCAGGTTGCCAGACCATACATTACGAGAACATTTGATGTTATCCTTGCCAAAAATATTTCAAAATAAAAACAACTAAATATTTTACGGCAATGAATTCAGATAAAAGTATCCTCATTACGGGTTGTTCCAGTGGTATCGGCTTATGCGTTGCCAACGGTTTGCATGCTCGAGGCTATCGGGTTTTTGCCAGCGCTCGGCAAAAAGACGATGTCGTTAAACTGAAAGAAATGGGGCTTAACAGTCTGCAGCTCGATCTTGATGACAGTATTTCGATCAAGAATGCGGTTAAGCAGGTATTGCAGGAAACCGGGGGAACGCTGTATGCGTTGTTTAATAATGGCGCCTACGGCCAATCCGGTGCCGTTGAAGATCTGACCCGCGATACGCTCAGAGCGCAATTCGAAACCAATTTATTTGGCTGGCTGGAACTAACCAATATGGTTCTGCCAGTAATGCGCAAACAAGGTTATGGGCGAATTATCCAGAACAGTTCTATTTTAGGTCTGGTCGCCATGCCTTTTCGGGGTGCCTACAATTCAAGCAAATATGCGCTGGAAGGTCTAACCGACACCCTGCGCCAGGAAATTACTCACACCAGTACTGACATTCACGTCAGTTTGATTGAGCCTGGACCCATTGAGAGCCTGTTCAGGGCGAATGCCCTAAAGGCCTTCCGCAAGAATATTGACCGCGAAAATAGCATACACAAAGATTTATACCAAAAATTGCTGGATCGTCTGGAAAAGGAAGGGCCTGCGGCCCCCTTCACGGAACCGCCAAAGGCCGTGCTAAAACGCGTGGTCCATGCGCTGGAGAGTTCCAGGCCCAAAGTGAGATACTACGTTACCGTGCCTACCTATTTATTTGCCTTCCTGCGGCTGGTGCTGCCATGGCGCTGGCTGGATAATATTTTAAAACGCTTTTAATTGTAGTGTCTTCCCCAATGGAGCGCTTGCCAAAATTAGGCTATGCTACGCGACATTATAAAAACACGAAGGTTCGACAGTGGATATTCTAAAAGAGTATAAAAAACTGGCTGAACGCAAGCGCCAGGACCTTGAGCAAATGGGCAAAGACACGAGCGGCATGCATGCGCTGCGTAGCCTGAAGGTCGTTTCGGATTTACAAACCATCTACACCTATCTACATGAACTGTTAGAACAGTGCAATTATATTGAGCCCGAGATTAATGCCACCATTCAGATTGCCGATTTTGGCGAGCTAAAAAACCTGAAACAAACGAACGGCTATCTTGCCACGGAGAGCAGTGCCAACAGGAAACGGGTCTGCTGCAACTTTACCCTGGAAAACGCCGCAAAGCTTGAACTTGATGTCAAAGATACGCCTGAGATAAAGGAACAGCTGGAGTCACTTACTGCCCATGGTCTGCTGGTCAACTATGTTTCCAAGTCTCCACTAAAAGTCAGTATCCAGGGACATATTCCCGTCAGCATTGAGTTTCAATCCGACTTTGAAGCATCAACCATCCAGGTCAGTATTTCTAATTTCTCACGTTTAGCGAATGAACATTACATGCTGAATGTCGAAACGATCAGCTATGAAGTTCTGAATGATATTGGTAATTTTATTCTGCGCAATGACAGCAAGCTGATGGATGTCCTGGTTGAAGATAGTCATGGCATCAGTGTGCTCCAGCGTAGAGCCGCGTCAGGTGATGAACAACCGCATACAGAGGAAATGGATATTTCTCGCTTGCGTTCTATTTTTAATCGCGAAAGTCGTCTCTACCTTACCTACCACAACACAATCAAGGATCTTAGCTCCAAGACTCACGGCATCATTCTGGGCCGTTCAAAAGACTGTGACTTAATGGTGACCTCTGACCTGTCCTCGCGGCATCACGCACAGCTGGTCTACCGCAAGGGTAAGTTTGTGCTAATCGATCAAAGTACCAATGGTACTTTTGTAAAAGCACAGGGCGGTAAAGAAGTTTACGTTCAGCAAGAAGAGACGCCCTTGTCTGGCTCGGGTTTTATTAGCCTGGGTAAGGCGGTAACCGTCGATAACGATCACCTCATCTATTACTCCTGCCAATAGTATTAATAGCGGATGCCCGTGCCTTTTCGTAATAAGTAAAGACAATACAAATACAGCGCCACCACAAAACCAATAATGATCGTGATCGCGATGCTCACATCAATATCACTGACACCCAACATGCCATAACGCATAGCATTAATCATATACAGGATAGGATTCGCATAGGATATGGTCTGCCAAAAGGCGGGTAACATGTCTACAGAGTAAAAAATACCGCCTAAATAGGTTAGCGGCGTTAATACAAAGGTCGGAATGATCGAGATATCATCAAAGGTCTTGGCATAAATAGCATTGATGAATCCGGCCAAGGCAAATAATATCGTGGTTAATACTGACACCAGTAAAACGATCGCCAGGTTATGAAACTGCAAATCAGCAAAGAACATAGCGATAAAGCTGACAGAAACACCAACGATCAACCCCCTGGCCAGGCCACCACCAACAAAACCAAGCAGGATTAAATAGTTTGGCATGGGGGAGACCAGCATTTCCTCGATGTGGCGTTGAAATTTTGCGCTGAAAAATGACGATACCACATTGGCATAGGAATTATTGATCATCGACATCAAAATAATGCCTGGCACAATGTAATCTACATAATTAAAACCCTTAATCGGCGCTATTTGAGAACCGATTAAATTTCCAAAAATAACAAAATACAACCCCATCGTGATCATCGCAGGCAAGACCGTCTGTACCCAGATACGTATAAAGCGCATGAACTCTTTCACAACGATCGTCGAAAAGGCAATGTACTGTTCCTTTAGCGTCATAACGTCCCCTGCTCGACCATTTGCAAAAACATTTCCTCAAGACGATTTGATTTATTACGCATACTGACGACGTTAATTCCTTTCGAGGTCAGTAGAGAAAATAAATCATTGATGTCCTGTTTTTTATGAACCGTTACCTCGATGGTCGTCTCGTCGATCTGAGTGTGCGGGTAATCATTAATATCGGGAAACGGTGTAGCAGGTTTTGCTAAATTCAGCACAAACGTTTCGGTGTGGAGTCGCGCCAACAACTGTTTCATCTCTGTGCTTTCGATAGTCACGCCATTATTGATGATGGCAATGTGTTTACACAGGGTCTCCGCTTCTTCCAGGTAGTGCGTGGTCAAAATAATCGTTGTACCCTGTTGATTAATCTCTTTTAAAAATTCCCACATCGAACGACGAATCTCAATATCGACACCCGCGGTGGGCTCATCGAGAATAAGTAGCTTAGGTTCATGCACTAAGGCACGCGCAATCATCAGCCGCCGTTTCATACCACCCGACAATTCACGTGCCATATCTTTACGACGGCTCCACAAATCAAGTTTTCCCAGGTACTTTTCTGCGCGTTGCGTGGCTAACTTACGATCAATGCCATAATAACCCGCCTGATTGATCACAATCTCACCGACACGTTCAAATTGATTAAAGTTAAACTCCTGTGGAACCAGGCCAATGCAACTCTTGGCCACATCCATTGATGTATCAATGTCGTAGCCAAAAACGCTAACCTTGCCAGCGCTCTTGTTGATTAATGAACAGATAATACCAATGGTCGTAGATTTACCTGCACCATTGGGGCCAAGCAGGGCAAAAAAATCACCCTGCTCAACATCGAGATCCACACCTTTTAAGGCCTGCATCCCTTGCGAGTAGGTCTTATGTAACCCTGAAATAGAAAGTGCTAAAGACATAAAACCACCACTAATCTACAAAGACACGTGCATTGCGGAACAAACGCATCCAGGCACCCTCTTCACCCCAGCCATCAGGATGCCAACTATGTTGTACCGTACGGAAGACACGTTCGGGATGGGGCATCATGATAGTGAAGCGACCATCTTCGCTGGTCATGCCCGTAATCCCCTCAACCGAACCATTCGGATTTAAAGGATACGTTTCAGTAACCGCACCCTTGTTATCAACATAGCGCAAACTTACTAAATTTTTTTCCAGCAGCTTCTGCCTGTCCGCATCACAGGCAAACTTCACCCGCCCTTCGCCGTGCGCAACCACAACAGGCATCACCGAACCCTGCATGCCCTGGAATAATACTGATGGTGAGTCATAGACTTCGGTCATCACAAAACGGGCTTCAAATTGTTCTGAGAAATTACGTACAAACTGAGGCCAGTGAGCGGCGCCGGGAATTAAATCCTTTAAATGCGACATCATCTGACAGCCATTACATACACCCAGGCCAAAGCTATCGTTTCGATTAAAAAAGGCCTCGAACTGATCGCTTGCCTGGCGATTAAACAGAACCGAGTTCGCCCAGCCACCACCGGCACCTAAAACATCGCCATAGGAAAAACCACCACAGGCAACCAGACCCTTGTAGTCGTTCAAGTCAACACGACCCGCGATCAAATCACTCATGTGAATATCGACGGCGGTAAAACCAGCGCGATCAAATGCCGCTGCCATCTCAACATGGCCATTCACTCCCTGTTCACGCAAGACCGCCATCTTTGGACGTGCACCTTTATTCAGATAAGGCGCACTGACATCGTCATTAATATCAAAGCGCAATCTTGCAAAGAGCCCCGGATCGTTGGCATCTAACAGAGAATCATATTCCTGCTTTGCACACTGTGCATTATCGCGCAGGGTTTGCATCTGATAAGTAGTACGCCACCATAGACGTTGTAACTCAATGCGTGATTTTTCCAGCAGCAGATCATCACCCAGCTTGCAACGAATCATATCGTCCTGATTAATGATTGCAATTTTATGAACATCATCAGCCAATGATGCATCACCGAATATTTTCATCACCGCAGCTAAATTAGAAACACTGACCTGCACTACCGCACCCAGTTCCTCACTGAATAAACCGGCTAGCGTATCTTTGCCAAAAACATCCAGCTTAATATCCAGACCACAGTGTGCGGCAAAGGCCATCTCACACAGGGTAATCATCGCACCACCATCTGAGCGATCATGATAGGCCAGCAACAAATTCTGTTTGTTGAGTTGTTGAATCGCCGAGAAGAAAGATTTTAATAATTGCGCATCATCCAGATCAGCAGGCACGCGACCAATGGATTTATAAACCTGTGCCAGGCAAGAACCACCGAGGCGGTTTTGTTGCTTACCCAAATCGATCAACAATAAAATACTGTCATCGCTATCCGAGTTAAGCCCGGTTTTAAGTTCCGGCGTCAGGGTTTTTCGAACATCCTGCACCCGGCCAAACGCTGAGATAATTAATGACAAGGGTGCCGTCACACTTTTGCTTTCATCGCCGTCCTGCCAGACCGTCTTCATTGACATGGAGTCCTTACCCACCGGGATCGTTAGCCCCAACTCAGGGCACAGTTCCATTCCCACTGCATGTACAGCATCGTATAAACCGGCGTCTTCGCCCGCATGACCCGCGGGTGACATCCAGTTAGCGGATAAAACTATATCGGTCAGCGCACCAATACGCGCAGCCGCTATATTAGTGATGGACTCACCAACGGCCATTCGCGCAGAGGCAGCATAATCCAGTAATGCTACAGGAGTACGTTCACCGATGGACATGGCTTCACCGGTATAACCGTGAAAGCTGGATGAGGTCACCGCAACGTCGGCAACTGGTACCTGCCAGGGGCCAACTAATTGATCACGCGTCACCAACCCAGTGACACTGCGATCACCGATCGTGATTAAAAACTGTTTCGCCGCAATCGTCGGTAACTGCAACAGGCGACTTAAAGCATCCTCAATATCTATATCAGCAACGTCAAACTCATCCTGTTGCGTATGCTGGTGTTTAACCTCGCGCAACATCCTGGGGGGCTTGCCCAGCAAGACATCCAACGACATATCGATCGACGTGTTATTAAAATGTTTATCCTCAAGAATCAAACGTTCTTCTTCGATCGCATCACCGAGCACGGCATAAGGACAACGCTCGCGTTCACATAACCGAATAAATGATTCCAGCTTCTCGACACTAACCGCAAGGACATAACGTTCCTGTGATTCGTTACACCAAATCTCCATCGGCGACATACCTGGCTCGTCATTGGGGATCTCACGTAAATGAAAATGGCCGCCTCGACCACTGTCATGTACCAACTCCGGCATCGCATTGGACAGACCACCTGCCCCCACATCATGAATCCACAGGATCGGATTGTCTTCTAACTGTTGCCAACATTGATCAATCACTTCCTGACAACGCCGTTCCATTTCCGGGTTGCCGCGCTGCACGGAAGCAAAGTCCAGATCTTCATGGCTTGAACCACTGGTCATCGAAGAGGCCGCGCCACCACCGAGCCCAATCAACATCGCCGGGCCACCAATAACAATTAACTTCGCGCCGACCGGAACCGCCTGCATGCCAACATGTTCACCACGAATATTACCGACACCGCCCGCCAACATAATCGGTTTGTGATAGCCTCTTACTTCCTGAACACCACCGGAACTGGCATTAATTTTTTCTTCATAGGTACGAAAGTAGCCGCAGATGTTAGGCCGACCAAATTCGTTATTAAAAGCGGCTGCACCGACAGGCCCTTCAAGCATAATCTCCTGTGCAGAGACAATACGTGATGGACGTCCATGATCGGTTTCCCAGGGCTGCGGCAAGTCTTCGAGCCGCAAATTGGAAACAGAAAAACCACACAGACCTGCTTTTGGTTTTGAACCCCGACCTGTTGCACCTTCGTCACGTATCTCGCCTCCCGAACCGGTCGCGGCACCGGGAAACGGGGCAATCGCCGTGGGGTGATTGTGGGTCTCGACTTTCATCAGGATATGAATCGGCTCGTTAGAAAAACCATATTCACGGCTAACGGCATCGGGCATAAAACGATCGGCGACAAAACCTTCCATCACCGCTGAGTTATCCTTATACGCAGATAGAATGCCCTCAGAGTGTTGCTCGTGGGTATGGCGGATCATGCTAAATAGTGAACGATCTTTTTTCTCACCATCGATAATCCAGTCCGCATTAAATATCTTGTGGCGACAGTGCTCAGAGTTCGCCTGGGCAAACATCATCAGTTCAATATCGTTCGGGTTGCGACCTATCGCGGTAAAGTTTTCAACCAGATAATCGATTTCATCGGCAGCAAGCGCCAGCCCCCATTCCTGGTTTGCCTTGTCGAGGGCCTCAGCGCCACCCTGCAATATATCCACGGATTTAAACGGGGCCGGTTTTGCCTGCTTGAACAGAATCGAGGCATCGTCGACCTTGTGCATCACCGCCTCAACCATACGATCGTGGATGAGTGGCTGAATCTGATCGAGCTGTTTGCCGGTTAATGTTGCACTGGCGGTAAAGTAATAAACTATGCCGCGCTCGACTCGCTGTACATTTGCGAGGCCGCAATTGTGCACGATATCGGTCGCCTTGGAAGACCAGGGAGAAATAGTGCCGGGCCGGGGGGTAACCAGGAGATATTGATCACCCTTTGATGCTGTCAGTGGTTCTTCGTAGCTAAGTAACTGGTTCAGGCGTTGCTGCTGCTCTTCGCTAAGTGGATCAGGTGGATCAGGTGGATCAGCAGGCCACCCTGCAGTATGTACAAAATGGATGTATTCAGCCTGAACATCAGAGATCGATGGATTGAGCGCAGCGAGTTTATTCAGTAGTTTCGCTCGTCTA
>ENA-ORDP01000480-ORDP01000480.1-marine-sediment-metagenome-genome-assembly--contig:-NODE-480-length-26184-cov-14.394121_pt1 | contig 26184 bp, 14 predicted proteins | sample MGYA00248627_ERZ508539 | MGnify/ENA primary metagenome ERZ508539 (study PRJEB26208, sample SAMN05571518) | marine sediment metagenome | biome: deep sea; feature: Hydrothermal vent; material... | reverse complement strand
GCCATGCGTCAAAAATCTGAACTGAATCACAGTTTCAGCAAGCAGCGTCTCTTACGTATTGACACGATGGAGTCTTCGGAGCGATTCTGGAATCAGGCATTTGTTATTGCCCTCCCTGCGGGATTCACCGATAATCCGAAACCGCCGTGTTCCGTCAGGGTTGATTTCGTCAGGATAACAGGCAGAGGATGAGAAGAATGCGCAGTGCTATGCCAGTGATTCTATTCGTACTGATACTTTCAGCGTGCAGCGGTATAGGGCAGCGAAAGCCCGAAGGACCCGGCGCGACGCTGGCGGCGGCGTGGAGACAGTTCGAGGCTGATAAACTCGTGGAATCCGAACAGCTCATGTTCGAAGCGCTCAAGCTATACCAGGCGCAAGGTGACCCGGTCGGCGAGATCGATACGCATCTGAGCCTTGGAGAATTCTACCGTAGTAAAGTCTATCTTGATGCGCTGCCAACACAATTCGAACGACCCTATGTTCGCAGTACCGAAAACAGCCGGGCCATGCACCAGTTTGAGAAAGCCGCCGAGATTGCAGGACGCAACAACTACCTGAAGCGTAAATCCGAGGCCGTATTCCAGCTGGCTGAGATCTGGCGCCAACCCTGGCTCAATGGTAATAATCAGGCCTGCAGTTTCTATATGGAAGGTTATGGATTAAATGTTGTGTCCAGGCGCGGCATCGGCAAGACGGCGAGCGCCTCGCCTTATCGGACAAGATTGGCCCGTTTCGATAAACCGGAAGAAATTTTCAAACAGCGGTGGGAGCAGCTCGACTGTAAGAACATCCTGTGGGGCGCGAAACTTTACGTGCCGGATTTCTGACCTTGCCCGTTTACGGCGGGGTGGTTTGTTCTGTGTGGAATTTATCAGGGCCTCCCTGGTGTTTGTTTCCCAGTCGCTCAACCAGCAAGTCGAAGTTGTCCAGGGACTGAAGATGCAGGTAGATGAGTTCCAGGTAACCTATCCGGGCCAGTTCGCCAAGTTTCTCTTGCGGCAGTGCCTCCAGTTTGTTCCGGTCAACGGTGAGGAAGCCTTGCATGGCAATTTTTCTCCCGGAGGGAAGTGCTATCCGGGCCTCCATTTCTTCAAATAGCTCCAGAGAGTGAAGTAACTCGCAGAGGTTTTGTGTGCGCTGATACTCCGACTGGAAACCGCCCAGAAAACCCGTAATATCCTGCAAGTAACCGGATTGTTTTCCGTTCTCGTCAAACAGCTTCTTGCCCCGCCCATCCCGGTTAAAACCATTGAATGATTCGTCGACACAAAGGACGAGCGACTGAGAGTCGTCCATTCGGGAAAAAATGAACGGATACTGCCGCACGGAAGCAGGCACGTAGCGCGCATTCCAGTGTCCTTCTGTGTTCACGCAGAGGTTTTTGTTCTCATTGAGACCAATAACAGCCACGGGCATGGGAACAGACTCTTTCCGAGCGTCTGCAGCCGCAAACACGACCGGGTATTCGCGCGCAATGCGCGTGAACTCCAGGCAGGTTATGAGAACGGAGTTAGTGTCTCTGGCGAAAGAATAATCGCTACCAACATCGACCGTATAGTCCTGGTGTCTTTCCGGTGTAACCGGGATACAGGATTCGTAGAAAAGTAGCTGTTTTGTCATCTGATGAATTCCCTACAGGTCTTTCTTTTGTAATCAAATGGGGCGTCGATCCTAATTCAGCTTCCTGTGGCCGCTTCGCAATTGCTGCCCATTGAGTCAAGCATGTCGCGCACGGAATTCTCGGCATTGCTGTTGTCCATATTTTTGAACAGCTCCAGCGCTTTACAGAAATTTTCTTCAGCGCGATTTAAATCACCCTGGGAGCCGTAGAGGCTGCCGAGGTTGGCCAGTGCATTGGCCTCGGTCCCCTCATCCTTGCTCTGGCGTGCGATCCGTCTGCTCTGCAGGAATAAAGAAGTCGCTTTTTCCGTGTTGCCCCGGCTTTGTTCAAGGGAGCCCAGATTGCCATAGACTCTGGCGACATCCGATTGGCGGGCCAGCGCTTTATTAAGTTCTATAGCTTTGTAGTAGCTGGTTTCCGCCTGGTCCAGATCGTGTTTCATCTGGTAGACGAAGCCAAGGTATCCGTAGATGTCGGCCATATCGTCCTTTCTTTTCTCTTTCTCAAATTGAGCCAATGCGCTTTTACAGAGTTCCTCTGCGTGCACAAAATCGCCTTGCGAGATCGCCTGTTCGACTTCCTGAATCACTTTGCGGGAATCCGGTGCGGAAGCGAAGATCGTGCCGGCCGGGCTGTCCGGCGTGTCGCTGGCAAGGGTGTTACCGGCATGGGCAAACAATGCGCTCGATATCAAAGCGCCGCATATCAAACGTCGGGTTGGATTTAAAGTCATTTTCATAATCGCTGTGGGTAAGAGTTTCAGGATAGTCAATTAGGCCACTTCCATGTTACCTCCGTGTGACACTGAATTTCGGTAAAAACTGCCAACCCCGTCACAAAAATCATAACTCGTCTGTGAACCGGATCAAGGTGTTGATCCTGTTGTCCGCTACGCCGTTTAATCCACGACAACTCGACAGGCACCATGGCAAACGGCAACAGACTATCCGGACTCCTCGCCATATACCTGGCAGCAGTGACATGGCTGTACAGTGACCCGTTATTTGCAGCGCAGCCATTCAACTGGCAGCAGCTGATTGATGAAACATCCGCTCAAACAACGACCGGCATGCTGAACCGGGTCAATCTGCGCATCAATCGCCTTAAGAAAATCAGCGATCTCAACAATTGGCAGCGAGATGACTACTGGACGACGCCTGCAGAACTCTTTGAGCGTGGTGGTGGTGATTGTGAGGATTTCGCTATCGCCAAGTATTTTCTGTTACTTGAGCACGGCGTGCCGGAGTCACGTCTGAAACTGATGTTCTCCAAAGTATTCAACGGCAGCACGGGAATGATCGAACCACACCTGGTGCTGCTCTACCAACACGATGCCGATGCCGAGTTACTGGTCCTGGATAGCATACGCAATGATGTGCAGCCTCTATCTCACAGGCGCGACCTGATTCCAGTCGCCGCATTCGACCAACACCAGCACTGGTCTTTCAGCAACGGCCACTGGATCGACGTAAAAAATGCTAACGACATCTCCCCCTGGCTAGCCCTTTTGCAGCGCTGGCGAAACCATAAAGCCGGGAGGCTGCTGGCCACGGCACAACCCTGACCAAACAGTTATCTGCTTGCCGGCACAGCGATGCCATCTACACGCAGTGCGTTGGAAAGTGCCGAAGCACCTTACTGCCCTCCGGATAATGACGTGGTGTACGTTTTCTCGGCATCTGAAACCTTGAAATTGGCAACCTGCAGGTCTTCGATGCGGTATTCATAGTCTTGTGCAACCACCTCTAACTTGACCTTGTTGACACCGGTAAAAGGTTCATCCTGTTTCAGAACCTGCCACATACCCTTGCCCTTATAGCGGCCAACGAGTTCCATGTCCACCTTGTAAAGGTTGTCATTGTTAGCCTTGCAGGTATCGATCCAGTGGTTGCGCTCTTCTACCGCATTGGTGAGAAGTGCCACGTTGGTCTTCTCCACACGCAACCTGCCTGCAGTAGTCCTGAATTTTTCAATCAGAGCCCGCATTTTGTCATTGTCGTTCTTGACCCGATCGACAAGCTTGTCATTGTTGGCACCGGCGCGCTTGAGCTGTTTACCTTTCCTGATGAGATTTTTTTCCAGTTTTTCAACCTTCTCCTGCAGCGCGTCGCGCTCGCCGGCTACCTTGGCATTTTCCGCCTGAAGTTTCGTTTTCTCCTGTGACAGCTGGCGCAACATGTATTGCGCCTTTCGCACGGCATCGTCCCCACCGCTCTCGCGCCGGCTCTCGGCTACTGCCTGCGTGGCAAGCAAGATAGTCCCGAAGTAAAAAATTGCCACTGCTGTTCGTCTAACTGCTTTCATTTTTCACACTCCTACATAGTTAACAGGAATAACTGAGTTTATGACACTGCCTAGAGTCGCGATGTGATACGAATACGCACCGGTTGCGGCATCTCCAGGGGCGGCGCCGCGGCCAGTCGCGCCGTCAGCAAAGTGTCCTCGATCACCTGATCGAGTTCGGCGCTGCCACTGCCACGCTGCAGCTCGGCGCGGGTTATCATGCCGCTTTCATCGATCCACAGCCGGGCCACCACCGAGTAACTTTGCTTGCGGATTGCTTCGACGTCAGACAATGCTGAGTAGACATCTTCCTGCAACTGCTTTGCAAAGCCTCCAAAGGCCCCGCCGTTAAGCAGCCCGCGCCCGCCCTTGCGACCGATCAAACCGAACGCATCCCCGCCGCTACCACCTTCGGCATCCAGGCCCAGCAGATCACCTGCCGGAGGCTCATCACTGGCGCTATCCGGCAGATCTTCCAGGGTTTCAGGTTCCGGTACCTCGACTTGTTCCTCCATCTCGGGCTCCGGCGGAGGCGGCTCCAGCTCGGGTGGTGGTGGCGGTGGCGGCGGGGTCAAGAGGGTGATCTGCTGCACTGTCTTTTTCTGTGGTGCGTTATTATCCAGGAACCCGCTGATCAGCCAGATCACCAGACCACCAAAAGACAACACCACCAGGGTGCTGATCAGTACCGGCAAATGACGCCGGATATGTCGCTTCTTGCTCATTTGCAGCCGCGCTGCGCGCCCCGCTTACTTGACCAGCCGCTGAGTCACCAGACCGATCTGTGTGATCTCAAGCCTGCCGAGCAGATCGAGCACTTCCACTACACGCTTGTACTGGATCTGCGCATCGCCCTTGACCACCACCGGCAAATCGGGATTGACCGCCTTGTATTGTTTCAGGTGCATCTCCAGATCCTGCATGCTGACCGGATAAGTATCCAGGTAAAGAGTCCCGTCGGCGGTTATGGTAATAGCCTTGGTCTGCGCTTTCGACAGACTGGGCTGAGCGCTGGCCTTGGGCAGGTTGACCTTAATGCCCTGTACACTGGCAGTGGTCATGATGATAAAAATAACCAGCAGCACATAGGCCAGGTCGAGCATGGGCGTAATATTGATTTCGTCATACGGCTCGTTATCAGCCTGTACTTTTCCCGACATGCCGGTTAACCCTGTCCGTTGTCGCTGTGTTGTTCAGCGACCCTGGTAATAAACTCGTCGACAAACACCTGCATGTCGGCACTTATTTCCTTGATTTTGCTGCCCAGCCAGTTGTAACCAAACAGCGCCGGGATGGCCACCGCCAGACCGGCCACAGTGGCCACCAGCGCCGCGGCTATGCCCGGCGCGATGGCGTTGACATTGACATCTCCCGAGGCGGCAATCGCCGCGAACGTAATCATAACGCCGACCACAGTTCCGAGCAGTCCGAGAAAGGGTCCGCCGGAAATGGCGATGGTAAGCAACACCATTTGCGCGTTGAGTTTTTGATTCTCGCGCACCAGCGTAGCGTCCATGGTTGCATTGATGGAGTTGATCGCCTGCGGTGTCAGGCTATGGATGGCGCTGGCGCCAACCGATTTCGCCTCGCGGCGCTGCATTTCCTGCACGCCGCTGTGATAGATCCGGTACAGTGTCGAACTCTCGAAGTGCTCGTGCTGTCCCGCCAGCGCCTGCAGGAAGGGCGACGCCTGTTCCTCTTCATCATCGTCTGTTTCAACCTCATCGAGATCGCTCGCGTGGCCCACGGCCAGTCGATGATAATGGTTCAGAAACTCGCGGTTGTCAGTCGCCACGCGTTTAAGCACGATGGCCTTGCCGAACATCACTACCCAGCTGATGGCGGACATAACCGCCAGGAACACAATGACCACCCAGCCGTCAAGTGTGACGCTCCGCAGAATAACCCCGAAATAGGACGATGATCCGCCCGCAGATTCCTGTTGGCCGTCTTCGCCGTAGATCACCAGCCTGGATTGCGGCCCCTGGCTCTTCACCAGCGCCTGCAACCACTCGGCCGAGCGGGCTGTATTCGAAATGCCGAGCTCGTCGATGGCACCGACAAAGCCCTGTGTTCCCTGCTCCGCGGAACCCATACGAATGACTCCCCCAAGCTCCGGCACAGCGGTCTCAATATGGGCCGTTTCGGCGCCGTCCAGATACAGCGCTATCCGCTCACCGGTGCTGACCATTGCCAGGTGGTGCCAGCTACCGGGCGAAATGACCGAGTTGCGGGCGCTCTCAAGCACCTGCGCATCGTCGTCGCCATTGCGTAAGCGGATATAGGCGGCCTGCCCGTCGATTGCCAGCGTCAACGTGGCTTCATCATTGCCGCGCCGCATCAGCACGGCGTCCACCTGGTCTGCGTCTATCTTCACCCAGGTGGAAAAAGTCCAGCCGCTCTCCGGCAGGGCACGCAGGGTCGGCACATCCGGTAATTCGATAGCCTGGCTGCCGTCGAAGTGCGCACCCTGACCGATCAGCGCACCGTTCATGACTTCGGCACTAAACAGCGTCGGGTTATTACCGTATGCCGAGCTGTCCTTTTGCTGCGCACCCTCGCCATCGAAATGCATGACCAGGGTCTGCCTCGGATCATAACTTCCGGCGGGGTCCGCCGCGCTCTGGGCGTTGGCGTTACCGTAGTACATCCATAGGCTGTCGGCGCTGGTGTTACCAGACAGCCTCGGCAACAGCACCCAGATTAGCGCCATTTCATTGACAGGATCAAACAATTCGATGTGGTACTTGAGCGGGGTCAGGTCATCACCTGCGACAAAGCGCAGGTCCTCGCCACCGGGCTGCGCATCCAGAAAATAACCGAAATTACCGGTATGCAGCCGAATCAACACCGGAAACTGATCGAGCGCAGCCGGAATGTCAGCCCCCTGGGGCGTGGTATCGAGTGTGATCTGCTTACGGTACGCCCAGTCGTCGTGCCACCAGGCGGAGGCCAGTGACGGAAGCGCCGATAACAACACAAACAGCAGTGTGAACTTACTTGGCATATGGACTCCGTACCCGCGCTTTACACGGACTCGGTGGGGAATGTTACAACAGGTATGTTGCATGCGTATGAAGGTCCTAGAACCTGGAGTTCAAATCCAGCTGCAGTGTGTCGACACCCAGCGGTGGCCCATCGATGGCATCGGACGTCAACCAGCGCAGACGCATCCAGGTATTCTCGTCCAGCCCGTAACCGGCGCTGACGACCCAGCCCTTGGCGTCGGTTCCACCCAGATGAAAGTCGGAATCGGTAAAAGCGTCCAGCACGGCGTCGCGTTCCAGATACTTGTACGCTGCGGATACATTCCATTGACGGCGTTCACGCAGCTTGGGCCAACCAACCAACACGCCCAGCTTGTACGCCCTGTTGCGCTTGCGGAACGGATCCTGCGAACCCTCAATGGGATTGAAAACCACGCCCCCGGTGCGTTTTATGACCTCGTTCTTGTCATATCCCAGATTGAGTGCATAGTCAGCCGTGAGGATAATATGCGTGGGAGAGAAATTCGCGATGTCGTACTTGGCGGTCATGTTCAGAATATTGTAATCGGACCCCAGAGCAAATTTACGGAATGATGCGGGATCATCGTTACTGATCTCAAACATGGTGTTACCCTTCTGTACGAAGGTGGGGGCGGTAAAGTCCTTCAAACGACTGTCCAGGGCATTTTTTTCCCCGGTTATATTCTCGTAATCATAGTATGCCACCCCGAAGCGTAGCCGGGATTGATTCTGGAAGGTCCAATCCATACCCAGTTGGGCGCCGTACAGCCATTTGTCGCGCGAAGACAGTTCAAACTCCTCAAGCGGAAAAGCGCCCAGTGTGAAAAACAGATTCTTGTCCTGTTCATCCATGTCATAAAGATTATCCGACCCGGTCAGGTTGTAGCGAAAAGTCGAAGCGATGCCGTCAAAATTAAGGTCGGAGTCCCAGACCATATTGGTATGCAACCAGGGGTTTGGCATACGGCCACCGTATAGCGTGATCCAGTTGTAAGTATCGCTGTCGAACCCCTTGTAGCGTAAATAAGTGCGGTCGAAGCTGGCGCTGTATTTCCCCCGGTCGGTGCCGAGGGTTTGATTTGCCGACACCGGGTCATTCGGGTCACCGGAAACCAGCCGCAAGCCCATCTTGATATTGTTCGATACCTTGGCGTCCAGGTTCAATCGCACCCGTGCCCTGGCGCGGTGACGATCTTCGGTCGTGTTCAGAATCGCGCTCTGATTATTGATCAGGCCGCCATTCCGGTTAGCACCCTGGAAATTGAAATACAATCCGTCCTTGTTGTTATTTGCGTAAAGATCGCTTTGCCAGCGCACGCGAACATCGCCCGACAGCTTGATTTTGGACGTCCACTCCGGCAACGCGCCGGGCACACCCCAGCGCTCGTTTTTGGCCTGTGACATGACATCGTTGACCACATCTTCGCGCAGCCCGGCACGCACTTCATCGCGGATTTCGTCCTTGACGAACTCCGGCACATACGGAACGCGCACTACGTCACGCTTGTCAGCCACGCTGCGTTCTTCCTGTTTTACCTGCTGTTCGGCTTCCTGTTCCGCCTCGGCAATCAACTGATCCGCGCGTTCGCGGCTCAATATACCTTCCGTGACCAGGGCCTCAATGAGATTCAGGGTGGTATGCTGGAGTTTCAGCAGCTCGGTGCGCTGGTCGGCGGATACGCTCGCCACGCAGGCCATCAGCAACACGGCCCCGGCAAGATTGAAAGCTTTATTCATTATAAAAGATTTTCCCGACACAGAAACAACATCACTTCGCCGCAGCGCGACAAAGACGTGATTATCGGTGCACAATGTTACAGATTTATTACAGCGATGCTGTATTCCAGCATCAAACGAATGCCGACCAGTGGTTACTCGCCGAAGCCGAGCAACTCCACGAATAACAATCCCAGCTGTTCATCGTCGCCGAAACCGCTACCATTCCCGGCGCCGATACTGGCGGTTTCTTCGGCAACTTTGCTGGTACTGCTGGCGATGTTACTCACGCCGGTGAGACCGGCGGCTATACTGGTGTCACTGACCGGCACGCCGACCGCAACACCGGCCACATCGAAGTTGCCGGCGCCGAGCACCTGGGAAGCGGCGACAAAAATATCGCTCGCCGAACCGATGCCGGCGTCGCCGGCGTCGACCACCCCGTTCGGTGCAAACAGGAATACCGACCTCGGCACCGCTTCGGGCGCCTCGAAGTTGCGGATACCGCTGCCGCTGACGGTCGCCGGGAAGAAGGTGAACGCGTTGCCGTCCTCATCAAAGCGTATTTCCGGCGCTGGCGCCGACAGCGCGGACTTGGCGCCGCGACCGGCGTCGATGTTCCCAAAAGACGACCAGATGGTGACGGCGCCGCTGCGCAGTGCAAACACACGCGAAGCATTGACCAGGAAATCGTCGCGCACAAAGACGCTGACATTACCGGCTGCCTGGGCCACGATACCGAGATCGCTTTCTTTCTTGGCCAGACCATCCAGCGCGGCGGCGCCGACATTCGCCCCGCCGCCGGGGTTGAGGAAGCGGATATCGCCACCGGCCTGGGTTTTGATGCTGCTCAGCAACATGCTCAGGTTACCGCTGTCGGGTGCGGCTTCGGGGAACAGCAGATCGATGGCGGCGAAGCCGCGGCTGAAACCCTCATTATCACCTTTAGTCGCAGCCACACCCGAGGCTTTCAGTTCATTGAAAAACACATCCAGCAGCAGGTCACGGTTAAAACGCCGTGGCAGTGTATTAAAGGCATCGAGCGAATCGGCCAGGGCAAAAGCCGCGCCACTTCTCAGTTGCATGAAATTCTGCACCGCGTTGCGGTACAACCCGGCCGCGACCAGATCGTCATTATCGACCTCGAACAGATCGCTGGAGAGCAAAGCCGACACCGCCTGTTCGGAATCCACCTGCAGCTGAACCACCAGGCTGTCACCGACCCGCCTGCTGGTCTTGCCATCGTCGCCGGGGATCAGCCGTACGCCCTCGATCCCGCCCAGCGCTACACGCATCTCTTCAAATAATGCATCGGTTAGCGGACGCCCCGGGCGACCGCGCAGGCTGAACTGGCCGTCAACCGGTGCGTCGAAGGACGCCGCCCCGGCGACCAGGGTCTGGAACAGAGACGCGTAATCGGCGCCGCCACCAAGCCCGGCCAGCACACTCACATCGGCGCCACCGGCCGGCAGATTGATGTTACCCACGGCGCCTGTTTCCTGATCGCCGAGCGTGACGATCCCGTCAGAGGTCCCCAGATCGATGTTGCGCCCGGCCATCACCGCCACGCTGCCCGGCCCACCGACCTGAATGCCGGACAGGCCTCCGCCCCCAACGGGACGGGTCACAAAGTTCCCGTTCTGGTCCCGAAACGGCGTATAGCGAATGTCGCGCCCGGCCTGGATCACGCTGACATCACCCGGGTTGGGGTGCTGGATGTCGAGATTCAGATTGACGATGTCCCGGCCCGCCGAGATCAGCCCCGCTTCGGCCAGTGTGAGTTGAATACCCTTGCCGTTGGCCTGCACGGCGCCGATGCTGCCGCTGCGCGCCACCAGTCGGCTGGGCCTGGAGTCGCCGGTGTGCACCGGGATCAGCGCATGTGTGAAACGGGGGTCGCCGACAACCAACACGGTCTGCGGTTGCTCCGGCGTCGGGAAGCGGGCGGTATCCGCATCCAGCTGTTTGATTTGCACCGGATTCGTGGCCCCTGATGCCGCGATATCGCCGATACTTCCGCCGGCCAGCAATTCCAGGCTGCTGTTCGGCGAGGGAAACAGTAGCAGAGAATTGCCGCCAGCCTGGTTACCGAACAGGATATCGCCACCGCTGGCACGTACCGATAAGTCACCCGGATAGATGCCCAGTTTCGGACCGATGCTATTGAGCAACACGACGTCACCACCCAGCGCATTAATAGCCACTGCGCTGGACTTGCCATAGGTATAAAACCCGGAACCGCTCCCGTCCTGCCCCGGCAGTGTGAAGTTATACACGGCTTCGACGGTGGTTCCGGCGCCACCGGTCACCGTCAGCCCGGCATCGCCCAGGGCCAGCACGGTGTTCAGCGCCGTGTCATCCGCTGCCGCAAGGCGCCCGCCGGCGCGAATGTCCGCCACCCCGCGGCCGACCAGGAATGCGCCGCCGAGGATATCGCCGCCAACCGCCAGACGTACATTGCCGCCACCTGATTCCTGTATTGCATTGGTTCCGGTTTCACTGAAAAGCGGCCTCGCGGACACCAGATTTTTGTACTTCCATCCTGAACCGACGGGGGCGCCCGTGGTCGGCGATGCCACGGACAGGTTGACCGCCGTGCCTCCGATCTCGACATCGATATCGCCACCGCCGAGCGCACCCAGCGCGGCGTCGACAGCGTCGTAACGTACCGCCCACAACGCTGGCGCCGGACTGCTGCTGCCGTTCAAATCCTGGTCCTGGCCGCCGCCGTTCAACACCTGCAACCAGTTACTGAACAGCCCGGCCGCCGGCTGATTTCCAGCGCCCGCCTGCTGACGCCTTACATCGCCGGCAACCCGTAGCCTGACATCACCGCCGTCGGTACCGAAACCGATCCCCGGCAAGGCCGATTCGAAAACATAGGCATTGATATCGAGTTTGTCGATGTCGACACCCAGCGAAATGAGAAGGCCGATCTCCTCCGCATCCAGCTCAAAGCGGGGCGCCAGGGCAGCCGCCTTGCCCAGCGTATACACACTGGCGCCTTTTCCGTATTGCAGATCACCGCCCACAGCGATGTCGATGGCGCCGCTGCCGCTGCGCACCCGAACGCCGTCGGCGAGCTCAAGGTCGGCGCCCTCGCGTGCAGTGGTGGCCAGCACATCGGCGCTTTGTTGCGCCGGCGCGGACGTATCGGCCGAGGCGCTGAGCAGATCGGCGCCGGATACTAACTGATATGACCAGGATCTGTCCTGGGACAGGGCGTCTACACTTGCCGGAATACCTGGAAGATATTCCAGAAGGCTCGGATCCAGTCCGGCCAGCAACGCTGCGCCGTCGCGATGCACCAGGCCGTCGCTCAAATCGGCGTTGATCAGGAGCTTGTTCCCGGCGCGCAGCGTCAGCACGCCGGGCTCGCCGCCGGCACGCCAATCCGCCAGGTTCACGGTCTCCGCCAGTGTCAGATCGCCGCTGCTCTGGATCTCGACGCCCGGCAGCAGATGCAGGAAGGATTCCGTCAGCGGATTACCGTCGGCGTCGCGTGTGCTGCGCGACAGCACATTCCCGGGGTCGAGACGCGCCAGAGTAGCGCTCGAGCCGCCCATGAATTGGGTCGTATCACCGCCGATACCGGCGCCGGGACTGTCGTCGGGCGCGCCGAGCAAGGCGGCGTCGATAGTCGTTTGATCGGCATACACCCGGTTGCCGACCACTTCGACGCGCGCCGCGCCGCGGATGTCGGCGTGAACCGGTGCCACCTGCATGTCCAGGTTGTCGGCAGTCCGCGCCGCGCTCAGCCTCACCAGGCCGGTCGTTTCGAATTCGCCGCTGCCGCTGACATCGATCAGCGGCGCCGGCGCGTCATCGGCCTGACCGGTAATCACCTGCCCGTCGCGGGCGCTCAAATAGACCTCGCCACCACGCTGTTCTTCGCCCAGCGCGGTGGCCCTGATCGAAGCCCCGTTGTGCAGTTCCAGCGCCTGTCCGGCATTTAACCGGACCGTGCCCCCGCGTTGGGCGCCGGCGTCGATGGCGCCGGTCACATCGATACGGCCGCGATCGGCGCTCATCGACACGCGCGTCGCCCGCACCAGATCGTCGACCAGCAGGTTGCCGCGACGCACCCGCAGATTTTGTTCGGCGGCAAAGCCACCCCCGGACAGGGCCTGCCCCAGGCGGCTGTAGCTTTCGACCGGCAGCTGATCGCCGATCAACCGGTCGCTATCCAGGCGGAAGCGCCCCCCCTCAAAGCCACGCCGCAACGCGTTCAACTGATCGGCATTCAGCGCCAGACCCGCGGCCGCCAGACGTGCTGACATACTGTCGAGCCTGGCTCCGTCAGCGCTGCGCAGAGAGGCCACATCGACGAACACCAGTCCGCCCTGGTTATCCGGCATCCATAATCCGCCCAGCAGCTGCCGGCCCTCGACACCGGCCAGATCGAAAGACCGGCGTGGCGCGTTGATTTCAATCGTGCCGGCATCACCGCCTTCGATGGTACCGTCACTGGTGATCGCCGCCGCACCCGAAACATCGATACGCGCCGCACTGTCCAGGCTGACAGTGCCCTGTTCCGCGCTGAGTGTGACCTTGCCGCCGTAGTTACCAAACGCCGTATCGGCGAAGGTCTCGGTGCGGCCCGCCACATCCAGACGCGCGCCGGCGCCCAGCGCCACATCGCCCCCGGTGGCTTTCAGTTCCAGCGAACCACTGGGCAGCACGACCTGAGTATCAACGTCGATGGCCGTAGCCGTCAGGCTGAACCGGCCACCAGCCGCGACGGCGACCGGTGTTTTGAGAAGATTTGCCTCAGCCGTGGTCCGGTACTCCGGTGCTGTGACGGTTGCGTCACCCCCCGTCAGCGACGGCAACAGGCCGGCGGTACCGCTGACCTCGGCCTGCATGAAGCCACCCGCCGTGCTGTCCAGCCGGGCCGTGTTCAGCGTCAGGTTGCCGTCAACCGTGAGCCGGCTTTCACCCTTCAGAGTCACCCGTCCGGCGTTGAACACCGTGTCGGCGAAACCATCCAGCCTGTACGCGCCGCCCGCCAGCTCTACGGTCCCGGCGGTAAAGGTCAAACTGCCGCTATCCTCATTCACCCCGGCGCCAGGCGTACCGCCATTCCGGTTACCCAGCCGGATCTGATCGGCCTGGATGTCCACTGTGGCCGCCTGTGGCGCCCCGCCCGCGACTTCGCGCCGGCGGCCGACCAGGTTCGCGCTATCCAGCACCAGAGTTTGTAAGCGCCCGGTGACCGCGCCGAAGAAATCGATACTGTCCCGGCTGCTGAGTATCAGCTCCTCGGCACCCAGATTGGCGAAATCCGCCAGCACCAGGCCCGGCGTGTCGTCCGGTGCATCGCCGATACTGATTTGCGGGGCCGTCAGACTGATGGAGCCGGCATCGGTACTCAGTTCACCGTCCAGCGTTACCTGACCGGTGCCGATGGCGGTGATGGAGCCGCTGCCAAACACACTGGCGCCCGCGGCTACCAGCAGATTACCGTTGTCGGTGGGCGCTGCATCGCCCACCAGCTCGACCTGTTCGCCGGACGAGACGCGCAACAGCGCCACGCTGGTGGGCGCCGCCAAAGCCAGCTCCGCTTCAGGCTGTGCCATGTCTCCAGCCTGAAGGTCTACCCCACTTGACAGTACAGCACCCGCGGCCCGTAGTTTTGTTCCTGACTGCGATGCCGTCTCAGGCTGTAATCCGGCAATCGATATCCGCCGGTTGCCGCTGACCCCGACTCCGGCATCGCTGGCGGTAATACTGGCGCCGTCCCGCACACTGACCTCGTCGCGGCCGACCAGCAGAAGCTCCGGCATGTCCAGGGCAACACCGCTGTCGACGGTAACCTGCTGTGAATCCACCGCGATTTCGGTACCGGTGACGCTGTCACTGCGGCGCCCACCCAGCAGCAGGCTGCCGGCGTTCAGCCCGTTGAGGTCGGCGCCCAGCAGCTCCACGACGCCCGTCTCCGGCGCGGCGCTCAGCGCGGTGACGACCGCCAGCCGGTCGGCGGTAATATCGACCTGGCTGCTGCGGCCGGCGCCGTTATCCTCGACCAGAGCGCCTTGCAGGCGCAGGATCTCGCTGGCGGCAATGAGCATGCGCCCGCCGTCCAGAGGCCGCTGCGGCGGCGCCTCGCCACGAAGTTCGGCACGCTGTTCGAGAAAACTGTTGCCGCCGGCGAGCAGATACTCGGCCCGGTTGAACACCTGGTCGCGGTTCTCGATCCGCACAGCGCGCGCGCGCGCCTGCAACACCGACGTGCCGGCGACACCAAAGCGTGCCGCCACCGTGGTCACACCGTCATTGCCGGTCACCGCGCGGTTCGGCACCACACTGCCACCGCCACTCACCGGCGTCACCAGGTAAGCGCCCGGCAATACCGCATAGCCGCGCGGCAGCACCGCATAACGCCCGGCCGGCAAATCGCTGCCCGGCGCAATATCGACGGTCAGCGCCAACTCACCAAGCGGCAGGGGCGGCAGCTCTGGCGACAGCTCGGAAGCCAGCAATGTGTCGTGCTTCAGCAGCGGATCGAAGGCCGCGAACTCGCTGCCGAGCGTCGGCAATACGGCAAAGGCGAAGTCATCACTCGCGCGCAGAATATCCACACTGCCGCCCGGCCCGGGCTGAAACCCGGCCGTGACGGTGTCACCACCACCGCTGAGATCAACCAGCGCATCGGGCGCAAACTCAAAATCCTGACTGTCGACCAGCAGGGTCTTCTCCCAGGGTTGGTCGCGCGGGCCGTCGAGCTTGTTCAGGCGCGGTTCGTCGACGGCGCGCAGCACGTCGTTGATTTTGAACACCCAGTTGTCTTGCAGCACCAGTTGGCCGAAGGGCACCACCCGGCCGGCCGCCGACACCGAGGTCAGGCTGCCGGATTCAAACCTCACCTGCGCCGCGCGGCCCAGTGGCGCGGCGGTATCCAGCGCGTGCACGATATCGGCAATCGACCCGCCCTCATAGCGACCGAAACGCAGCGACCCGAGCGGGGCGCGTACCACGCCCGCCTGTACAATGTCGGGCGCCGACACCGTCAGCCTGGCGCCCGCCGACAAGGGGGCCGGTGCGTCGGCGCCGGTGCCGAGAAAGCGGATAGTCCCGTCGCTGACCAGGGAGAAATCGCTGAAAGTGGTTGGATAGAGCTGCGCCGATTCGAAATCAATATCGCCGGCCGAGGCCAGCCAGCCGGTAATTTGCGTATTCTCTTTCTCAGCCGGGCCTCCCCCCAGCAGGGGCACCTCAACGCCACGCAAACGGATATCGCCACGGGCGCTGAATCGCACCGGCGCCGGCGCCCCGGCCGGACCGGAATCGTTTTTTACCTTGAAGCCGCGCAGCGAAGTAAAACCGACAATGTCGATCAGTCCGGCATTGATGGTGAGCTCGCCCTCGCCCGGCGCCGGGTCAAACAGATTGGCCGTACGTTGCCCCTTATTTGCGCCGACCCGGAACGCGTCGTTGCTGGAACCGACCTGCACATAGCTCGCCGATACACCGGCACTGCCGCCGTCCGAGGAAATGATGGGTGCATCCAGCGTCAGGCCACCGTCCAGGTCCAGTTGCACAGCGCCAAGAAAACGGATCTCGGCCGGCATCTCGCTAAATTTTCGGCTCGAATTTTGTCTGTCACTTGACTTATCTGCCTGAATCGCATTGAGGCGAAGGTGGTCGAAACCTGCGGCGAGTACGGTTTCAGGCGCAATGACCGCCAGACCGTTGAGCCCGGCCACTGGATCGCCGGCGGCGGGATCGATAATGGCATTGTCGCCATCGAAAGCATTGCTGTTGAAGGGGGTGATAAAGTCCTCGCCACTGAACGCCAGCCACGCATTATCGAAGGCGCGCTGTTCGCCGAGCGCCACCACGCGCGGGTTGACCAGGAAGTCACCAATACCGGTGTCGTTAGCACGACGCGCTCCTATATCCAGCACTACCGACAGACTGCCGTCGGCGCTATTCAACGCTCCGCCACGAGCGTTCATGTCCGCATAGAGCAGTATCCCTTCGGAGGCGGAAAGATCGATACGACCGGCGGCGCTGGCGATGCTGAACCCGTCGGGCACCGGCACGACGCCGGTGGCGTCTGCGCTGATCCGGTCAACCCGGGTGCGGGTGCCGGACACATCCAGCTCCACGCCCGGCGCCAGTACCAGGTAGCCGCGTTTGGCCAGCAGGTTAATGGAACCGCCCGGCAGCACGCTGCCGGTACGCCGGCCCAGCGCGTCGTTGAACACCCGCGCCACGCCGGCGACATCGAGCCGGCTGCCGGGCATCAGCCAGATGCCCTCGCCCCGGTTACCCTGGACATCGCCGGCGTCTTTCAGGGTCAGGCTGATGGTGCCGGCCGGCGCGGACAGCCCGCCGGCCACCACAATCCGGTCATCGGCTGCCAGACTGAGCTGACCGCCGGCCTGGGTGCGCAGACTCGCCCCCGCCCCGATATGAATGCCGGCGGTCAGCGACGTATCCTGTACAGCAGCGCGTTTCGTGATGAAGCTCAGTCCGGTCGGCGTGCGCTGGAACTCGCGCAATACACGGCGAGTACTGAAGGTATTGATGTCTGTGCCGCTTGCGACCCGGTCGGCGCCGAAATCGAGTACCAGGTTTTCCTGCAATACCTCGATCCGGGTATTTTCAGCGACCTCAATCAGGGTGAGGCCATTATTATCCAGCGTGCTGCTGGCGCTGAGGGTAAAATCGCTGAAGCCACCGGACTGAAAAAACCCGGGCGCGAGCGCGATCTGATACGTGCCGCCGAGCGGGGCTGCACCGATCACGAAACCGGCGCCTTCCAGGCTCAGCTGACCGCCCCCGGCCAGCGCAAATCCGCGCAACTCGCCATCAATACGCAGCTCGCTTTCCGACACCAGTCCGGAGGCAACACGGCTGGACAAGGTGATAGCACCCGCCGCACCGGCTTCAATGTCACCCCCGGCGGTGAACTGTGCGCCGCCACCGACGTCGATTACGCTGCCGCGCTCCAGCAACAGGTCGCCTTTGGCCTTGAGTGTCACGCTACCGCCGTCGATCAGCAACGGCGCAAGCGCTACCTGCGGTATAATCAGCGGGTTATCATTCACCCAGTTGCCGCGGGTATCGATGCGCGCGGTCTCGGTGAGGTGTATACCCGGCCGATCTGATTCGGGAAAAACCGCCACGGTGGTCAGCTTGACCTCGCCCCCCGCAGCACGGATGGAACCGGCGAATTCGATGTCACCGAGGGTGGTGATATCGATATCGGCGCCGGCGCCCAGCTCAACGTCAAAATCGGCGTCGACCCGTGCGGTCCCGGCCACGACTTTCAGACGGTTGATGCCGCTGGTTTCGAAAAAACCGGCGTCCAGCGCCAACCCGCGCGTGCCGGCCGGGATCGGGGCGTCACCCAGCACCAGCAATTCGGGGCCCAGGACACTCTGGATCGCGCCGCCAGGCGCCAGAATCGCGGCGCCGATGCCGAGCGCACCCCCCAGCGGTATCTGGTCGAAGGGCCGGAACCGGCCCGGCTCCAGGGTCTCGGCGGGAAGACGCTGGAACGCGCCGAGCACGCGGTCAGCCTGCACGCTCGCCGCTAACCGTATGTCGGGCGCGACCAGATTCAGGCGGCCGGCGTCCCGCCCCTCAATATAGGCGGGCTGAAATTGCGCAGCGCCATCGAGCGCGCTACCGAATACGTTCCAGGTCTGGGTGACGCCCCACTTGGCATGGGTACGCGACACCCGCGGCAACACCCGGTCATACACAAGATTCGGGTTGGCCTCGCTGATACGGAATACGCGACCGTCCGTGGACACCACGAAAGAGGTCTCGATAAAACCGGCCCGGTACGAGATACTGCCGCCGGAGATATCGATCAGGGCGCCCTTGTCCAGCTGGATGGTGCCCTGTGAGGTGATGCTCACACGGCCGCCGGGGGCGGTACGCTCACCGACATCGCGCGCGATCGCATCATAAACGGCCTGCGTATTGCCGATGGCCGGCGGCTCGCGCAAATCGAACTTGATGGTTTCACCGCGCAGCACGCCGTCGCGTTGCAGCGGGAAATCGGCCAGCTCATTACCGCGCAGCTCGATCTCGCCCTGGTTGCGCGACATCGGCACGGCGACCTCGCTGCCGGACACGTCGATCACAGCGCCCGCCTGGACCTCCACGCGTGAACGGGACAGATCGCCGCGCGCATTGGCGTCGATGGTCACTTCACCGCCCGGCGCCAGCAGCCGTGCGCCTCCGTGCAGCAGCACGGTCGCGCCGCTGACATCGATCCTGGACGGGGACTGCGGCTGCTCGTCGATCGCGGTATCCCCGCTGTCCAGATCCGGTTGCACCTCCGTCAGGCTGCTTGCGCCGAAGCTGACGCCGAACTCCTGCAGTGGATCGGCCTCGCCCGGAAGGGTGGAGAATCCCTCGGTGCCGACGAGTTCCCCCCGTTGTAGCGATCTCCGCGCAATAGAGGTTATCTTGTGACGCGCCGCCAGCCGCACCGAGCCATTGAAATTGACCGCGGTGGTGGCACTGACGCGACCGTTCTGGTTGACTGCCAGCCCGACCAGTGAGACATTGCCGCGCTCGGCACTGATAGTCCCTGAATTGGTCACCTTACCGCCGGTGCCGACCTCGACCAGCAGCCCGGCGAAGCCCTCTTCCTTGGACAGCGCGACATACACCTTGTCGTAACCCGCCGCCAGAATCGCCTGGCCACCCGGGGTCTCCAGCACGCCGTTATTGATCACCTCCGGGGCGACCAGCAGGATGCGGCCACCTTCGGCGGCACTCAGGCCGGCGCCCGCTTCCACCTTGACACAACTGGTTGCGCAACCGGGGATGCGCCGGCCTTGACCACCTGCGAATGCGGTAAAGGCCGGCTTGATATCGGCTAGTGTCTTGCCGTTGATCGCCCCTGTGATGCCGCCCGGCCCGTTGAACACCTCGTCCTCGATGTTCAGCGTCGAAGCGACCAGGCTGGCTACATTGACCTGGGCGCCATTGGCGAACAGGATACCGTTCTGATTCAGCAGATAAACCTGGCCGTTGGCGACCAGCTTGCCGGCAATGGTGCTGGGGCCGTTCTGAAAGATGCGGTTGAGCGCCACAGCGGTGCTGGAGGGCTGGTGAAACTCGACGGTATTGCCCCGGTCGATGTTGAATTCCTCCCAGTCGAGTATGACGCGCTGGTCGAACTGGTGGATGTCGAGCCGGTTGGTACCGAAATCAGCACGCGTGGTGCCGGAGGTGAATGATTGCAAAGAACCGGTATTTTTCATCACCTGCCAGGCGGGTAACCGGACCTTGGGCAGAGGACCGGCCTGGCTCAGCCCGGCGCTGAACAGCAAACCAAGTGCAGCGCTCAACAGCGCGACGCGAAACCGGGGCCTGCCGCAAGCTGTTGCGGGAGGGGAAACTTGCACCCCGCGTGTGGCTGCAACACCACTGTCTGTATCAGTTTCCAAAATTCAAGGCCTCAAGTCGCCGGTCATGCCCGCGCGTGCATTATTACGAGCAACCCGGCTGTCTCGGGACGCCTGCCCCCTGTAGTGAGACCCGTGGCTTTCCGACCCCGCTTCACAACAGGTGTAGCCTCACGCTTTATAAATCTCAGGACGTCATAGTCTAGGCGGTTTCTGTGACAGTTTTGTGAACAACAGGGCGCCTGAAACGCCGCAAAAAAAAACCGGCCCCCGTTGTTGCGGGGCCGGCTTTTTCTATACAGCGACGTTGCGTCGCAGGGGTTGTGGAGATTTGTTTAGAGGAAGCTGTTCAGATCGCCCTGGCTGCCCAGAGTAGGATCAACGATGTCGTTATGAATCACATCGTCAACCACGCGACCCGGCTGACAGGTGGCAGGACCATCCGGACCGGAGTGGCTCCAGGAGTTGATCGGCTGCGGATTGACCGTGTCCATGAGCTGCGCGTTTGACAGCGGTGATTCAGCCACCGTGGTGCTGGTGCCCGGATTCGGGCCATCTTCGTCCGGCACGACCAGCCAGCCGCCCTGACCCCAGGAGAACAGGAAGTTCAGGTTCTCGAAGAACACGTCCGTCGTTCCGGCATTACACACCGTATTGAACACATTGGTCAGCGCGCCGGCCGGCACGCGCGGGTCCAGGGGCGTCTCGTTGCTGCGACGCTGGCAGGTTGCCTCGGCATGATCCTTGTACAAAGCCATATGGATATTTTCAAGCGTAGGGGCAACACCGTCAGCGCGGATGAAGCGCCAACCGCGGGCCAGCGCACTGTTCTTCTCAGTACTCTGATAACCGATGCCCCAGGCGAAGCGTGGCTGGTTGAGTACAGTAGTTCCGAAAAGGCCCTGGGTATTGGTGGCATTTTCCAGATCGTCCAGGCAACGCCCCAAATCGCTGGAGCCGCGGTTGCTACACACCACCGAGGCGCCAGTGAAGTTACAGGAGCTATTCACAGCAGTGAGCATGGGCAGTGACTGGAACGCACCATTGATCCTGGCGCAGGGTCGGTTCAGAAAGATAGCCTGGAACTGGGCGTTAGTACCGGAACCGTGGTTGCGGCGGCAGATGTGAACGCGTTTGTTGTCCGTAAGGTCACCGGTACCCGTGCCCGTCGGAACGGGGACACCGGCAGCGGTCGCCGCAGTCACCAGATCAGTGGTACCCGAGCGGATCTGCTTCCATTGAGTAATGCCACCGGTAGCGAGACCCGCAATCGTCTCGGAACTGAGGCTGGGCATGCACTGCAGGCTGTCGGCAACCGTGGCCGTACCCAGAGAGGGCGACACCGCGCTCAATGTAATCAACTCGTTCGGAGCACCGGTCGACACGACACGACCGACGTCGTAGAGCATGCCACCAAGGGTAACCGGCATCACGGCATTGTGGCTCACGTTGCCCGGGTAACAGGGGCTGGCAGCCGGGAACTGCAGCGCCTGCAAGGCATTACGCAACGACGTGGTTACACCCACGCCGAAATCCAGGCCGGCCAGCGCCTGACTGGTCATGGCCGAAGTGTCTGCCGAGGTGATCGCCACACCCGTGGATGGTGTGTTGACGTCGAAGAACATGGCCGGCTCGACGTCCGAAGTGCCAATGTCCCCGCCATTGACAATGATATTGGTGATACCGGTACGGACACCTACAACGTCCCGACAGTTATGGGACAGGAAACCGACCGTTGTGCCCGGCAGGGTATTCGAAACAGCGGCGGCAACACAGACATCTTCGCCGGCGTTGGTGCCGCCAACGCCAGTATCCGCCGGATCAAAAGTGCCTACCAGTTTCGGGTACAGGATCGGGCTGACCGTCGGCTGCGAGATCGGCGTGGTGCCGTCACCGGAACCACCGCCCTGCTTGACAAACTCGACGACAGGCGCAGGCACGGCTGGATCGATCGCAGCGGTGACTTCGCAGATTACCGTCCAGTCATCCGCGTCTTTCTGATACACCGTGATTTCATTGGTTCCGGTCGGGGGTGTAACGCAAGCACTGCGAATGAGCGCGTTGCGCACAAATTGTGCCGAGGCGGTCGCACCCGATAAATATATCGTGTAGGCCGCATCGGACGGCTTCAGGTCAACAGCCGCAGCAATGCCGCTGATGCCCATGCCGGCTACGATGGCGGCGCTGAGTAGTGTTTTCTTCATGTGATGCTCCAAGTTAGTAAATAACTCAAGTGAATTGAATGAATCTATCGTTTATCAGACTTTGCGACGACGCGCCACGCCGACCAGACCCACCAGGCCGGAACCGAACAACCAGACCGCAGCCGGAACCGGCACCGCGCTCACGCTGTTGAACGTCAGGGTGCCATCGGACAGGGAAGACCACGAGCCGAGTAATTGCGGGGCCAGCGAGACAGCGTTGTCAACATTGTCGATACCCAGCCAGTAGTAACCCGCAGAACCGCCCAGCAAACCTTCGGTCGGAAAACCGAACAGGTCACGGTTACCCAAGTTACCTTGATCGTGGAAAGCTGCACCTGAGCTAGTCTGGCGCAGGGTATTGTTCTCGGCGAAAGTCGTTAGACCGCGCCCAAGTATACCATTGACGTTTAGGGTAAAAGTAGCGACGTTGGTATCCGGTGCATTGTAGCCAGTTATGCCCAACGCTCTCTCGTCACCCGGAAAAAGCTCATTCGTGGCGGTCGTGAGCATCCCCTGATCCTCAACACTAAAAGTTGTAAAGTTAACTCTGTAAGGACTGGAGGCGGTAACCATATTCCAGCTGATAGTGAAATCGGTACTGCTGTTATCAACCAGGAACTGACTCAACTGAGCATTGGGTGCAATGGTAGTGCCATCGAGTTGCGACAAAGTACCCGCGTTATTCCGGTCAACGAAGTCACCTGAGTTCAGATAACCGCCGAGATCGATGTCGATGGAATTATCGAGGGTGGGATTGACCGAGTTACGGGCGACAAAATCGACGAACAGTTCACTAAACCCACCAAGATTACCAACCTGGTTATATTCAATCGCAGCATTCGCACTACCGGCGCAGGCCAGCATTGTGGCCGCTGTAAGTATTTTTAATTTCATGAATTACTCCTCACATAGAATTTAAGAGTTGCAACGTTAAGTTTCAGTCCACAGACGCTCCCCTTTACAAGTCCCTGGAGCATGCGCTGTAACCGTTTACCCGTTGGCGATCCGGGCACTGATTCCCTGACGGGACTGGCTGAATTCACACCGCCCATCGACAGACCGGTTCACCAACGGGTTACACTCTAGGGGTGTTAAGTGACATTGGTGTGACGCTGATGTGACGTGATGTTGAAGATTTTCTACCGCACTGATGCGTAACACGAACGTATTACGCGCAACTAAAAACCGTATTCGATTTTGAAGTGGGCGCGCATGTCCCCGGAATCCACCGTGCTGCTGGTCTGCAAGGCCCGGGCAAAATCCAGATAGGCCGTCCAGCCCGAGAAGGCGGCGAGATGCAGCCCGAAACCGGTGCCGGCCAGTTCGAATTCGTTCTTCTGATCAGGCAGGGCATCCTGCAGATAAAGTTTGGCGCCCTCGATGAACGTCAGGAAGTAGAACTGACTGATGCCTTTCGGCAGGTATTTGATCAAGGGCGGACTGCGCAGCTCCAGACCGGCGCGTATGGCATCATCGCCCAGCGCCTCCGACTCGTGATAACCGCGCACACTCAGTACACCGCCGGCCGAGTACTGCTCGTTGCTGATCAGCGCAGAATCGGAAAGCTGGCCCTGCAAGGTTGCAAACAGCTCGATGCCGTTCCCGAAACGCTGTGTCCGTGAAAAATCACCCACCAGATAAAGGTAGTTAGCCTTCGATCTGAAGCGCTTGTCGTCGAAGTCGTCTTCGTCATTAACCAGACCGCGTACACCGAAATTGGCGTTAACACCAAACGAGGTACGCGCCTGTTCGGTGCTCCATGTCCCCTTGTATTGCGTCGAAAAGTTGATGTACTTGATGGGCGTATCCAGGGTATCGGCACCGATCAGCTCAACGGTTTCATCAAAATCCTTGTAGTCCACGCCCAGTGTCAGGCTGTGAAAATAGCCACGGTAGCGCCCCAGCGGCATAATGAAACGGGTGCCATAGATATTGCCGCTACCGATCACGGCCAACGTGCCGGCGGTGGCCACGTCACTGGCGGAATCGACCGCGTACAGCACCAGGATATTGTTGCTGTTATCCAGGCGCATGACATAGGTGCCCGTCCAGACCCTGGATTCGTCGCTATTCTCCGGTGCCGTCTGAAAGAACACCGACAAGCTGTGCTCTTTCTGCCAAAGATTGTCGTAACTGAGCGTCGCCGAGACGCGTGTTCGCGAAGTATCGATTGAATTGCGATCGTTGACTTCTATACTGCCGTGCAGGGGGAGCTGATCCTTCACTTTCAGCTCGACCTCGACCGTACCCGGCGTCCGGCCGGGCTTTAGAACCGGTGTGATGGCACGGTCCGGGGTTATTTGATTGAGCTGCGCCAGCTGTTCCTGTAAATCGGGCAGATAGGGGACCTCACCCCTGGCCAGCGCAGGCACCCTCGCGCGAATCCGGCCCAGCGAAAAATAGCGCGAACCGGTAATACGGACACGATCGATGCTGCCCTCGGTCACCAGCAATTTCACCAGGCCGCCGGTTACGCTTTGCTCCGGTATATCCACCAGCACCGTCGGGTAGCCCGAGTTGCGATACAGGGTTTCAAGGGCTGCGCGCGCCGCCTCGACGTCCTCGATGGTCTTGTCCGGACCGAGATAGGGGTACACGGTATGCTCGATGTGTTTGGTGTCGAGCAGGGTATTGCCTGCGACCTGATATTCCCAGACATCGAACGATTGCCCCTGCTCGCCGGAGGACTGCTCCGGCGCCCCCGGGTCATCTTGCGCACATACACCACCGGGGTGGGCGGTCAGCACCATAGTCAAACACAAGGCAGGCAATAGTTTTTGGTAGATCAAAGAACGAAGCTTCACCGTGCGGGGTCCGTTTGTTGATTAGCAAGCAAGGCACCCGTTCTCGTTCCCGGTACCACAAAGGCCGGCAGTCTACTATAAAAACAGGTTAAATCCAGAGCCGATACGGGCAACGGCGCTTGCATGCGGCACAGCTTTATGTATTCATAATACTGAAACATTGGCTTTATATAATTATGATTTTTATTTTTAATAAATTTCCTGTTACCAAATAGAGGATACACTGATGTTCCGGCCCTCACTCTTCAGTCTTGTTGCACTGGGCAGCGCCCTTGTTGCTTTAAGCGGATGCAACTTTCCCCTGCCCTCCGGGCAGACCACACAACCGCTGGTCGTCGATCTGACCGCGGTGGCGCGCGCGCTCGGCCGCGATGAGGCCATGCAGCAGAAACTCCAGACGGCGCAGCAACAACTCAACGCTCAACTCAAGCAGATCGGCTCCGACCTTCAAACACAACTCCAGGATCAGGAAAGCAAACTCGCCGGAGAAAAGAAAAAAGTCAGGCAGGAAACCCTGGAGAAACTGTCTCAGCAGGCGAACCTGCAACTCAGGCAAAGCCGGCTCATTGCAGAACGCAAGGCGGACCGGTATCGACTGAAATTAATCGACGGATTCCGCAACGAAGTCAGGCAGGTTGCAAAAAGCCTGTCGGAAAAACGCGGCGCCCAAAGTGTATTCATCAACGACGGCAGCCTGCTCTGGTATTCTCCGGCTATCGACATCACCGACGAAGTCATCGCCGCACTGCGCGCCGCCGATTCGGCCGGCCCGGAAACAGCCGAATCGGAAACGGGGGCCAGGCGCCATCTTGAAGAACTCAACGAATTAATGGATAAGATAGAAACCAGGAAAAAAGACAACACCAAACAAACCGATCCGGCCGATTAGCGCAGTGCCCTGATATAGATTGTATGTGAGAAGCAGCGGGATACGGACTGTATTCCCGACTGAAGACAATGTGCTGCGGGTCAAAGATCAAGCGAGGGTTCGTCATCGTGGTGAGAAATGCGGGTTAACAGGCTTTTTCAGTTTGCATTCGCAGACTTCGATCCGTACACTTTGTAATCCTGAGTAATTTAGTCGGTTTTTAACCGGCAGAAAAACCAAAACCTTTTTTCGAGGAGCAGCGAGAAAATGAATCCACTCAAGTCCATTACCGGTACGAT
>ENA-ORDP01000479-ORDP01000479.1-marine-sediment-metagenome-genome-assembly--contig:-NODE-479-length-26208-cov-11.027416_pt1 | contig 26208 bp, 27 predicted proteins | sample MGYA00248627_ERZ508539 | MGnify/ENA primary metagenome ERZ508539 (study PRJEB26208, sample SAMN05571518) | marine sediment metagenome | biome: deep sea; feature: Hydrothermal vent; material... | reverse complement strand
TTCAGGGCGATAGTGAGACCGACCTTTAAATTCTGGTTAATGTCTTCACGCAGCAGATCAGCCCCCTGCGGGAGTTTATCCAGCACCTGATTAACCAGATTTTCAATAGGGTTTAGTGCCATGTCGGAGTCCTCATTTTCTTGCACCATAATTGAGCAGTAAATCGTCTTATTCGGCTATATAGCTGGTATAATCGCCCAAAATTTATCGAGCCGAAATTTTAATCGGTACGGACTAAGTTTACTATAAGCGCATGAACTTAAGGAGCCTTATACATGCAATCAAAAATTAAACAATCAATTTTGCTCACGGTGGTTATGTTGGGTCTGGTCAGTGTGGCTCAGGCGCAATTAACCGCGAATGCCGGTATTACCACCAACTACGTATTCCGGGGCGAAACTCAGACGGATGATAATATCGCCATTCAGGGTGGAGTCGATTTCACCAATGAATTTGAGAACAACGGGAGTTTGTATATCGGTGCATGGGCATCGAATGTCGATTTTCCTGCCGCACAGGCGGATGGATTTGAAATTGATTTATACGTAGGCTATAACTTCCAGTTAAACGAAAATGTAAAATTTGACGTTGGTTATATTGCCTATGAGTACACGGATGGTAATTTAGCCGACCAAAGTGAAGTATTTTTTGGTGCTGGATTTAAGGACTTTTCGGCAACCTATTACGTCGGTAATCGAGATCTTGGCTCCGACTATACATACATCGATCTGAAATACTCTTTTCAATTACCAAAAGAATTTAATATTCATCTGCATTACGGTAATCTCGATCCAGACAGTGGTGCCGGGGCTGAGGATGTTTCGCTCGGTGTGAGTAAGATGCTGATAGGAATAGATTTTAGTTTAACCGCAACTTCTATCGACCGAGATAACAACACCGATGACACGAACGTATTTATTACCGGTATTAAAAGATTTGATTTTAACTAAACATGTCCAGCTTAAATAAATTAAAAAGCCCGCTTTTGCGGGCTTGGATGTTTGGCTGGGGGACTAGGATTCGAACCTAGGTTAGCGGAGTCAGAGTCCGCTGTCCTGCCACTAGACGATCCCCCATCAATCACAGATACAAGACACAAGATACAAGTGGCAAGATACAAGTCAAGGCGTTTTATTCGTAGCCTTGTCCGTTAACTGGATCTTACAGATAAGACTGTGGAGCATTCGTGATATCTCTGAAGCCTCTTTCGAATATCGCCTTGCTATTGACTTATCCAGGAGACCTGCTGCCTTCCCGATGTATAGCTGAGTCCGCAATTCTCCGCAGGATCCCTTTGCAATCTTCAAAAACCGTGCAAATTCTTTTCTGGAATCGCGTTCGTAACCTTCAGCGATATTGGAAGGGACGGAAAGTGCGGAACGGGTGATCTGGTCCTTGAACCCGTAACTTTTGCTGCCTTCCGTGGCCCGATATAGGTTGACACAAAGACGGCAACTCCGTTTCCAGACTTCAAGTTTCTCGAAGGCCTCCATGCCTTACTTGTCTCTTGTATCTTGAGGCTTGTCTCTGCGTTAATGCGCTCGCATTAACGTTTCGAGTACTGCGGTTTCTTACGCGCCTTGTGCAAACCACACTTCTTGCGTTCGACTTCACGGGCATCCCGGGTAACAAACCCTGCTTTGCGCAGGGGCTGGCGCAGGGTCTCATCGTAGACCATCAGGGCGCGGGTGATGCCGTGCCGAATGGCGCCGGCCTGGCCGGTGCCACCACCGCCGCGCACATTCACCTTAATGTCGAACTTGCCCACCATGTCGGCGGTGACCAAGGGCTGGCGTACCACCATACGGGCGGTCTCTCTGCCAAAATATTGTTCCAGGGTACGGCGATTGACGATGATATCGCCCTTTCCAGGGGTGATGTAGACCCGTGCCGTGGATGACTTGCGCCGACCCGTGCCATAGTATGTTTTTGATTCTGCCATAACGATGCCGTTTTAAATCTCGAGGATTTTCGGTTGCTGTGCCTGATGGGGGTGATCGGCACCCGCGTATATCTTCAGTTTTTTGAACATGGCCCGACCCAGGGGGTTTTTGGGCAACATGCCTTTCACTGCGGTCTGCAAAATACGCTCCGGGGCCTTCTCACGCAGGACTGCCAGAGAGGCAGTCTTCAACCCACCTGGAAACCCAGTGTGGTGGTGGTACAACTTGCCGGTTTCTTTGTTACCCGTTACATGGACCTTTTCTGCATTGATGACCACAATGTAATCACCGGTATCCATGTGGGGGGTGTATTCGGGCTTGTGCTTGCCCCGCAGGCGACGAGCGATCTCTGTTGCCAAGCGCCCAAGCACCTTGTCATTGGCGTCAATCAGGAGCCATTCCCGTCTGATGTTGTCTGTTTTTGCTGAGAAGGTCTTCATTATATTGTTCGTCCCGCCAGTGAGCAGGGTACGTAAAGGATCGCGGATGGTACAAGGAAAAGATACAAGATACAAGATACAACTGATAAGTATAAACCCCCATATTTTCAACTATTTACAATGCGCCAGTAACACCGTTCTTATCCTAATGGTACCTCGGAGGGTGGTATCTTAACTGCTGGGGGCGGGTCATTCTTCCAATTCAGGCAAAAAAAAGGCGTGGCAGGGGATGCCACGCCGAAATCACCAAAGGAGGATGGAGGAGCCTTAAGTGACCTTTCCTGTATCGGCCTACAGGGCCAATACTTGACAACTGTTGACACACATTTCCAATTGCTGCTCGTGTGTATATATAATCATTATCTAATGTTTAGACTCGTTTGTCAAGGTAAACATGACCCTGATCCTGAAGTCAATCGCCTGCAACCCTTATAACTCATTGAAATACATCAAAATTATTTGATCTCAACCCTCAGGAAATAACTCCAATATATAGATATTAGTCATAAACAAGTATTTTTCAACCACTTAGAGGCTTAATATGATATTTTATATTAAGTACGACCTACCGCTCGCCCCAGAGACACAAAGATTTCGCAAAGAAATACAAGTCGGTCGCTACGGCTAACGAGGCCTAAATCAATAGCCGCTTGACCACCCGACCATGACACAGATGCTCATCAATGATCTCGTCGATGTCGTCTTCTCCCACATAGCTGTACCAGACCCCCTCTGGATAGACGACAACCACCGGACCCTCACCACAACGGTTAAGACACCCGGCTTGGTTGATCCGCACCTCACCCTTGCCGGCCATCCCCAAAGCCTTGATCCGACCCTTGGCATAATCACGCATGGCCACGCCACCCGCATTCGCGCAGCAGGCCTCGCCCTCCTGGCGTTGATTGACGCAGAAAAACAGGTGATATTTATAGTAAAAATCGGTCATAGCCACTCCGGGCCACTATGAATATAGTGGACGGTATTATACCCCCGCGCGTAAGCTGCTATAAAGTAAGACGTATATTCCTCGCTCAAAGTTACGTATAAAACGCGGAGAATACTACTATTCAAACATATCGTGGTTTCGTTTTATTGAGGCCGAGGTCTGCGCGCTTTGCGCCTCTGCGTACTTTGCGTTTTCTCCAGGATAGATGGAAAGGCTCTCATTCTATCTGGGTACAAAGCCGGGTATGATTGCCGACCACTCTCAGCGACAACGGGACGCTTTTCTTGCAAGCCAGATCTTATGGAACAATCACTCATTGACGAAGCCGACCGCTGCGTACAGTGTGGGCTGTGTCTACCGCACTGCCCCACCTATAACCTGAGTCTCTCAGAGGCCGAATCCCCCAGAGGGCGCATTGCCCTCATTCGCGCAATGGCCAGTGGCGCACTTTCTATAAGTAAGTCCCTCAATGCCCATTTATCCCGCTGCCTGGGTTGCCGGGCCTGCGAAGCTGTCTGTCCCTCTGAAGTGAACTATGGGGGACTACTCGATAACGGGCGGGCATGGATGCGGCAACATCCGACCGGTAAGATAAAAAATGATAGGCTCACTTCGTTCCTGATCCACACGTTCACAAAACCAAACCGGCTGCAATTCCTGGGACGCTGGTTAGCGCGCTACCAAGGCAGTGCCTTGCAGGGAATGGTGCGGACAAGCAAAATACTGGGACACGGTAAACTGCGCGGTTTAGAGGAAGATCTCCCATCTGTGCCCACCCAGTCACCACTGCAACAGGATTACCCCACCCCCGGTCTGTCGCGAGGCACTGTGGGTCTGTTTACGGGCTGTGCCAGCAGCCTGTTTGGCCGCGATGTCATTGTTGCTGCAATCTACGTTCTCAACCGTTGCGGTTACAGCGTACATATTCCGCAAGACCAGACCTGTTGTGGCGCCCTGCACCAGCACTATGGTGAACCTCAAATAGCGCGCCGTCATTGCGAATCCAATATTGCCGCCTTTAGCAAACCGGGAGTAGACGCCATTATTAGTCTGGCCAGCGGTTGTGGCGCCACCCTAAGCGAGTACGGCACCCTGGCGACACAAAAAGGATCGGCGAAATCCTTCGTGAACAAACATTACGATATCAGCGATTTTCTCAACCATATCTCATGGCCCAAGGGTGTCCAGTGTGCCCCGCTAAAAGAGACCGTGGCCATTCACGAACCTTGCACGATGCGTAATGTCCTGCGTTGCGAACAGGCCCCCTATCAACTGCTGAAGCGCATCCCTGAACTTGAGATCAAACCCTTAGAGCAAAATGACCAATGTTGTGGCGCCGCAGGTCTATATAATGTTATCCACCCGCAACTGGCCGCATCCCTGGGTGCACAAAAGCGCGAACATCTATCCACGAGCGGCGCAACCGTTCTCGTCACGTCCAATATTGGTTGCGCCATGCAACTAGGTGCTGTAATCCGTAAAACCAGTTTGAATATAAGGGTGGCACACCCCATTGAGTTAGTGGCTCAGCAATTAGGGAAGGGACGAGATACGAAGAACGAGGGACATTTATAATCCTCGTATCTCATATCTTGCCACTTGTATCTTGTATCTTTCTATTTAATGACCACTCGCAAACTCACAGCCACTGACCACTTCATCATGGGCCTGGATCAGGCGCTCAATACGGTATTCGGCAAACCGGATGTCACCGAGCGGGACGATCCGGCTGCTGGCATCAACAACGACGAACTGACCGAAGCCGAACGGGTGTTGTCCGGTCGTCTCATGCGCATCAACCACGTGGGCGAGGTCGCCGCCCAGGCCCTGTATCAAGGCCAGGCCCTCACCGCAAAACTACCCGAGGTGAGAGAAAAAATGGAACGGGCCGCCCAGGAAGAAAACGACCACTTGGCCTGGTGCGAATCCCGTATAGACGACCTGGATACTCATAAAAGCGTGCTCAACCCGCTCTGGTTTGTCGGCTCGTTTGCCATCGGCAGTCTTGCCGGGCTGGCCGGAGACAGATGGAGCCTGGGCTTTGTGGCCGAAACCGAACATCAAGTGGTGAGCCATTTAGGTGGCCACCTGCAAAGACTTCCACAGGCGGATCACAAGAGCCGTGCGGTATTGGAGCAAATGCGCGAAGACGAAGACCGCCACGCCACCGTCGCCCTGAAGGCCGGCGCCGCAGAGCTTCCCGAACCCATCAAAAGACTCATGGTCCTTACCTCCAAGGTCATGACCCGAACCGTGTATTGGATTTAATATTTCTTTCGTCAGAGACACGGGGGACACAGAGAATAATACATTTTAATCCTCAGTGAACTCTGTGTCTCTGTGGCTAACAATCTAGCATGGTAAGCAGAGGGGAATCGATAACGCCTTAGCGCTCTTGGCGACTTGGCGAGAACCATCATTTCCTCTTTCCTCTTGCATCTTGCTGCTTGTATCTATTTTTTATTCCAATCCCCTGACCGGCCGCCCGATTTTTCCACCAGACCAATCCCCTCCATGACCATGCCCCGATCTACTGCTTTGCACATGTCATAAACCGTCAACAGCGCAATATGAACCGCGGTCAGGGCCTCCATCTCCACACCAGTACGATTCTGGGTGGCCACAGTCGCACGGCAACGTACACCCGCTGGATCATCTTCAGGATTAAGTATCAGGTCAACCCTGTCCAGGTTCAAAGGATGACACAAGGGAATCAGGTCGGCGGTCTTTTTTGCCGCCATGATACCGGCAATGCGGGCTATGCCCAGCACATCACCCTTCTTATGATCACCCTCACGAATCATGGTTAGGGTGTCTGGGTGCATACGAATCCTCCCCTCGGCCACCGCCTTGCGCCGGGTTACCGCCTTGTCACCTACATCCACCATATGGGCATCACCGGCGGCATTGAAATGACTGAGCTTACTCATGGCGTATGCGCGGTAACAGCTCGGTAAGATTGCAGGGTTTATACGTGGCGTCAATCTGCTGGATGATGATCTTGTCCATGGCAAGCTCACAGGCGCCGGTGGACCCCGGCAACAAAAAGATCAGGGTGCCCTCGGCCACTCCGGCTTCGGCGCGAGACTGGATCGTCGAAGTCCCTATATCGTCGTAGGACAGCATACGAAACAACTCACCGAAGCCTGGGATCGGCTTGGTGATCAAGCCATGAATCGCCTCGGGGGTCACATCCCGCCGGGTCAGCCCGGTTCCCCCAGTGACAATCACAATATCGATGGCAGGATCACTGATCCAACGCTCAAATAAGGATCTCAATTCGGCCCGATCGTCGCGATGGAGTACTCGTTCCACCACTTGGTGACCGGCCTGTTCCAGCCGTTGCTGGAGTAGATCGCCCGATGTGTCGTTTTCTGCGGTACGGGTATCGGATACGGTCAATACTGCGGCATTGAGAACAACAAAAGGCATAGATTTTTTGGCCACCGACAGAACTCCTAAGTAAACGTTAAATTGTGTCTATATAACATGGAATCGATCCAAATCAATATCCCTTAAAACAGCAAACCGACATCCACTTCGTGCGTCAGGGCAACAGACACAATATAAAAGAACGCGATGTTGGCCCCCAACCAAGCGATTGCACGCACGCTCCTACTTGGTCCACGCAAGCTGATAATGCCGAGCAAGATGTAGACTACCAGGCCCACCACCTTGGCGCTGAGCCAATCATCCACTACAGGGTATTGTGCTATCTCCAGCATCAGTCCAATGGCACTTAGCAATAATATTGTATCTACCACATGAGGAACTATTTTCACCCACTTACGCTGTAAGTGTCTGGACTGTGCAAACGTCCACACCACGCGCAGATTAAAACCCACAATGGTGATAACGACACAGCTGATATGGATAGCGAGCAACAATAGCTATCGATATGTCCGCAAGAAGTGGTTGGCCACCAGAGCAAAAGTAAACAACAACAATGCACCTGCCTGATGAGCGACCCCGAGTGGTGCCGGCACCACCCACAGCAGGGTCAATATACCCAAACTAAATTGTACCACCGTCATGGCCAATAAGACGTGCATCGCGACACCGGCCTGGGGATATAACAGGAAACGCCGGGCATAAACCCACAAGCTCAGTACCATCACCAACACGATACTACCCAACCAGCGATGATTGAACTGCACCGTGGCTATATTATCAAACAGATTGCGCCACCCAGGCTGCAGGGCCATATAGCCTTGGGGTATCCATTGGCCGTTCATCAACGGGTAGGTATTAAACACATAGCCTGCCTTGGTGCCGGCCACAAAACCACCGGCCACCACCGTCACCAGAATCGTCGCCGTCACAATCACACTGAATCGCCACAGACCGGAGGTATCCTGGCCACCCGCTTGTTTCCGTCTTGGGGATAACAATCCCAGGGCCACCCATAATATATAGGCATAAATAGCAAAGGCGGTAATCAGATGGGCGGTCAAACGGTATTGACTCACATGGGGGTTGTTCACCAAACCGCTTTTCACCATATACCAACCCAGCACACCCTGCATGCCCCCCAGGATAAACATTATGATCGTCTTGGGGATGAGGTGACCGCGGATATAGCCACGATATAAAAAATACAGCAACGGCAACAGGAACACGATGCCGATCAATCGTCCTAATAGGCGGTGCGAATACTCCATCCAATAAATGGACTTGAACTCGCCAAGGCTCATGCCACGGTTAATCTCTTTATATTCCGGGAAGGCCTGATATTTTTCGAAGATTTGTTGCCACTGGGCCGAACCTAAGGGCGGCACCACACCCATTACCGGATGCCAGTCCACCATGGAGAGTCCGGAACGGGTCAGGCGCGTCACCCCACCCAGCACCACCATGGAAAAAATTAACACGCAACACAACAGCAACCAGGCCACAATCTGGCGTTGGGCGCGTCTCGATAGATCAGTAGTCTGTTTGGGCATATCCACCCCTTTTTAGATTTTTCCTCTTGTACCTTGTATCTCTCTAACGCTCATAAACCCAATTAAGCAACGCATCCTGCAGACGCTCACCGGCATAGCGTTGCGCGGTGTAATGATTGTGCAGGATTACTACGGCATAACGCTTGCCCGAGCGGCTCAATATATATCCGGCCATGCTACGCACATCATCTAACAGGCCGGTCTTGATGTGCATCCTGCCACCGAGCCTGGATTTTCCAAAGCGCTTGCGCAAGGTACCATCCACCGCCGCCACGGACAGAGATGACATGTATTCAGGCATATAGGGGTGGGCATAGGCCAACACCAAAAGTCGGCCCAACTGGCTTGCGGTCAAACGACTACGCCGGGACAGGCCGGCGCCATTGTCGATCACTGTGCCTTTTGCCTTGAGTCCATGGTCCTTCAGCCATTGCTGCACCACCTGTTGGGCCTTGAAGCGGGTACCGGGAGGCTCCAGTTTTTGGGCTCCCAGAGTCAAAAATAGTTGGCGCGCCATGACGTTATTACTGTACTTGTTCATGCCCCGCAACACCTCGGCCAAAGGGCGAGATTGATACAACCCAATGCGCTGGGCCTGCTCAGGCACCTGTCCGTGGCGAAGCTGACCATCGATTTGACCACCCTGCCCGGTCCATAGCGACTTGAATACACCATAAATGTAATCGTCCGCGCCAGAGACCACCCGGTATAGTGCGTTTTCACCACATTGGCGTGGATAACGTCCACTAAAACTCACTTGATCGCGGTCGCCCACGCGACTGATGCGCATGCTAAGTCGACGTCCCCAGCGGTGACAGACGCCTTCCACCAGGCGCACACTATTTTTCAGGTCCAGCCCATGGGGCATCGGATCCGCCACAATGTGCAAACGACTATCGCTCGGCCGGGGTATCAAACGAAAGCGGATCGCCTGATAGTTTAGTAACAATGCTGCGGGAGTGGCGTTATAGGCCCGATGAGGGCGGCCATCAAATTCCGCCGGATCCTCCACCTCTGGCGCCAGGTAGTCGTTGTCTATGACCAAGTCACCGTGAATGTGCTGCAAGCCCGCTTGGCGCAGGTCGTGCAAAAATCGCCAAAAATACTCATTGAGCAAATAGGGGTCGCCATAGCCCTTTATGTAGAGATCACCATCCAGTTCACCGTCTACGATATCTACTGTCGACCAGGCCTCGGTAGACCATTGATAGGCCGGGCCCAAGGTATCTAAGGCCACAAAGCTGGTCAGCAATTTCATGACCGAAGCGGGGTTACGTGGTCGATGGGGAAGGTGGGTGAGCACAGGGTCGGAGGCATCCACCGCTTGCACAAAGATGCTGACAGCCTTTTTTGGAATGCCGTATTGATCAAGCACATGAACCAGGGATTTGGGTAATGTGCTATCGGCCACTGCCGGAAGGGCACCCAATAAGGTCAACACAAGGCCCACCAAAAGCCGATGCCCTGAAATAATCGATCTACAGCGCATGACTTGAACCGCCAAAACGCCAACGACTCCATTGGCGGAGGGGGTAGAGCAACGCATGGAGCAGTTGCCGAAGTCGCCAATCATTGCATGAGTTCATCGACAACTATTCGGTTTTATTCACCACGGAGGGCACAGAGTTGGCAATGCATGTTCTTTTCTCCGTGACCTCTGAGTCCTCTGTGGTGAATACGCGAAAAATAATTCGACCTACTGTTTGGGTTGGGACAAAAAGCTCGGGACCGGGACCAATTCGGATTGCAGCGCAGCATTAAAACCCTCCACTTTAATGGCATAGCGGTGAAGACGATTAAACCCATTGCCCTCGGTTATGATGGCGGTGATTTCGGCAATGTATTGATCACGCCGACTCGCCATGACCTCGCTGGCAATCCCGCGCTTGATATCGGAAAGTTTGTCGCATTCCACGGCCAGGCAGTGGCGATGTTTGTCGAGGATATTGACCACACGCTCGGCTGCAGCAAAGTTATTCTGTCCTGCCTCCACCGCCCATTGGGATGCCAACTCACTCAAAGGCAAAAACCGCCGACGTCTCCGTTTCATTATAGCCTGCTCTGCTTCATTCATTCCGTCAATCTACTCCCAGGTGGACCAATAAGAAATTTGACTCTGACCCCATTTTTTTGGCTGCTCAACAAATTCACAGTGTACCGCAAGCAGACGAGAGAGTTAATCTATTGGCCGATGCTGAGGAAATATTGCAACCAGAAGAAAAATAAGGCTATTACCAAAGCTAAATCGATCAAGGCGATAGTCCTGAACCGCCGACGCACCTCCCCGGTCCGATCCACCATAAACACCATGGCCATCATCATGTCCAACAACAGCACAAAAAACACGATGGGCACCAGGGCGGGGATAATAAGGCTGGGCACGATCTCCCACCCCGTATAAACCGGTGGGCCGTCGGCAATCCGGGAGAAACCGATCACCACCAAACTAAACCCGTGGAGTATGACCCGCAACACCCCCACATAAGAAATATAGGTTATAGGGTTTATGGACATCACTGGACCTGGTCAACTAACAGACGCGTCATTATACAGGCAGCTCTCCCGTAGGAGCGAGCTTTTGCTCACGACCCACAAATTTTTCCGAAGAGCCCCCATCAATAAGCCATGGAGCGACCCTTCCAGATCAAAGGCCCGTCGCAACATTTAATGGCACAGAAAAACTTGCCGGACAAAAATTAGGCGGTGGATCTATTCATCCAGCTTCAATGCGTTTTTCGGGACATTGCCGAACACGACTTCAAATCGTAGGCGTATCGCCTTTGTTAACTCGTAGTCTCTTTCTTCAACAAGCGCCACAGTCGGCCAAACCTCGACAAAAAACCATGGCCATTTGACGTTACGGCGATAACGCAGACGAAGCTGGGCGTGGTTATAGCGGTTGCTTGAGTTGATGATATTGCTTTGTTTAAAGGGTGTGCGTGAAGCTGGAATAATCTCTGCCAGGGCCTCATAGGCCAGGGCCGATTTACCATCGAGTCGCTGGTACAAGGTAAAGCGCTGTTCGGGAAAGATGCCGTCTTCTTCTTCAAACCATTGCAGGCGAGATCGAGATCGGAAAAACAGGTCTTTGCTCAGACGGCGCTCAAAATACTGACGGGCATCATTTCTGAAGCCCGTATCGGTGTACCAGTAAAAGCGATTTTCGGAACGCCCTGCCCAATGCTCACCCAAGGCGTAGACACGCCGAACGTTACCCCTAAGAAATGTGGAGACCTTGGAATCTCTGACACGCAGACCCAGGTCGTAAGTCGTGCCCCAGTTTTCGCGTTGCACCCCAATGTAGCGAATGGCCACGCTGGACTCATCGGTAAAATCATTACTGGTGGAATCCAAACCATCATCGTCTTCGTCGTTACCCACCAGACTAAATCGACCATCGGCGCCAGGCAGTACGATCCTGAACCTGGCCTCGACACTCGCATGGGTACCGTTGTTTCCAATAGAGTCGGCGTTCAAGCGTAGACGGATGTTGGTTTTGTTGTCTTCCCAAGCCTGATATCGATCAGAAAAGAAGAAGCTATCAAGGCGGCTGGCGGCCTTGAGGACCAACTCGGACGCCTTGGACTGCAAGTCCTCCACCTTAGTGACAGCCTTGTCAACCGTATTCGACTGCGGTGGCTCGGCATAGGCTGGACTCACTGAACCCAACAGCAGAAAAGATACACCCAGGTACCGGGCATATATCCAGACCACCCGGAACAGAGACCCCTTAACAACGTTCAATAGATATACCCCGCTAATTTGCACTCCGGCCCCACAATTATTACAGTATGTGATGGGGCCAAACACGTACCACCGTTATAATATAGTCCCATGGGACTTGACAAGAAAAACACGCGGGGATGGAAGACTTACCTAATGATATGGTTCGCGGTGAGGTTCTATCTGCTTTTTATATATGGCGTGGGATTGACTTGCCGAAAGCGATTTATCGGATTTGCAGCACTCGATACCTGTAAGAAGGACAACAAAACCTGGATATTTTCCGCCTGGCACCAAAACGTGGCCATTGCCGCCTGGCTGTTGCGTGGTCAGAACGGCACTGTACTTGTCAGTGCCAGCAAAGATGGCGAGATCATTGCCAAATCGGTGGAGGCCATGGACATCGGCACCGTGCGTGGCTCTACCGCCAAACAGGGGGGCCGCGCCCTGGTCGAAATGATGCATGCGATCCGGGCTGGACGGGTGGGACTGGTGACCCCCGACGGACCACGGGGACCTTGCCATCATCTCCAACCCGGGGTGATTATGCTCGCGCAAAAAACCAAGGTGCCCATCATTCCCTATCATGTGGAGGCCACCCGACAGTGGCTATGGACCAAAAGCTGGGACCAACACCACATCCCCAAGCCCTTTTCTACCATTGTCGTGTGTGCCGGTGAACCTTATTTCGTTCCCAAATCCTTATCCAAAGATGGATTGGAAAAAGTGAGAAAAGAATTTGAGCAGCGCATGATGAATAATGTTGCCGCGGCTAAACGATATGTTGAGGAGTTGAAATAGTTCTTTTTCGCAGAGACTCAATCAATTCCGAGAAAAGCGAGGCAGTCTGACTCCAGCATTTCCCGCGCTTTATCCAGCACCTTCTTCTCATGTTCCTTGGTAAGTAGGTCCTTGTGGTCCCCCACCGTGCCCTTGCGAATGAACCCGCCGGGTTTAAACATGGGCTTGTCACCACCCTGACGGGTAAAGCGACGGACATTGGCCCTCATCCAGCCAAAGGAACAATATTCAAGGGCTTGTTCCCTGGCCCTAGCCTGCAAATCCCAGCCTAAGAACTGGAGGATTTGATCTATGCTGCCCTCAAGATCAGCCTTCATGTCCTCATAGCGTAACCACAACAGATTGTCATCCTTGCGGTGGGGCCACCAACTCTGCACGTTACGATACCAGGCCCCAAATTCCAGCCAGGGCTCCAGGTAAGCATCAAATGAATCGGGGCGCTTAATGCTGGCTCGCTCCCGGGCCTCGTCGGTCATGTCCAGAAGATGGTGATAAAAACTCACGCAACAATCCCGGGGGTCTCGGGAACTGAGAATCAATCTTGCGGTATCCGCTCCCGGCGTCTGCGGATAGGTACAATGGGTCTTGAACACCCGCGGATCGGCTATGGCCTCATAACCGGACAATATACCCTGCCAGGATTTTCCCCCTCGGGGACACTCCAACCACGGGACAACGACATCAATGGATTCAAAATCAGGATCACCACCACAGCGTAGTTGATGCAAAATCTGTTGCATCCAGGTGGTGCCTGCCTTGGGGGCAGTGGTAATCAGCACGTCCGATGGTCGAGGTTTGAAATTTGCCAACACCCACGGATCGTGCATAGGGGAGGGTTCGCCCCACTTTGGGTCTAACTCGCTTGTATTGTCAGTCACGATCTAAACTGTTTTCAACAAATGTTCAAACAAACCATATTTCCAATAGCTCAATCCGATTGCCTGGCAAAAGCTCAATGATTCGCAATCGACCCAATGCCATCAACTTTATGATTATAGTTGCATATAAAAGGGCTATTATCCACACTCAGCAATTCTCATTATGACATTTCCTTCACCAAGAACCGTCATTCCCGAGAAGGCGGGAACCCAGAAAACAGCAGGTTGCATGCGTTTAGTTCTCTGGATCCCCGGGTCAAGCCCGAGGATGACGCCATAATTAGAATTGCTGATCCACACTCCTCACCACAATCTAATCAACCTGGGATGGCCGCCATGGACAGACTGCTAAAAATTCGGGGATTCATTCCCTTCATCTTGATGATCTTTCTCAATGCCTTCGTGGATCTCGGCCACAAGATCATTATTCAAAACACCGTATTCAAGACCTTCGATGGCAGCGCTCAGATCATGCTTTCAGCCATCGTCAATGCCCTTATTCTGCTACCCTTTATTTTGCTATTCACACCGTCGGCCTATCTCTCCGACAAGCACCCCAAGAACAAGGTCATGCGCGCCGCCGCCTGGGTGGCCGTTGCCATCACGGCGATGATCACCTTGTCTTATTATTTGGGCTGGTTTTATACCGCCTTCGCCATGACCTTCCTGCTTGCAATTCAGAGCGCCATTTACTCGCCAAGTAAATACGGTTACATCAAAGAACTGGTGGGTAAAGCCAATTTGGGAACAGGCAATGGTGCCGTACAAGCCATCACCACCGGCGCCATACTCGCCGGTATTTTTATGTTCTCTTTGCTGTTCGAGCATTTTCTTAAGGGCGTTAATTTCCACAGCCCCGCGGACGTGCTCCGATTGATGGCCCCAATCGGTTGGGTGCTGGTGGGTTTGTCCCTTATGGAATTGGCCCTGGCCTATCGCCTCCCACAACGAACTGATACCGATATGGACAGGGTGTTTGACTGGCAGGCCTACGGTTGCGGCAGAACCCTGCGAAAGAATCTAAGGCGAATCGTCAGCAATCCGAGCATCTGGTTATCCATTGTAGGTCTATCCATCTTTTGGGCCATCGCCCAGGTCATCGTTGCCACCTTTCCCGACTATGCGGAACAAACCATGGGACTGACCAATACGGTGGTCATTCAAGGCATGTTGGCCTGCACCGGTATTGGCATCGTTATCGGCTCGCTGCTTGCCGGTTCTTTTTCAAAAAATCACATTGAGACCGGTATGTTGCCCGTCGCTGCGGCCGGTATCGCCGCATCTCTGTTTATCTTGCCTACACTCAATTCGGTTCTCGGCCAGAGTCTCAACTTCCTCATCCTGGGGATATTGGGCGGCCTATTCATCGTGCCCTTAAACGCCATGATCCAGTTCTATGCCGGTGAGCGTGAAGCAGGCAAGGTGTTAGCGGGGAACAACCTGGTTCAGAACATTGTCATGCTGACGTTCCTGGGTCTCACTATATTCTTCGCCCAGATCAACATCAGTAGCGCACAGCTCATCACCATGCTCGCCGGGGTGGCCGTAATCGGTGCGGTCTATACCATCTATAAACTACCTCAGTCTCTGGTGAGATTTATTGCCAGCGTTTTGATTTCGCGCCGCTATCGATTGACCGTGTTGGGTTTTGAAAACATTCCGGCATCAGGCGGGGTACTCTTGTTGGGAAATCATATCAGTTGGATCGACTGGGCCATCGTGCAAATGGCCTCGCCGCGCCCCATTCGGTTTGTCATGCACAAGGCCATTTACGACCGCTGGTATCTCAAAGGGTTTTTAAAATTCTTTGGCGCCATCCCCATATCGGGTGGCGTGAATCGGTCAGCACTTAAGCAGATTGAAACATTACTCAATGATGGCGAGGTCGTGTGCCTGTTTCCCGAGGGCAGCATCAGCCGCACCGGTCAGCTGGCACAATTTCATCGTGGCTACGAACTGGCAGCGGCCAATGCGAATGCAGTCATCCTGCCCTTCTACATGCACGGCCTGTGGGGTAGTCGGTTCTCCCGCTCCAGCGACCGATTGAAGGCCAACAGCCGTGCAGGTCTATACCGGGACATCACCATCGTCTTCGGCAAGTCACTGGCCAACACCACCACAGCCGGAACAATCAAGAAAGCCCTGTTTCAGTTATCGGTCCAGGCCTGGGAAGTCTACAGCCAAGGCCTGCAACCGATCCCTCGTGCCTGGATCGACACCGTCAAGAAACGCGGTAATGACATGGCCATGGTGGACTCTATTGGTCAACCCTTGTCCCACTACCGAGCCTTGACCGCAGCCATCGGCTTCTCCCGGCGCATCAAAAAACAGTGCCCCGAAAAATGCGTAGGCCTGCTATTGCCGACTTCGACCGCAGGCAGTATCACCAACATGGCCGGACTATTGGCCGCAAAGACCCTCGTCAATCTGAACTACACCGCCAGCGAGCAGGCCATCACAGCAGCAATCAAAAAGGCCGACATCAAGACCGTCTATAGCTCGCGGCGCTTTGTAGACAAGTTGCGCAAAAAGGGCGTAATTCTGGATACCGTATTAGAAGGCGTCAACACAATTTACCTGGAAGACCTTAAGAACACCCTGGGAAAAGTGGAAATGTTATCCATTTTGCTTGCTGTCAAGTGGCTACCAGCGGCTCTACTCAAGGCCATTTTTTGCCGACCCTGCAATATTGACGACACCGCTGCCATCCTCTTTTCCAGCGGCAGCGAGGGTGAGCCCAAGGGTGTCATGCTGAGTCACCGAAATCTTATGGTCAACTTGAAGCAGGTCTCTAACATGCTCAATACGGTGGATGAGGATGTGGTGATGGCCACTTTGCCCCTGTTCCACGCCTTTGGATTAACAGTAACCCATTTGATGCCCTTGATTGAAGGCATCCCCATGGTGTGCCACCCGGACCCCACCGATGTGGTCAACGTGGCCAAGGCCATCGCCACCTATCGCGCCACCATATTATGTGGAACATCCACTTTCCTGCGTCTGTACACAAAAAATCGACGCGCCCGGGCTTTGATGCTGGATTCCTTGCGTATCGTCATATCCGGTGCAGAAAAACTTTCTACCGACGTACGGGATACGTTTAAATTGAAGTTCAACACAAACATCTATGAAGGCTATGGTGCCACCGAGACATCACCGGTAGCGGCGGTGGGCATACCCGATCAGTTGGATACCCAGTATTGGTCGGTACAACAGGGCACCAAACCCGGCACCGTCGGCATGCCATTGCCGGGGACTTGCATCAAGATCGTCGACCCAGACAAATTGGTGGAACTCCCGACCGGTGAAGATGGCCTGATCCTCATTGGAGGCATCCAGGTCATGAAGGGCTATCTCAAGGATAACAAAAAAACTCAATCCGTGATCATCGAGTCAGATGGCATACGCTGGTATAACACGGGTGACAAGGGCCATGTGGATGACGATGGTTTCCTGAGCATTGTGGATCGCTATTCTCGCTTTGCCAAACTGGCTGGCGAGATGGTGAGCTTGGGCGCCGTAGAAGAACAGGTCCGCCAGGCCCTGCAACAACCCGAACTGGAATTAGTGGCCATCAACCTGCCTGACGCCAAAAAAGGTGAAAAGATTGTGCTCATGCTCGCCGGGCAGGGGGACATCGGTGATGTCAAAAAAATCCTGATCGACGCCCAATGCAATCCCTTGATGATCCCTGCGGAGATCTATTCGGTCGAGGATGTCCCCAAGCTGGGCAGCGGCAAGACCGACTTCACCGCCGCTCGGGCTCTGGCGAAAGAATTGGCGATGTAAGTTGAGGGTGGTACGCACGTTATGTGCAAATGGCGCATGGAAGAGCTACTAAGAAAACCCTGGAAGATGGTGGCTATGGGTGGACTTGAACCACCGACCCCGGCGTTATGAGAGTTAATTTTAAAAGCTAACTCTCCACATAAACAGCCACTTACTGCGTTTTCCCGCCCCAAAAATCTGTTCAAATATGGTACAAAATTGGCACAGTCAGAATACTCCTAGAAAATACTGCTGCTCTATAATTTCCCTTTCTATAAACTGCATAATTTGTCACAGCTTAAAACAATATGCTACGAAGTTTTTCCAAAGCCTTTTCCCGCTGTTTATTATCCATACTACGAATATTACGCAGCTTCCATTGCACTGCGGGTAGATTTTCTGCCTGCCTGTATGTTAGCAATTCCCAGTTTGGGGAGGCAGATTTAAAGGAAATCAAAAACTCTTTCTGCGGGTCTGTTAGATGGTTTTTTATTTCCGCAAGCAGCCATTCGCGTGTGTTTTCAAGTTCACTGACTGTTACTGGCATCATTGTCATTCCAGAAAATTGCCGGTCAAACACTAGCTGTAATGGAATATAGTTAGGAGCTAATAATTCAGCAATTGGGCGATTGCTACTAACCAGATATAACACGAACAAATCCATTAATGCATCAGTTATGCCCTCTCCTTCCCGCAATATTTTGACGTCGAATAAGTCTCTAGGATGCTGGCGATCCAAGGCAGCAACCAGCTTACCCGCATATACTTCATTGCGATCTAACACACGAGCTTCGACATAACCTACCGCCTCTTCAATTCTATCTCCTATACCCATTTCGTTTATGGGCAAAATAGTCCCGCGCATTACGGGAGATACTTCAATCTTAATCTGCACGCCATTGAGCGAGACTTGAAGTTTCTGGTAATAATCTTCATTGCCAGAGAGTAGCCTAGCCTTTGCTCCATGAAGTGTCTGTTCAATATTTTCCGATATGATTTTTAATCCATTATCAATCGCTTTTAATGCCTCATCTCTTGGCGTTATGGGCAGAAAAACTAAATCTATATCAACAGACAGGCGGGGTAGTTCCTGCATGAATAGATTAATTGCCGTTCCACCCTTCAAAGCAAAGTTGGGCTCGTGCCAGATCAATGGCAACACCCTTACCACCAATTCAACTTGCCTATGATAAGGATTATTTCTATCTTGCATGATATAACTCTGGCACTGTGATTTGGTATCGTTTATCTAGTTTCCCACCTCTGGTCACCATTCTTTTTCCAGAGCCAACATCTATACCATCAACTTCTATCTTCTTTAGCCACGGATATTGGTAATAGCTCGCCAAAAATAAAAACAGACGCTTTATCTTATTGTTTGTGCATGCATCAAGCAAAGAAGAGACAAGCTTTGGTTTTGCTGTAGTTAGCCCCTCATAAAGCTCCGCTGCAAACGTGAATGAAGATATCGATTCATCGACCATGCTAAGTACTTCAAATAAGGCTCTTTCTGGCGTTGATGCACAAAGCGTCCAATCCCTGACCCTGGTTGGCAAACCGACTAATCCCAACATTGGATCGCCTGAAAAGAACTGCTTTCGATGAAACAGCCATTCCGCACTTTGGGGTAACCGATTAACCCAAGCAGGGGGAGAATCATCTCTACCCCAAACATGTATCGCCGCCTCACCACCCAGCGGCAGATAGTGTGCCATGCCTTGATAATTTAAAGCACTGACACCTCCCAAATGCCATTTGAGCTCACCAAAATGTTGCATACCTAAAAGCACACCCTCCCACGAAAGATCGCCCCCTGGACGCATATAAAGCCGAGTAGCCAGCTTCACCAGCCAACCATTTTGAACGTATTTCTTAACAAGCTGAGGTGAGTAGCCTTGATCCGTAAGCCACGCACTAGGAACAGCAACACCTTCGGGTATTGTCTTTAGCAAATAGTTCAGTTTCTCGCCTTTTACTATACTCATAGTTTATATATACCAATAAAAACAAACCAATACAACAAAAAAGTTCAATATTAATAGATAACCTATACCTATGGTATATATTATTACGGATAATCGAACTACCTATAGGAGAGTCATTTGTATAAATTTATTTGGGTGTTTATGGGTGTATTTCTGGGTATCTAGAAAAGAAAGTGCATATCACTCTGGGGACAGCTGAGAAATATGTATTCGCAATGCATTAAAAATACTGCCAGGCGTTACCATTCGATCTTGAGGAATTTAATGCTGTTCCATTCTGTAGGATGGCTGCCCTTCTGATACTGACGAATTTGAATTATCTTACCATTGCTTCTTATAGAAATAGGTATTGCATCTCGCTTGAAATGCTGGAGTCTCAACACCACACCCTGGTGACGAGAGACATCCATAGTCCCTTTATTTTGAGCAGTTCCCCAAGAATAACTGAGGACCACACTAGGTTCACTCTTTCTAACGACCATGTAAATATGTCCTGGTAATGCAGGAGGTGTATAGGTCACTGTGTATACTGGTAAAATAGCAGGGTCTGAATTAACCCGCTTGAGGATGACTCCGGTGGTGGCCCCAGTGATGACAACACCGAGACTCATTGGTAGCCATTTTACAAGGACCATATTGAACAATGATCTCCAAGTTGTTTTTTTTATAATTCTTTTCGCACGACACTTTGCGATCAGCATCACCAGATACTGGCATTATTTTACCTGTAAGAAAACAATTTTCGTAGTTTCCTCGATCATTCCATTAGGGCTTAATACTAAATTTTCTTTTTTATCCTTATTACCAATTTTTGATTTTCATTAGCACAGTAGATACTGCCTTTTCGGAAAAACCTAGTCCTAAATGAGATACATGATCTTTCTCAAAGGGGCAGTTTGGTAATGTCGTGGCAGGGTCAATAATGGCCACATGTGCGGCAGGGTGCGTGCCAGAGAGCAAAGCGTTTATGTATTCGTCACGAAAGGCAAAGCCAATAAATACAATCGAGTTACTTTGTTTTAAGGTTTCAGCAAGATGAGAGTGGAATGTATAAAACGGCTCTTCGTTAGGAGTTCCCTTAAATCCAGGATAAATGATGATATGGTCATCATGATTTCCTGTAAATTTTGGTACACTGCACCAGATTGTGTCATCGTTACGATTCACCCAGTCAACAGACCCGTGTAATTTGGTGAGTCTAATGTAGGGTCTTTGAGGCCGCGTACGCCAAGCATCAAGATCGATAATTTTGTGGACACGCCTACGCTTGCCTAATTCGATCAAGTGTTTATTATTTTTTCTATCTTCCGAATATATTTCAAGTGCATTCTCCAAGATCACATCGTAATTAGTTGTGAAGATTTCAATCTCTGGATCTATTTTTGCAAGCTCATGCAATAAGGGCTGCCAATTATTAGCAAGTTCAGACTTGTCTGGCTCAGTTCCATAGAGTCGATAAACCTGCTCATTTATAGTGTCCTGTAGCTCATTAACCCACCCAGAGAGTTTTCTAATCGCATTATGCACATTTGTTGTACTCGACGTTTCAATGCCCAAAATACTATTGAATCTATTAGGCTCTAAAAGCCATGAAATTATGTCATTAGGATCATACGTGCTTTCGCAAAATTGCTTGAGCAAGTTGAGTTCCCACAATACCTGCTCAATATCAACGACTTTACCGACCCCATTTTCATTTGACTTGCGAAGAAAAGATATTATTTGACCAAAAAGCTGATCTTCATTGAAGCTTCCAGGGAGGCGATCAAAAAACTCGACTGTTGTTGGATAATTTTTTGGATTGACCGCTTTAGAAGCTCCAGCTCCAGCGAAAACAATTATCATGTCTTAGCCTCTCACATATATATCTGGTATTCAGGAGAAAATATGCCTTGTTATATATCGACGAAAGCATTACTCGCTTATGTGCTGCATTAGTTATACTTTTCTAGTATTAGTGCCTTTTGGCGAAAAGGAAAGTATGTAGTCATCAAAGCATACCAGATTAACCTCTTTGTTTTCACAGGCTTTCTTTAATTCGCCTTCATCTAGGCTGGTTGCAAAAATAACCTGCCCTCCGTAATTTTTTGAATCAGAAGCTTTTTCTATAAGGTTAGCAAAGCTGATTTTGCTTGCTTCATGTTGTCTAGGCTCATCGAAAACGACAAAACCGCCGTGCTTGATAGCGTCCTGTTGCCCCGCGAGTTCCATAAGAGCCAGAGTATATGCCCATATTATACGAATATAATCGCTAGCAGATGTTTCAGCTACAATGTCGTAACCCTCTTGTTCAGGTCTTAACGTTTGGTGGGAAATTGATATTGAATTTATTGCTGATGGATTAAAATTAAATGAAGAAAGATTGCCCCTAATTATAGATTCTAAATAATTTATTACCAACCCTTTTCCGTTATCACCTAACCTCTTACGAAGCGATTTTAGAGACTCCGCAGCAATAGACCATTCGCTATGTATTTTTTCTGCCTTTAGTTTTTGGTCATCAAGTATTTTTCTTAGCTTTATAACCTCTGTATATTGTATTTCAGCTTGTATCTTTTCTCTCAACAGCGATTTGCTAGCGCCATTTACATCCTCCATGTCTTCACGTATTTTTTCTAATTTTGTATTCTCAATGTCTATCTTGGAATTAACTAAGCGTGCTTTAGACTGTAACTTTTTCAACTCCCCAATATTTTTGTCCCTAACGTTAGAGAAAAAATCAATCTGACTTTTTAGAAAAATGATATTCTCATCGAGTGTCATTGGCTCGCGTTTTACTGTTCGATTTCCTAGTGTGTCATAAAGGTCGCTTTCGCAAATCGGACATTTTCGTGTATCTAATTCTTCATCTATATTACTACCAACATTTTTTAGTCTTTTTAGTTGATGGTATTGGTCAAGATCATGCTTTAGAGCTGACAGCTTGTTCGTTGTTTCTGACGCTTCAATCATTGTCAGCTCTATTGAATTAGTAGTTTTCTCAAGTTCTCTTCTCAGAGCTCTCAAAAACCCAAGCTGCATGCTAAGTTTCCCGTTCCTTGGTGCCGCTGGTAAAACATTGCCAGATAGTCTCTCTATTAGTTTCCTAAGCGATCTTTCTTGCTCTTGAACACTAATCAGCGCATCTCCCTCACGATAATAGAAGTCAATGCTGAAAGAATCTTGATATTTATTTATTGGCAGAATATTACCCAATTGAACAGAATTAAATTCAGAGACTCCTTCTAAAGCAGATATCATTTTGTCCCACTCCATCTCAGTCATTCTAATTTTATTCTTGTTGCTAGATACCTTCTTTTCGTATGCGAAACTATCAATATCAAGACAAAATTCTGCGGCTGATTTTTTTACATTCTTAATGCCATAGTACGTTGGAATATTCGCTTGTATCTCAGACCATCCACGCTTCTGCTCAATAAAAAACAACGGAAAAATACACTCGAGATAAAGCTTCGCCTCTTTGTCATCAAAAGTAACCACTTGAGGTAAATTCCAGCCAATGAATTTTGCAAGCCAATGGTGAAAACCTCTTTCACTGACAGCAGATCCGATCTGCCCAGCAGCCCCAAGAAAATAGTCATTCTTTTTCCCGTCAATTTCTATGGTGAATTTACTGTCATCGCCTGATACATCTCGTTTCAAGCTAGCTCTTTTGCCTTTACTATTTGTAATTACCAAGGAAACATAGGAATTACTGACAAAAATAGGTTCTTGGTTTACTTTACTGTCAAATATTTCATCGTATAGTGATTTCGGAAATGGTCTTTTTTTGATTGGTCCGAGTATGGCTTCCAGCCCCAATCCATAAGCAATTGCATTGATACACGTTGATTTTCCTGTTGAATTTTCTGCACGAATAATATTTAGACCGTCAGAGAAAGGAAGGGATATAGAATATACACCACCATTTGTAATCACTGATATTCCTAGGCTTTTTATTTTGAGTCCAAGCACTACAACAACCCACCAGTGAGCTCTCTGACCTTCCGATCAGTAAGTTTTTTCCCTATCGTGGCTAAATACTCGATTTCATCTGTCATTATTTCATTACTTGTTAACAGCGAATATAGCTCATCACTTTTTTTGGTGGCACATAAACGTCCAGAATCCAAAGTAATGAATTTTTTGGCTAATGAAAACTCTACTGCTTTGTATGTAGCCGTATCGACAGACACTAATGGAATATCATGAGCTTGGCCAAGTAAAAATCTTTCATACTCATCCCATCTGGTCTTTCTTATTAGCATCCAAACTAATATATTTACCTTTTTTATAGCAAGGTATCTTTTTTCACCGGATACCACTGAAATAGAAATAACAATCAGACATATCCGCCAAAGCGGCCTCATCTCAATAGGAATAGCATATGGCTTATTACTTATTACTTATAACTGGTTTTTTTGTTAAGCTCTTACTCATCCTTAAAATCCATATAGCATTCCGCAAGCCATTTCGATAAATAGCCAAATGAGAGTGACTGCATATTTTTATCAGACATAAAATTAGAGTGCTTTGAAAAAGCATCTTTGTTACTTCTTACAATATTACTTACAAATTCTTTATCAAGATCGTTTTCTAGCAAAGACTCATCTTTCATATTTTCAAGCTGCGCCCTCGCGCTATCCTCTACCAATCCATGCAGGTCAGGGCGATCAACTCTAAGCTGATCTAAAAATCTTTCAATTTGGATGTATTTTATTATAACTCGATCTTGAAAGTCTGCTGATTTATCGCCAATGAGCGCTTTTGATTTTCTTTCAATATTTTCAGAAAACTCTGAATTTCCTTTCAGCCATTCAGTCTTCTCTTTTTCTGTAACCTCCACTAGGGGTATATCAATTGCCTTCCCGTGTATACTTTTGGCAAATAATTCTCCCTCTGGATAGCTCGAAGAAGTTTCAATCTTTACCTTAAAAGTATTTGGATCGATGAAAGATAATAACTTCTCCAGAATCTCCTTCTTTTTCTTGTTGCAGTATTTTAATAGATCTTTAGATTTTAGCTTTGGTATGATTAGCACCCATTGATTTATTACAATGTCATCTAGAAGAGCGGTTATCTCTGATTCGTTGCTTATTAGTTTCTTTAAATCTTCACGGATTTTCTTCTGAATCTTCTTTTTGTACGCTGCCATATCCGTATTCATGTCGGGGTAATAGCATTGGAAAAGCGTTCCATCTATTGTGTAAAATTCTAAACCTAAATCACCCCGATCTTCATCTGGAACTTCCCAGAAATTATTCTGCGTATAATGATACCGAAGCATTATCGCGCAAAATTCTTCCCATTCCTTAGGCGATAGATTGTCTATATATGCGCTCATTTTTTTATCACTGAGTCCCTGTATATTATTAAATGAAACTCGACACCCTACCCCTATCCGTGTTTTTAGTGCATTGGGCTAGATTTTCGTTCTATTTTGATATTCCTTTCAGCACCACATTTTATCGAACACCTTCCAACACATCATGAAAGTCAACTTAAGAGAATATGGGAAAAGGAAGTAATCAACAAGGAATAGCTTGTTTTTACGATGTATTTATTGCCGATTACCTACCTCCCTCTACCTAAATCGCTATTCCGTTGTATTTTATGCCTTTTTCGTCTGGGGCGGCGGGTTCTGGTGGATTTGGTTAGTTTTGGGGCTTTGGATGATTCTTCATCGCCACCATCGGATTGATCGCCGTCTTCTGTGGCGGCTTTTGAGAAATCGGCTTTTAGGTTGATTTTTTGCGTTTCTTTTTGCCTGATGCGACTTGGGTGAATTCTTTGAGCATGGAGCGCAGTTTGGGGCCAACCTTTTCTTTTTTGGCTAGAGCCTCTAGGACGATGTTGTTAGATTTATCTAATTCCCTGCTTCTTGTGACAACGCGGAGTTGGCGAGTAATTTCTTCTTCTAGGGATCGCGTTTCTTTGCGCTCTACTTTTTATAATGCGCCCATTTTGAGTTGCATTTCTTAGGATTGAATGTCATGGAGATCAATCCAAGAACAAGCGCGCAATAGCAGTACTGTTAAATTCTCAGGCGCTAGAAGTCTTGAAAAAACAGCGGGGGCAACATTTCCGCTACGTATTTACCTATAAAAGGCAAAGTTGTTTATCAGGTCAACACCAAGGCTTGGCAAAGCGGCTTACGCAAAGCGGGTATTGATAATTTTCGTTGGCATGATTTACGCCATACTTAGGCATCCTGGCATGTGCAAAACGGGACACCCTTGAATGTGTTGCAAGAGTTAGGCGGCTGGGAATCGACCGAAATGGTCAAGCGTTATGCCCGCCTATCTGCCAATCACTTGATCGACTATGCTGAAAATGTAGCACCAGAAACTACAACTCTGGTACAAGCAGAATAAACTAGCAAAGTTGAGATTAGTTTAAGTGATTGAAAAATATGGTGGCTATGGGTGGACTTGAACCACCGACCCCGGCGTTATGAGTGCCGTGCTCTAACCAGCTGAGCTACATAGCCTTGAAACAGATACAAGAATTACAGGCTCTCCATAATCGTATTATAGCGGCCTTCCCATAGAGGTAAAAGGGTGTAGAAGTATAGAGCACGTGATTGATAGAATTCACCAATGCCCTCTTGTATCTTGACACTTGTATCTGTTTTCATATATGCCCCGTTAACCTAACCTTGATACACTGTAACACTCTGATTATCAGGACAAACAGTGCGATCAATGACATGGCAGACATAAAGTTGAGCAACTCGACAATCGGAGCCATCCCTTCTCCCTCAGGGAGAAGGCCAGGATGAGGGGATATATAAAACAAT
>ENA-ORDP01000478-ORDP01000478.1-marine-sediment-metagenome-genome-assembly--contig:-NODE-478-length-26219-cov-9.392715_pt1 | contig 26219 bp, 37 predicted proteins | sample MGYA00248627_ERZ508539 | MGnify/ENA primary metagenome ERZ508539 (study PRJEB26208, sample SAMN05571518) | marine sediment metagenome | biome: deep sea; feature: Hydrothermal vent; material... | reverse complement strand
AGAAAACAATGCACCGGTTGCAGGAGACTTCGCGTTATACGACGCCCCTGATTTGGCGCCGAAAGCAATCGGCGTGTCCGAGCGTATCGGCATTACAAAAGGCACTGAGCTCCCTTGGCGATTTTACATTCGCAATAATCCGTTTGTCAGCGGGTCACGCAAAAAAAATAATACCAGCTGAAAATTAAACTTCTTACCGTGCATAAAGGATTCTGTAGCTGTTTCTAATTTAATTCTAGGAGAAGTTGAGAGCACTCTCAAATGAGGGGTTTCGTAAACCCCTCATGATGGGTTTACGAAACCCCTCATTTTCTCTTGGGCCAAGTATCGCCACTACAGTGTATACTATCTTCATTAACAACCGAGGACTGCAATATGTGGTGGACGCGTACACGAGCTTGACATAAATAATAAATAGTGTTACCTTTACTATAGTGAGTTATTATGGCTCACTATAGTACATTTTCGATCCAAAACCACGAAGGAGACAGGACTATGAGTATCTCGATTGAGGGCATCAACAAGGACACCATACTTGCGGCGCTTTACAACGCTTCCAAGCCACAGGGCATGGGATTCATACAGTATGATCCGAAACCGATGAGCGCTGAGGAGGCGGGAGCCATCCTCGAAAAGACCACATCCTTTGATTACCTCAAGGGGCGGGTTATGAAGATTTGTCTCGAAAAGGACGAGGTGGATACGCGGTGGTACAACCGCGACAACGGCGAGAACGCCGCCGAGAGGGCTATCGAGGCCCTACGGCAAAGTAACAATCCGAATGCGGATTCAATCCAGAAGACGCACTCGGAGAATACGCTTGCTGCCGGAATCGAGGCCGTACGGCACATGGCCGACGAAAGTCGCATGGAAGGTTGCGACACCTTACATCTCGGCCTCTCCGATGTTAAGGAACATCTCGCCCCCGCCGTTCACAAGGTCGTTGGGAATAAGGATTATCTCTCGAAGTGAACCGGGAGCATTGTTCACGCAGGGGCTCCAGCAGACACATTCTGCTCGGAGCCCTTTTTATACCCCCCACCACAGTAAACTAACACTTGTTGGATGCAATTATTTCTTGAGCTTTGTGATGGATTTCGTTTGTGAGGGGTTTCGTAAACCCATCATGTTAATTCTAGGAGAAGTTGAGAGCACCCTCAAATGAGGGGTTTCGTAAACCCATCATCATAATTAGTTAAAACTGCACACCACCGTCTACTAAGGTTTGACCTTAGTAGACGGTGGTGTGATTGCGTTGTTATGTCATTGTGTTAGTATTAACAATACACGCTTTGAAGAAATATAATCGTTTTGAAAAAATTCATATTAACGGCGAGATTAGAGCTAAAGAGCTCCGCGTTATAGGTCCCCAAGGAGAAAACTTGGGTGTACTGGATGTTGCCACCGCTCTGGAAGCCGCAAAGAAAGCTCATCTTGATTTGATTGAAATATCCCCCGCGGCTCACCCGCCGGTTGCGAAAGTAATGGATTATGGTAAATTTCAATATGAGCAGAGCAAGAAGGAATCAGCAGCCAGAGCTAACGCAAAAGTATCTGAAACCAAAGAAGTGCAGATAAAAGTGGGCACAGGCGAAAATGATATGCTCCTCAAAGTGAAGAAATCGGCACAATGGTTGTCTGAAGGGCATCGTGTTCGCGCTGAATTGTTTCTTAAGGGTCGCTATAAAGGTATGGGTGAGGAGTTTTTGAAGTCACGACTTGAAAAGTTTCTACTCCTTATACCCTACCCATTCAAGGTAAGCGACCCTATCGCAAAATGCCCAAAAGGATACGCGGCAGTTATTGAACGTGACAAAGTGGCGGTAACACGAAAGGAACAAACAAAGAAATCGGAAAAAGAAAATATCACACAAAAAAAACTATGAAAACCAACAAATCATACGCAAAGCGCATTCGTGTTACCAAACGAGGAACACTTGTTGCTCGCGCGCCGGGTCAAAACCATTTCAACGCGAAAGAGTCCGGAAATAAAACGCGCGCAAAACGACGCACGTCCTCGTTTACCATGAACCAGCGCGCACGCCGACGTTTCCTTCCGGGATCGTAATTTTAATATCTTAATCAAAGTAAATCTTATACCATGACACGAGTAAAAGGAGGGCAAACATCTCTTAAGCGACGCAAAAATATACTTTTGCGCGCGAAAGGTTACCAGCACAGCAGAAGTACAAAAAAGAAGCACGCAAAAGAAGCACTTGCACACGCAGGGAGATATGCATTTGCGCATCGTCGCGATAAGAAAAATGTTTTTCGCCGACTATGGATAGTGCGCTTGAATGCTGCGGTACGAGAAAACGGATTTCGCTCGTACAGCGCGTTTATTGATATTCTCAAAAAGAAAGACAGCGCACTTGACCGTAAAGTGCTCTCTACACTTGCCAAAGACAAGCCGGAAGTGTTTGAACGATTGGCAAAAGAATTGTCTGCGTAGTATTTTTGTAAGGGTAATAACATAACCCCCGCCGGCGCTTGCGCTGGCGGGGGTTATGTTATTATAAGAATTTTTTACTATAGTTTCTTTACCGCGCTTTTCGTAACTTCCCATATCGCGCCCGGTTGAGAAACCCTCGCGTGTCCTCCGAGAAAATCATGAATGCGCTGCGCTAGGAAACGCTCTGTTGAGGGCTCGCCAAGCGCAGTAAATATAGTCTTTGCACGAGGGAGCGCGTGTTCTGCAAACTGTATAAGCTCATCACGGTCTGCGTGTGCAGACCACCCTTCCAATATTTCCACCCTTGCACGTATGCGTACATCCCTGCCACCAAGGCGAACGTGCTTTGCGCCTTCCTGCATAAGTCTTCCCGGTGAACCCGGCGCCTGATATCCAACGATGATAAGTGTCGTCTTTGGGTCCGGCAGGTAGCGTGCTTCGTGACGACCTATGCGCCCGCCATGGCTCATGCCTGCCCCGGCGATTATAAGTTTCGCACCGTGCACTTTCTGAATACGATTTGATTCTTCTCTGGAGAGGGTTTTTTTAAGAAAAGGAAAATCAAAAATATCTCCTTCTCGTTTTATTTCATCTTGAGTTGCCGGTTTAAAATATTCCGGTCCGCGATTACGATATATTTCGGTTATATGAATTGCCAATGGCGAATCAAGAAAAACGGAAATCTTCGGCAACTCTTTTGCATCCATAAAATTGGATATTTCATAGAGCATGAGCTGTGTGCGCTCCATGGAAAATGACGGCATCAATACAGTTCCGCCGGTTGAAAACGCTTTTTTTAAAGTGTTGCGCAGGCGTGCTACGCGATCTTCACGACCAGGGTGCATTCTGTCTCCATACACACTTTCCATTATCAAGGCATCCGCATCCGTTACCGGCTCCCAATCCGGCAATAGTGGTGATGGTGAGTTTCCGATGTCACCGGTGAGTACAAGCGTTTCGCCAGACGAGCCGGTGAGACGAACACTCGCCGAACCCAAAATATGTCCGGTATTGCGAAGATAACAAGAAATACCGTGGGCTATCTCATGTTCTTTGTGATATGGCAATTCCTCTACAAGGGCTAGAAACGCATCAACATCTTTTTCTTCATAGAGCACAGGAAGGTGCTTGAAATGCGCTTCCTCCGCAAGAATCCCCACACTGTCGTTTAGGATAAGAGTTGAGAGGTCACGTGTGGCGCCTGTCATGTATACTTTTCCCTTAAAACCATCTCGCACAAGTTTTGGAGCGCGCCCAACGTGGTCTAAGTGCGCATGGGTGATGACAAGCGCGTCTATTTTTGTCGGATCATAGGGAAATTTTCCATACACCGCATCAACGGAGAAGTCTCTTCCCTGCTCAATACCGCAATCAACAAGCACTTTACCACCCTCGTCGCTTTCAATGAGAAAATTTGAACCGGTTACGGTACCAGCGCCACCATGAAAAGTTACGCGAAGCGCCATAAGACATGTGAACTAATGTGCGAATTAGACATAATTATATGATAGCACATGATACTTTGTGCAAAGCCCCCCACCACTGTGCCTTCGGCGCAGTGGTGGGGGGCTGCGATAGCGCGAAGGTATTTAATTTTGCCTCAAATTGAAAGCACCAGCTTTCAATTTGAGGCAACTTTCAGCCGACATATTTTTCTTTACATAAAAAACATCCCCGCGGCAATACTGCTTTGGGGATGCACACGGTGATGGAATTCATTTGCATAACTCCGCATCTGCAATCGTGAGATTGCCTAATACGACACAATCCACCACCACAAGTGAAATGAGCGATGTGATTGCCATCGCCCACACGGTACTGATTTCACATGACTCGGTGCCGGCGACGACGGCGAGTGCAAACACTCCCGCAATCCATACTATTTTTTGTAAGAGATTACCACCTTTATTATACGTATAAAAAAACGCATCCCTAAAATAAAATGGGGAGAAAAGCTCACCTTTTTCAGAAATAAGAAAACCCACCGCGAAAGCGACCGTGCTTGCAGCCCATTGTGCAATCGGAATGAATAGCAGTGCGGCTACAATTATAAATGAATAAATCGGTGACGCTCGCAGTCGCAGTATCGGAATTGGCAGGTATCGAAATGCGTATATCATGCCAAAAACAATAACCGCATCGCCGACAATGAGCGAACACATTGCCGGGATTTTTTCCCTTGTTATTTCCATGGCACACATCCTCTTGCCGTGGTAACCAATAATCCATATAGACTATATCAATATTCATGCAAACAGTCAACATCATGTACGCGTCCACCACCTATGGCAGTCCTCGGTTGTTAATGAGGAATAGTATATACCGTAGTGGTGATACTTGGTCCAATGTAGATTTTAGGTTATCTACCAATAAAGCATCTACTTTATCAGAAGTAATGCGCCCTATAATTGCAATCTCATGTTTAGTACCAACTTCTAAATTGTTCCTGCCACTCTTTGGTCTAAAGGCAATTGTAGAATGATGATAATATTCATTTGGATAAACGGGAGGGTATTTTTCCTTTAATAAATTGACGTCATCAACAAACAAAGCTGTATATAATACCGTTTCGTTTCTTCCTTCCGATATAAAATTTTTTGGTTGCTCCATATTTTTTTAGATTAAATAATTTTTCTGAAGGCTCTTCGAAAGATATTGAGACTAAGATTAGGACACGCGAAGTTTTGAAAACTTTATCCTTATTATATCAAATATGAGAAGTTTTCAAAATTTGTTGGAGCTAGAACCGAGGGTTAAATCGTATATCCATTGTTATATATTCCGAATGAAGTGGAATGAAAGCACAGCATGGTGTGAACGATAGTGAACAGATTTTCTCGGGCGAGTGTTCATTCTTTTTCTATAACTGCTATGTAAATAGATTTATCAGAATCAATGAACTTTCTGACTTTCCAACCAGTACCTTTCAAAATATCTTTCATCTGGTCTTTAGAAACAAGTAAGTAATCAAACCAATTTCCAATATATTTTTTGAATCTGATTCTAATGCAAAGTTGCCCGGGCATTCTTCCCTTTTTTTTGTTTAATTTATGATAAGAAAGGTGCACTGGATCGTCTGTTTTGTAAACATCATTACTTTCAGCAAGTAGCAAGGCGCCGGGGCGAGTAATCTTATGAAGTTTTTTAAGTAAGGTTTTGGCTTTTTTGTAACTTCCGAATAAGCCAAAGTTGTTTCCGAACATAATAACTGTGTCAAAAGTGTTTAGTTTGAATGTGTTAATTTTTTCAATAGGTAAAACTTTGGTCTTTTTTACACCACGTTTTCTGCAAACTTTGATAGCAAGTGGAGAATTGTCTATCGCGGTAACATCAAAACCTTTTTTCTGAAGATAAAGAGAATTGCGCCCAGCCCCAGCGCCGACATCAAGAGTTTTACCTTTGGCTAATTTGATTGCTTGTTTTTCAATTTTTGGCCAATCATTGAAATCCGCAAAATAAGCCGGCGCACCTCCTGATAATCCAATAAATCCATCGTCTCTTTCAACGATTTCATAAGATTCTTTACCTTGGAAGAATGCCCATACTTCTTGACCGTAAGCGTCTTTATTTAAATTCATATTGATTTTATGTAAAAGTATTGTAGCACACTGTCTTTGGATAGGTTTTATCAATTCAATAGCTATTAGATTTAACATTGTAATTTAACGGGGTTTGATTTTTCATCGTGAAGCGAAGCAAAACAGAGCTATAAAAGCAAATTTTGGGAGATCATGAGCAGAGCTTTCCCCGCATACTCAATATTATGTTGGTGTGAGCGGAGCTGAGTACTATCCAGAAGCGTTTTCTTTCAAATTATTTTTTGCTCGTATAAGAAAAAGAGTATTAACTGTAAAGTTAATACTCTTAGAATTCATGCCAAGCCCACGAGTGCAAAAATAGTCTGAAAGAAAATGTAACTAACTATTCAAATAAATGAGGAGTTTGGCTGATTTACTTTTTGTAAGTATAAAAGAAGGCAAAACTTGAGTAAAGCAAAGCGCAACGAGCGAACCACATATTCACCTGTGAGCAGACTTGAACAGAACAATGTGGGGTGATGGTGCGACCAACGAGAGCAAGTAGATTTTTTAAATCAACTTTCCACTTGGTAAAATTCTATAATATTTCCTTCCGTATCTTTAATTTGAAAAATCAAGTATTGCCCAATCTTTTCCATAGGCATAACAGTTTTGTATCCTTTATTTTTTACAAATTCTAACATTTTATTTATACCTTCAACCTCAATATTTGGTACTACATTATTGCCGATGGAAACTTTCTCGCCAGTAATATTTGAATCAAAAAGGAGGAAAGAAATATTTTCAAATTCAAACGAACTCCTTCGCTTATCTTTTGAAGAAACTTCAATATCAAAAATATCTTCATAGAATTTTACTGCTCTATCCATATCTTTAACTGTTATATAAATTGCCTTGATTCGTGGTTTCATAATAATTTATGGTTAATTTTAAAAAGTTTTTTGTTATTTGTAATAATCACTTTTTGCCACTTCCGATTCTTCAAGCGAAGAATAATCAATCACTATTTCCTCTCCGGCCATTATGTCTCGTAAGGCATAGTAATCATACTCGCGATGAAAGGCGTTTGGTGATTTGGAATGATTGAGATACCAGCCAATTTCCATATGCCCAAAATCTTTTGGACATATTAATTTTTCACCTCTGTCTATGCAGTATGACTCAAAATATTTTGGCACATCTTTTTTGTCTCTTATAACAGGTGCGCGATGATTCTTGTTTTCATTACCAAACAATCTCAAATAACTTCCTTCCTTAATATCGTGAGCGGCAAAAACACCTACTCCATATTTTGCAGGTTTTAAAATAAAAGAAAACTCTGTTGTTTGATTTTGCATAGAAAAAATATTCAAATGACTAAAGAATCCAAAAAATATTTTTCTTAACAAGTGTATGCGACATAAGATCTATTCTTCCTTTATATCTACAGAACCGCCAATGTATCTTGCCTTGTAAATTTCTTTTCCTTTTTCTGAGATAGATTCTTCTCCGAAAAAATTATCAACTTCTCCTGTAAAACTGTTTTTGTATGATAAACCTCCACTATTGTATTTTTCTGGACCACGATACGGTTTGTCTTCAGGTATTAGTTTCAAGGCGTCCATCAAAACATTATAAATCCTGTTAGTATCAGGTACAAAATCATCAACTTGTCCATTAAATATAGTAGAAACCTGACCAGAAATATCCACCAGTGTTGGTTCCGCTTCTGAAGAATGCCGTGTTAATTTTTCTATGTCCATAGATTTTGGTTGAAATTTCAGCTTAATTGATTATTATTTTAACTCGCCTCCGCTTGATTTACAATCAAGCGGAGAACTATATATTTTGTCGTTTAAACATAGAGTTTAATAATTTTTTTTCAAAGTTGATAGCAAATTATTAAAAATTTCATCACCACAAGTTTCATCCGAAAAGACAGATGGATGAAATTGAAAACCATATAATTTTCTATTTTTGTGCTTGAAAGCCTCTATGCCATCTTTTGAAATCGCTAGCGTGACAAAATCTTCCGGAGTTTTTTTAATAACCCATCTATGCGATTCAAAAACAGAAAAATTCGGTAATTGTAGGAAAATTTCATCAGGTCTGACAACAGAGATATCAATAATCCCGTGAATCTTTCTGTTTACTCTCTTTAATTCGGCACCGAACACATAGGCGATTAATTCAAAACCGAGACAAATGCCAACAATTGGTTTAGAGCTGTTTTTAATCAAATCAATCTCGTTTTTATACAAATCTTTGTTTCCCAAAACTGGAGAATTACTACTACCGGAAAGTATAATCGTATCAAATCTATCAACCACACCTAAATCTATATTTCCCAGTTTAATAATTTCATAAGTATGATTTTTTACTAGCTTTTTTAACTCTTGTATGAGAACCGTGCCATTATCAATAATGAGAATATTCATAAAAAGTTTTTAAATTTATTTTGTATAACCGATTCCTATAAACATCGCGATTGTATTATAACAATTTCTTGTGTGTTATACGAAGCTTGATAAGCTCGCTGCGTGCGCAATCACCTGTAAATGGGGTCAGTAAATGGGGTCAGACACCTTTGTTTTATAAAATGTGTGGTGTAATCTTTTGAAGGTTTATTAAGATTTATTTGGATCTCTTTATGTTGGTGGGCGTACCAGGACTCGAACCTGGAACCGCTGAGGTATAAGCTCAGAGCTCTAACCAATTGAGCTATACGCCCTTTCGTTTTCGTTTTCGTTTTCGTTTTTTGTCGCTTGCTGCCCGCTTGCGCGCCTATTCTACCATTTTGAGCGCGCGGGCGCGCCTGCGGCGCGCCCGCTCCATGGTCGTCTATGTACCCGCGGCGCGCTTCGCGAGACAATCTCTATATTAAACCCTCATAAAGCGAACACCAAATAGTGTATTTATAAGAGCGAGTATGAGGGAAAAGATAAATGCTGCGCCAAACCCAGCCACTGTAAATCCCGGTACGAGCGGAGCAACAAACCACACAAGGAGCGCATTTATAATGAGTGAAAAAATCCCGAGCGTCAGTATAGTAAGGGGAAGAGTTACGAGCGCGATGACAGGGCGAATGAAAAGATTGATTCCTGCCAGTACCGCTGCAAGTATGACAGCGCCGAGAAGTGTCGTATGTACTCCGGGCACAAAGTACGCAGCAATTCCGACAGCAAGTGCGGCAACGACCCAGTGGAGAAGCAAACGCATATATGAGTAGCATAGCATTGTACACTGCCGCGCGACAAGTGTGTCGAGATGCTCGCCGCGGCGGCGGCAGTATGCTCTAATGGATATCGTGATGCAATTTTTGCAAGGACTTCTTTTTGACCCCACCGCGATAGTTGTCGCCGTGGGGTATATAGGTATTTGTATAATTATTTTTTCCGAGACCGGAATTTTGCTTGGAGTTTTCTTGCCCGGAGATAGCTTGCTTTTTGCCGCAGGGCTTGTTGCCTCGCAAGGAATGTTTAATCCGATCGCCCTCTCCGCACTGGTTGCTCTTTCTGCCATCATCGGAGATGCCTCGGGATATTGGATCGGCCGAAAGGGCGGTGAGATTATTCTCCACCGTTATCCGCATTTTATAAAACCCGAACATATCGCACGCACTGAGCAGTTTTACGAGCGATGGGGAGCGCGCGCCATTGTGCTTGCGCGCTTCGTGCCTATAGTGCGGACGATTGTGCCGGTTCTTGCGGGCATTGCTCGTATGCGCTATGACAGATTTTCTCTATTTAATATGCTTGGCGGGGTGCTGTGGGCACCAATAATGATTTACTTGGGATATTTTCTTGGTCGCAGTGTTCCGGATGCGGCGCACTATTTACTGCCCATCAGTATCGGAATAATAGTGCTATCGTTTGCACCGCTTTTTATACGCATCGCGCGCGGGGCACGCCCCGCGCGCGAGCTATGAATCTAGTTAGCGTAGCTAAGCTCACGCCAGTGTTTTATGCTCGTGCTCGTGTTCGCGCTCGCGAATTATTTCGCGCTCGCAGGTAACACAATATTCAAAATGCGTCCGGGAACATAAATGATGCGTGCGTTGTCTCCTGTGGAAAGTGCCTCGGCGGCGGCTGGGATAGCGCGAGCGGCAGCGAGCGCGGTGTCCTCGGAGGCATCTGGAGCGAGTGAAATCTCACCACGGCGCTTGCCGTTTATCTGCACCGCAAGCGTTACCGTACTCGCTGCCAAAAATGCTTCGTTATACTCAGGCCACTTTGCCGTATGCACAGAACCGTCCTTCCCAAGCTGCTGCCAAAGTTCTTCTGCTAAGTGCGGAGCAAACGGAGCGATGAGGCGTGTAAAAATATCAAGCGACTCATCACTTATGCCCGCCTCTGCAGCGTTCAAACAAATCATAAGCTGGCTGATTGCGGTATTAAATTTCAAAATTGAAATATCTCCTCCGACTTTCTTTATTGTTTCGTGCAAAATCGGCGCGAAAGATTTTGGCTCGGAATCAGTGCGTTTTTCAAGTAGACGATATACACGCTCCACAAAACGCCTGGCGCCGATAATATTTTTCATATTCCACGGCTTTTGCACATCAAGCGGACCCATAAACATCTCATACACACGGAGCGTATCAGCACCATATTTGGAAACAACATCATCAGGGTTCACCACATTGCCGAGCGACTTGCTCATTTTGCGCCCGTCTTCAGCGAGAATCATACCTTGATGGCGGAGCTTCTGAAACGGCTCTGCAAATGATATGTAGCCGAGCGTGCGCAACACTTTTGTAAAAAAGCGTGCGTACAAAAGGTGCAGCACAGTATGCTCGGCACCGCCAACATAGAGGTCAACCGGAAGCCATTTTTCCATAGCGGCGGCGCCAGCGAAAGCTTGCTTATTTCGCGGGTCGGTGAAGCGATAGTAGTACCAGCTTGAGCAAACAAAAGTATCCATAGTGTCAGACTCCCGTCGTGCGCTCTCGCCACATTTCGGGCAGAGTACCTGATGAAATGATTTAGAACGCGCGAGCGGCGACTCGCCTGTCGGTATAAAATCAACATCTTTCGGTAGCACTACAGGCAAATCTTTTTCCGGCACCGGCACTGTGCCGCATTTACCGCAATAAATAATCGGAATAGGTACTCCCCAATAACGCTGGCGCGACACGAGCCAGTCACGCAGCCGATATGTCGTTACCATTTCCCCACCAACAAACTCTGTGATAGCGTGCTTTACCGAGTCACTATTCTGTCCATCAAACTGACCAGAGTTAGTAAGTGCGCCGCTGGAAGCGGCGCACCCGGCGGCGCCAGTGCTAGCGTCAATCACCATTCTAATCTCCAAACCAAACTTCTGTGCGAATTCAAAATCACGCGCGTCGTGTGCCGGCACAGCCATAATCGCACCAGTACCGTATGAACCAAATACATAGTCGGCAATATAGACCGGAATCTCTTCGCCGGTTGCGGGATTAAGTGCACTTACTCCCGCGAGTACCACGCCGGTTTTTTCTCTGCCTTCCGTAGTGCGTTCCATGTCAGTTTTATGAGATGCATCCGCTACATAAGCACGCACGGCATCTGCGTTTTCCGTATTTAAAATAAGAGTGTCAACGAGCGGATGCTCGGGAGCAAGCACAAGATAGGTAGCACCAAAAAGAGTATCGGGGCGTGTCGTAAAAACTTTTATCTTCTCGCCACTTCCTACAACAGCAAAAGAAATCTCTGCACCTTCGCTCTTGCCAATCCAGTTTCGCTGCGCAGCTTTTGTTGAGTCCGGCCAATCAAGAGTATCCAGACCGGCGAGTAGTTCCTCGGCATACTCAGTCGTCTTGAAAAACCATTGCTCTAGATCTTTTTGTTCCACCACCGCGCCACAGCGTTCGCACACACCATCAACCACTTGCTCATTTGCAAGTACTGTTTGATCTTTCGGACACCAATTCACTTTTGCTTTCTTACGATAGGCAAGATTGTGTTTGTATAGTAGAAGAAAAAACCACTGCGTCCAGCGATAGTACTCAGGAGTGTGTGTACCAATCTCGCGACTCCAATCATACGAAAGTCCGAGTGATTTTATCTGTCGGCGGAAGTTTGCGATAGCAGCATCGGTGCTTTCTTGTGGTGGTGTCTTTGTCTTTATCGCATAGTTTTCTGCAGGAAGTCCAAATGCATCCCAGCCAATCGGATGCAACACTTCCTTTCCTTGCATACGCGCAAAGCGCGCATAAATGTCTGTCGCCGCGTAGCCCTCAATATGCCCCACATGAAGTCCTGCTCCTGAAGGGTATGGAAACATATCAAGCACGAATTCTTTTGGTTTTTTAGAATCATCACTGGCGCGGTACAACTCCATCTCCTCCCATTTTTTTTGAGCAGCTGCTTCTACTTCTTTGTGGTTATATGACATAGAGAGTTTTTAATGTCTGTTTTATCACACCTTCTTTCATTTGAATGGCGGGTATCGGCTCGGATCAATAGTGCGCACGAAACATACTCGACCAGCGCTGTGTGTCCAGCTATTTATTTTATTTGAAGTTGGATATCCAGACACAAAAGCAGGTTCATTTCCTCTGTATAAATATTCAGATTTTGACGAGGCATTAAACTGCGCACAAAGAGAGAAGGTGTGCGTACCTTGCACACGGTATTCGTACTGCTGATTTGTTTGCGGATCGCGCGGTACCGAAATATCTGAAATAGGGTCTTTCAAGTCGGCAAGTGACGCGGGAAGTGTTTGTTTAATGCGCCAATAGTTTATAACTTCCGATTGAATCTGTTGCAGATTGTTTACTTTCTGCTCGTCAAAACGATACTGCCGCGCCTGCCAAGGAGTGCCAATGATAAAAAAGCCGACGAGGATAGTGACAATCACAAGCACCCCTGCCGCAAGTCCAAGCGTCCTCGCCTTGGCAGGATTTTTTTGCCAGTAACCGCGTAAGTCGGCGAGGAAGTGTAGAAAAACACCACCAAGAACAAGTAGCAGCACTAGAACTTTGAGTGCGAAACGAACGGTAACATCGCCATTGAAAAAATACATAACGAGTGTAACGAGATCAGCGGCGAGCGCAAGTCCGGCAATGAAAAGTGTCAGGTAGAGCGCCCAACGACGCACCCACACAAGTGCACGAGTGGCATCAAGCTTGATGCTCTTATGGATGAACCACATCAGTATGAGAAAAAGCGGAAAAAACACGACGAGCAGCGCCATCTCATAACTCACGCCGGAAAGATACGGATCTATACGATAGTACCGAAGCGAGCTTGGAAAAACATAGTTGAGATAATTAAAAATGAGTGAGATAAATGAAAAGATACTCACATATAATGCAATCATAGCCCCCGACCAAAGAAAGAAATCTTTTGGCGTTACTTTTACTGCTGCAGTTTCTATATTTTTTTCCATAACTGTTTTAGTATACCCTAAAAAATGTGGTGGTGGCATGAGCGGTATTTCGTCTTGCTCTATCTATAGTATGCACAGAGTCTGCTTGTGCGCGCCTGCGGCGCGCACAAGCAGCTAGCTATGGAGAAAAACCATCACATCCCCATCAGCGACAATATACTCTTTCCCCTCAGTGCGCACGAGCGCTTGCTCGCGCGCGGCGGCGCGCGAACCGGCGGCAAGCAATTTATCCCACGGCACCACTTCGGCTCGGATGAATTTATCACGGAAATCACCGTGGATTGCGGCGCCAGCCTCTGGCGCCGCCGCGCCGCACGAAATCGTCCACGCACGACTCTCGTCAGCACCGGTAGTAAAGAATGTAATAAGTCCGAGAATTTTATATGCCCCACGAATGAGTTCCACTAGCCCATCTTCTTGTACGCCAAACTCCTGACGAAACATCTGTTTGTCTTCACCTGCAACATCATTGAGCTCTTGTTCTGTTGCCGCGTCCACAAACACAAAGCTCGCACCGAGCGACTTCACGAGCTCATATGCTTTCTCCGCACGGCCGTCCGCCAGCTCATTCAAATTATGCCCTCCTGATTTACTATTGAAACAATACAAAATCGGTTTGAGCGTAAGAAGATTTAAATGCTGCACACTCTCAAGCTCTTCGTCGGAAAGGCCTCGCGCGCGTGCGAGCTCTCCTGCCGAAAGTGTCTGTTCAATTTTTACCAGTACTGCATCCTCTGCGATAGCGTCTTTTACTCCCGCTCGCGCATCGCGCACGAGCTTCTCGCGGCGCGCCATCACCTGCGCGCGATCGGCGAGAATGAGCTCAAGATTTACAATCTCAATATCGCGCACCGGGTCCACGACGCCGTGCACATGAGATATATCCGGGTCATCAAAAAAACGCACCATTTCAAGAATGGCATCCACTTCACGAATATGCGAAAGAAACTGATTGCCGAGCCCTTCTCCCTCGGAAGCACCCTTTACTAACCCGGCAATATCTACAAATTCAATTGCAGCTGGTATTACTTTCTCACTCTGCGAAAGCGCCGCGAGTTTTTCAAGCCGCTCGTCAGGAACACCAACCACGCCAACAGAAGGATCAACCGTACAAAAAGGATAGTTTTCCGCAGGAACGGAAGCTTTGGTAAGTGCATTAAAGAGTGTTGATTTACCAACATTTGGCAGCCCGACAATACCGATTTTTAACATATTAGATGTGTGCTAGTCCTGCACAGAAGTACGCACGAGAAATCGCACATACCCGAAAAGACCGGCTAAAATAAAAATACTTATAATAAAACCAAGGAGTGCCGAGGTAAATCCTTCAATCGGCACGAAGCCAATATCCATCCCTACGAGATACCACCACCCAACAAAAGCAATTGAAGACCCCGCCCAAAAAGGAATCCGTCCGTGGAAACGCAGCCACGAGGTGATGATAAGCACCAAAACAATAAGCATTTCAAACCAATACATACTGGTGAGTGCAAGCACAACGGGACTTGCGGCGATATACAGCGCAATTCCAAGTGCAATATCTACAAGCACAACCATAACAAGCGCAAAACGCAGTGAAAAGAATAGCGTGGAAAGGTGCGCTCGTTCACCCTCGTCAATGTGTCCATCCCGAATTGCGCGGAAATATTGCCACTCGGCAAAAGTAATACTACCGGCGCCAAAAAGTACCGCAAAAAGATGGGCGAGAAAAAGTGCGACAATGCCGGACGCGAGCACACTCATACTCTACTTCTTGCCCATAAGCACTGAAAGCTCGGCGCGGTATTTTTTCATAACTTCCATCGTTGCTTTCATCTGTGCTTCGCCGCCCTTTGTGCGTCGTTCAATTTCCCCACCGATTTTTTTAAAAAGCTCGGGATCTTTTTCAACCATTGCGAGCATCTGTTCCCTTTGTGCTTCCGGCACATCTTTCATTTTGAACTTCGCGTATTTGCGAATTAAAAATCCTTGAAATGACATACGCCCACTTTAGCACAGTCATACATTTTCGGCATCTATCATTTCGCGCGCCGCAGGCGCGCCTTCGGCGCGCGAAACAAAATAAAATGGGTAGGAAAAGATATATTCTATTCCACTACCGGCGTATGCTTTCTCGCGCGAAAAATAATAAGACCGCGAAGCGTTTTGGTTGCAAAATAAAGTGTGATAATCGCAATGAGTGCGAGTGCCTCGTTTGCGAGCGGAGCGATGGCGTGCAAATTAAGCCCTTCAGTGAGCGCTGTGTTGCCAAATAAAAAGATACCTCCCGCTGCAAGCAAGATATTCACATAATGAATTCCTATCATATTCGGACTCGTGAGACCCGCGGCAACGGCAAGCACAATAACCAAAACAATAGTGAGGGGGATTGAGAGCGGCAGGGCGTTCCAAAGCGCTCCGGCAACGAGTATCACTATCGCCGAACATATCATAAGCGTTCGTACCGTCTCCCCGTGATAGTGCGGTATTTTTGGGCGTAGAAGAATAGGTACCGTATTGATTTCCTCTTCCATACTATAAGTATAGCCCACTGCTATAGCATATATAGCACCTCTGTGCAAAAGTGCGGGCAGCTGAAAAATGAAGATTTTAGAGCAAAATGGTCGCCTGATTATTTGAAATCTCCGCGATGCCGCCTTTTTGTACCGGTATATGGTAGTGCTTCCCATCAGATGCCACAAAATGTGTCTCTCCATCTTTCAGCTCTGAAACAAGCGGCTCGTGGTGTGCCAGCACGGTAAATGTTCCATCTGTCCCGGGCAATATAAGCGTAGTCACTTCGCCATCAAATACATTTTCACCGATGCGCGCAACCGTAAGATGAAATGTTTTCGCCATAAATTTATTTTATGTCATCTATTGTTCCTTTCATATAGAAAGCACTTTCCGGTTTGTCGTCGTGCTTCCCTTCAATGATTTCCTTGAAACCGCGCACGGTATCCTCGCGCGAAACATACTGACCGGCTGTTCCGGTAAAAACTTCGGCAACAAAGAAAGGCTGCGAGAGAAATCGTTGCAATTTGCGCGCGCGAGCCACAGTCTGCTTATCTTCTTCTGAAAGCTCTTCAATACCGAGAATAGCAATGATGTCCTGCAAATCTTTGTAGCGTTGCAATATCTGCTTTACCATTCCGGCAACACGGTAGTGTTCTTCGCCGACAATCTCAGGTGAAAGTGCAGTGGAAGAAGATTCAAGCGGGTCAATGGAAGGATAAATGCCGAGCGAGGCAAGCGCGCGGGAGAGCACCACTGTGCCATCAAGGTGCGCAAAGGTCGTTGCCGGCGCCGGGTCGGTGAGATCGTCTGCCGGAACATACACTGCTTGCACCGAGGTGATGGAACCCTTCTTTGTTGAAGTGATGCGCTCTTGAAGTTTGCCCATTTCTTCGGCAAGTGTTGGCTGATACCCCACGGCTGACGGCACACGACCCAAAAGTGAAGAAACTTCCGAGCCGGCTTGAATGAAGCGAAAGACATTGTCCATAAAGAAGAGCACATCCTTGCCGCCTTCGTCACGAAAATATTCCGCTTGTGCAAGACCGGAAAGTGCAACGCGGGCGCGCGCACCCGGCACTTCGTTCATTTGACCAAAGACAAGCGCTGTCTTTTCAAGCACCCCTGATTCTTGCATTTCATTGTACAAGTCATTTCCTTCGCGCACCCGTTCACCCACACCGGCAAATACCGAATAGCCCCCGTGCTCGGTTGCAACATTTCTGATGAGCTCTTGAATTAGAACCGTTTTCCCAACACCTGCACCACCAAAAAGACCCGCCTTGCCACCCTTCAGAAAAGGAATCATAAGGTCAATTGCCTTGATACCTGTTTCAAACACTTCGGCTTTAGTGGTTTGCTCTTCAAATGTCGGAGCCGCGCGGTGAATCGGCGCGCGAGGACCATCTCCGATAGCACCCTTGCCGTCAATGGGCTCACCGAGCACATTGAAAAGGCGTCCGAGCGCGCGCTCTCCAACCGGAACTGAAATTGGCGCGCCCGTGGCGCGCACCTCAGCGCCGCGGGCAAGACCCGCCGTTTCATTCATTGCGATTGTTCGCACACGGTCAAGCCCAAGATGCGAGGCAACTTCAAGCGTAATGGCACCGTGCATATTATTTTTTTCTATGACAAGTGCTTCGCCTATTGCGGGTCGCTTCTTCTCAAAATAAACATCCACGACCGGCCCAATGATTTCTGTAGTTGTTCCTTTCATATATAAATTTTATGTTGCTAATGCCTCACGGCCACTGACAATTTCCGAAACCTCACGCGTAATAGCTGCTTGACGCACTTTGTTATATTTACGCATAAGGTCGTGGACCATTTCTTTTGATTTGTCGCTCGCATTTTTCATCGCCACCATACGCGCAGAGTGCTCGGACGCCTTGGCTTCAAGCAGCATATGATAAAGCGACGCGCTCACGAGCCGTGGAATCACTGCGCCGAGCACTTCCGCGTATTCAGATTCCACTGTGTACGCGCTCGGCGCGGAAAGTGTATCCTCTGACCCGCTCCACTTTCCTTTATCCGGCACTATATCTTTCACCAGTTGCGACACACTTTCAATAGAAAGTGGCAACAGTCGGTTGACAGTTGGCATTTGCTCAAAAGTTGACTGAAAGCGACTGTATGCCACAAGCACTTCATCATACATCCCGGCTGCAAATGCTTCTGTCAGCTGTGCGGCAAGTTTATCCACAACCTCAAGCGGCACCGCATCGGCAGTGTTCTCAAATGTCTCGGCGATGCGATAGCCGCGGTGGGCAAAATACTCTTCGCCCTTTTTTCCAAAAGCATAGATTGTTACCTCTCCCTGCGGCAAACCCTCTGCAACCGCCTCGGCAGCGGCTTTTATAACTCCACTATTTACCGCACCGGCAAGTCCTTTGTCACTCGTGAGAACCACGAGCGCCGCGCGCCTCACGACGCGCACTGCGGTAAGCGGATGATGGGAAAGCTCCGATGTGCCTGACAAACGGGCGAGAATAGCGAGCGCGGCGCGCGCATACGGGCGCCCAGCGAGCGCAGCCTGCTGCGTTCGGCGCATTTTTACCGCTGACACCGCCTCCATAGCACGCGTTACTTTGTGCGTGCGGTTGGTAGCACCTATTTTTGCTTTGATATCTTTCAGTGCCATAGTTATTTCGTGCGCGACACAAACGCATCAAGCGCACTGCGAAGTTTTTTCTCCGTTTTTTCATCAATCTTCTCTGTGGTGCGAATAGCGCTGAGAGCGTCTTTTCCTTCACGAAGCAGAAAATCTTTTAGTTTTGTCTCTGCCGCACTCACTTCGCTTGGCGCAAAGCTGTCAAAAAAACCGTTCGTTGCGGCAAAAATAACCGCAACTTCTATTTCAAAAGGAAGCGGTGCGCCGTTTCTCTGCTTGAGAACTTCCATCATTCGTCGCCCACTATCAATGTGCGCCTTGGTATCTGCATCAAGATCTGAAGAGAACTGCATAAACGCCTCAAGCTCACGAAACTGCGCGAGTTCAAGTTTAATTTTTCCGGACACTTTCTTCATAGCTTTGGTCTGCGCCGCAGAACCGACACGCGAGACGGAGATACCAACATCAATCGCGGGACGCATACCTTTGTTGAAAAGATCACTTTGCAAAAAGATTTGCCCGTCGGTGATTGAGATGACATTTGTTGGAATATACGCAGACACATCCCCCTCTTGCGTTTCAATAATCGGAAATGCCGTGAGTGACCCGCCACCCTTCTTCTCAGAAAGTTTTGCCGAGCGCTCTAGAAGTCGTGAGTGCAGATAAAAAATATCGCCCGGATATGCTTCACGACCGGGCGGGCGACGCATAAGGAGTGAGAGCTGACGATACGCGACCGCTTGCTTGGAAAGATCATCAAAGATAATAAGCGCGTCTTTCCCTTGCTCCATAAAAAACTCACCGATGGAGGCGCCGGCAAACGGTGCGAGAAACTGAAGTGCAGCCGGGGCTGATGCCGGCGCCGTAACGACGATGGTGTAATCCATCGCACCTCTTTCTTCAAGAAGTGCGACTAGTTTTGCGGTCTTTGATTCTTTTTGTCCGATTGCAACGAATATACAAGTTGGACGCGTTTCTTCCGGCTCGTTTTTTTGATTTAAAATTGTGTCAATGGCGATAGTTGTTTTACCGGTACCTCGGTCGCCGATAATAAGCTCGCGCTGACCGCGACCGATTGGAATCATTGCATCAATTGCTTTAATGCCGGTATGAAGTGGTGTGGTAACCGGTGCGCGATCCATGACACCGTACGCCTCGCGCTCAATCGGGCGCGCGGCAGTGCCGGCGATTGGACCTTTGCCATCAACCGGCTCACCAAAAGTGTTTACCACACGCCCGCGCATCGCGGCGCCAACAGGAATAGAGAGAAGCTTCCCTGTGCGGCGCACCAGCATTCCTTCATATACTTTTGCGACATCCCCAAGGATAATCGTGCGAACACCATCTTCTTCCAAGTTGAGTACCAGACCATATATCTGCGAAGGATCAGCGAGCGCTTCCTTGAGCGTGCGGTCAAATGTCGGATCAAAAAGCACCATTTCGTTTAGTACCGCGTTTTCAAGTCCGTCAATCTCTGCGACGGCGTCGCCGACCGAACGCACGGTGCCGACTTCTTGTGTGGCGGTTTCCGGCGCTTGAGCTTCAATTTCTTCTTCAATTCTTTTTATGATGCTTTCCATACTTAACGAATGATGGTCTGATAAATTTGAACGAGTGTTTGTTTTGCCGAGTGGTCAATGAGCGTTCCTCCGAGGCGCACGCGCCACCCGCGAATGAGGGATTTATTTATGACCGCTTCTGGAATGTTTGTTGTTGCGTGTGCTGAGGCATCCCCAAGTGCAAGCGCCGCGCCGCGGTGCGGCGCGGCGCTTGCTGGGGCATCCGCGAACGCGCCCGCGGCGGCGGCGGCGGCGGCGCGCGCCGCCGCCGCGTTCGCGTCTTCCTCTCGCGCCACTTCAAGGAGCGGCTTTTCCAGGGCGGCACGCGCAGAATCTGTTTTGAGTGCGCGCACGATACCCGGAAGAAGCTTCATCCTGCCTTTTGTACGCAAATGAATAAGCAACTTCTCAACGAGCGCCTCCTCAGCAACACCGGAAAGACGCAGTGCGCGAGAGAGTGCGGCTGCATATTGTTGCGCAAGCTTCGTGCTGGTAACCATACAAATCTAGCTTTCTTTCAGCACCTTCTCAGCAGCAAGCAGTGCTAAACGAGCGATATCTTTTTCACTTTCGCGCTTCGCTTTGGCAGCTGTTTCTTTCGCGCGCGCCTCGGCGGCGGCGGCGAGCGCCGCCGCGCGCGCCTCGGCGGCGCTCACAAGCTGCGCTCGCTCGACATCCGCCTCCTTGCGCGCGGCAAGGAGAATATGTTCCGCCTTTCCTTCCGCCGCGGAAACGCGCTGCGCCGCTGCGTCGTCGGCACCGGCAAGTTTTTCAGCGGCGCGCTCCGCATCGTCAACTCCTTTTTCCACAACCTTCCGTCGCTCCTCAAGTATGCGCATAAGCGGTTTGTAGAAAAAATAAGTAAGCACAATTAACAACAAACCGAAATTCACTATCTGCGCAAGCAGAAGTTTGCTGTTAATACCAAACGCAGCGAAAAGTTGATCCATGCTAGAGATTATGACTGAGCGAGGTACTAAAAATCACATTCACTTCACTCATTTTAGTATTCGTTATACGAACTTAATAATGAAGGCAACTACGATTGCCAAGATGCCAAGTGCTTCAGTAAACACAATCGCAAGAATCATATTTGATATGATTTTTCCTGATGCCTCAGGATTGCGACCAATCGCTTGCATAGCACCGCCACCAATAATCCCAATACCAATGCCAGGACCGATAACACCAAGCCCTGCGGCTAGTGCCATACCGATCAAGCGTGCAGTTTCTAAATCCATATAGTGTGTCGTGTAGGTACATTACGAATAAATACGCTTCGGATTATCCCGAAGCCGCATGGAGAACGCACTATGCGTGTACCCCATGCGGCTCCATGATTGCGAGCTTGATGAAAAACAATGTCAGTAGCGCAAACACAAATGCCTGAATGATGCCTATAAACATCTCAAACCCAATCAAGGGAGCAGGGAGAATGTATGGCAAAAAGTAGCCGGCAACCAACACGAGTACCTCGCCTGCAAAAATATTACCGAACAAACGAAATGAAAATGAGATGAGTCGCCCAAGATTACTCACCAACTCAATAATTCCAACCACAAACCCGAGCGGTGAAGATAGATTAACAAATTTCTTCCCGTACTTCAACACCCCGAGCGTCAAAACTCCGGTTATCTCAATGGTGAGAAACGAAATAATCGCAAGCGCGAGCGTTACATTGAGGTCCGTCGTTGGAGTACGGAGGAGCGGTACGAAAGACGAACCGTGTATGAATCCGATAGACCCAACGCCGGGGAAAAATTCAAGCTCGTTTGCAATCAAAACAAACAAGAAAATAGTCGCGAGCAATGGAAAAAAACGCCGCGCAAGTTCTTTGCTTTCAAAAAGATCAGCGACATAGGCAAACGCCTGTTCAAAAAGCCACTCAATACCGGCCTGCAATTTCCCCGGGCGAAGTGAAAGTCGCCGACTAAAAAAATATGCGCCCGTGATAAGAAGCACCATCAAAACCCATGTCATAAGCAAACTGTTGGTGATAGGCAGACCCAAAAAAGACCCGAGCTGTTCGGCCTTCAGTACTACATGGATTCCTGAATTCATAATACGCAAAAAACCGCCCGCGCCGCATTTCAACTAGCGCAATAACGGAAAACACGCGCCCGAAGAAAAATACCTTACAGACGCGTATACGCATAGTATCATATCCGCTATGACACGCCTACTCCGCACTGTATCACTAATGCAGAAGTCTGACTTCTGCATTAGTCTGCAGAAGTCTGACTTCTGCATTAGTTGACTGGTTTGGAGAGTCAGACTTTCCCAACTGGAGAAATGAAAGCAGATTGTTTATTTGCCGGTGAGTGGAATGACTGTTTTTAGACCGAATGTTGCGGTTGCGATATTTAGAATACCGTACGCGCCAAAGATGATAACGAGTCCGATGATACCCCAAAATATGGCGCGCTGCGCCTCGGCGCGGCGCGTGTCATCTGCCGCATTTTTCACGAGAGAGAAAACTCCCCAAAGAAAAACCACGAACGCGCCGCCGGCAATCAGCACAATAGCCGGATTTATAATCTGCGCAACGATATTGTACAGTAGTTTGTCAAACATAATGAAAGTATAACAGGCACACCCCGCGACTCAAAGAGTCGCGGGGTGTGCCTGCATTTGTAGCCTGCTTGGTAGCGAATTTATCCGCCGATATTAACTCCCGAGGTTGGCAGCTTACCGGGACCACTGTTTGTGGTACTAAACGAACCGGTGATGATGTGTACCAATCCCCATATAGTAAGCATTATCACCAAACCACCAATACCGTAAACAATAAGATTCTTTCCCTTGTCTTTAGCTTCCGTATCACTTGCTCCAATGATGAATGCTTGAAACAGCCCCCAAAGAAGCACAATGAACGCAAGTGTAAATATAACCGGAACAAGAACACCGTTAACGATACCGATAATAAACTGTCCGGCACCCGATATGTTTGTGATGGATGTTTGTGCGAACGCAAAAAGCGGAGTCATAAGTGCAAGCCCCGCAATTATAGTGATGTGTTTTTTCATAGATAAGCGAGATTTAATAATATCTCGAAGCAGGCCGAGATAGCTCTATTGTACTTCCAAAAAACGCAAGGTCAATGAAGAAATCGGTTTTCTGTGGATAAGTGCTTTTCCGCACAAAGCACCTGAAAGACGGTGCGGCAACACGCTCATAATGCTATAGTCGCGTTATGACTTCTATTTTGCAAGTAGACGCTCCCATTCTACGCGAAAAAGCGCGCGGGGTACCGGAGAATCTTTTTGGCACGAAAAAGCTTGCGAGGATGATTGCCGATATGGGGGAGGCGCTTGACCGCGAGCGCGACGGAGTCGCGCTCGCGGCGCCTCAGATTGGTCTCCCCTATCGAATCTTTATCGTGCGGTATGACCGCACACTCCCTATTGAAGAGGGTGCGGCGCCGCCGGAAGCTCGTGTGGGCGTATACATTAATCCAAAAATTGTAAAAAAATCCAGACGCACAGAAGAAATGGACGAAGGATGTCTTTCCGTGCGCGGCATCTATGGCAAGACCTATCGGTACAATAGAACAACGGTGCGCGCACAAGATGAAAATGGTGTTACTTTTGTTCGCGGAGGAGGTGGTCTTCTTGCTCAAATTTTCCAACACGAAACCGATCATTTGGAAGGCATTTTATTTACCGACCACGCGATTGACCTCTATGAATTTTATCCGGACGAAACAGAAATTTCCTATGACAAAAAACACACCACCTAATTTTATTTTTTTTGGCACGCCGAGCGTCGCGCGCGATACGCTTGCATTTCTCGTGGAGAATGGTTTTTCTCCAACTGCAGTGGTAACCAATCCGGACCGACCGCGGGGGCGCGGATTAACACTTACACCTTCGGAAACCGGCGCGTGGGCACGCGCGCGAGGTATTCCTGTTCTTACTCCGTCAGTTCTTGATGCGGAAGCCATCGCCGCCTGCGCCTGCGGAGCAGGCGCAGGCGGCGATACGAACGGAGCAGACGCGGATGGCGGCAAGGGCGAAGACAGCGGCGGGAGCATCGTAACTCCCGCAGACCTCGCAATCGTCGTCGCCTATGGAAAAATATTTCCACAAACACTCATTGATGCATTTCCGAAAGGAGTCATAAATGTCCACTATTCCTTATTACCAAAATATCGCGGCGCGGCGCCAGTTGAGGCGGCAATACTAAATGACGACAAAACCACTGGTGTTTCAATACAAAAAATGACTCTCGCACTTGATGCCGGAGATATTTTAGCGGCGCAAAGTACACCAATCCATCCAGACGAAACGGCGCGCGATCTTCGCGCGCGGCTTACAACCCTCGGCGCGGAGCTTCTCACAAAACTGCTACCGGCTATTTCACAAGGCACCCTTGGTGTCGCACAAGACGAAACCAAAGCAACCTACGCGCCGAAAATAAAAAAAGAAGATGGCAGAGTGTTTCTTGGAAGCGATGCTCATGAGAATTGGAATAAATATCGCGCGTATTTCGAGTGGCCGGGCACTTATTTCTTTGCCGCGCGCCCTCCGAAAAAAATCCGCGTGAAAATCACGCGCGCGCGCTTCGCGCGCGGCGCATTTATAATTGAACGGGTCATACCGGAAGGAAAACGCGAACAGCCGTACGACCGGTTTATGAGCACCGGTTGGGTTGCTGAATAACGAATAATTTTTCCGCAACGACCGCGCTTAGCGACCAAATCGTAGCAGTGTTTTCAGTGTTGCCCCGCCCCTGCGCAAAAGTCGCACCGCACGGCCGCGCGATTTTTTTACCTCGCGCACAAGCTCGTCGCGCATACGGTCCAGTGCAAGCTGAATCTGTGGCGCCGTCGCACTCGCGTGATAGGTGTCTTTACTGCCTTCAATTGTTAGATTCCCCGACACGCGAAAAAGAAGCGTGCGCCCAGTTATTTGTTTTGCCTCTTTTTCAACTTCAACTGCAAGCTGCGCTTGTGAGGAACGGTTGGCAAGCACTCGCTCAAGAGGATTAAATCGTTCCTCTGCCAGAGTGCGAATTTCTCCCAAAAGATCATCATTTGTCGCTTTGAAGGTTGTGTACATACGAAAGAAAGTTATTGGTTGGTAATAGATATTATTTTAGAGCGTCCGCGGTGTCCTGTCAGTATGCGTACCTGCGTAAAAGGTACACCGAGTCGCTCGGCAACGATTTGTCGGATACGAATATTTGCGAGATTTCTGGAAGGCGGTTGCCGTACCGACACGCGCCAGGTATCACTCGCCACTTCCTCAACCAGCTCCTTGCGCGCACCGGGTGTTGCGAGAATTTTAAGATACATACTCTTTAAAACTTCGGCAACACCAGCGAAAGATGCTCTAAAATCATACGCACCGGCGCGGCGCGATCATAGAGATAGCTGCGCAGCGTTTCTATGTCAGAGACCACCCCGAAAAGCGCTTCGCGCTTTTCGGGGTGGTCTTCTTTCTCCAGCGCGCCGCGCGCGGCGCGCTCAACACCATCCACAATGCGTATCGCCATATCGCGCCCGGCGCGGCGAGCATCTTCATCTTTGCCGCCGACAATTTTTTTTATAAGTGCCGTGCGTTTTTCTTTTGTCGCTTGCAAAAATATCTGTGCGTCATCTAAATGCTTGCCCCCCGCCGGCGCGCTCCTCGCGCCGGCCATCCACGCGGCGCGCGTGCCGGGTGCCGCGTGGATAATCTCCTCGGCGCGCGAACGCACCGTCGGCAAAAGCATCGACGCGCGCGGAACACAAAGCACAATGACAGTGCCCTCCGGCGGTTCCTCAAGAAGTTTCAAAAGTGCGTTTTGTGCCTCATTATACATACGATCTGTCGCAATAACGAGTGCTTTCGTTTGTCCGGTTACGCTCGTAAGCGAAGCAAATGAAAGAAGAGACCGCGCGTCTTCCACGGAAAAAAGCGAATATCGCCGCACAACCAAATCAGGATTCCCGCGGAGAGCAAGACCGTACTCACGCGCAAGAAATGCTGTCGCAGCGGCGACGCTCGCTTCCTGTTCTCCGGCAATAATGTACGCGTGGTGTGCCATACAAACAGCATACTACAAAACGCGCGGCGGTTGCGAACACAACCCGACCACGCCGCAACAGCCCCCACCCGCGCGCCGCAGGCGCGCGGGTGGGGGCTGTTGCGGCGGTTGTCTGGTTTGTGTTCGCAACCGCCGAGCGTTTTGTAGTATGCTGTTGGTATGGCACACCACGCGTACATTGT
>ENA-ORDP01000477-ORDP01000477.1-marine-sediment-metagenome-genome-assembly--contig:-NODE-477-length-26222-cov-3.946077_pt1 | contig 26222 bp, 24 predicted proteins | sample MGYA00248627_ERZ508539 | MGnify/ENA primary metagenome ERZ508539 (study PRJEB26208, sample SAMN05571518) | marine sediment metagenome | biome: deep sea; feature: Hydrothermal vent; material... | reverse complement strand
CGCTGAGTCCACAAGTACGCTTGCTGGGTAATATGCGTCATGCTACGCTGTCTGGTATGAACCCACAATCTGAACGCTCGCCGTTCCTGCAATCTATACGTTGTGCTATCCGACTACGGCACTATAGCATAAGAACCGAGCAGGCCTATTTGCACTGGATAAAACGTTTTATTCTATTTCATAACAAACACCATCTCAAAGAACTGGGTGATGCTGAAGTTGTTTCCTTTCTGAGTCATCTGGCGAGTGACCGCACGGTCGCGGCGTCCACCCGGAACCAAGCCTTAAATGCGCTGGTTTTCATGTACAAGTACGTACTCGAATGCCCACTCGGTGAATTACCTAACTTGGTTCGCAGTAAGCGCCCCATAAATCTGCCGGTGGTGTTGACGCCGGGGGAGGTCAGTCATTTGCTGAAACAGCTACAGGGTAATAACTGGCTGGCTGCTTGCCTGATGTATGGTTCAGGATTGCGCTTGATGGAGACCGTCCGCCTGCGGGTCAAGGATATCGAGTTCGGTTATCAGGCGATTGTGGTGCTTGATGGCAAAGGTAAGAAAGATCGAGTCGTGACTCTTGCGAAGGAGCTGATAGCGCCTCTTACGCGTCATCGAAACTGTGTGTACAAAACACCGTATGAGAAAGATTTTATCCTGTCAACTGTCCTAGCGAGCGGTTGTATGCGAGTGGATAGTTGACAGCCCGCCGCCTTTCATGCTTTTCGAAGGCAGGTGATTGCAGTTTCATCACCTGCTTTCGAAACAACCTGGGGCAGTCTTTCACACTGGCAGAGAGGTGGAGTATGTATACTCATTAGCTTTTAAGCGTAATGATTACGATAAGGCAGAATATGTAAATTAGACTTGTCTTGACGAAATTGCCATAGGTCGTAAGCACCTTGAAGACGAATCCAATGGTCAGCAGATAGTTTTTCAAATACCAGCTCTAAACGTAACGCCATCTCTGGAGTTATTACCCCTCAACCATGTAAAACTTTAGGCAGATGTTATGCGGTTACCAGATGGGTCCTGCATGGCTTTCTCCTTTGTTGATGAGGTTAGGATGGACAATATCCCGCCCCAATCGTAGGAGATGAAGGCCCATTTGGGCGATGTCTTCTTGTAACATTGTACGCAGCCTTGAACAGACCACAAGAATAGCGGAGTACGGGACCACCGATCCACTACTTGGAGGCGGGCTCGGTAGCTATTTTCGTTGCATTTCCGGCTTCAAGACCCGCTGCGCCATTGCGTATATGGATATCTCGCTGCGGAAAGGGAATCTCGATATTCTGTTCGTGAAAGCGATCCCAGATGCCCAGCAATACTTCACTCATCACATTCGAGCGGCCGTTCTGGGGGTCATCAATCCAGAACCGCAGCTCCAGATCCACCGCACTGTCGCCAAACCCCCTAAGCAAGCATGCCGGGGGCGGTGAACGGAGGATTCGTGGGATCACTTGTGCAGCCTCGATGCACAGTTGCTGGGCCAAACGCACATCCGTTGTATAGGCCACCCCGATCGGTATCCGCAACCGGACCACGCGATCGCTATGCGACCAGTTTTCGACCCGCTGTACAATCAGATCCTCATTCGGGATCAGGTGCTCCGTGCCATCACGGGTGCGTACCGCCGTATAGCGGGCTCCCAGTGAAGAGATCCAACCGTAGGTGTTTCCCACTGCAATCACATCACCGGGCTTGATCGAGCGATCAACCAGCAGGATCAGGCCGCTGAACAGATTTGAGACGATACGCTGCAAACCCAGGCCGATGCCGATACCAAGTGCGCCACTGAATACCGCCAAAGCGGTAAGATCAATACCCACCGTATTCAACGCGATCAAAATGGCCATCGCGATCAACAGGATTTTTACCAGCTTGGCCAGCAACACCTGCATTGAGGGCGTGAAAGAATGGGTGCGGCGAATACGCTGATCCAGCAAGGTCGAAACCGTTGACGCCCCCCACAACAGTAGTCCCAGAGACAAAAAGCCCTTGAAAATGGTGAGCAGGGAAATGCGCGCTGTGCCAATGGTCAGGGCCAGGCTGTCGAGCATGGTAACCGTGGCATCAAAGAGCCCCAGAGTGCCTAGTGCCGCCATGCTCCAGGCTATAAGAGCGATTGATTTTGACCACCCAGGGTCGCGGATAAAGGTCGAGGCAAAGCGAATCACCACCCAGGCAGTGACCAAGCTGGCAAAACTCTGCAATACTTGATACGGCCAGCCAGCCTGCGCTGCGATAGCACGTGCCAGCCACAGCACCAACAACCAAGCCAGTGGGAAGGCCAGCTCTGAGGTTACCGTGCAGACACGGACAAGGCGCGGTGTTGCTGCAGAACGGCTGGCGATGCGTTCAATCAATAAGCGAATCTTCCCGGCCGACCAGTGTGAGCAGAAAAAAACGAAACCGACCAACGCTAGTTGCACCGCATTGCCGGGCAGCATGACGTTGGCAGCCAACCAGTTGACAATCTTCTCCTGCAGGTCGAGATAAAATGCGCTGGTCAATAACCGTTCCATCAGATCACCCCACCAGAAACCATGTGTTGTACGACATCCAATTTCCCAGACGTCACAAGGACACGGAGGATAGGGGGGGTCTGGTGGTATTCACCGGATGAATGTGCTCATACTCATTCGCTCTTCCACGGCAAAACCGAGGCTGTGGTAAAACCTTGCGACAGCCGTATTGTCTGCTCGCAGTTGCAAATTCACTTTCTTGCAGCCCAGCAGGTTCAATTCCTTCATAACAAAATGAATCAGCGCTGACCCCACCCCCTGGCGCCGGCAAACGGATGCTACCGCCACCGCATACAGCCAGCCTCGATGGCCGTCATAACCGGCGATGCAGGCACCCACTATCTCATCTTCGCGTTCTACCACAAAGATCAGGTCATCGACCGCGAGCTTGGCATCAATGACCGGTGCCGGCGCATTATGAGGCGGGTCATCCGGGAATGAAGACTCCCACAACGCAATCAACAACGGCCTGTCCTGTTCTGTGAATTTGCGAATGTTCACCCTATTCCCCTATTCACTGAGGCCAGCACCAAAGGCTAAAAGTTTTTCAATCGTGCGGTGGTTTGTGGATCAAGAAAGCCGGCGATAGTCGCTTCCGTTTCCAACTGCAGCGCTTTGTTCAGGTCAGTTGCTGCACTCTGGTTCAGCACCCGCTTCATCGCCCTGACCGCAAGAGGTGGCAAAGCACCGAGCTGGGTTGCCACTCTGTGTGCTTCATCCATCAGTTGCTCATCACTGACCACTCGCCAGGCCACACCCAGCGCGGCCAATTCCTGTGCTGTATACTGGCCACCAAGCAACAGCATCTCTCTGGCCTTGTTCAAACCCACCAAAGCCGGCAGCAGCGAGGTAACCCCCCCGGTTACAAACAGATTCAATGATACTTCCGGGAAAAATGCACAGGCACTGTGCGCCCAGAGTGGAAAATCACAATTGATGGCCCATTCAAACCCGCCACCGACAGCCCAGCCATTGATCGCTCCGACCACCGGCTTGTCACCCTGGACGATCGCCCGGGTTGCCCGTTGAATGGCATTGACCAGATCGCGAGCCTGAGCCTCATTTTCAGGATGTACATGCTCACGTCGATCATCTCCGGCGCAAAAAGCTCGCCCTGCACCGGTAAAGACAATTGACCGGGTCATAGTATCCGCATTTGCGGTATCAAATGCCTGGCCCACATCATCAACGAGCTGCCGGTTCATGGCATTGAGGCACTCTGGCCGATTCAGCATGATGGTTCTGACGCCATCACCATCAATCGTACTGACTACAGTCTGGTACCGGTTGCTTGTCATCAGTTTTTACTACACATTTTTGTTACCCCCAGCACAAATCGCTGCACCCAATGTAGCACAATACTGTTTATTTGATATGTCGTTCTACGCCCTGCCGCCTGTATTCGATGTAACCTACAGCTTTAATTCAGTCGGCAATTGGACGGCCAGTTATCAGATGGCGATCAATGGCAAAAGCGGCCACTTCCCCCTGGATGATTTCAAGGATTGTGCCGCTTTGATGAAGCGTGGTCGTGCCATAAAAACAACTGACGAAGTCAAGCAAATGGTATCAAATTCGAAGCAATATGCCGATGACGCCGACGTCGACCCGCTGCAGTGCGATCAGATTTATCGAACCTTGAGGCTTACAGATTTCCAGAAAAAAGTTTCCTGGCTGACTGTTGAAATTGCCAATCTTTAGGGCCGAATGTAAGTGTAGCCCTGCTCCTGCAGTTCCATAATCCGTAGTACCCCCGCAGGAACTACCCGGACACCATCAAGCAGCACCGGCATTTTGCCTGTTTTTTTAGCCACTTTTTTCATGGTATTATGGCAGGCGCTGAAGGTGATATTCTGTAGCGCCAAACTGGTAACACGTGCCGGAATCTTTGATTTTCGAGTCAACATGCTCAGCCCAGGACCATAAGCCACCACCTCAATAGCAACATTGTCCAGCCCCAAAGCCTTTTGCAAATTGACCGCATTATTAAGAGCTATATTCTGGGTGCGCACATTATCCGTACTGACCTGAATAACAATTTTATGCTTCGGCTCGAAAACATTGCTGGCAGCAAATGAGGAATTTGCGACCAACAAACTTGACGACAAAATCACCGCCAACAGCCCACTGTACAACTTTCTCATAGGATCTCCCTCTAAAGGTAACACATTCATGGATAAACTAATGGTATCCTACCTCCTGACACAACCACTTTTACTTCATTGGAACGACCAATATACCCGAACCACAAAAGAAATACCACTGCCTCTGGCTTGGCCGCCACTATTGTGTATTGCTTCGTCTATTACCAAGTACCCCGCTTGTGGTAGAATCTTTTTGTCGAGACGAGCGAAGGTCGTAGGTCACCCACATGCAATCCACCAGCGGAGGCACCATGCGTTCAGCATTCAAAGCGGCGGTAATATCTGTTCTCTCCATATTCTTTCTGTCAGGAGTCATGGTGAGCAGTTCCTATGCTGCTTCAAAGGAAGTACTAAATATACAGGTAAAGGATGCGGTGAAGCGATTTTATCGAGAGGTGAGCCAGGGCAAGGAGCTGGCAGACAAATCTCGTGGAATGCTGGTTTTTCCCTCTATTTTAAAAGCCGGACTTGTTGTGGGAGGTGAGTATGGCGAGGGTGCATTACTGGTTGACCGTAAAATTATTGCCTACTACTCAAGTGCTGCGGCATCTATAGGCTTTCAGGCGGGTGCGCAGTCCAAAACTGTGGTACTTCTGTTCATGACGGGAAAGGCGCTGAAGAATTTTCGTACCAGCGAAGGGTGGAAGGTCGGTGTAGATGGGTCCGTGGCATTGGTTAAGCAGGGCACTGGTGGCTCTATTGACAGCGATACGCTACAACAGCCTATTATCGGGTTTATTTTTGGCAACAAGGGACTCATGTTCAACCTGACCTTTGAAGGATCCAAGATCACCAGGATAAAAAAGTAGCCGATTTTGTCTGTGTGACACGAACACGCCATCAACCTAACTTCATTGATCACTATTCATACGTCCTCACCACACGTTTTGTTTTCCCCTCTGTTACCGAGAATGACTCCGCAGGTGACACACTGATTGATGCTGAGGCCCCAAGTTTCGACTTAACCGCCTGCGCAACGCACTCACCGAGCCCTGCACAACTGCCCTGCCCCTTGGCCAGTTCTACCTGTACCGGCAGGTAGTCATAGGGCGGTTTGTGATCCAGGATAATGCGATAGTTACCGGAAAGTTCAGGAAAGCTGTTCAGCAGAGCCGCCACCATGGTGGGGAAGATATTCAGGCCTCGTACCACGACCATATCATCACTTCGCCCGATCACCCGAAACCGCATGCCCGTACGACCACATTGACAGGTTTCGGTTGTATCCACGGCAATAATGTCGCCACTGCGAAATCGTACCAGTGGCTGGCATTCCCGCTGCAGGTGGGTCAGCACCAACTCCCCTTCCTGGCCGGACTGCATGGCTAAAGGCTCTGCCGTGTCGGGGTCAATCAACTCTGGATACAGCACATCACCGGCAAGAAAATGCAGCCGGGTATCGTGTTCACACTGGGCCGCAAAATTGGAAAGCACGTCCGATACACCATAATTGGCGTTGCGCGGCTCCATACCCCAGGTTTCTTGGATCCGTTGCCGCAAAAGTGGATCATCCAACCCCGGCTCACCACCAAACAAGCCCAGCTTCAAACCCAGGTCACGGGGTGCAAGACCCGGAAAATAAGTATCCAAAACACGCTCCAGAACCGCCGGGTAGGAAGGGGTGCAGGAGATGGCGTTGATCCCGATGGAACGAATCGTGTTGATCAGTAGCTCGCTACCTCCTACACCAAACGGCACCACGGTCGCACCGGTACGCTCGAGGGTAAGGTGATCGGTCACCCCGCCCATCCACATCTGGTAATTCAGGCAATGGACGACCGTGTATTTCTCGTTCAGACCGGCAGCCCGATGGCTGCGCCCACCAACCGTTTCAGTAATCTCGCAGTCACGAACCGACTGGGCCAGGTTCATCGCCTGCCCGGAGGTCCCTGAAGTACGATGCAGACGAACCACCTTCTCCGGAGCGGAGGCCAGATAGGCACCAAATGGCATGAAACGGTCCTGTGAAATCCGCAATTGTGCCTTCGACGACAGCGGCAAGTCGGGCAGATCCCGCAGATCCAGCGGTGGAGCCTGGTGCTCCCAAAGATCTTGATAGAAGGCAGAGTGATTGGCCACATAGGCCCGCTGGTATTCCCAGGCGCTTTGCTGAATGCGCAGCAAACCGGTCTTGCTGCATGTCTCTGCACCGCGAGTCAGTGTCATTTCATCCCCCCATTGCAGGGCCCTGTGTTACAGATAGTACGTCGGTTTTAGTAAGCCCTTTCTCCTGCCTTATCGATGGTTGATTACTACTTGCCCAGGATCACCATAAGAGCATTGCATACAGTGCTCCCGTCAATGTTGAGCCCAGAAAACCCAGCAACAGATAGGTAACAAACACCGGACGTTTGACCAGCACATAGACCGCCATCGCGGCCGGGATAGAGGATACCGCGCCTGCGGTCATAAATGCCAGCGCGGCACCACCATTCATGCCCATATCTAGCAGGCCACTAACCAGGGGTACAGCCGCATAGCCGTTCAGATAAGCTGGAATACCAGCAAGTGCGGCTAGCGGAATCTCGTACCACGCTCCAGAACCCAAGGCACCGGCTACCCAACCGGCAGGCACATAGACGACCATCAAACTTTCCAGGAAAAATGCCAGTAGTAACCATTTTCCGAGAAACCAGCCCGTGGTGCGTATTTCATCGACAAATAACTGCCTACGATCTTCCTTTCTCCAGAATACCCAGACAACCCCGTGATCATCAGACGAAGCGCTACAGCAGCCGCTCACCTCGGCCAGCAGAGGTTGCTGAAAACTGTTGCTATGGCGAAACAGATAAATTGTCCAGCCAGCGATCACTCCCATGAGGAAGGTGGCCAGGGTCTTGGCCAGTGCAAACGAGGGGCCGATTCCGGCAGCCGTCAGCACAAACATTTCCGGGTCCATGATCGGCGACGCAATCCAAAAGGCCATAACCGGTGCCAGCGGCACACGGGAACGCAGCAAGGTGGCGATCAATGGCACAACACCACAGGAGCAGAATGGCGAGAGTGTCCCGGCCAGGGAAGCCAGCACGATACTCCTGGCCGAATGACCGGAAAAAACCCCTGCGATCAGTTGGTCCGAACCCGTAGCCTTGATCACGGCAGCAAGTATTACGGCCAGCAATAGGAAAGGCAATATTTCTATAAATGCTGCTATCGTAAAACGCAAGCTGTCGGTCACTTGACCAAAGTCAAGCATGGCCAGGATAACAAAACCCATCAACAGGGCTCTCACTACTCCGTCATTACTGATCAGAGTAAATCTTCGCCCGAGCCAACCGGTAATGATCGAACATTTTGATAATACTTTCGTAGATATTTCCATAGTTTTAGAATATTCGTAATAACGGACAAAAAAACTACCCCGCTGTCTTGCCCGTTGTACTATTGATGCAGCACTGGTGGGTCAGAAAAGCGACAATGCCATCTATTAGCGGATAATTCATAGCACAGTGCAGCACGGTACCCTCCCGGCGCTGGCTGATCAACCCCACTTGGCGGAGATAGCGTAGATGGTGGGACAGGGTCGACGCAGGCACTCCGAGCTCAGTCTGGATACCACCCACAGACACGCCCTCCTCACCGGCCTTTACAAGGTGGCGGATGATCTGCAACCGGGTCTTGTTACCCAGCTGGGCCAAGATTTCAGCAGCTTGTTCAAGAGGCAATTCCATTATGTGGAGCATAAAGGAATTTGGATGATCTATCAATTGCTATTTCTAGAATTATAGAACGATAGCTGCTGTCCTAAATTTGACCGCTAAGGAGCATTACACCTATCAGAATGTGTGGTCCTGAAATCTCAAGCAAAATAACGTATCAGCACTTGGATGTAAGCGATCAGCGTATCGAGCCTTTTATTGCTCACTGAGAAACTGCCCTGCTGTCATAACCCTGGCAAATGGCGCACTCAGGGCAGACATAAATGCGGCATGCACGTCCTCAGCCTTAATCGTCCTGTTGTTGAACACCAGATCACGGGTTGCACAGGCATCACTGATCACCTGGCAGCGGTAACCCAAATCAAATGCAGCACGGGTGGTGGTGTCGATGCACATATGGCTCATCGCACCACAGATGACCACTTCCTCAATTTGGGCATTTTTCAGCAAGCTGTGCAGCGCAGTCTCCCGAAAAGCATTGGGATAGTGTTTAATCACCAGCGGCTCACCTTGCTCAGGTACTACGCTGTTGTGGGTTTTTACGCCTTCAGTATCCGGGCTAAAAAATGGTGCATGTGGGTAGTTTGCGATATGTTGAATATGAAATAGTGGGGCCTGACGCTGACGAAATGATTGTAGAATGCGCCGGCAGTTCTCGGCAGCCGGATCCATACCTACCAGTTCCATGCGGCCCTGTTCAAAATAATCATTTTGAACGTCAACCAATAGTAGTGCCTGATGCATACGCTGCTCCATTATTTATGAACAAAGTCAATAATTTTGCCGGACTGCTTTGCCTTGCCATTGTTCTCCTCAAGACGATGCAGCAGGTGTGGAGATACATTCCATCGATCCCCATCCTCGGCAATCAGGGTGACCGTTGTTTTAGAGGCTGCATGACATACCTGCAGGGCCATAGTTTATCGTGGAACCAGAAATTGCACATCCTTTGGAAGCAGATAATCCGGATAAGCTGTAACTAATTGTCTAACAAGCCCCCTGGCGGCCTTGACTTCACCTGCTTTAATGAGCTGTCGAATAGCTGTGAGCCGGTTTTTTATATTCGGCAAATCATTTTTTCCAGGTTTTGGTTGCACCGGTGCCCTGAAAACTCTTGTCTCCTGAGAGGCCATCGGTGAGACCGTACTCGGTACGACACGCCGCAATTGAGGAGCTGAACGATTTCGGGTAAAAGTAGAGTAGTTATTTTGAAACAATGGGGCTGTCGGTGCGGCTCTTCCCATGCTTTGCTTTACCACAGGTCTGTTTGGCGCTTCGCTCGCTGCCCTGGGTGCAGTTTTCAGCGAAAAGCGCCTCCCTGGCACCAATTTTTTGCGCTCCAAGGTGGCTGGAGCTGGTTTGATCATGAACTGCTTCCGGATTGGTTGATCCGGGATGCGCATTTCTCGTTGCGAAGTTGCTGTTCTGGAAGGCTCCAACAGCGTTTGCTCCCCGGTAGTATCAAGCATCGGGGCAACTTCGTGGGCCGGCACAGGATCCGGAGTGGGAAAATTTACCTGTTTTCGTGACTGCCGTAACAGATCTGGCAGGAGAATGACGGCTACAACAATGGAGGCTGCCACGGCAAACCGAGTCGACCAGTGGCTATTGAATAACCCAATGTTATGTGGTCGTGATCGTACTGCCTTTCTGGATGCCGCCAGGATAGTGCCATCAAGCGATTTGACCGGCAGCTCTTTAGGTGCAGCGCGGTACAGCTTCGAGAGCGAATCATCCTCAAAGTCCATAATCTCGTCTATGCGATCAGTTTCTGTCATTGCAAGCCTTCCCGCAAGGCCTTAAGCGCATAGCGCAAACGACTTTTCGCCGTTTCCCTGCCCACCCCGGTCACTTTTGCGATTTCCTGCAAGCTCATACCAGCCTCCTCACGCAACAGAAAGACTTCACGCTGTACTGATGGAAGCTGCTCAATCAGCTCCAGCACGGTTTGTACCTCTTGTTTTCGCGCAAGCTCAACCTCGGGTCGGGGCGTGCTCACTGCCCAAGCCGTCTTAAGCGTATGATCATTTTCCAGCGGTAGATCAGTTACTGCTTGTCGGCTACTGTTACGTCGGAAATAGTCAACCATTCGATTGTGTGCGATGTGGTAAAGGTAGGTTGCAAAACGCGCGCTGCTGCGGTAGCGCCGGCGTGCATTGATCAACCTCAACCAGACATCCTGATAAATCTCATCCGCTGTATTACGATCAAGGCACTGGCGTAGAATGTAGCGGTACAGCGCACCGTTGTGACGCCGATACAATGTTTCGAAGGCACCGGCATCACCTTGAGAATAACCATGCATCAATGCTTCATCACTGATCCGCTCCTGGCTCATGAACCAAGCTTACGTGGCACTGCGGTGATCAGGCAATAGTTCTGTCAATAATTTTCCTGGGTAATACCATTTCTACGAATAACTATATTGAAAAAACGAAGGCCTAGGAGGCTTGGCCAATAGCTCAGTTCAGCGCCTGTCACAGTTTAACGTAGTACGCGATATTGGGCTGACAGGGATTTAGCCAAATTCACCAAGCCGAGAAATTTCCCCCGATAACCGAAGGCATCTTCACCGCGGGCCTTGCGGGCCAACATCATAATCTGGTCATAACTGAATTGACCGAGCCAGGTTCCCCCTCGCAGCATCTGGCCGAAAGCGGCCACTGCGGCGGAAAAACGGTAGCGATCGGTGGTCGAGGCTAGATCTGCTGCCATGTCGGTCTTCATAATCGGCTGCTCAATCAATTTACTGGCACCACCATCGGCTGACTTGTAACGTAATCTCAATAGGGCCAGTTCATTATTGTACCCACCTGCCCTTTTCTTCTGCCCGTAACGCAGTGGGTCCATAGCCTGATCGGTACCACCCACCAGGCTGATTTCGTATAAGGCCGTCACCGTACGGCCAGCACCGATTTCGCCCGCATCGACTTTGTCGTTATTAAAATCCTCGCGTTTGAGCAGGCGATTTTCATAACCAAGAAGACGATACTCCGCGACTAATGCCGGGTTAAACTCAATCTGGATTTTGACATCACTAGCCACCGTGTTGAGTGTGGAGCTCATCTGGTCCACCAGTACTTTCTGTGCTTCATTAAGAGTGTCGATATAGGCAAAATTACCATTACCAACATCCGCCAATTGCTCCATCAGGCGATCGTTGTAGTTGCCACTACCAAATCCCAGTGTAGTCAATGAAATGCCGCTTTCCCTTTCTCTTTCTACCAGTTGCTTGAGTGAGGAAAAATTCGTAGTGCCAATATTGAAATCTCCATCGGTCGCCAGCATGATGCGATTAATGCCACCTTCGATATACGCTTTTCTGGCCAGCCTGTAGGCCAGGCGAATGCCGGCTCCACCATTGGTCGAACCACCCGCACTGAGCGAATCCACCGCCTGGAGAATCTTGAAGCGCTGATCACCCGCCACAGGCTCGAGCACCACACCCGATGCACCGGCATACACCACCAAAGAAATCCGGTCCTGCGGCCGCATTTTCCCAACCAATAGTTTCAGCGAAGATTTCAGTAATCCCAGCTTGTCTGCCGAGCGCATAGAGCCGGAAACATCAACTAAAAATACCAGATTCGCCGGTGGTGCCTTCCGGGCCTCGATATCAACCGCCTTAATCCCGATATGGACCAGTTTCTTTTCCGGATTCCACGGCACCGGACCCACCTCGGTTGTTATCGAAAATGGCCTGGCCCGTGTTGTCTCTCCGGCATAGGCATAATCAAAATAGTTGATCAACTCTTCGATCCGAACCGCATCCCTGGGTGGCAACCGCCCGCTACGCAAGATTCTGCGGACATTACTATAAGCGCCAGTGTCAACATCAATACTGAAGGTGGAAACCGGTTGCTCTGCTGTCCTAACCACCGGGTTACTGTGAAACTGGCCATATTTTTCGCCATTCAGGGTATCCTGAAAGTCAATCTTTGGTGCTCTCGGCATGGCCCCAGACATCATCATGGGGGCACTTAGTACCCCGGGGGCACGTAGTACCCGCCCAAGCATCACCTTGTACTGTGTGTTTTGACCTTGTAAGGGAGCCTGTGACAACGCCTTACTCGCAGTTGCTTGAACACGGTTTTGTTCTGCAACGGTTGGCAATACTGGTGTAGTATCACTTGATGTTTTTTTGAGTTCGGTTGTGCCCGTAGCGGGTATCGAAGACTGATTCGAACAGCCTACAAGGCCAGAGGTGATTAAAGCCGCTAGTACGGTTACGTGATATTGTTTCATTTCGGTCTCCCAATCTGGATGATGAATGCCTGAAATCAGGTGAGATAAAAGCCCTCAGTGTTATAAACGCATGAGATCTCGATTGGGGTTAACAGGAATGATTTTTCGTAACAATTCAGCGTGTTTAGATTTTGCTTCAGTACAAGGCGTTTTCGCACGGAGAATGTGAGCATATAGGTCCTATGTGACCATTCGAGTACGAACACACGCCGTAATGGGACAAAATGATGAATACGCTGACCAAGCCAGGATGCTTACATGCCAAGATTACTACAAACGCTGCTAGCGATACTGATTAGCTCTACTGCGTTCGCACAGACAGATTACAAATTGCCGGATCTGGGCGATGCCTCGGCGGTAGTACTGTCGGCACAGGAGGAGGAAACACTCGGTCGTAATTTTATGATCAGCGCACGTAACCGCCTGCAGTTTATTAACGACCCACTGCTGCTGGACTATTTGACCAGACTCGGTAAGAAATTGGGCCGTTTCAGTGATATGCCACAGGAGAACTATCATTTTTATCTGATTGATGATCCCAGTCTGAATGCCTTTGCGGTACCCGGTGGACATATCACCGTGTATGCGGGATTGATACAGACCACCCGTGATGAGGGGGAGCTGGCCGGTGTTCTGGCCCACGAAATAGCCCATGTCACTCAGCATCATCTGGCTCGTCTTATCGCACGCGGCAAGGAAACGACGTTGCCCACAGTGGCAGCACTGATTGCGGCCATTTTGCTAGGCGGCCAAGCGGGGTCCGCGGCCATTGTTGCGACCAATGCGGCCTTGATAAGTGATCAAATCCAGTATACCCGTCGCTTTGAAAAGGAAGCCGATGATCTGGGTATTCGCACCCTGGCGCGAGCTGGCTTTGATCCCAACGCCATGCCAACGTTCTTTGACAGAATGCTGCAAAGAATGCAGATTCAGGATAACAGTGCTCCCGAGTTCTTTCGTTCTCATCCTCTGACAACAAGCCGGATAGCGGAGGCGAAAGCCAGGGCGGCTCAATTTCCTGCTGTTTCTCAGCATCGTGTGGATGCTGATTTTCAGTACTTTCGTGCCCGCACCATGGCCTTATATGGTGATCGCGGCACACAATCCGCCCAATCTTTTATCGACCAGGCGAATTTACAGGAAAACACGGCACCGAAGATACAAAAGGCGCTACGTTATGGGCAAGCAGTAGCGCTGGATAATCATGGCAAGTATCAGCAGGCGAAGGTAATCTTGCGGGATTTGCTACGACAGGATCCACAGAACCCCTGGTTCTTGGTCTCACTGGCCGAAGTAACACAAAGCACAGATGTGTCGGCTGCGGAACGATTATTGGAAAATGCCAGCAAAAAAGCTCCGGAAAATTTGGTTTTCAAGCGATATCTCGCTCAAATCCTTCTCAATAACAATCAATCAGCCAAGGCTTATCCTATTTTGCGAATGTTGGTTACAGCCAACCTCGAACAACCGGACTTATACCAGCAATTAGCTCGTGCTGCTGGAGAAATCGGCAAAAAAGCGGAAGCTCATATGCAGATGGCAACCTATTATGAACTGATCAACCAACCCGAAGAGGCAATGACACAACTACTTCTGGCCAAACAGCAAACCCGGGGAAGCTTCTATCTTCAAACATCGATTGAAGCCAGAATCAAAAGTCTGCAGGAGCATATCAAGAGCCACGGCAGCAAGCAACGAGCGACAAAACTTCGCACCGGGTAAGTTACGGCCTTAACCGTTACCTTCTAAGGTCTCCCGCTAACCGTAAAAAGAGGAAAGAGCCCTCTTCTGATCCCGAAGAATTTTTATGTATTTATTCACTTCAACCTATTTTCCAGTACAGCAAGAGTACTTGTGACTAATTTTTCAATACTAAAGTTATTCTTTATATGATTAACTGAAGATTTTCTATGATGATTTTTTTCGCTCTCTTCGTATTCAAGCATCTTCAACACGCCGTCGGCCAGTGCTGTACTGTCCCCAGTCTGTACGAGAACTCCATAGTCACTGAGGATTGTCTCAGCATCACCAACGCTAGTTGCAATGCAGCAAACACCACATGCCATTGCCTCTGCCAGCGTATTTGAAAACCCCTCACCAAATGCCGATGTACTAATGAGAACATCAAGTGCGTTATAAACGCTCTCAATATTAGTTTGTCCATCCTCCCAGCGCACCTGTTCTGATACACCAAGTTCATTGGCATATCCTTTCAATTCTTCAAGATATTTATTGCTGCCATAGCCAACACAGATAAACTGTATACTATTATTTCTTGCTCTAACTTTTGCTACAGTCTGCAAAAATGTTCTATGACCTTTCATTGGATCAAGCCGCCCGACAATTCCCACCAATGGCAGCTTAGTATCAATACCCCATATCGCGCGCTGCCTCTCTCCTGCAATTGGGTCACTCTTAAATAAATTTATGTCGATACCATTATGTACAACAACCATATTTTTTTCTTTATAACCACTTTTCAGATGGTGGTCATAACCGCTGTTTGAATTCACAATTACAAGGTCAGTAAATCTGGATAAATATACACTTAGTTTGAACGATAGCTTGGCTAATTTATCATAGTTTTCCAGCAACATATTTGATGCCCGCACACCCCATACGACATGCAAATTGCTAAAGAGAGGCTTCATCATTACTGCTACAATATTTGCTCCAGGTAGATACCCGTGCAACACATCTGGATTTTCACGCTTTATCCAGCTCCACGTGCGTAATAAAAATCCAGCAATATCCCAGCGACCATTTTTTTGCAGATATATTATATCGACACCAGAACTTTCAAGCAGCTGTTCAAGTTCACCACCTTGGTAAAATACCCCAATGCTTACTGCTGTGCCGCTATCTTTAAGTCCTCGGGCAAGATATACAAGCTGGCGCTCTGCTCCACCTATTTCCAGAGAGCGAATCAGGAATGCAACTTTCATATCGGTGGATGATGTGTTTCCATTTTCTGACCCCTTCCAAAATTGTGTGGGTAGATACCAAAAAACCAGGTTCTACCCGACATTGGTTGACCACTATTTGTGGTGGTTAGTTCATATCGGTAGATTTCAAGAAGGTTATTTAGTCTATATCCACACAATTCAAGAAAAAGTCGATCTTTCAAACATCAGCTGATGAATTTACAGTTTATCACAGCGAATTTCCGTGCTGATGCGATACAATGAAACTTTTTCAGCCTGCCAGATCAAGGTGAATGTATCCGGACAACGATCGAGCAATTGCAGAAAAGCTGGACTATACCATTGCTGCATCTTGCGAACATTCTCCGGCCAATGCCTGCCAATTCTTCCGATCTCACTGGCACTGCCATCACGCAAATTAATCAGCAACAGACCACCAGCGAAGGGCTGAAGATCTGCCGCCTTATAGGATCGATTACGGGTGCTCAAAACGTATAATCCCAGAAATTTATGGCCCCGATAATGTGCGTGAGTGTGGGCATTGACCAAATAGCCGGTAATCTGATCTGTCAGCACTTCTACACCGGGATAACGATCCAGTTGTTGGAGGACATCTGACCATTGATGATAATCTGCTTTTGGATTCACTTTCGACAACATCGGGTATTTGCTATATGAAGAGTCAATAAAACGGCTATGAATTGGGCCGAGAAGAATCACCAATAAGATTATGAATCCACCCCATAGAGACCATTTCCAGGCTGAAACCATCCAAAATGAAGTTCCACACTCTCTAGCCTCCTGAAACAGAACTACAGATAAATACGCGGCGACAAATGGCAAAGGGATTAGAAAACCTAGGCGCCAGAGCATTTCCGGATAAGACAATCGTAAGAATAAATCTGTAAATATGGGGTTAAATACTGTGAATAACGGCAACCACATACCCACCATTAAATACTCCTGTTGACGAAAATAACGTCGGCCCAGATGCCAGGCGACATAAACTGTAACACCCCAAATAGTGAGTACTTTATAAAATTGATCAAAAGGATTAAGAATGTAGAGATTCTTCAGAAATGGCAGAATCAGGCCAGCATCAATCATCTTTCCGTAAACCAGTGGATTATTCCGTATTTTATGCATATAGAGATAACCATGCACAGACAGGTACCCCAACACGGTCAGAATCAACAAGCTAAAAAGCCAGATATGAGCACTCCAGAATAACCTAATTGATCCGAACTTATTCCAGTCACTCTGAAAAACACGACGGGTTCTCATCACCAGCAACCCAACCGCCATAACAATAATAAAAAGCCCCTCCTGGCTATGCCACATAGTTGCAACAATCAACAGCAAGGCAGCAAGGGTCAGGTCTTTTAGGCGAAGTGTAGAAGAATTGATTACCTGCATGAAGAGTGTAATTGCAGAGAAGTAGTTCAACAAGCCCAAGCCGGCTGGGGCAAATACATAGTAGCGGATATAACTAAAAACGCTGGTACCCGTGTGGAGGATAAAGAATACAGTCGCAAGCAAAGCTGCAATTTGCATAGAAAAAATATTTTTAAAGCTCTGCTCAAATAAATAAGTCGCAAATGAGTAAACACCCAATGCCAAAAAAGTACCGTTCACCACCCAAACAATGTTATACGTGGAAGGCAAAGAAACACCGGTTAACCAAGCTGCAAATGCATAGAAGTTGTGCCAATAATAACTTCTGGATAATAACAAGCTACCAAAAGTGGATGTACCTATATCCCACTTACCTTCAACCAGCTGCTCCCATTTATTCCCTACCACCAGTAAATGCCATAAATTATCTGCTGGCAATTCAAGATAGGGCCCTGTAAAATAGGCATAAGTAACAAATACTACGACTAAAAGAACACAAATAATCTGATTTCGACCTGGTAACAACAAATACTGGCTAGCAGCTTGCTGGATTTTTACCCCGACTCTTAGCCGGATAAGAAAAAGAGTGCCTATCAATGTAAAATATATAATAACAAGATGTACTTCATTGCCATTAATACTCCAAGTCAACACCATTGCTACAGCCCATACCGCAATTGAATAGGCTATCAACATATAAAACCGAATCACCTCCGGCCTTACAATCCCAATGATCAAACCGCCAGGTAACAGGAGCATGGAAGTATAGAGAACAAAAAATAACAAACTACTCATTGTCCGCCCTATTAGCAATTTGCTGCAAACTGGTCACTGTCCTTCGTACCAACTCTGAAACATCAAAACATCCCATAGATGGTACTGCCAGTTTCTTTGTCCAGACAAATGTTCCTGCCAACGTGCTCGAATTGGTGCAGGATCAAAGTAGCCTTGTCTTCTTAATACATTTTCATCTAAAAGTGCCTCAACCCAATCACGCAGAGGACCACGCAACCAGTGATCAAGCGGAACACCAAAACCCATTTTTGGCCGATCAATCAGCTCATTCGGTACATACTTACGCAGTATCTCCCGTAACGGCCACTTGGTTTGGCCATTTCGTTGTTTTACCTGCATTGGAATACGCCAAGAAAACTCTACGATACGATGGTCCAGCAGTGGCACCCGAACCTCAAGACTATGGGCCATACTGGCTCGATCCACCTTGGTCAGAATATCGTCGGGCAGATAGGTCAGCATGTCCAGTAGCATATATTGTTCAATCTCCTGTAATTGACCCAAACACTTTGGATGCTCAACAAAAACATTCTGATATTCGTCAGAACCAATGACCAGCTGATCTAATTGCTCCCAATGGGATACAAGTGTTCGGTACAAATCCACTTGATCTGAAGAACCCAGCATGTTTGCAAGACGATGTATTTTATGGCCGGGATGCCGATCCAAGCCTAAAGCACCCAGTACCGGCTGAAACGGTAGCGACATCCGATCGAGTGTGGCTACAGAAGGAATCTGTATCAATGTGGCCAACTGCTTTCGTATCCACAGGGGAAAATGGTGGATCATTCGTGAAATTTTCTGTGCCCAACGATAACGGTCATAACCGGCAAATAATTCATCCCCTCCATCACCTGACAAAGCAACGGTGACCTGGCGTCGGGTCAGCTGAGAAACCAGCCAGGTCGGAATCTGAGATGAATCGGCAAATGGTTCATCGTATAAAGAAGCGATCTGTGGAATCACTGCCATCGCATCTTCGGGTGTAACCATCAACTCCGTATGATCTGTACCCAAATGCCGAGCGATATCTGCAGCGTAGGGAGCCTCGTTATATTCCGGCTCAGCAAATCCGATTGAAAAGGTTTTTACCGGCCGTGTAGAAAGAGACTGCATCACAGCCACAATGGTGGATGAGTCAATCCCCCCTGACAAAAATGCTCCCAAAGGCACATCGGCAAGCATCTGTCCCTCCACACTTTGCTGTAATAGACGACTCAGTTCATCGACTATTTCAGGCATTGCATCTACAGAATAGGTCTCTCTGTTTTGGCAAATCTTATCCAGTGACCAGTAAGCCTGTTCACAAGCAAACCAATCACAATTATTTCCCGATACTCTAAATATTTCCTCTCCAACCCCTGTTTTATCCTGACTGATACGCAACCAATGGCCAGGCCTAAGCTTGCGAACACCTTTGTAAATAGACCAGGGGGCGGAGATGGTATTGTGGCGCATATACTGCGCCAGAGCATTCCGATCAATATCACCCCGCCAACCCGGATAGGCACAAAATGCCTTCAACTCGGAAGCAAACAATATGGACTTACCATGCCAGCTATAATACAGCGGCTTCTCTCCCATACGATCACGCACCAAAGAGAGTTCTGCTTGCTTACGATCCCATAAGGCAAAGGCAAACATACCGACAAAATGTTGCAGTGCAATTTTAACACCCCAGTACTCAATCGCACCCAAAACAACTTCTGTGTCGGAATGCCCACGAAAGAATACACCACACTTTTGCAGGTCATGTCTCAGAGCAGGATAATTATAGATCTCACCATTATACGATAGGGTGTAACGGCCAGAGGGTGAATGCATGGGCTGCGCCGCTGTATCGGAAAGATCAATGATAGATAACCGACGATGGGCTAAAGCCACATGTTGATCTGAATCGACCCAAACTCCACTGGCATCCGGCCCACGATGAATCAGGGTGGAAGCCATAGCCTGTGCGATCTGCCGGCACTCTCCAATATTATTTTCTTTGTGTAAATCAATAAACCCTGCCAAACCACACATGATTACACTGCCAATTTGCGGTAAAGTGCGGCGTAGGCTGCAGCCATACGTTGTACACTAAAATGAGCTTTAATTCGCTCCCGGGCGGCAATTTTCCTCTGCTGCCAGAAAGAGGTTTGCATAAGTTGTAGGCATTCGTCTATCGCTTTTGCCATAGCATGATCATCATTAACCGCAACAGTCACACCTGCATCACCCACAATTTCGGTAGAATCTCCGACATCTGTTACAACACAAGGGACACCACAGGACATAGCCTCAGCCACAGTATTAGGAAACCCCTCGGAGATAGAAGACGAAACATAAAGATCAATACAACGATAGAATTTTGGCATATCCTGCAGACAACCTAGAAGAACCACCTTGCCAGATAAGCCAAAATCATGGATTTTATCGGACAATTGATTATTTGAGCTGTCTACCCCGGTACCACACATAAGAATACGAATACTCTCAAGATACTTAATGTTCGTTAAAGCACGAAGAAAACCGATATGGTTTTTATTAGAGTCAAAGCGACCAGCATAACCGATGACAATATCATTTTTACTATACCCATAGTCACTGTGATATTGTGTGGTAAGGATAGGATTAGGACAGAATTCTGTAATATCCACACCGTTTTGAATTACAGTGAATAATTCAGGAGGATAACCCATACGTACATGTGCCTCTTTTGCCTTGTATGCACAGGCAACAACGTGTGTTGGAATCCATCGGGATACCAAACGACATAATAGAATCACCATACGGGTACCGAAAGATAAAGAAGAGGAATTAAGTTTGCTGTTTCTCACGCCCCAGATAACTGGTTTGTTACTGGTTAAGCGAGCAATCAATCCTCCCAATAAATCGGCATGATAAAGCCATGTTTGTACTAGATCCGGAGCGAATTCACGTACTATTTTGCGTAGTGCAAATACCGAAGAAAACAGGTTTGACCAACGAATACCAAGACAATGAACACGAATACCCTCATCCCTGAGCTGCTTCGATATAACATCCTCACCAGTGAGACATATGACAAAGACCTCAATCCCATAATTCTGCAAAGCAGGCAGTAAACGTAATAGTAATCGCTCAGCACCGCCAGTTTTTAGACCAGAAGTGATGAACAGAATATGTAATTTTTTATTCATCACAATAGTGTGATCTGATTGGTTGATCTACGGAATTTCTCGTAAAAAAGCAGCCAGGAGCAGTATCGAATAAGGCCTATATCAGGCAAATTGAGTCAAGTAGCGTAATAAGCTGTAGCAGCATAAATAACAAGCAAGAAAAATGCAATTATTGAAATGCTACCTTCATTTGTCTAACTTAAAAACAAACTCGTTACAGCCCAGACCACCCCCACAAGTTTTCAGCTTTATAAGCTGGAACCCGCGTGAGTGGAAAAAATCAAATATTTCTTCAGGTCGTGCCACCTCAAAGGGATAGCCGCCGACCCAATCTACAACATCACGCCAGGCAGACATCCCTCTGGTGCTATTTTTATACTGCTTCCAGCGATAAAATGGCTTTCCACGAAAAAGGTCACGGATCATTGTCGGACCCCAGAGAACTAAAAACGTTGGCCACAATATCAAAAACCGTAAGCTGGCTGGCATACGGTTGTAGACCCGTTTTATGGCAAGCCATCGGCGGCTCATTCGTCCCTGGTCGTTGTAAATTGCAATAAAAAGCTTTCCATTTTTATCCACTAAATCCACAACGTTTGACAGTGCGTCCCACATGGCACCCGTATGATGTAGGACCCCCCAAGAATAAACAATTTCAAATTTCCCAAGAGATTTTAAATATTCTTTGTCCAGAACAGACCCCTGTTCGATTTCCCAACCCGAATCATTCTCAAAATAACATTGTTTCAGACTTTTAGTACAGGCAACGGACTGCTGGTCATAATCAAAAGAATATACAACAGCACCTCTCTGTCGTGCTACTAAACTAAAAAGCCCGCTACCGGAACCAATATCAAGAAATCGTACATCTTTCAGTGACATTTCAGCCAACATGTTTTCCAGAGACTGCTGTGCCAGCTCTATTTTTTCGTCATTAAGCCCCTCTAAGTACCGTCTCCAATTTTTGCCAAATCCAAATCTGAGCTCTTCTTCAGATATACTCACTTTTTATCCTTCAAATAAATAAAAAAGCCCGCCGGTAGCATCAGAAACCAGAGGATTCTTGCAACATAGTTTTTAAGTGCGCCCAATTGTGCCTTTATGTTAGCGTCTGTATGAAAAGAAAAACGACTATAGTGTAAAGCTGATAACGAAAATCGTAGCGGAGCAAAACGGAACCACTTGATATCGTTATTAAGTGCATCACAGTGTTGAAGCCGACCTCCAACTGCATTTTTCCCCGGATCCTGGCTATGCACCAGAGACGGCCCATCTACCCAGTATATGCGTAACTTTTCATTCACGAATCGTGTTTGATATTTTCTGGCTATCTTATTCCAGATAATATCTTCTGGCACATAGGTTTGTTTCAGATTTTCTGGAAACGGGTATCTACGTAATATATCGGTACGCTGAAAACCCCACTTTTCCCCTCTCACTTTATACCTGTAGCGTAACTCAAGAGGATTTGAATCCATAACATCCTTCGGAAAAAGATCACCTATAAGATTGCCATTCTGGTCCTCGCATAGCCCAGTAACAGCACTAAACCCGGCGCGTTTCTGATCATCAATTTGATCCCAGTGGTACTTCAGCTTTTCCAGAGCATGAGGCACACAGGCGTCATCGGAGTCAAGGACCAGCAGAAGCTCTCCTTCTGCAAGTTCTACCCCCCTGTTAAAAGCAATATGTTTCCCCATATTTTCTTGATGAAAATAACGGATTGGGAAACTCGCTCCCGCTTTCCAGGCCTCAATAAGTTGTGAAGTGTGATCCACAGAACCATCATCCACGACTAACCATTCGAAATCACGAAATGTCTGCTGCTCAAGCGAAGCATAGACTCGCTGCAAGGTGTGTTCACGATTAAAGGTAGCTGTAAATACTGTGAAGGTGTAACGAACTGGTGACTCCTGTTCAGTCATCAGACAGGTGCCTTGTGCTGAGGATACATCACCTCTTTCAGCAGTTGTTCCCATTTCTCCATAATTGCTTCTACACTGTAACGCAACCCAATTTCAGCACCATTTGCACCAAGACGCCCCCGCTCACGAGGATCCTGAATCAGCTGTATCATCGCTGCTGCAAGCGCTTCATGGTCACCCGGCGGGACTAAAATGCCATTCTGACCATCTTCAACGATGTCACGTACGGCGCTATTGTATTCGGTAGTAATGACCGGTACTCCACAGGCCATTGCCTCACACAATGCCATGGGGAAACCCTCCAACTCAGAGCTCAACACAAACAACTCACCCTGCTTAAGAATGACATGCGGATACCTGACTGCCCCCGGCAACTTTATTCGCTTATCTAGCCCAAGTTCATCCCGTAACACTTCGAGCTCTGCTCGCTTCGGGCCTTCTCCAAGTATCATCAAATCCCAGTCACGATACTTCTTGGACACTCGTGAATACGCACGTATCAACAGATCAAAGCGTTTCTCCTGCGATAGCCTTCCCATCGCCACAATCATGTGCTTAGCTGTCACATCAAGGTCTATTTCTACAGGTTCTTTTTTATCTTCAATAACGATCGGGTTAGGCATAACCGCCACCTGAATACGTGGAGAGATATTAAAATATTCACGCGCCCGCTCGGTCAGTACCACAACAAGACTCGCCCGACGGTATAACCAGAGACGCAGCTTTGCCCATGTGCCACTTACGGGGCAAGTCCATGGGTCAGTGTGTTCCGCAACGATTACAGGTGTGTGTAGTCCAATTGCTGCAGTTAAGGTGAGCACATTTGTTTCTGTCAAAAAACTGATAACTGCATCGGGCTGAGCCCCACGAATGGCTCGACGCAAGTTATAAACACGACGCAAGTTACTCATGATACTCTCAAACAAATTTTTTGATGTCCCTGCGATATCCAGTGAAACCTTCTGAATACGGGAATCGATATCATAGAACGGCGGTTTGCTTCCATCGTCGAGAGTAATTACTGTGACCTTATGTGACTTCCCGGACCAGTGATTAGCCATGATAGATAATACTCGCTCTGCACCACCTGCCTGCAGCGAATAGATAACAAAAACCAGCCTCATTTCTTTGCTAAAAAGAGGCCAGCCATAACAGCCCAGAACGGATATGACAATATAACAGCATTTCTCTTACCCAAACCTATAAATAATAGCCGCACTGAATAGCTACGAGAGGTATTAAGCATATAGCGTGCCCAACGCAGGTATTGGCGAGCCTGTATTTCGTCTAGCACCTTCGCTTCAATAGTAAATGACCTGCAAAAATTACTGGAAACATCCGTAGCCAGACAGTGTAAATTGCCTTTCAGGTTTTTATAGCAATAGTTTATAGGATTGATACGCGCCGCTCCGGATTTCACCACAAGTTCCTGTGCAGTTTCTCTCGCTAATTCGACTCCGTAACGCTTGATATTCTCCCGTATTACTTTAGTTTGTGCATCAAACTGCAGGTCTATGGGGCTACTATTGTTAACATTTTCAGGCAAGCCGGCCATTTATTAGCCATCGTGGAAAGCACTCTTTCCGCTCCACAGAGCCTATCATGCTGTCAAATAAGGTAGTCTTCATTATTAGATATATTAATTTTTGCTTTATTATTCCAGGGGCTGGAATAATGAGTTAAGTACGTTTCATCAGAAATACCCTGGCCTTGTTAAGAAGGACTGCCACCCGAACCAAAATATTACCGTATTTACTACTCCCAATCTTATTAGACCAGTTACCGATTGCATTACAACCGATATAAGGCTCACTGCCTTTGGCTTTCTGGTCAATATGACTAAATGACCAATTGAAGTATTTTAACCATTTTTCAGGATGTTTAGAAGCAATAGTATATGTATAAACTGAACTTCTCTTATGGTTGTTAAAACTTTGATACAACAACTCATAGCCATTTTCTTCAAACATCTTTTTTATCGCTAAAGGCGTAAAACGCCAATAATCACCATAATCTGCATGATATTGCTGTAAAAATGGCAATATAACTATCACTATGTCTTTAGACATAAGACACAAATTATCAAATGCCTGGTTGACCCTGAACACATGCTCCAGGGTTGTATGGTTAAATACCACATCAAATTTCCCGTTTAAATCTGATGGCAGCTCATCTTCCAGGTCTAAAAATATTTCACCCTCTAGACCCTGAGACCCTCTTGCTTCACTCTTGTAATTTGTAATCGAGTAGCTTTCAGCATTTATGAAATAGTCTTTGTATTTTTTTCCTTCCTTATCTATATCTTTCCAACCGCTAACATTGACCACTTCACCATGAAAAAGGTGAGCATGTTCTTTAAGCTCACTATTCGACCAGATTCTTGGTAACCTGTGAATTCTATCAACAAATAGATACACTCTATATATTCATCGAATGAAAGTATTCATATGCATTTATAATACTTGCAGTTGTTTCGTGATTTATTCTAAAAACCCTATCCATAATGAATAACCTGAGATATATACTCGTATTTCCCTGGCTTTATCAACTTTTTCACGAGTGAAATTCCTTAAGTTCTTCTTCATATATAGAAGGATCAAAAGATGAAATTCGCTTTGACGAGTACTGCCAATTTTTGATTTTTTTTGCAACCGTATAACAATGGGTTGAAAATGGGCCTACTAGCTTTCTTAGGCTGTTTAATTTACGTGGCAATGGTTGCCATTGGTCAATTACTTTAAACCCCGCTCGTTTCAAAGTTAGAGAGATAGTCTCAGGAGTATAGAAATTAATATGTTCTCCAGCAAGATAGCCATCAAAACCGTTATAACACCTCCAAATATTTTTAGCTAACGACGTAAATGGAACTGTGGGATGACCAAGCACTAATAAGCCATCATCATTCAAAATTCTATTTATGCGTACAAGAAATAAATGTGGTGAGACTAGATGTTCAATCAAATTATCTGAAAATGCGCCATCAAAATCTGCTTTCCATTCCTCTGGGTATAAGCGGTCTTCAATATTCGTCAGATAAACCTCATATCCTAGTGCCTTTGGCAGGCCAGCCATTTGTTCACTAACATCAACACCTATACTACTCTCTCCCCAATACAACAGACTTTGACCATAACTACAACCAATATCCAATACTCTTCTTTCTCCAAAATTGTATTTATTTTGAAGGATAATTGCAGCCAGATTTTCTCCGGAGAAGAATTTAGAAACGACCCTGCTACGCTCACTTTCAGTAGCCCAATCGGATGATTCAATTAAATTGACAACTTCGTAATGGGTTCTCATATTTTCTATAAATATCTAATTCGAACTTTATTCGTCTCGATTGAAGGTTAAAAACCACCGTCTTTAGGTGGTCAGATTTATCTGCGATACTATACTGGCTGTTGGCTCTGATGAAGGTGACAAGGCATGGAATATCGCTACGGTAGTCATACAGTTTACAAGATT
>ENA-ORDP01000475-ORDP01000475.1-marine-sediment-metagenome-genome-assembly--contig:-NODE-475-length-26294-cov-7.750753_pt1 | contig 26294 bp, 31 predicted proteins | sample MGYA00248627_ERZ508539 | MGnify/ENA primary metagenome ERZ508539 (study PRJEB26208, sample SAMN05571518) | marine sediment metagenome | biome: deep sea; feature: Hydrothermal vent; material... | reverse complement strand
GCAACGCCCTCCTCCCTAAATATCTCTCTCAATGGCTGAACGCTAAACATGTACAACCGATCAGCTCGCGCACCTACTTTTTCGCCCGGCTGGCCAACCTGCTTATCTACGTGAGCGGCTTGACCACGGCACTCTCCTTAGCCCCGGTGCTGGCCTACAGCTTCACCTTGGGCTTTAACCCGCTGTTGGGGTTGATCGCAGCGGGGTCTGCTTACTTGAGCACCTTTGGCGTGACGCTGGCGCTGGTGTTGTCCTACGCACTGATCTTGCAGGTGGTTCCCGCTCATCGCTTACAGCGGGCGCTAGGGTACTTTCAATTGGCCATGTCATTCGTGATCTACGGCGGTTACCTGTTGGTTCCACGTCTTATGAATCGAACGGGCCTCTTCAGCTTCACGATTCAAAAGAGCTTCTGGGTCTTCTTGAACCCGGCCAGCTGGTTTGCCAGCCTGCTCGAGTTGAGCCAGGGGCACTGGGGGATGAGCGAGTGGTTACCAGGGCTGTTAGCACTATTGGCCGTTCCGGTCTTGTTGTACTTCGCTCAGGGGAAGCGATCATTAACCTATGCCCAGCGGCTGTTGGCGCTGAGCGACGATTCTGGGCAGAGCAAAACCGCAAAAGCGCCCAGGTCGAGATGGAGTTGGTGGTTCAGACAGGGCGAGAGCCGGGTGGTCGCCCTGCTAATCCGCAATCAGTTTAAGTATGACCACAAGTTTCACCTCTCCGTGCTGGCGCTGTTGCCACTGACCGTACTTTACTTGATCTGGGGACTTCAGGGTGGTTCACTACGGGACCCCTTTGTTTATCTACTGTCCGATTTTGGTCGGTCCATGTTCCTATATCTGGCCATCTTCATCTTTCCGATCATGCTGAGACCCAACCTGATCCACAGTGATGCCTATCAAGCCGCCTGGGTCTTCTTCGCCACGCCCTGCGACCGAGCCCAACTGATCCGGGCGATGAAGTCGGTGGTCATGGTCTATTTCGTCCTGCCCTATATAACGGTGCTGACGGTGCTCTTCGTCTATTTTTATGGCAACCCGCTGCACGCCCTGTTGCATGGCCTGATGTTGCTCCTGCTGATGCATCTGTTTCTGCAACTGGAATTTCTGGTTCCGGCGGATTTGCCCTTTTCTCTGCCCCAGCGGCGGGGGCAAACGACTGCTTATTAACTGGTCTTAGCGTCTTTGGTTATGATTATGGCCTTGGTGATCATCCCTTTGCTGATCCAGTGGGCCTATCCTCACCCACTCAACTTCGCGCTGGCTTCGGTTGGGGGAATGGCGCTCAGTTGGGCGCTGGAACGGGTGCTGTTCACAACGCCTGCGTAAGAAAACTCAGGCAGTTCATTGGGGCTGAGGCGGGATAGAGCACTTGAGAGAGGTGCTGCAGCTTCTCTCGCGCCTTCTCCAGAGTGAAGTGCCACTGAACCGTCGCTCCTCGCTCGTTCCGTTCCTCGGCACAGGCGCTCACCTCTCGCTGTAACCGCTCCCTGTCCGCAATTCGTCGCTGCAAACACTGCCTCACCAACACCGAAAACTCGATCTCCGCCAGGTTGAGCCAACTGCCATGCTTGGGTGTGTAGTGGAACTCCAGCTTTTTCGTCAGCCTGCGCGCTTCTTCCGCTGCGAGGGTCTGGTACAGCGCCGCCGGAGTGTGCGTGTTCAGGTTGTCCAGCACCACCCGCATCACCTCCGCCTCGGGAAACTGCTCGTCCACCAGCTGCTTCATCCACAACGTAGAGTCCCAACTCGTCTCGTTCCACTTGTGCTCCGAGTCGATCCGCCTGGGCCGACCCGGCTCGGCTGGCAGCGGACCCTCGGCCGCTGGGGGTCAGACGGCTCGGCGTACAGATCCAACGCTTCCTCTATGCGCTAGACAAAGTCCGCCGTTACTTTTGGAGATGCACCAGTGCCTCTTCTGACACGGCTTGAGCTTGTTTTCTTAAAGTGCGACGCACCGTCTCGCCTGAGAGCGACTCCACCACGTTCCACTCCACTAACTTCTCCGCCAACAGCTGCATCGTCCAGTGCTCCCGGCCTAGAGGCGCCTCGCCCTTGGCGTCAAGCTTGGGTTCCTTACCCGGCCGAGGCCGTTCGTGCAGCGCCGCTTCCAGCCCCTCTTCGGCAAAGTGCTTGCGTCAGTTGTACACCGTTCCCTCACTGACCTTCAATACCGCTGCGATCTGCTCATCCGTGTGCAAGCCGGACATGGTTGACAAAACAAACCGGGGACATAGTTGACACTCGCCTTCGGTTACAGATGCCCGTGCCATGCTTTAGCGCGCTCCAGTTTCATGGTCCGCTCAGGGATAAATCCCAGCAGATAGAAACCATATCTGACTTCCCAGAGATCATTGTCTATCTCCGTTAATCCAACCCGATCTTTAGCCAGTATCTCTGTCACATAAATAAACTCCCCTTTCCATTTGATCTGGCCATTATGGCGCACGCTTCTCACCTGGACTTGCTGCTCATACTCCACCTCCGGAACTCGCTCAGGATAGGTTTGGGGCGATGGCTGGTAAACCTGTACCGGACACTTCCTTTCCAGACTTTCATGGGAACGCTCATCATTGTATTCCCTACAGAAGGCATCGAACCGCTTTTGTTGCGCCTCCAGACTGTAAGCAGCCGGTCGGGTGGCCTCTGCTTTCAAGGTGCGATGCATCCGCTCGTGACGGCCATTGTGTTGCGGTTTGCCTGGCTTGATCCGCTCCGGTTTGATCCCCAGTTGAATCCACCATCTGGACAAGCGACTGATCCCTCCTGCCGCCATCGAGGCAAACGGTGCCCCATTGTCCGAACGAATCGCCTGCGGAAGTCCATATTCCCGAAATACCCATTCCAGCCAACTGCGCGTATCTCTATGGTTGGGGCTGGCTAACGCCCGGCATTGCAACAGATAACGACTGTAATTGTCCGTTACCGTCAGCGGATAGCAGAGCCTGCCATTGCCCAAGACAAATTGCCCCTTGTAATCAACACTCCACACCCGGTTACACCGATCACAGTCCTTGAATACTGCTACGTCCGCACCGACCCGTTTGCGCTTGTTACGCGCTTTGACCAAACCTGCCTGCTTGAGTATCTCTCCCACGGTACTGTCTGCAGGCCATTGCAGCTTCGGCTGATGCCGTTTCAGATAATCCACTACCTTCTTGGGACCCCAGTGCTGATGCAACAGCTTGCTGGCTATGATCTGCTCACGGATCATCGCCGGCGTCCGCTGCGGACGATGATGAGGCGCTGTGGATCGATCGGTTAATCCTTTGAAACCATCCCGCTTAAATCGCCCGATCCATTTATGGGCGGTTTGGCGGCTGATTCCGTACCTCTGACTCAGTGCTGTCACTGTATACCTCTTTGCTAGCCACTCAGCGATAAACTGTGTACGTAACTCCATCACATTCAACTCTTTCCAAGGCATTGGTAGTTCCTCCTACCAATACCTTAACTGGGGATGAATGTGTCAACCATCTCTCCGGTTTGAAATGTCAACCATGTTACCGGTTTGTACATCATCCCAACCTTCTCCCTCAGGGAGAAGGAGTTGTGGGAAAACGCCTTGAAATCACCATTTAACGCCTTAAGTTGTGACCTATGATCACAAGGATCGCCCCTACCAAAGGAAAACGACCATTTGTCCCTGGGAACCATGATACGAGGGGAAGCAGTTCCTGCTCTTAGAGGGCTGGATGCGCACGCATGATCTCATCTTCAATTATCGCGCTCCTGCCGATATTCTACTGCCAGGGCAGCACGAACTGCCACTGCGGCCCACGGAAGTAGGTCCCGATGATGATCAGGAAGAGAAAAAGCAGTATGGACGCGGTGAAGAGGGCCACCGTCACCGGCCGCCCACGCAAGCGCCGGCCCGGCGGCCGAGCGCGATCCCGACGCCAAAACTCCAGATAGGGCTCTATATAGGGGATCAAAACCAAAAAGAGCACGAAGAACCCCGGCAAGATAATTCCCCCGATGGCCACCGAAGTTAGGAACCCTCCTAAATTGGGCGAGTCGGCCAATAGTTCTTGAATGCCTAGGAAGTACCAAGGGGCCTTCTCCGGGTTGGGCGTAAACGATGGCGTGGCCGGCTGCTCCAGCGGTGCGTTGACCAGCAGCGCATAGATGCTCAAGCTGGCAGTAAGGAAGAAAAAGATGGTCACGATCACATAGAGAAAATAGGGATAGGTCAGAATCTCTTCCTCCGGCTGCTCCTCCGGCACCCGTTTGGCAAAGGCCTGGAGCATCAGGCCTACCGTCTTGTCGGTAAAGGGTTGCTTAGAAGGAATCTCTTTGATGCGATCGTGAGCGCGGGCGTAGCTGAGCAGAGCGCGCAAAATCTGAAAATCCTGCGGGTCACCGCCACCATCCACGATCGCTTCTACCCGATGGCGCATCTCCTTGAGGCGGCGCACTGTGATCCGCTGAGGAGCGGGGACGCGGCGCAGCGGCAACTGCTCGGCCGCATAATCCAAGATATCGCGTAGCAGCTCTGGCTCGATCTCCAGCGACTCGGCCGACTCATAGCCGGGGACCTCCAGCTCCAGGTCCTCGGTTGCGGTCATCTGGCAGGAGAGGCGCCACTTCTTGGCCAGGCGGCCCTTGAGCAGGTCCTTCTCGGCCGCGTTGGGCGGGCCACCGCCCTTGAGCACTCGCACCGCACAGGTGGCGCAACTGCCGCGCCCACCGCAGGTGGCCGGCAATGACTGATCATAATGGGCCCCTTGCAGAAACTTGAGCAGGTTGGTACCCGGCTCCACCTCGAATTCGCGCTGACCGATAATGCTGATCTTAGGCATGGGATTGGTTCACCTGGGTTAATTGTAGTTTCTCGGCTTCGGCCTGCAAGCGGTCCCGCACTGGAGCTCCGCCGGGCAGACAGAGATTTAGCACGACTTGGCCCCCTGAAAGCGCCTGAGCATAGGCGTCGCAGGTGGCATAGCCGCAGGCGCCGCAGTTAAAACCGGGCAGGCGTCGGCGCAGACGCCGGGCAGATGGGGATAGCTGGGGCCTACCCGCTGCCACCAGCTTGGGCTCACCGGAGAGCGGTTGCCCATCCAGTGTGGGCCAGGCGAGCACCAGCGGTTGGAAAAGCTCGATGTTCATGTCGCTCTCCACCTGCACCTGACAGGCCAAGACGTAGTTCTGTTGCAATAGGGCCGGAGTTAGGATGCCTCGTTGCAAGGGGCCCCAATTGTTCGGCCCTTGCAGCACCCGCACCCGGCAAGTGGCGCACTGCCCCTGGCCGCCGCATTGGGTGAAGAGCTCATAGCCATGGGCGCGCAGGCTCTCCAACAGTGAGGCCCCGCGGCGGACCAGTAGGAGGCTATTATCGTTGGCGATCTTCAGTTGTACGCGCGGCTCTAGCTGCTCCTGCGCCCGTCTGAGAATATTGACGGCCAAAGCCACCACCGCCCCAGAGCCCAAGAACAGGATAATATTCGGCACCCGGGCCAATCCCCAGAGGGCCAAGAGCAGCAGCGCCAGGACTATTACCGTGATCCAGCGCCCGTTGTGCGCCTGCAGCGGAGCCGGCAAGTCGGCAAAGCGCAGCCGCTCGCGTATCTCGACGACCGCCCGCTGCAAAAGCAGCCAGCTCAGTCCGCCCAGGAACAGTGCACCCAGCACGCTGGCCCAGCCATGCCCATAGCCTACTCCTACTCCTGCGGCCAAGATGGCGGTCAGGAGCAGCCACGCGCCGGTCTCCAGCAGCACTCGCCTTCGTGGCTTAACCAGCAACGGTTTGGTGGCCATCAGGCTCCCTCCTCCCGCGCCGCGAAGCTCTGGGGCAACGTCCAGCGGTCGAGCAGGGGCACGAAGGCGTTGGCGATCAGAATGGAGAAGGTCACGCCCTCCGGAGCGCCGGTCAGGCCGCGCAGCAGTACCACCAGCACGGCGGTCAAAATACCATAGAGCCAACGGCCGCGCCGGGTGAACGGCGAGGTCACCGGGTCGGTGGCGTTGAAGAAAGCGGCAAAGAGCAAGCTGCCGGCCAATAGTTGAGTTGCCCAGCCACCCACACCGAACTGCCCCGGCAGGCCCATCATGCCCAGCAGCCCTTCTAGTAACCCCACAGTGACGATCATCACCAGTGAGATGCGCCAATCAATGGTGCGGGTTACGAGCAAGAGACCGCCGCCCAGCAGCATCAATAATCCGGAGGTCGTCCCCAGCGCGCCGGGGACGTTGCCGACGAAGAGCTGCCACAGAGGAGGGGCCTGATTCGCTGCCGCGGCCAGCAGCGGTGTCAGGGCCGGCAGCTTCTGGGGCATATAGTGCAGCAGGCCGCCCCAGCCGCCCCAGTAGGGGGCCGCCCAGTGCGCGGCCATAATCGTCGGGACGATCAAGAGCAAGAAAGCTTTGCCTACTAGCGCCGGGTTAAAAATATTTTGTCCCAGGCCGCCGAATAATTCTCGGGAGAGCATGGCGATGATAATCCCCAGGGCTACCAGCCACAGGGGCACCAGCGGCGGCAGCAGCAGCGCGTAGAGCAGCCCGGTCACCAACAGCCCCTCGCTGAAGGGCCTACGGCGCACCAGGCTGAAGCCCACCTGAACCAGGCCGCCAAAGAGATAGCTGACCGCGATGACCACCAGCGTGCGCCAGCCGAAGAGATATATCCCGCCCAGCGCGGCCGGCAGCGCGGCCAGGACTGGCATGGACATATAGCGCTGCAAGCTGAGGCCGTCGCGCAGATAGGGCGCCGAGCGGGCGGCGCGACCGGACCCGTCGTAGAGCAGCTCTTCGCCGCTGGTGCGCAGCAGCTCCAGGCTCTTGCCCAGCTCGAAGCCTCGCTCGGCCTTCATCGTCCCTCCCGCAGGGCTGCTTTGCCCTTGGCGATTTGGCTGGCCAGAGGCAGCTTGGAGGGGCAGACATAGGAGCAGAGTCCGCAGTCAATGCAGGCGAATATATCGAGCTTCTCCGCCTGGCGCAGCAGCCCCTGCTCGGCCCGCTCGGCCAGGGTGATGGGTAGTAAATTCTGGGGGCAGACATCCAGACAGTAGCCGCAGTGGATGCAGGGGCGCTCCGGGCCATTGAGGCCGGTAGTGGCCCGCTTGGCCCTTAACCCCAGCGGCGGCAAGATCTTAGTATAGGAATCATAACCGAAGCCGGGGGTCATCCCGGCGAAGAGCCGTCGTCGCGGCTCGGCTAGCGCTACCAGGGCGCGCGTGTCCCGCAGCACCGGTGTATCCACGTCGGAGAGTGAGACGCCGCGCAAGGGGCCACCGAGAATGATTCGCGCCGGGCTGCGCAGTCCTCGCGCGCTCAGCAGCTCGCCGGCAGGTGTCCCCAGCCGCACCCGCAGGTTGGCCGGCCGCTCGATCGCTGAGCCGCCGATGGAGATCACCCGCTCGATGAACGGTCGGCCCTCCAGCACAGCTTCGTAGGCGGCCACGCATTGCTGCACGTCGGCGGCGACCACCCCGATCTCCGGGGCAGTGTGACCGGCGGGCAGTTGGCGATCGAGCAGAGATTTGATCAACACCTCGTCCTCCCCTTGGGGATACTTGGGTAAGAGGGGATGAATATGAAACCAGTCATAATATTCCATGCGAATCTGCAGCTCTTCGACGGCCCGCGGCCGGTTGTAGCCCAGCCCCATGTGCACCTCCACGTTGCCCAGCGCGCCGCGCAGGATCTTGATCCCGGTGAGCAACTTCTCAAACTCTTGGCTCAAGAGCTGCGCGTCGCCCTCCAGATAGGGCTCGGTCTCCACGGCGTTGATCAAGAGATAGCCAATCTGATCCGGCGAGGCCAGCGAGCTGTGCTCCGTGCTGGGAAAGCCGCCTTTGCCCCCGGCGGTCACCCCGGCCTCGTAGAGCAAGTAACCCAACTTCTCCGGGCCCCATTTCTCGAAGTTGCCCTTAGGTCGCTTGAGCAGTTGCCAGTTGTCGCGCCCGTCCGCAGCGATGATGATGCGCTGGGTGAGCGCTCCTCCCCGGGGATGGGGACAGCTCTCGATGGTTTCCACCCTGCCGCTGACGGTGGCATGCACCGGGGTAGAGATTAAACCATCCGAGCGGGCGATTATCTCACCCGACTTGACCGTCTGTCCCACCTCGACCAGCGGCCGGGCCTCGTGGCCGAAGCCTTGGCGGGTCAGACAGATCACCCGCTGGGGCAGGGGGGCCGTCTCGATCCGCCGCCCCCGAGGCGTGCCCTCAAAGCGAGGAAAGTAATGTCCACCCTTGAAGGTTTTCAGCGTGCCGGTGACCGCCAAGCGCTAGCTCCCCTGACCTTCCTCTTCGGGCGGCAGACTGAACTCGTCCTTGCGAATCCGCCAGAAGTGTACCGAGATCAAGAGCACGATCAGCGAGGGCAGCAAAAAGACGTGAATCACGTACCAGTGAGAAAGGGCCACCTGGCCCACATTCTTGACCTCATGAACCCCCAACAGGGCATACTGCACCTGGGGGCCGATGAAGGGGATGCCTCGGGCGATGTTGCCCGCGATGGTGGTGGCGAAGTAGCCGAGCTGATCCCAAGGGAGAATGTAGCCGGAGAAGGCGAAGAAGATGGTGATCAGGAAGAGAAATACGCCCAGGATCCAGTTGAACTCCCGTGGCTTCTGATAGGTTCCGGTATAAAAGACGCGCAGCATATGCAGGAAGACGGTGATGACCATCAGCTCGCCGGCCCACTTGTGGAAGTTGCGCATGAAGCGTCCTAGGGCCACCTGGTTGATGATCTGCACGATGCTGCCGTAGGCTCGCTCGACCGAGGGCACGTAGTAGACCATCAGGAAGATGCCGGAGATGGTCAACAGGACGAACAACCACCAGGAGATGGCGCCCATCCAGAGCCAGCTATAGCTGCTGCGCAGCGAGCGCCGATGGATTTGAGCCGGCAGGATGTGAATGAAGAAGCTGCGACGGTTCATCGCCAGGTAGTCAGCCTGGGTTTGGGGGAGCTGGCTATGGCGGAAAACCGAGATCCAGAGCTGGCTGCGCCGTAAATCTTGCATGGCCAATACCAGCTTGTCGATCAGGCCGTAGAAGAGTCTGTCCAAAACCTGCTTATCCTCCTACCATGCAAGGGATGCAGTCTCTCCCCGTCGGGTAGTCGCCAACGATCTGCTGGCCATCGGGAGTGAGGTAGATGTTGTGGCCGATGCCGTCGCCCCCTGGCCCATAGCCCGATTCGTGGCTCAGCTTATCGGTGAGCTTTTTGTAGGCCTTGTCCACCCGCAGCCGTCCATCTTTGGTCAGGGTCATCTGATAGAAGGGCACGGGTCTGGGCGCGGGCGGGTTCAGCACGTGCCCGTCTCGAGCGAAGACGCTGCCGTGGCAGGGGCAGGGTGCGTGTACCTCCGGGTACTTCTTACCTGGTGGGCCGTAGGGCTTATAAGAACAGCCTAGATGGGTGCAGACGTCGGAGACGCACTGGAAGCCCTGGCCGATCTCTACCCCATCCTGATAGATCTTATCGTAGAAGATGAAGACCCTGCGAGTGGAGATCAGCACCATGTCACCCAGCCGATAATCTGAAGGGCTGCCAACGGTGAAGGATCGGGAGGGCTCGGTTGTCACACTAGGAAAGACATAAGCTGCTAGGCCGCTGAAGAAACCGACGACCGCCAAAGCGAGAGAACTCCACCCCATCCGGGAGAAGAAGCGACGCCGACTTATCCGCCGCTGTTGCTCCGATGGCGCAAATACCGGTTCCTGCTCATCGTCTTTCTGATCTGGCATTGGTGCTTTCACCTCTTAAAAACGCCTGTTCTTCTTTTCTTCCAGCGCTTAAGGGCCCAATTATAATGAGTGGCCCAGGGGGCTGTCAAACGAACTATCGCCCCTCAGCCTCCAACTCCCAACTCCAATCGGCAGGCCTGCCAACGTGCGCCCGGCCCGGTTAGCTTGCAACCCCACTGACCCAAGCGCTATAAAGAGGCATCGCGCAATAAGGAGGTCAGCCGGCCCAGGCCGGTATCAACTAGTTATGCCCTATCCAAGCGAGTTTAAGTACAGCAAAGAGCACGAATGGGTCAAACGGGAGGACGGCACGATCCGCATGGGGATCACCGAGTACGCCCAAGGCGAGCTGGGTGATGTGGTCTATGTGGAGCTCCCCCAGGTGGGTCACCAGGTCAAGCAAGGTGAAGGCCTGGCCACGGTGGAATCGGTCAAGTCGGTCTCCGACGTCTTCGCGCCGGTCTCCGGAAAGATCAGCGAGGTCAATCAGGCCCTGGAAGACAGGCCGGAGTTGATCAATCAATCGGCGCACGAGCAGGGCTGGCTCTGCTGCATCGAGATGAGTGACCCCGCCGAGCTTGAGGCCCTGATGGACGCCGCAGCCTATCAGCAGCATATCGGCAGCCTGAGCGAATAAACTATTATGAGTGAGTTCATCCCTCATACCCCGCAGGATCAGCGGCAGATGCTCCAGACGATCGGTCTGAGCTCGATAGAGGAGCTTTTCAGCGATATTCCGCAACAGATACTCCAGCGCTACCGGCCGTTGGGACTGGAGCCGGAGAGCGAGCTGGAGGTGGCCCGCCATCTGCGGGCGCTGGCGAAGAAGAACGCCAATCCCGACGAGAACATCTGCTTTATCGGCGGCGGGATCTACGACCATTACCTGCCCAGCGTGATAGATTACTTCCTGCAGCGCGGCGAGTTCCTTACTGCCTATACTCCCTATCAACCGGAGATCAGCCAAGGGACGCTCACGGTGCTCTTCGAGTATCAGACGATGGTGGCCGAGCTGACCGGCATGGACGTGGCCAACGCCTCGCTGTACGACGGCAGCACCGCGCTGGCCGAGGCCATGCTGCTGGCCCGGCGGGTGAGTGGCCGCTCGAAATTTCTCATGGCCCAGAGCCTCAACCCCAACTATCAGGCGGTGCTGCGCACCTACGCCTGGGCCGCGGACTTGGAACTGATCACCGTGCCGCTCGATCGGAACGGCCAGCTCGATCGCAGTTTTCTCCGGCAGCGCCTGAATAGCAACGACGATATCGGCGGCTTGCTGATGCAGACGCCCAATTTCTGGGGCCTTATTGAAGACCTGAGCGGGCTGAAAGAGCTGCTGGGCCCGGCGCTGCTCTGTGTGAGCGTCAACCCCATCGCGGCGGGCTTGCTGGAGCCTCCGGGAGCTTGCGGCGCCGACATCGTCACCGGTGAGGGCCAGGTGCTGGGCAATGCCCCCAATTTTGGCGGGCCCCTCTTGGGGCTCTTCGCCTGCCACAAGAGCTATCTGCGCCAACTGCCCGGCCACGTGGTGGGGCGCACCGTGGACCTGGATGAGCGGACCGGCTACGTGATGACCCTGCAAGCGCGGGAGCAGCATATTCGCCGCGAGCGGGCCACTTCTAACATCTGTACCAACCAAACGCTGCTGGCGCTGGCCTCGACCATCTATCTGGCCAGTTTGGGCCGGCAGGGCTTGCGCCGCGTGGCCGAGCTCTGCGCACAAAAGGCGCATTATCTGGCCGAGCGGATCGCCGCGCTGCCCGGATATGCACTGCGCTGGAGCGGGGCGCCCTTCTTCAATGAGTTTGCCATCACCACGCCCGTCGCCCCCCAAACCCTGCTGGATCACCTGCGCCGGCGGGGCATCCTGGGCGGCCTCTCGCTCGAGCCTTACGGCGACGGGCAGACTCTCCTGATCGCCGTCACCGAGCGACGCAGCCGCGCCGAGTTGGACGCCTACCTGCAGGCCTTAAAGGAGTTGAAAGCATGAGCGCTAAAAGCGGCCAGACGATCTTCGATCTGGGCCGGCCGGGGCGCTATGCCCTCTCGCTCCCTGAGCTGGATGTCAGCGCCCGGCCGATCGAGACACTCATTCCCAAAAGGCTCTTGCGCCAAGAGGCACCCCGGCTCCCCGAGGTCAGTCAGGTCGAGCTGGTGCGGCATTACACCCGGCTGGCGACCAAGAACTACGGCGTTGACAGCGGCATATACCCCTTGGGTAGCTGCACCATGAAGTATAATCCGCGCATCAACGAGCAGTTGGCCCGGCTGCCCGGCTTTGCGGGGGCGCATCCCTTGCAGGGAGAGGCGCTCTCCCAGGGCTCGCTGGAGCTGCTCTATCGGCTGGGTCGCTGGCTCTCGGTGATCGCCGGCCTGGATGAGACCACCTTGCAGCCGGCCGCCGGGGCGCACTCCGAGCTGACCGGCATGATGCTGATCCGGCGCTACTTCGAAGCTCAGGGCCAGCAGGAGCAGCGCCGACTGATCCTGCTGCCCGACTCGGCCCACGGGACCAACCCCTCCTCGGCCCACTTGGCCGGCTTCGAGGTTCAGGAAGTAAGTTCAGATGAGCGCGGCATGGTTGATCCGGTCGCGCTGGCCCGGCAGGTGGATGAGCGGGTGGCCGGCATCATGCTCACCGTGCCCAACACGCTGGGCATCTTCGAGAGCGATATTCTCGAGGTGAGCGAGATCATCCATCGTGCCGGCGGCTTCGTCTACTGCGATGGGGCTAATCTCAACTCTATTGTAGGCCGGGCGCGGCCCGGCGACTTCGGGGCCGACATCGTGCACTTCAATCTGCATAAGACCTTCGGCACGCCGCACGGCAGCGGCGGACCGGGGGCGGGCGGCATCGCAGTTGAAAAGCGCTTGGTGCCCTACCTGCCGGTGCCGCTGGTGGTCCGGCGGGAGGACGGGCAGTATGCCTTGGACTATCAGCGTCCCCAGTCGATCGGGCGGCTGCAGGCCTTCTACGGGAACTTTGCGGTGCTGGTGCGCGCTTATGCCTATATCCGGATGTTGGGCGATGCGGGACTGCGCGAGGTGTCCGGCGGAGCGGTGCTGGGTGCCAATTATCTCAAGGAGCGCCTGAAAAAGATCTATCGGCTGCCCTACGATCGGCTCTGCAAGCACGAGTTCGTCCTCTCCGGCGCCGGACTGGCCCCGGAGGTGCATACGCTGGACATCGCCAAGCGCCTGATAGACTATGGGATACACCCGCCGACTATCTACTTTCCCTTGATCGTGCACGAAGCGCTGATGATCGAGCCCACCGAGACCAGCTCGCTGGAAGAGTTGGACGAGTTTGTGGAGGCGATGAGCCAGATCGCCAAAGAGGCGCAAGAGAGCCCGGAGCTGCTCCAGGAGGCACCGCATCATACGCCGGTGCGCCGCCTGGACGACGTGCGGGCGGCGCGCCATCCAGTCACAGTTTGGCCAGCCGGCTGAACTGGCTGATCAGCCGGTTGACCGCTTGAGGTTGCTCCTCGTTGGGCATGTGACCGGCATCGGGCACCAGCACCAGCCGGGCCTGGGGCAGATCGTTGGCCAAGCGCTCGCCTTGGCTCGGCGGGATCAGCCGGTCCCGGGCGCCCCAGATGAGCAGCGCCGGCTGCCGGATCTGCCGTAGGCGCTGCGGCGAGATGCTGAAGCGCAGGGTGCGCAGCATGGCCAAACTGGCTTGCAGATGGCCCGGCATACTCAAGGGATAATAGTAGCCCCAGGTGACCTCATCGCTCACCCGATCCGGTTGGGCGTAGAGCCCCTGCAAGATTTTCTTTAAGGCCCCGAAACGGGGGGTAAAGAACTTCGAGAGTGGCCAGGCCAGGGGAGTGCGCGAGAGCCAGTCGGCCCAGAAGGGAATCTTGACCTGGAGATAGGCCACCGAATCTATCAGCACCAGCCGGGCGACGCGCTCAGGGAAGCGGGCGGCCAACTCCAAGGCGATGCCGCCGCCCATAGAATTACCGATGACCGTCGCCTGCACAATGCCAAAGTGCTGGAGAAAATCGTTGACAAACTGAGCCTGGTGGGCCAGAGAGTAGTCCCAGTTGCCCGGCTTATCCGAGCTGCCGAAGCCGGGCAGATCGAGCGCCCAGACCTGGTGTTCCTGGGCCAGCGCGGCGATATTGCCGCGCCAACTGAAGATATTACCCCCCAGGCCGTGAATCAGCACGATCGGGCTGCCCCGGCCTTGGACAAGGTAGTGCACCTTGAGACCGTCAATCTCGACGTACTGGCCACTGCGAGCCCAGCGGGCCACCCCCTGGGGCAATCCGCCTGGAGGTGGTCCGGGGCTGCTCAAGTTGAGCAGCGCTAAAGTGACCAGTATGCTGAGCAGGCTGCGCATCGGCTCAAGGCTCACAAATCGGCATAGAGCGGAAAACGCTCGCAGAGCGCGCGCACCCGCTCGCGCAGCTCGCCCTTGACCTGTTCTTCAGCTTCGCTGCCGATCGCGGCGACGGCTCGATCGATAAGCTCGGCGATCTGCTCCATCTCGGCCGGCCCCATCCCGCGGGTAGTCACGGTGGGGGTGCCCAGGCGCAGGCCGGAGGTGACCGTCGGCTTCTCCGGATCAAATGGAATGGCGTTCTTGTTGGCGGTGATGCCGACCTGCTCCAGCAAGCGCTCGGCCTGGACGCCGCTGACCCCCTTGGGGCGCAGATCTACCAGCATCAAGTGCGTATCCGTACCCCCGGAGACCAGGCGAAAGCCTCGCTCGGAGAGAGCGCGCGCCAGCGCTGCGGCGTTGGCCAGGATCTGCCGCTGATAAGCTTTGAACTCCGGGCTGAGCGCCTGCCCGAAGGCGGCCGCCTTGGCGGCGATGATGTGCATCAAGGGTCCGCCCTGCAGGCCGGGGAAGACCGCCTTATCAATGGCCTTGGCCTGCTCGGCTTTGCAGATGATGGCTCCCCCGCGCGGGCCGCGCAAGGTCTTGTGGGTGGTGGTCGTGACCACATCGGCGTAGGGCAACGGTGAGGGGTGCAGTCCGGTGGCGACCAGACCGGCGATATGGGCGATGTCGGCCACCATATAGGCACCCACCGCGTCGCAGATCTGGCGAATCCGGGCGAAATTGATCTCGCGGGGGTAGGCGGAGGCGCCGCAGACGATCACTTGCGGGCGGTGCTCGCGGGCCAGCTCCAGCATCCGGTCATAGTCTATCTCTTCGCTCTGGCGATCGAGGCCGTAGTGCACCACCTGGAAGAGCTGGCCGGAGAAGCTGACCGGATGACCGTGGGTCAGGTGACCGCCCTGATCGAGCGCCAGGCCCATCAGGGTGTCGCCCGGCCGCATCAAGGCCAGATAAGCGGCCATATTGGCCTGACTGCCGGAGTGGGGCTGCACGTTGGCATGTTCGCCGCCGAAGAGCTTCAGCAGCCGCCGGCGGGCCAGCTCTTCGGCCTGGTCCACGAAGTGGCAGCCGCCGTAATAGCGTCTTCCGGGATATCCTTCGGCGTACTTGTTGGTCAACACCGAGCCTGCGACGGCAAGTACCTCTGGAGAAGTGAAGTTCTCCGAGGCGATCAGCTCGATCGTCCGGCGCTGGCGCTCCAACTCGCCCTGGAGGGCCTGGTAAAGCTCTGGGTCTGTTTGGGGCAAATGATAATAATTAACCGTGACGGTTCACCCTTTCTGATGATGATCTGGGATAGAGCATACTCAGCAGTTGAGCTGGCCTTAAAATAGCATAATGCGGCGGGCTTCGTCAACGTCGCGAAGGTTGTGTAATTTGAGAGAGACAGCCTTGGAGCTGTCTTTGTGCTTCCAAAAAGTCCCCGCCGCAGGTGGAGTTGAGACTCGCGAAACTGTAGTCACACGCTTTTAGGAAGCTCCCTGACAAAGAGCCAACTTGCGAACGCTGAGCCAGCCTCGATTTCAGCGCGCGCAACAGCGCAGTCCGGTGCAGCGCCTGGGTAGGGTTCACTTCACCTTCGGTACTCCAAGATCCTTGCATATCTTGTTAGCCAAGTTGTCATCGATTTCATTATGTCTTGGAATGGCCGAGCGGGTATTTTTGCTCAGATTATGCCACCAAGAGTGCCTGCAACCCTCCCTGAGCAACTCACAACTATGCCTACGCAGATGCCGAAGGAGTCCATCCCGCTTCATACTGCGATGGGTTCTTCCTCAAAACCCTCACCAGCAGCCTTAAGTGCCTCGTGACAATTGAACTCAAGTGCTTCCCTGAGGGTGATTTTCAAGGTGTCGAGCAATTCAGCCTTCGTCCGCTCTTGACAATTGACACCAGGTATTTCTTCAATCCACCCGATCCACCACAGTCCGGATTGCTTAATAATAGCTGTGTAAGCGTCTTTCACTACCTCTCCTCTCTGTTCCGTTGTGAACCTTAACGGGTGCGAGCTAGCCAGTAGTCGGTCGGCGCGCACCTCGCGTCCGCTGCAACGATTTGTTAGGCGGCTACATGCGCCTCAGAAGTTTGTCATAGTCCGCATGCGACCCGACCCAGAACCGGACCAAGCCGCCTTCGTGCCTCACAGCGAGCGCTCGGTAGTGTAAGCCTACACGAACCGACCAAAAGCGACCCACCTTTTTCGAGTGCAGTGACGGATGCTGTGGATCCTGTCACAAAAGGGCATAGCACTTGTCCGCCAGCTGCTGCACGTCCTCCGGCAGTTGGCGATAGCAACTCCAGAAGCGTGGGGTTGCTCGATGTCTCACAAATCGGTACAGCACCCTTCGCGTAAATCCTGCAGCGCTTCCTCGGCGAGTTGATCCAGCCGGCCGGCAGCTACATCTTCCTCAAGTTGCCGGTCCCAAACGCTCGCATCGAACTCGGCAAACCAGACGCGAAATGCCGCCAAGTCCTCAGGTTCGAGCTGGCGCACCGCATCTTTGATCTCTCGAACAATGCTCATGTCAATAACTTACCTCTTTTGCTCGTTCAACGCAATGGCTTCTGTCGGCTAACCTCCGCAAGCTCAGCGGCGCGAGAAACACGTCTGCTGCAGCGAGTGTTAGACGACTGTCCATCTCAGAGGAGCTTCTTGAACTCGTCAATCGTCAGGCCCGCATCTTGAACGATCCCGCCCATCGTGAACGCGTTGACTAGATTCTGGTGAGGAATCGTTAGGATGCAGACTTCGTCAGACATCACAATGTGCTTGCCTTGGCGCACTATGCGGAATCCTGCTTTCTCCAGAGCACGGACGGCGTCAAGATGATTGATGCCAGGTAGTTTCGGCACGTTCAGACAAGCACTTCGATTTCCCGAACGTCCGCGTCCTTAAGGGACTCGTCCCGCGCTGCCAAATACTCCCGAATAGCCTCTTGGATGTTGGCAATTGCCTCCTCCTCGGTCTCTCCCTGAGACCAACAGCCTGGAAGCCCTGGGCAGGAAACGCTGTAACCTTCTTCGGAATGCCTCAGGGTGATCTTGTATTTCATAGCTCGTACCCCCACGATATCATAGCGCACAACTTTGCTGCCGTCTAACAACCCAAGCTCACCTGCCACGCAGCGCTTGCAGAATAGACCCTGCAAAGAGCCAATTTACACAAGCCACACCAACTCTGATTTCGGCCAGCGCAGAGCCGGTCAAGGTGCAACGTCTTGTTAGGCATGTCGGCTACAGATGCTTAAGCAACTCGTTATACTGGCCATGCGAGCCGATCCAGAACTGGTAGACATGATCTACCTCTCGCAATCCCAGCGCCCGATAGCCGATCCCGACCCGGACAGAGTAGATTGGCTGCCGTCGGCTGACCCGTTTGAACTGGAGACTTGCGTGGTAAGGATCCGAACGCCAGAGCACATATGCTCGGGCTGCCTGCTCTTGAACTACAATGGGAAGCCGGTCAAGTCGCTTCCGAAACTCTTGCGTGACGCTTGACTTCACGGTCGGGAAGGACCCGGCGGAAAGACGTCATCAAGTGAGACTGTGTCCCCAGCGGCGATTTCGCGCCGGGCCGCTTCGGTCAGGCGATTCCACTGTTCGTCGGTGGTGGCATTGAAACAGGCCGTCCATACCTGTTCATCTTTCAGCTCAGCCAGGATACGTGTCGCAATGGCATCCTGCTCGTTGGGGGTCAGTTTCTCAATCTTCGCGATGACTTGCTGAAGTAACTCTGTCATGTTACACATCCTATCGTGCACTTATAGTTCTTGCAGTTGAAGCGTACAAGTTCCGGTAGTGGCCTAACACTCGAGCTCACCTGCCGCGCGGTGCTTGCAGAGTCTACCCTGACAAAGAGTCAATCTGCAAACGCCAAACCAACCCCCATTCAGCGCACGCAGTAGCACGGTCAAGGTGCAGCGTCTTTCTTGTTAGGCCGCTTGATGATCTAAACTCCACTCTACAGGAGCAAAAGAAACTCTGCTCGGGTCAATTCAACATCGCGAAGGATGCTTGCCATCAGGCCCGGGCCGATTGTCTCACCAGCGTGGACTGGTATCGTTGTCATGCGGCCGTCCGCATGCTTAAGCCGATGGTGGCTCCCCCTTACTCGTACCACCTCGAAACCAGCGTTCTTCAGCGCCATGATGACCTCCCACCCCGTGACTTGCGGAAGGTGAGTCATGGAGTTACGGTGATCTTCTGTACCCCAACGAAATCGAGGGATTCGACGCTGTCATCCAGATCTTCGAGGCAGAGCCCCACAGCCTCTTGTACTCTGGCCATGAGTTCATCGAGAGATTTGGCTTGGGTATGGCAACCCCGAAGACCTGGCACGGAGGCAACGTAGTAGCCCTCTGCGTCTCGCTCGATAATGACGCTGAACTCCTTCGCCATCAAATCCTCCTTGTCTGCAGTGATTCTACTCGCTCTGAGCCCTGCCATCGTCTATCATTGGACTTCGTAACAGACATGACCCGATCATACAACAACAGAACGCGATGAACAAACCCAAACTCCCCGCAAGTCAGGGTACCACCTGGAGAACAACTGCGCGTTGCCGAATCGGATGCTCCTGCGTACTTGGCGAGGGTCTGGGCAACTCGCTCCCGGTGCTCCGGCAGGAGATCAGGGTGTCGTTCCGCAATATGACCCTCACGCTCTTTGCTCAGCTCAACCTCAGCTAACGCCCAAGCTCACTTGCCGTACCACACTTGCACATCCTATCTCAGCAACCAGTCAACTTGCAAATGCCAAACCAACCTCGGTTTAGCACATGCAGGAGCACGGTCAAGGTGCAGCGCCTGGTTAGGCTCCAGCCTTGCTCACTAGCCGGAGGTCGGCCGTGACCGGTAGCTCGAGCAGGTCGCTCCTTAGGAGGCGCGTTGAGAAGAATAACACCTCGAGGTTTTCCACCTCACCCGTGTCTGGGTTGAGACGGGCGACGACTTCGTCTCCCAGCTCCTCCGACTCCTGCGCCGCGTAGGGTGGGCACTTGTCGATATGGAGGATGTCAGCCTCTCGGTCGTACTTGAATCTCAATTTTGCGTCCATTCGACTTCTCCCTCCGCCAGCTTTCTGGCGATGTAAGCTGTGATGATCCAGTGACGCTCACTTTGGCCAAGCTCGCTGACCACCACGACCACGATGTACTTGCCTCCCCGCTTGAAGTTTATAGTGTTTGTATCCCTTGATGGCATCAAAAAAATTAGGAATCCTTCAAAAAGGAGATCTCTCGACGGTCAGATACAACACAAACTGCCAGCCCAGAACAGGGTTTGGCCTAACTCTTATGGTGAAACTTCAGATTCACAAAGTAAACCTTTGATTTTCGCCATAGTATATGCAAGAATAGAGAAACTATCTTGCATCTCGCCCTTGACAATCATCCTCTCAAACTCCTCTACCGAGACAAGGATTCTATCGGATATACCTTCGTGATAACCTTCAGTTGGGATATTCTCAGTTACTTCTTCGATCTCTGCAAGAAAGAATTGTGCATTATCATCAGAAGCCCCAAAATCAGGACTTCCAGAGCCGAGCGGAATTAATCTGCTTGGCACTAGTCCCAGTTCCTCCCTTAATTCCTTCTTTGCATTCTCAAACCCAGAAAGCCCTATTTCACCGAAACCTCTTGGAATCTCCCACATCCAATCTCTTAATGCGTGACGGAAATGTCTCTGTAAACAGATTTGGCCTTGATACACCGGAATGATAACTGATCCAGTACCACCTTCAAGACTTTTGCGATTAATGAATCTGATATATCCACTCCTAAATCCACCGGGAAACTCCACCAAATCACGGATAACCAAGAAATACGGGTCGTCTACGAGAACACCAATATCTATCCAGGTTTCGGGCTTTCCTTCGTCTCTTAATTTCGCTCTTAGCTTACTTTGTTCTTCTTTAATCACATCTAGCTTAGTAATGATCTTTATAACGGATTCCCCTTCTGGGTTCTCAAACAAAGCAGGGAATTTATCCATAAGCTCAAAGTATTTTTCTAGCGAATCCAATTAGAATCACCACTCTCTACGTAATCTTTGGATAATCATCAGATTCTTCTGTATAGTTGATTGTCGCATTCTTTTGAGCATCTGGACTTCGAGGAACTTCTTTGAAGCGGGGGAGTTCTCTCAACTGCCGAATGAGTTTTTCCCACTGCTTAGGGGCATTTCCCATTCTCCCACGAATTATGTCAATGCTTGTTGATAATTCAGCTTGAGCACCTATTTCCGTAAATCCTCGAACAACCAAGCGTCCAACAATCGGAGCAATTCTGTCTCCAATTACGTTAGAAATATCTCTAATAACTTGGAATACTGCGCCTTCATTCCGAGACCAAATAACCGATACAATTCCACCTGCAATATCAAGAACAAGCTCAATGATAGGCGACCATAGAGCAGTTCTTCCTTCAACACGTTGGGTCACAATGAGCCGAGTCATGCGAGCAGCCAGTGCGACATAATTCTGATAAACTGCCAATGCACCATTCTCTGCGTTGTGGAATTGCCTGGGATTTTTTAAGAGGTTTTCGACACTGACAATATATTCAGCCCATTCGTCCATCTGACGAACTTTCATTACATCTGAAAGTTCAAGTTCTCCAAGCGATTTTAAGTACAGTCCTTCTTGAATCAAACTGAATGCCGAACGCTTTAGGAAGTCCAGGATTTGATCAACATCGTATTCATCTTGCATTCCTTTCAACTCCCATTCCTGTAAAGTTGTTCTGGAAATCGAATCAATGGGGGTAAAAGCATATGCACCTAAAGCATCTGGCAGATTGATATTGTAGTTCAAATCAAGTAGTTGCTTGATCTCACCTGCAAAAGGCTTATTCTGATCAAATTTCCCTTCATTTGATTTGCTACCTTGCACACAGATAAATTCCTCATAGAGTTCATCACGGGTAACAAATCGATCTTCCTGAGCAATATCTACACATCTGTGTGCAACTGCTCCACATCGTTTCCTAAATGGATCTTCAGCGTCTTCATCCAAACGCAAATCCTTTAGGTAAATCCCAAAATCATTAGGGCTGTTAATTGTTTGAGCGAAGTTATGAAATCTATTTGCCAATTTGCTGGTGATAAGCTGCCTATTGATATCATTACCCCAAGATAGCCGAACGCACTTCATCTGTACTTCTTGACACACCTGCTCCCAAGGTTGGCGACTGCGCGGATCAGTAGGAAAGCGAGGTTCTTCAAGAGGGGTCTCTTCGTTGAAGAGAAATGGAACTATTGACCCAGAATCCAGAAAAGCCTTGAAAGCTTCTCTTGATGCTCCTGGTTCAATGAAATCCTGAAATACAGCATAATTGTTATAGATATAGGCTCTATTGATGATTACTTGACTGCTATTTATGAGAGATCGTATATATTCGGCTCTTATAGTCTGATTTAGCTCTAATTTCACATCTTCAAGTGCTAAACCCCGATCAATCATTCGCCTCAGAAGGTTTTGGGGAACCCATGTATTATCAAGTGATTGAGCAACAGTTGAAATTTGCTCAAGATGAGCTGGTTCAATCCTTTCGAACTGCACATTACCGCTGCTTTTCAAATTGGCATCTGTCATGTTACTCCTTTCCGACAACCATAGTAACTCAAAATCACGATCGTGCGTACGGGTCCGTACACGGCGGTTCGGTCGGGGGAAACGACTCTTCTCGCCGCCTGGCTTTCAGGTTCGCGTTTCGCCACAGACAATTCGGTCCCTTGCTCCACAGGTTTTGGAACTTCATCACTCACCTTTTGTCCAAATACAAAAGCTGAAACCCAGGTAGCCTAACGTGGTGCGAGCTAAGCTGCACCCCGGGAGTAGCGGGCAAGCCGCAGGCTTGCAGCGCAAGCACAGGGCGAAGCCGCAAAGCACCGCTTAACGACCGGCATCACCGGCTGCCTGTAAGGCTGTCCGGTGCATGCCTTTTTTATACCTCACTCATCAATCCATGAAGATTCTCCGCAAGGGTCGAGAACGTCTCACGAAATCTATCTCGGCTTCCAACCATCGTTTCCAAAATAACTCCTGCTTGCTCAATTTGATCATCAGAGAGGGCAAATACGGGTACGTTGTGTTTTTGCGACTGCGCGATAAGCGAATTGAAGTCAGCGACGTTCGCGAGATTGTAAGGCTTGAGAGGCTCATCACCCTCAACACTCTTAACGTGCGCCCTGAATCTTTCAAGAGATATAGCCATTTCAATAGGCTTAAGTGCAGGAATTAAGTTCTTGCTAACAGTATCACGAATAATGTCTATCCAACGTTGGAATGACTTCGCTGGAGCGCCACTTCGAGGTCTATACCTCTGGGAGATAAAGCCAAGAAATCGCGGAGGGTTTCCCGATAGTGGATATACAAGCTCTTGCCTGCGAAACGGCTGAACTTCTTTATTCCAGCGGGGAATTACCTGAGACAACGATCGAACTGCCTGTGCGCAAAAAAAGTCGGGAGACGTCGGAACTATAAAGTAGTCGCTGCTCATCAAGAGGCATTCGTTTAAGGCTCCAACGCTAGGACTCATATCAATCAATACATAGTCGAACCCCTGCGCATTCGCAGTCTCTCTAAGTAGGGAGCCTAGGCTTCCGGGTATGTTCTGCATTGCGGGTAGCGCGGCACTTGTCGTTAATGAAACGCTTATCTGCGTTTCCATCTCAGACAGCAACAAATTTCCGCAATAGAGGTAGAGGTTGTCGTTAGGTGTTGGGCTGGGATTTCCGGGGGATAGCTTTGCGGGGGCACCCGTAAACACTGGTTCTACTCCCGTAGCGATATCACAACCTGGATTCTGAGCGTAGTAATCCTCGATGTCCTCTATCGCGTTGTAATCTAGTACAAGCGCGGTCAGGTTGCATTGCGGATCCGCATCAACGATCAGCGTTTTGTGACCCTGCTCTGCAAGCATCCACCCTAGATTAAATGTGGTCGTAGTTTTACTTACGCCACCCTTGTGGTTAAAGAGCGAGAGTATTTTCATCTTTCGACTCCTTTTTCTGAGGTATAACGTGGTGCTAGCTAAACTGCACTCCACGCGCAACGGGCTAGCCGCAGGTTGGCAGCACGAGCATAGGGCGTAGCGCCGCTTAACTATAAATACCCATCCCAATCGCCGTAACATCATACACCCTTTGGGATGGATAACCAAGTTGTTTTGAGCCCTCCCATCGTCTACCATTGGACTTCGTAACAGACATGACCCGATCATACAACAACAGAACGCGATGAACAAACCCAAACTCCCCGCAAGTCAGGGTACCACCTGGAGAACAACTGCGCGTTGCCGAATCGGATGCTCCTGCGTACTTGGCGAGGGTCTGGGCAACTCGCTCCCGGTGCTCCGGCAGGAGATCAGGGTGTCGTTCCGCAATATGACCCTCCCGCTCTTCGCTCAGCTCAACCTCAGCCTGCAGATACGGGCAAGGAAAACGGATCATAACGTTGCTCCGTTCAAAATATACAGTTACACAATACCCCTAACGCCCAAGCTCACCTGCCGCGCGGCGCTTGCGCATCCTACCTCAACAACCAGTCAACTTGCAAACACCAAACCAACCTCGGTTTAGCACATACTGTAGCGCGGTCAAGGTGCAACGTCTTGTTAGGTTTCATGACGCCCAACCTTGAGGTGAAATTCCATAGAAATGGCCCTTTTCTTTTCGTGATTTCCCCAGACGTTTCCGAGCGCCGCCTCCAACTCGCGGAAGAATCCACCTCCATTGACTTCAATGTATCGCCGCGTAGCTGACCATGTGCCAAGATATGAGAGTAATTGATCTAGATTCCATTGGGGGGCGAGGATGATATCTGGCGAAGGGATTTCAGCGAAGGGGAATGACACATTCCGATAGCCATCCCAGGTCAATCTGTTCTGTGGCGCCCAGAAACCTACGATTGCATCTAACAGACGGGCTTTAATGATTTGATCAATTTCATCTGACACATGAAACCAAGTGTAGGTCCAGGTTGCAAAGATGCCACCAGGCTTAAGGACACGTTGAACTTCCTGCCAGAATTCCTCGAGTGCAAACCAGTGCAGAGCTTGTGCCACTGTGACCAAACTAAACGCATTGTCTAGAAAGTTGGTTCTTTCCGCAGGTTGAACTGAATAGTGGATTCGCTCGTGTGACGCTGCGTTCTTAATTTGCTGAGGGCTTACATCCGTTGCTTCAACTTGCCAAAAATGCTCAGCGAGAGAGATGGCTGCTTGCCCCGAGCCCGTTCCACAATCCCAGGCACGATCAAGATCAGGACATTGATCGCACAGAAACTCGAACAATTCATCCGGATACCGAGGACGAGCGGAAGCGTAGAGATCCGATTTGTCGCTAAAGTATCCGTGGTGGTGCAACGTCATTTTTGGGGAAACCTAACGCTACGGTTCAACGGTGGCGCGAAGCGCCGTCAGCTGCAACTGGTTATTGCGGCAGCCCGCTGGATGAGAAACGACAATGGTTCCTCCGGGCCTTGCCTCGGCCGGTATTGTCTCGTCACCCCGTGCAAGCTAGCCGCTGATCTCCGCCGGTCCCTAGCGTCGACGAAGCTCCTCTTCCTCTTCCCTCTGCCGATCGTGTTCTGCCATCTTTCGCAGAGAATGAGCAGAATCGGAGGCCCAGCGGCGGAGCTTTGGGAGTGCCGTTCGACCTGCAACGGCATCGAGTGCTTCAGCAAGCTGATCCCAGTGGGACGAAGCCGATCCCCACCAGCTTCCGGAGACGTACTTAGAGAAGAACACGCTCGCAACCCGCTCATTGTCGCCGTACTCGCCGAGTATCCACGAGGCTAGAGTTGCATCGGTTGCCATGTCCTTGCTTGCGAGCCGAGCTATCATCATGGCACGCTCCTCGGGTTTCTCCGCGATCCATGACCCAATATCATCCGCTGGCATGCGTTCTAGCACTCCTCGCGGGAATCCGATGCTGAATATATGGGGGCTGGCCAGCGATGATAGGTAGGGCTGCATCGCCTGCCAGACCCCGCTCGGGTCTTGCTCAACGCACGCAAGGAGCACACCTGTCGCTTCACTGTGTTCGGCGAACCAGGTGCCAGATTCGCGATCTGCCTGCTCGCGGAAAATGGCCGCGGATATCTCTCCGGGATGGTCCGCGACGATGGTGTCGGCAACTTCCTTCCAGTAATAGCCCTCCATATGTCCGCTCCGGATGAGCTCAGAGGCCGTGACCAACTCCAGAGCCAGCGGCTTCCAGCGTTCAACTTCGGCGGAATTAGCCTTCATCCGATGCGCCAAGACCCCGATCGCCGTCTCGCGGTGCCCTGTGTCCGCAATTGCCCGAAGTACCGTCTCAAACACGTCGACGGCTAGGTTCTCGTCCCAGCGAGCAAACTCAAGCTGACCCACTATCTGTGGACTCACCTGCTCTGCGCGCAGTATCGCGGCTATCATGCTCGCCACGGACTCAGTGGCGCCACAGCGCCAAGCGACCTCGAATAGAAGAGCGATTGGTTTCGGGTCTCGCTCAAACTGGGATGTTACCCACCCGTCGTACCACTCGTCGCCCAGAGTTTGCCGCCGAGCGCTTACGTATCCGCAGAGCAACCGCAGATCGCGTCCACCGCCAGGAAGCGAAGGCAATGTCTCGGCGAGCTCTCCTTTCGCATCTACTGCAGCAAGAGCCTCGCCAAGCCGCCAAGCGGCCGACGCATCACCGGAGGTCAACCAGGGCCAGTATTCCGCGAGAACCAGTGGAGATGAGAGGAGCTCCTGGGCGAGTGGCTTCAGGTCCAGTTGTTCTTCCTGATCCCATGATGCCTGCCCGATATGCTGCTGCAGCCGAGCGCCCAAGGATGGGTCCTCGAAGCGGGCGTGCAGCCTCTCGAGTTCTTCTAGCTCCTCAGCCGACAGGTCCTTCCAGTACTTCCTTTCCCTACGGATGATGTCAGCGATGGTTTTTCTCAGCGGCTCGCGGGCTTCCGGATAGGCCTCACGCACAGCATCAAAGAAGCTGGCTACGAGTTCCCTCACCGCGGATATGCGCAGCGTCATGGAGAGTTTCTTCGCTGCAGCAACAAGGTCAGCCCGGATGTCGGCCATCCCACGCTTCGTAATGTCGCTCAGTCTGCTGATCGCAGCCTGCAGGGTCGCTTTCTTTGGAGTCCATCCTGCAGTCAATCGGGAAAAACTCCGGCAAGTGGCGGAATCCATCAGGCAACCACCAGCTCATCATAACTGAGTTGTCGGTATTGTTTGAGTAGTGCACAACGCAGGAT
>ENA-ORDP01000474-ORDP01000474.1-marine-sediment-metagenome-genome-assembly--contig:-NODE-474-length-26326-cov-7.854631_pt1 | contig 26326 bp, 26 predicted proteins | sample MGYA00248627_ERZ508539 | MGnify/ENA primary metagenome ERZ508539 (study PRJEB26208, sample SAMN05571518) | marine sediment metagenome | biome: deep sea; feature: Hydrothermal vent; material... | reverse complement strand
CCTCTGGGAGAGGGTTGGGGTGAGGGGATAAAATACATGCAAATACTGTTGCAACAATTAATATTATTATTTTTGGTTGGATGTGATGCTTTCAAGCTGAAGTTTTCTATTCTGTATTTTTAGAATCTGCTGGCCGCTAAGAATTTCTTCTAGCTGGTTGCCAGCAATGTGTTTGCGCCAGCCCTGCATCAGGGTGGGCTGAGCGTCGTGGGTGAGCAGTTTCTCTACGTCCTTGCGGGTGCCGAGGATGGCCGGGCTGATGCCGTTTTTTTTCGCTAAAAATTTCAGGACGCTCATAAGCAGATCGATAATAACGTCTTCATCCTGGCTTGTTTTTTTTGTTGGGATGAGGGGCCATTGCTCTTTCGGCATATCATGGGCGGCTCTGATTTCGGCCAGTATTTCTTCTCCCCGATTTTTACTCCGGCTGTTATTCAGGCCGCGTATTTTTTCGAGTTGCTGCGGATGCTCGGGGGCCATGCGCGCCAGCGCAATAATAACATCGTCCGCCAGAACCCATTTGCGCGGAAGATCCTGCGTCCGTGCGTGTTTTTCCCGCCAACCGGCCAGTTGTTTAACGATGGCCAGTTGCTTTCCCTTGAGTCGGCCATGACCACTGACTTTTTTCCATAAAGTATCCAGCGGTAATTGATAAATATCGGGATCTTCAAGATGGATGAAATCTTCATTTAACCAGTCCTGTCGGCCGCTGGTGTGCAGTTGCTGCAGAATAAGGGGATAGAGCTGGATGAGATAGCGAACATCGTCGGCGGCGTAATTCAGTTGTGCCGTATCGAGTGGGCGTTGGTTCCAGTCGGTACGAGTTTGCGTCTTGTCCAGTTCGATAGTGAGGAGCTGTTTGACGAGGGTGGCATAACCGCATTGATCCGGCAGGCCCAGCAGAGTGGCGGCGATCTGGGTGTCGAAGATGGGGCCGGGCACCTTGTGGCTGAGGTGGTAAAAAATTTCAAGATCCTGGCGGGCGGAATGCAGGATCTTTATAATATGTCGATCAAAGAGAATTTCCATAAAAGGATCAAGGTTGCCCAGCTTGAAGGGATCGATACAGGCAATGGTTTGCTCGGTGGCCACCTGAATCAGACAAAGACGGGCAGAATAGGTTTTTTCACGGAGAAATTCGGTATCCAGAGCAATGCAGGAAGCGGATTTTAGCTCTTCGCAGAGAGTTTCAAGCGCGGTCTGATTATCGATGTAAAGCGGCGTTTGCATGGTTATCCGGCGTATCTCTATGGTATTCTTGTATTAATAACAGTTACAACCATAACATAATTTAGTCTTGATGCTCGCGGTAAAGCTTGCTGGTGTAGAGTGGCGCCCTGCCTTGTTATGTTTGTCTTCAGTCTGCATAGCAGGCGTTCACCCTTGCCCGAGTTTGTGTGTGTGCAGGCATTGTTAATCTTGTTTTGGCGTATTAGTCGCCTTCAGAAAGGGCCGGAAGATGTTCCGGCATCTACAGCACTGCTGATGTTGATGCTGATGCTGATGCTGTTTCTGGATCTTGTGTCGACCCATCTGGGACTGCCGGGTGTCAGGATTTTCGAGATCCTGTTGATCGTGATTGTGGCCAATGCCAGCGTTCTGGTGTTAACGGCTGTATTGTTACAGCTATTTGGTTATCTGCAACGGATTCTGCAAACTTTGACGGCCCTCTTGGGGACATCCATTGTAATCACAGTATTGGCCATGCCGGTGTTGTTTGGCCTGCAAACGCGTATGGATAATCCTGGTGGCTGGGGAATCCTGCTTTTGGTGTTTGAACTCTGGCATCTCGTGATTACCGCCCACATTCTCCGGCGTGCGCTTTCGATATCAATCCTGCTGGCGCTGCTGTTGGCAATGGGATATAAACTGCTGGGCTATCAGATTGTTGGCTTGTTTGTAATGCCTGTGTCCTAGTGCAGTGTCCTGAATAGTATGTCTTAATAGACATACTATTCAGGACACTGCACTAGTTCTTAAGATTCCGTTTTCTATTCGAGTAACAGGGTATGCGTATTCATATACTGGGCATTTGCGGTACCTTTATGGGGGGGCTTGCCCTGCTGGCGCGGGCGCTGGGGCATGAAGTCAGCGGTTCAGATGCCAATGTCTATCCGCCCATGAGCACGCAGTTGGAGGAACAGGGTATTCATCTGCAGGAAGGTTTTGATCCGGCGCAGATGCAACCCGCACCGGATTGTGTGGTGATTGGCAATGCGCTGTCGCGGGGCAATCCGGCGGTGGAATATGTGCTGAATAGCGGTCTGACCTACACTTCCGGCCCGCAGTGGTTGGCGGAACATGTGTTGCGCGATCGCTGGGTGCTGGCGGTGGCCGGGACCCACGGAAAAACCACCACGGCCAGTTTGCTGGCGTGGATACTGGAAGCCAACGGACTGGCGCCCGGTTTTTTAATTGGCGGCGTGCCGGATAATTTTAGTGTATCGGCGCGGCTGGGGGAGACGCCGTTTTTTGTGGTTGAAGCGGATGAATATGATACGGCGTTTTTCGACAAGCGGTCCAAGTTTATTCATTACCATCCGCGCACGCTGATCCTGAATAATCTGGAATTCGATCATGCCGATATTTTCCCCGATCTGGAGGCGATAAAATTACAGTTTCAGTATCTGTTACGTACGGTACCGGGTGAGGGGTTGATCATCAGCAACCAGGCGGAACCCGCATTACAGGAAGTTCTGGCCCGCGGCTGCTGGACGCCAGTGGAACACTTTTCTGTACAGGAACCGGATCAGACTCAAGCCGACTGGCAGGTAGCGGCTAAGAGTGAAGATGACCGTTGTTTTGATGTGCGCTTTCAGCAACAGCCTCAGGGCCGGGTGCGGTGGCCGCTGATGGGGCGCCATAATGTGGCGAATGCGCTGGCAGCGATTGCGGCGGCGCGCCATGCTGGTGTGCCTGCTGGACTGGCGGCGGAAAGTCTCTCGGGTTTCAAAGGCATCAAACGGCGTATGGAAGTGCGGGGGCAGGTGGGTGGGGTAATCGTGTACGATGATTTTGCGCATCATCCCACAGCCATTGCCTCGACTTTACAGGGCTTGCGTGCGCATGTGGGCGATGAGCCGATTATCGCCATCCTTGAGCTGCGTTCCAACACGATGCGTATGGGTGTTCATCAGAATACGCTTGTTCCGGCCCTGCAGCAGGCGGATGAGATTCTGATTTGTCAGCCGGCCGGGGTTAACGGGAACAGGGCGGCCATCCTCAATGACGCGGGTGACTCTGTCACCCTGTTTTCAGATACCGAAGATATTATTCGCGCCTGCCTGCGTCTTGCACATGAACAGGCGGGAGAAACCCTGCACATTCTGGTTATGAGTAATGGTGCCTTCGAAAATATCCACAGCCGTTTACTGGCCGCCCTGGCGGATGCTGAGATGAAAGAATGAACAGGACAGGTGAGCGCCCCGTTATTCTCGCCATGACCGGCGCCTCCGGTGCCGCCTATGGTTTGCGTTTGCTTGACTGTCTGGTTCGCGCAGAAAGACCGGTGTATTTTCTGCTTTCCCAGGCGGCACAAATGGTGCTGGCGATAGAAACAGATCTGGATATTCCGTCGAAACCGGCGCAGATGCAAGACTGGCTGATCCGGCAGTATGGTGCCCGGCCAGGGCAAATCCAGGTTCTGGGCCGGGATCAATGGATGGCGCCAGTGGCCAGCGGTTCGCATCATGCCGGGCATATGGTGGTTTGTCCCTGTACCACCGGTACCCTGGCAGCCATTGCGAATGGTAATAGTGACAACCTGATCGAACGGGCGGCGGATGTGATGATCAAGGAACGGCGTGAACTGATCATGGTGGTGCGGGAAACACCCTTGTCAAGCATTCACCTTGAGAATATGCTTAAGCTGTCTCGCGCCGGTGTCACCATCATGCCGGCCAATCCGGGGTTTTATCACAAGCCGGCGAGCATTGATGACATGGTGGATTTTATTGTCGCCCGTATTCTGGATCACCTGCAGATTGCTCACAACCTGGTGGGCCGTTGGGGGCTTGATGATGACAGGTTTTTTTAGCCGGTTAACGGGGAAAAGAGGCCGCTGAGACGAGCATGACCCAGATCATTCCCCTGTTTCCGCTAAAAACCGTACTTTTCCCGCGTGGTTTTCTGCCGTTACGGATATTCGAACCCCGTTATCTGGACATGATCAGCGGCTGTATGAAAAGCGGATCGGGCATTGGTGTGGTGCTGATTCGTGAAGGTCGTGAAGTAGGCCATGCCGCCCGTACCTATGATGTCGGCACCCTGACCCAAATCAGCTACTGGCATAAACGTGCGGATGGCCTGCTTGGCATCACGCTGAGTGGTTCGCAACGTTTCCGCATTCTTTCTCATGAAGTGCGGCCCAACCAACTGGTGCAGGCCGAGGTCGAGTTGTTGCCGGCGATGAGCGCTTGTTCACTGGATGTGCAGTATCAGCCCATGGCGGTGATGCTGGAGAAAATTATCACCCAGCTTGATCCTCCCTTTTCAACCATGGATACCCGCTATGATGACGGCGACTGGGTGAGCGCACGGCTGATTGAACTTCTGCCCCTGCCGCTTCAAAGCAAGCAAGAATTGTTTTTGCTGGAAGATGTCAGCACACGTTTGCAGGAGCTTGAAAAAATTCTCAGTGAAAAAGGGCTTTGGTAAATGAGGAAGTGTTGGTGACACAGAGCCTGCTATTCTTGAAGTATGGGTGAAGAAATACTCAGCAGTCAGTTTTCCAAAGAGGATCATGCACGGTTTCGGGCGCGCCTGGAAGCGGAAACCGATCTGCTTCGGCAGTACTTCGACGAACAGCAATTCTCCTCGGCTGAGCCGGTTGCCGGTTTTGAGCTGGAAGCCTGGCTGCTGGATCCGGATCAGTTGCGGCCACTGGCGATCAATGAGCGTTTCCTCAGGGAACTGGACAGCCCGTTAGCGTCGCCTGAGCTGGCCAGTTTTAATTTCGAACTCAACAATACCCCGCGCAGTCTGTCCGGCCACGTGTTTTCCAGCATGCATCACGAACTCAGGCAGCAGTGGCGGCAGTGCCGCGAAGTGGCCAGGCAGATGGAGGCCGAACTGCTCATCATTGGCATTCTGCCCACACTCAGTAACGATGATCTATCCCTGGGCAATATGTCGAATATGGCCCGTTACCGGGCATTGAACCGGGAGGCTCTGCGCCGGCGCAAGGGCAAACCTCTGGTGTTTGATATCAACGGCCGTGAACATTTGCGTATCGCCCATCGGGACGTGATGCTGGAATCTGCCACCACTTCGTTCCAGCTTCACATGCAGGTGAATCAGGGCTTGTCCGTACGCCTGTTCAACGCCAGCCTGATCCTCTCTGCGCCGATGGTGGCCTTGACGGCCAATTCACCTTTTCTGTTTGGCAAGGATCTCTGGGATGAAACCCGCATTCCATTATTTGAACAGGCGGTGGCGGTCGGTGGCTTTGAGGATGCCGCGTTTGGCCCTATTCATCGGGTGAGCTTTGCGGACGCTTATGTGCGTGAGTCACTGATGGAATGCTTCACTGACAATTTGGAACATTACCCGGTGTTGCTACCGGTCGAGTTTGATGAAGCGCCGTCGCAATTACATCATCTTTGCTTTCACAATGGTACTATCTGGCGCTGGAACCGACCGCTGATCGGGTTTGATGCCGATGGGGATATTCATCTGCGGCTTGAACAGCGTGTGGTGCCGGCGGGTCCGAGTATTATGGATGGGATTGCCAATGCCGCTTTTTTCTATGGTGCGGTGTATGCGTTGGCGAACGAGGAAGCCGTGCCGGAACAACGGCTGCTATTCAATCATGTGCGGGATAACTTTTATCGCGCCGCCCGCCTGGGCCTGGGTGCATCGTTTACCTGGTTTGAAGATCGCCAGGTGAATGCCCGGGAGTTGTTGCTGGAGGCTCTGTTACCCCTGGCGCGAAGCGGGTTACAGCAACTGGGCGTGGCGCTTACTGACAGTCAGGAATATTTGCAGATCATCGAACAGCGTTTACGCAATGATATCAATGGTGCACGCTGGCAGCGTGCCTGGGTGGCGAAGCATGGTCGTGACATGCAGGCGCTGACACAAGCCTACCTCAAACGGCAGGAAAGTGGTGACCCCCTGCATGGCTGGACTATCTAGCATGCTGACCATATTGGACGAACTGCCTGGCGCGCTGTTGCAATGCGATGCCCGGCAGCTGATAAGCGTACTGTCCGGCCCGACGTTGATTCACCTTGAAGGACAGCGTAAAGAGGTACTGTTTATTTCCGTGCTTCTGCACGGCAATGAAATAACCGGTTGGGAAGCGTTACGCAGCATCCTTTCAGAGTATCGCGACAAACCTTTGCCTCGCTCACTTTGCCTGTTTATAGGTAATGTGGCGGCTGCCGCTAAAGGTTGGCGTTGCCTGCCGGGGCAGGCCGACTATAATCGCATCTGGAAGGCGGAGGGAATCGCGCCCGAACACCCGCTGGTACGGGAAGTGCAGGCCGAGCTGGCGGATATGCGCCTGTTTGCCGCGATTGATATACACAATAATTCAGGCATGAATCCGCACTATGCCTGTATTAACAGACTGGATGCGCATTTTTTGCATCTTGCTCGTTTGTTCAGCCGCACGATAGTGTATTTTATCATGCCGGACGAGGTGATGAGTCTGGCGATGGCTGCCTACTGCCCTTCGGTGACCCTGGAGTGTGGCCAGCCGGGTGAGATGGCCGGTGTAGTGCATGCACGGGAATTTATGGAAGCCTGTTTGCACCTCTCCGTTTTTTCTGACCATGCACTGCCAGACAGGGAGATCGATCTGTTTCACACCGTGGCCACGATCAAGGTGAAGCCGGATACCCACATCGGTCTTGCTGAGGGGGGGGCGGATTTTTCCCTGTTGCCGGATATGGACAAACTGAACTTTACCGAGTTACCGGCGGGTAGCCTGTTTGGCTGGAGTGGCGGGCAGCATTTGCCGTTACAGGTATGGGATGAGCGGGGACGGGAAATGGCGGCGCGTTATTTCGAAGTCTCTAAAGGTGAAATTATTACCCGCACTCCACTCATGCCTTCTATGCTCAGCTTGGATCGGGAGATCATTCGTCAGGACTGCCTGTGTTACCTGATGGAACGGTTGCCACTCGCTCAAGCGCAACAAAAATATGCCGACTAAACAAGTGTTACTTGCTAGCACTTTGCAGGTTGTTATAATCATTAAGCTTTTATTTATGCCTGTAAGGAGAGTCGTGAATATGCGTTCAATCTGGATTATGATCTGTTTCTTCCTGTTAGCGCAGGTCTTTCAGCCTGTGGTAGCCGGTGTTGCAGGGACTGATTTGAAACAGCTGGAATCGGAACTTCAGCAGGTACATAAGCTTGAATCTGCGGGGGACACCGCCGCCGCGATTAAACGCTATCAAGCATTGATCCAACTCCATCCCAAGGAGCCGGTGCTTTTCAACAATTTGGCTGTGCTGATGGCCAAAGAAGGCAAGCTGGATGCCGCCCTTGAACGTCTGGAGCAGGCCATGCATGTGGATAAGCTCTATGCGACGGTTTATGACAATCTCAGCGCCGTCTATGTGGAAATGGCGCGAGGCTCCTATGCCAGGGCGCTGCAACTGGGTGTTGTGCCGCAGCAGCTCAGTCTGAAAGAGGTGAAGCTGAAAATTGCACCGGTGCAGACAGCAAAGAAAAAACAAAACACAGCGAAGGTCATTGCCGTAGCGCCTGCTCCGGCCAGGAAATTGCCTGCGGCATCAAAACAAACGGGGCAAGAGAATAAAGATATTCTTCTGACCTTGAAGGGTTGGGCCAGCGCATGGTCTGCGCAGCAAGTGGATCTTTATCTTTCCTTCTATGCGCCGGACTTCCGTCCGGCAAAAGGTCTGAGCCGCCGCCGTTGGGTGCAGCAACGCCGCCTGCGTTTACGCCGCCCGGCCTGGGTCAAGATCACACTCAATGATTTTCAGATCCAACCCGCCGGAGGGGGGCTGGCGCGGGTGCGGTTTTCACAACGTTACCAGTCTGATCATTATCGAGACAGGACCCGGAAGGAAATGATACTGAAGTCCTCGTCCGAGGGCTGGCGCATTCTATCTGAACGTTCGTTGTAGGCGGGATATGATTTCAGACATGTTAAAAGTTCTTGTTCTTTTCTTGGGTTCTCTATTATTGCTGGCCACTCATGCACAGGCAAAACAGCCACAGATGCTGGCCAGTCTGGAAACCACCTTGTCGTCTTCCAGGCATGTATTACCCCATAATGCCGATGACGTTTTAAAACGACTGGATCTGCGCCTGGATGCCTACCCCCGGGATCATGAAGCACAGTTGCTTCGAGGGCTGGTCTATTTTAAATCGGGTAAGCCGAAACAGGCTCTGCGGGAGCTGGATGATCTGCTGCAACAGGTACCGGATTTTCACCTGGCCTCTCTGATTCGAGGCGATATTCTTCTTTCCCGGGTGGTTGCGCTAAAGAATATCGGCAAAAACAGGATTCTGAGTCAGTTGGGATCGAATCATGTTGCCCAGCTAAAAGCGTTGCGCCTGGAGGTAAAGCTCAGACTGAATAGCGTGCGGCCCCGTGTCGGACCGTTCGGTCACACTCAGCGGCGTCTACCCAGACAGATCCTGAAACTGGGCAAGTCGGTAGAGTATGCGGTGCTGGTGGAAAAGTCCACCCACCGGCTTTATGTCTATCAGCGTCAGAAGAATCAGCCACCGAAACTGGTGCAAAACTATTACGTTAGTACCGGCAAGAAGAAAGGCAATAAATATACGCGTGGCGATCTACGCACGCCCGAGGGCGTTTATTTTATCACCTCATGGATACCAAAGAAAAAGCTGCCGGATAAATACGGTGTAGGTGCGTTTCCTCTCAATTACCCTAATGAACTGGATAGGCACCAGGGTAAGACCGGTTATGGTATCTGGTTGCACGGTACCGAAAGTAATTATTACAGCCGCCCACCGCTGGACAGTGAAGGTTGCATGGTGCTGACGAATATTGATTTCAACTCCCTGAAAAAAGAGCTGCACCCGGGTGTGACGCCGGTGGTGATAGTCAAAAAAATAGACTGGCTGACACCGAAAGTCTGGCGGCAGGAACGTGATAAGGTGTTGACAGATCTTGAACGCTGGCGGCATGACTGGGAAAGTCTGAATGTGACTCGTTATCTCAGTCATTACAGTAATGATTTCTGGAGCCAGGGTTATGATCTGAAAAGCTGGAGCAAACGCAAGCGGCGGATTGCGCGCAACAAGTCTTATCAGAAAATACAGCTATCGGATATTTCGCTACTGGCCTATCCTGAAACTGTGACAGGTAAAAAAGACATCGTGGTGGCGCGCTTCCAGCAGGATTACCAGTCCAGCAATTACCAGAGTGATGTACAGAAACGCCTGTATCTGAAGCGTAGTAAAAACAACTGGAAAATCATGTATGAAGGTCGCTAATTCTTTCCTCTGCGTTATTCACAAAATAGGCCATGCTAAAATGCCTGTCCAGTATGGGTTTTTAGTTGATGGGCTTCGCTTCGTTCCACTCAACGAATACGCAAAAGCGGGTAGGATGGGTAGAGCAACGCGAAACCCATCAAGATATATCCTCGTATTCTGCGCCTTACGGCTCCACGTTATTCACAAGATAGAGTGTTTGTTCCCTTACATATAGTACAGCCGATACCAGAGTGTGCCGAGGGCTTCATGCAGCATATCGTGCGTGATCTTCATGGTATCGGCCTGTGGTAACAGATCAAAAATGTGAAAGCCGCCCCGGCTATGGTGAAATCCCAGTGGCGCCGGCACCACGTTAAACCCGGCGGCCTCAAAAGACATCACCGCGCGTGGCATGTGCAGGGCATGAGTTACCAGAATAATTTTATTTATTTTTTCCTTCGCTAGCATTCGGTAACTGTACTGGGCATTTTCCCAGGTATTGCGCGCCTGATCTTCGCGCCATCTTACCGGTGTGTGAAAATCATTTTCCAGCACCTTTCCCATCAGTGTGGCTTCGGCCGTTTTCATATAAGCAAAAACCCGACCGCCGGTGACCAGGATGGGTAAGCTGTTCTGTTTGTATATATAAGCACCGTAGCGAATGCGTTCCAGTGTGGCCGTGGAGATCGTATCACCTCCATATTCCGGTGCATCCGGATAGCGGCCACCCCCAAGGATGACGATCGCTTTAGCATCGGTGTTTTTTATTTGTTCTTTGCTCAAAGCGGGGATATTTTCCATGGCAGAGACAACGGTGTTTGAAATGACAGGCAGGCTGGCGGCGGTGAGCAGTAATATTCCGCTGATGATAAGTATGCTGCCGTAGCGGCGTGACCAGCGTAGGAGAATCAGACCGGCAAGCATGATCAGCAGCATCAGCGCCGGAGGCATGAGCAGGGTCTGGATAATTTTTACAAAATAAAAGCTCATGTTGTCGTCCTGTACAGATTTAAAATATAAAGTTCAGGCAGGCAGGGTGGTTGTCGTGGTCAATAGTTTATACCCCAGTCTCTCGCTGAATTGCTGTTGCAATTGCCCGGCAATGGTTTTTATATTCGATGGCATACCCAAATCAAGACATTGTGTCACGGGCATATTTTTATAGCCACAGGGATTGATGCGGGTGAAGGGTTCAAGGTCCATGTTTATGTTAAGCGCCAGTCCGTGATAACTACAGCCGCGTTTAATGCGTAGACCCAGCGCTGCAATTTTTGCCTCATTGACATAGACGCCGGGCGCATCGCGGCGGTTCCGGGCGGTGATCTGATAACCCGCCAGCAGGTCGATGACCAACTGTTCCAGCAGGGACACCAGTTGCCGCACACCAAGCAGGTGACGTTTCAGATTCAGTAGTGGGTAGAACAGCAACTGACCTGGGCTATGATAGGTGACCTGGCCGCCGCGATCGACGTTGATAACAGGGATCTCGCCTGGCTCTAGCACATGCTCGCGTTTACCGTTGAGACCGAGGGTGAATACCGCGGGGTGTTCGACCAGCCAGAGTTCGTCGGCGGTATCGTTTGTACGCTGCTGGGTAAAGGTTTGCATGGCCTGCCAGACAGGTTCATAGTCCTGTTGACCAAGATCACGCACAATAAGGGTAGAGATGGATGAAGTCATGGTCAAAAAGGTTGATGGATTTTCCTCTGGACTTCGCACTTTGCTCTACCCACCATCCTACAGGCATAAAGAGTAGGATGGGTAGAGCGAAGCGAAACCCATCATTTGCTTTGTTGCTACAGGGTCATCAGCACGGTGTCACTGGCATTAAGATCAATATAAATCCTGTCCAGTTGCTGTTTGCTCCGTGCCTGAATAGTCACTGTAACGGAAAGAAAATGGCCATTTTTGCTGGGACGGGATTTGCTTTCGAGTATTTCCATCTCATCAACATACCGGGTAACGATCTCTCTGACATAATTCTCAAACTCAGCGTCGTGCCGCCCCATTACTTTCAGGGGGAACTCACAGGGGAATTCAAGCAGGGTTTTCTCGTCGCTCATGGTGTGTATCCGGACTCCTGTTGAGGAAACTTCAGGCCGCTCCCGTTTCCGCGCCTGCACGCAACGCCTGTTTGTAGGCCTGATAAATTTTGATCATTTTGTGCCAGAGGGGACCGGCAGTTCCCGCGCCTATGGTTTTTTCATCCAGGCAGGTGACAGGAAGAATCTCCTTGGTCGAACTGGATAGCCATATCTCATCAGCCGAAAATAATTCGGTTTCACTGATCGCTGTCTCTTCACAAGGCAGCCCGTTTTTATGCGCCAGTTCGACGATCAAATCGCGGGTGATGCCGGGCAGCAACTGTTCGCTTTTAGCCGGCGTTTTGATCATTCCATCCCTGACAATAAACAGGTTGCTGACCGTGCCTTCGGTAACCTGACCTTTGCGCACCAGAATGGCTTCGCTGGCATGTCTTTCGACGGCCTGCCGTTTGAGCAGAATATTGGGCAGAAGGGCAATGGTTTTGATATGGCAGTAGCGCCAGCGAATGTCATCCAGCGTAATGGCAGTGACACCCGCCTGTATTTTTTCCATATCGGTGGCCGGTAGAGGATGGCTCATGGCAAAGATTGTGGCCGGGGTATTTTCCGGAAAGGCGTGGTCGCGTGGGGCCGCGCCACGCGTTATCTGAAGATAAACGGATTGATCCGCATTGTCGTGATCCTGGGTTTTTTCCACCAGTATTTGCAGTATGTCCTGCCACTGGGTATGGCTCAATGGGTTGGTTAGCTTGATCGCTTTGAGACTGTTGTCCAGCCGCTGTAGATGTTGTTGCAGACGAAACAGGTGACCACCATAGGCCGGGATGACTTCATAGATCCCGTCTCCGAAAATGAAACCGCGATCGAGAACCGAGACTTTTGCCTGGTCAAGGGGTAGATAATCGCCATTGAGGTAACATATAGAAGAGGAGGGCATGAGACCTGCCTAGTCTACTTGAACATGAGGAGGACATTGTCCACCAGCTTGCGCCAGAGTCCGCCTTCGGGTACATCGTTGAGTGCGACCAGCGGCCGTTGCGCCAACTGTTGCTTGCCCAGCATGACGTTGACGGTACCATAGGTTTGTCCTTTGGCGGCCGGGGCGACGATCATGCTGTCAATATTCATGTTGGCTTTTATCTTGCTGCGGCTCCCTCGGGGCGCCGTGATGTAGAGGGTTCGCTCCAGTCCCAGTGGCAGGGTTTCGGTTTTGCCTTTCCAGATGCGCCTATGAGCCAGGGGTTCATGAGCTTTGTACAGGGCGAATGTTTTGTAAAAACGGAAGCCGTAGTCCAGCAGGGCGCGGCTGGCGCTGGCGCGAGCATTATCCGATGGCGTGCCGAGGACCACAGAAACCAGACGCATGCCATTCTGCTTGGCGGAGGTAATCAGACAATAACCGGCAGATTCAGTATGGCCGGTTTTCAGGCCATCAACACGATCGTCCAGCCACAGTAGACGGTTGCGATTGTACTGTTTGATGTGGTTATAGGTGAATTCCTTGATTTTAAACAAGGGGTAGTACTCGGGAAAGTCGCGGATCAGGGCCATGGCAATGTGAGCGAGATCATGGGCGGTCGTATAATGGTTGGGATTGGGCCAGCCTGTGCTGTTTGCAAAGTGGGTATTTTTCAGTCCCATGCTTTCGGCATGTTTGTTCATCAGGGTGACAAAGGCGCGCTCATCACCGCCGACGTGTTCGGCCAACGCTACACTGGCATCATTACCGGACTGGATGATCATGCCTTTTAACAAATCTTCCACGCTGACGCGTTTGTTCACTTCAATAAACATGCGTGAGCCTTTCATGCGCCAGGCTTTCTCGCTGATTTTAACCTGATCTTTCAGGCTGATGGTGCCGGATTTGAGTTCATAAAACACCACATAGGCCGTCATGAGTTTAGTCAGGCTGGCGGGCGCAATGCGTTCGTTCATGTTCTTTGACGCCAGAATATAACCGCTTTCCTGATCGATCAGCAGGTAGGCTTTGGCCGGGATGTCCGGCGCTACCGGCACCAGTTTAGGATTGGCCAGCAGCAGCTGGCTAAACCCGGTAAGCAGTAAAAAGATAATAACGGTTAACGATTTACGCATGGTTGCCTCAACACGTCTGAATTTGAAGCTATTTTACAGACTCCGGGGACTGAAACATAGCGGTGTGTCAGGAAATAAAATGTTTTATCAATCAATCACAATATGCGGCTGGGCCAGACCACGGTGGCTGATCTGCCTGGCCAGCCGATCCGCTTCATCGACGTTGGTCAGGGGGCCAATGCGCACTCGGTATAGATGCTTATCGGCACTGTAAACAGCACGTATGTTTTGAATCTGTAATGCGGCCTGTAATCTGTGCAGTAATCGTTGTGCATTGTTGCGGCTGATAAAGGCCCCGGCCTGTAGATAGAGGTGGTATTGCAGGGCCGGAGTGGTGAGTCGTTCTGCGGGCTTGTTCACCTTCGCTGGGTTTGCCTGATAGTGGCGGGGATCAATCGCCTGTATTTCTACTATGCCGGTGCCGCTGGCGGTGATGCCCAGTTTTTTTGCCGCCGCCCAGGAGAGATCGATAATCCGGTTGTCATGGAAGGGGCCACGATCATTGACCTTAACGATCACACTACGGCCATTATCCAGGCGGGTGACGCGTACCCAGGTGGGCAGGGGCAGTTCCTTGTGTGCGGCGGTCATGGCGTACATATTATAAATTTCGCCACTGGCTGTGCGGTGACCGTGAAATTTTTCGCCATACCAGGACGCCACCCCCCGGGCGTGATAACCCAGGCTGCTTTTCATCACTCGATACGTGTGCCCATTGACCCGATAACTGCTGGGGTTGCCGTATTTGCTACGCGGTTCGTTGCGGGGAATAGCGTCGGGGATCTGGCGGGTATCGATGTTTCTGTCTGGCGCACGATCTTGATATATCTGGTAGCGGTCGTTTCTGAGGGTGCCGCAGGCGCTGATAAAGAGCGCGCTGACAAGTATCAGCAGGGGATGGTTACTCTTCACCGGACCGGTTTTCGCGTAGTTGCTGGCTGAGTTGAAATACAGACATGGAATACAGGGCGCTATGATTATACTGGCTGATGACGTAGAAGTTAGGCCAGACCAGCCACTGTTCAGGGCCCTCTTTTCCCTCCAGCTCAATCAGCGAACCTTTCATTCCTGCGGGGAGTCCTTTGGGCAGACTGACGCCGTGCGCGCGTAGTGTCTGCTGGCTCAGATGGGGTTTGAGAAGATGCTGTCCATTGGCGCCGAGCAGTTTTTTATAGGCGTCGCCTCTGACGCTGACCTGATCGGCAATGGGTTGGTCTTTTTTCCAGTGGTGTTTTTTGAAGTAGTTGGCCACGCTGCCAATAACATCGGCCGGGTTGTGCCATAGATCACGCTGTCCGTCACCGTTGAAGTCAATGGCATACTGACGAAAGCTGCTGGGCATGAATTGTGGCATGCCCATCGCGCCGGCATAAGAGCCTTTTTGTTGCAGGGGATCAAGGCCTTCTTCCCGGGTCATCAGCAGATATTCTCGCAATTCCTTGCGAAAGAAGAGGCTGCGAGGGGGGTAGTCGAAGGCCAGGGTCGCCAGCGCGTCAATCACCGGATAGCGACCGGCATGTTTACCGTAACGTGTTTCCACGCCGATGATCGCGACGATAATTTCTTCGGGTACGCCAAAGATTTTGTGGGCGCGCTGCAGGGTGGCCGCATTTTTTTGCCAGAATTTCAGGCCGTCCCGGAGCCGATCAGGGGTGAGGAAGATGGGCCGGTATTCACGCCAGGGTTTGCTTTCCGCCGGACGGGCGATGGCGTCGAGAATATTCTGGTGACGGCGGACCTGGGCAAACAGTTTTTTCAGTTCATCCGCATTGAAGTTGTATTTTTTCACCATGTCGCTGATGAAATTATTAATCAATACGTTATGGCCAAAGCCGTTGGTGCCGGCCTGAGCAAGGTGACAGATCACTAGAAGGATTACGAATAAAAAACGTTTAAAGTCTGGCATGGTGGTCCGGAGGCTTTTCAGGTTGGCATCAGCTTGCGATGTGTATGTATGGACATGAGGATACCGAATCCGGCCAGCAGGGTCACTACCGATGTGCCGCCATAGCTGATCAGGGGCAAAGGAACGCCGACTACAGGCAGGATACCGGAAACCATACCGATGTTGACAAAGACATAGACGAAAAATGTCAGGGTGATGCTGCCCGCCAGCAGACGGCCATAGGTATCTTGTGCTTGTGACGCGATGATCAGGCCGCGGGCGATGATAAAACTATACAGGGATATCAGAATGAGGACGCCGAGAAAGCCAAATTCTTCACTGAAAACGGCAAAAATAAAATCAGTCGAGCGTTCGGGTATAAAATCCAGATGTGACTGAGTGCCATTAAGCCAGCCCTTGCCATAAATACCGCCGGAGCCGATGGCGATAGTCGACTGGATAATATGATAACCCGCGCCGAGGGGATCATTTTCCGGGTTGATAAAGGTTAGAATTCGTTGACGCTGATAGTCGTGTAGTAAATAGTTCCAGGCAAGAGGTGTGCTGGCGAGGATGATAAACAGGAAAATACTGATAAAACGCAACGAGAGACCGGCCAGCAACAGCACAAAAATACCGGAGCTGGCAATAAGCAGGGAGGTACCCAGATCAGGTTGTTTGGCGACCAGTAGAGTCGGGATAACCAGTAGCACGCCGGCGATCAGCAGGCGTTTACGGTTGGCGGGCAGGGGTGCTTCGGCAAAATACCAGGCAATCATCATGGGCACGGCCAGTTTCATGATTTCCGAAGGCTGGAAGGTAAGAAAGCCGAGATCCAGCCAGCGCTGAGCGCCCTTGCCGATTTCTCCCATGATGAGTACTGCGAGTAACAGCAGCAGACCCAGCCCATAGAGCCAGGGTGACCAGAACTGGATTCCATAAGGTGCGATCTGCGCCAGCAGTAGCATGATGAAAAAAGCGAGCAGGACGCGCAGGCCCTGAGCCTGGATCACGGCCATGTTCTGACCACTGGCGCTATAGAGTATGATTAGACCCATACCGGCCAGCAGTAACAGGGCGACCAGCAAGGGCCAGTCGATATGCAGGAGGACAAAGTGTCTGCGTCGCGCCGGCGAATCATGAAGGAGGGGCGGGTCACTGAAAGGCATCGTCTTTAGGGTCCTTTCTTTAGTAAGTATTGATCCATCACCTTGCGCGCAATAGGGGCGGCGACAGCGCCGCCGCTGCCCCCATTTTCAACGATCACGGCAATGGCGATTTTAGGATCCTCAACCGGGGCAAAGCCGATGAACAGAGCATGGTCGCGCAATTTTTTTCTGACGTCTTTCTTAACATATTCCTCACCCTGTTTGAGGCTGAATATCTGGGAGGTGCCGGTTTTGCCGGCAATGGTGTAAGACAGATGGTGGCCGATACGGCGAGCGGTGCCGTGACGACTGTCTACGACCTTTTCCATGGCCTGAATGATCGTGTTCCAGTTAGCCTCACTGGCCTGGACGGGGGGAGTGATGGCGGTCGGGGGAATGATATCAATACGGCTGCTATCCGGAGATCCAATGGCATAGAGCATGTGCGGCTGCATGCGCTGGCCGTGACGGCTGAGGGTGGCAGTGATGCTGGCCAGTTGCACGGGCGTGGTGAGCATGAATCCCTGACCGATACCGGTGATCAGGGTTTCACCGGGGAACCAGGGCAAATGGTGGACTCGCCGCTTCCATGCGCGTGAGGGTAGCAGGCCGGGTTTTTCACCGTCGATGTCGATGCCGGTGCGTTTACCCAGACCGAATCTGGCGAGGAAGTCATGCATGTTATCGATGCCCAACGCCAGTGACAGGTTGTAGAAATAAACGTCACAGGATTCGACGATGGCGCGGGTTAGATCCGTCTTGCCATGGCCGTTTTTTTTCCAGCAGCGGTAACGGCGGGGATCGTTTTTCAACGAGAACCAGCCGGGACAGTAGATTTCATCAGTCGGCGTGATCGCATGCAGTTCCAGTCCGGCCAGAGCGATGAAGGGCTTGATGGTAGAACCGGGGGGATACTGGCCGCGTAGCGCGCGGTTGAAGAGCGGGCGATCAGGCGAGTCGCGCAACTGGCTGTATTTCCGATTACTGATGCCGTTGACGAACAGGTTGAGATTGTAGGTGGGGACGCTGACCAGCGCCAGCACTGCGCCGTTACGGGGATCGATAGCCACCAGGGCGCCGGTGTGATCGCCGAAGCCGGCTTCAGCAACAGCCTGCAATTTTACATCCAGATTCAGATACAGATTCTTGCCGGGAACCGGCAAGGTACGTTCCAGTACGCGCAGGATCTTCCCCTGGGCATTGGTTTCGACTTTTTGCATGCCCACGCGGCCGTGAAGCTGATCTTCATAGGCGCGTTCGATGCCGGTTTTGCCGATATAGTTGGTGCCGCTGTAGTTGGATTCATCCAGGCTGCGGAGATCCTCGACGTTGATGCGTCCGACATAGCCAATGGCGTGTGCGCCCAGCGCACCCAGGGGGTAATGACGGGTCAGGGTGGCGCGGATATTCACACCCGGCATGCGGTACTGGTTGACGGCGATGCGGGCGACCTCGCTATCATTGAGCCGGAAACGCAGAGGGATGCCTTCGAAGCGGCGTTTGTGACTGCGATTTTTGTTAAAGCGTTTGATGTCTTCTTCGCTGAGGGTTATGAGTTTGCCAATCTGGCGAATGGTTTCATTCACATCGTGCATGTGTTCAGTGACCAGCTCAAGGGTGAAGCTGGGAAGATTCTGGGCCAGCAGGATACCGTTGCGATCATAGATCAATCCGCGTGTGGGGGGAATGGGCAGAATACTGACCCGGTTGTTTTCCGAAAGCAGGGCGAAATGGCTGAGGTTAATAATTTGTAGATACACCATACGCGCGACCAGGATGAGGGTCAGACCGGCCATCAACACAGCGGCAATGATCAGCCGCTGATTGAAGATCTGCGTTTCCCGCACATGATCTTTCAGGGTAAGGTGCTTGTGATTAGCCATAACTTAATAACCTGGCGTGGGCATACGGGTTGGTGAACATCACGAGAGACGGGCTAATTAACCTGGTAGTAACGCCGCAGGTTGCGCATAAAAACAAAGACCGCTGGCCAGATCAGGGCGCTGATCAGGGGCGAGATGAGCGCCATCCAGAAATCCGGCGCCACGCCCTGCAAGCCCTTGATCCAGAAAATGATCAGCATATAGATCAGGCATAGCACATAAATGGTAATAGCCTGCTGCCAGAGAGGGACGACACGGATGCGCTGATGCAGGTGGAGGGTTAAAAAGATCACCAGCGCCATCACCAGCGCATGCTGTCCCAGCAGGGTATCGTACAGGACATCGAGCAGCAGGCCCAAACCCCAGGCAACGCCGATGCCGATGCGGTGTGGCAGGGCCATGCTCCAGTAAATGGTCGTCAGCAGCAGCCAGCTGGGCATGAAGGCGTGCAGACCGGGCGGCAGGGGCAGGATACTCAACAGTATGGCGACGATAAAGCTGAAGGTGATAATCCAGCTTCCCCGTCTGCGCTCATGAATGCTCATGGTGCCGTCTTCTGGGTGCGGGAGCAGGGCGTCTGCATTTTTGCCTGTGACGCATGGGAGGGCCAGACCAGTAGTACTTCGCGGCTGCGATCCAGTTTGGCGGCCGGTTTGGCCAGCACCTGCGCGAAGGGCAGTCTGGGGTTGGTATTCACCGTGGTTACGCGACCGACGGGATAACCCGCCGGAAACACGCAGCCCAGCCCTGATGTTATCAGTTTGTCGCCAACCCGGATGTCCGCATTATTAGGCAGATACAGCAGTTTCAGTTGGTTGTCGCTACCGGTGCCCACGGCAATGGTGCGCAGGCCGTTGCGCGCCACCTGCACCGGAAGAGTGTGATCCGGATCGGTGATCAGGATGGCGGTACTGGTGAACGGGTAAATATGAACGATTTTGCCCATGACGCCATTGGCGTCGAGCAGAGGCTGATTGACATAAAGATTATTGTTCAGGCTGCCCTTGTTGATGACCACCTGACGGCGGAAAGGATCGAGATCAACCGATAGCAGTTCAGCCACCAGCATCCGTTCGCCGACGCGCTTGGAGGATTGTAGCAGTTCGCGCAAATGCACGTTTTCTGCTTCGATAAAGGTGAATTTCTGCAACTGTGCCTTGAGAATCTGGTTTTGGGTGCGCAGGGTGGTATTTTCCTCCTGCAGGGTGTAGTGGGTGACAAAGGTGTCCCGGGTCCAGCTGATGAAGTTGCCGGGCAGATCAACGAGGTATTGCATCGGATAGATGATGACGGAAAGCCCGGCGCGAATGCTGCGCACCGTATCGGTGCGGTAGTCCAGCGTCATTAACATAATGGACAAGACGACCAGCAGGAACAGACGTATTCCGGTTGAGGGACCTTGAATGAATAACAGTTTAACGGGGCTTCTCTCCGATTAAGCAGGTTCCTGATGAATTTCTGACGATATCCCTGGCTTGTGGCCAGGCTGAAATCAGCTGTCCGGCTTATTCAACACTGAAGAGATCACCGCCGTGCTCGTCGATCATCTCCAGCGCCCGGCCACCACCACGGGCAACACAGGTAAGCGGATCCTCCGCGATCAGTACCGGCAGTCCGGTTTCCTCCATCAGCAGGCGATCCAGATCGTGCAGCAGGGCGCCGCCGCCGGTGAGCACCATGCCGCGTTCGGCAATATCAGAAGCCAATTCCGGTGGCGTCTGTTCCAGGGCGGTTTTGACCGCAGAAACGATGCCGGACAGCGGTTCTTGCAGGGCTTCGAGAATTTCATTGCTGTTGAGCGTGAAGCTGCGGGGGATGCCCTCGGCCAGATTGCGGCCGCGGACTTCCAGTTCGCGCACTTCGTTGCCGGGGAAGGCGGTGCCGATTTCATGCTTGATACGTTCAGCCGAGGATTCACCGATCAGGCTACCGTAGTTACGGCGCACATAATTGATAATCGCCTCATCGAAACGGTCGCCGCCGATGCGCACCGACGCGGAATAAACGATGCCGGACAGAGAGATAATCGCCACTTCGGTGGTGCCGCCGCCGATATCCAGCACCATCGAGCCGGAAGCCTCGGAAATGGGCATGCCTGCGCCGATGGCGGCGGCCATGGGTTCTTCAATCAGATAAACATCGCGGGCGCCCGCGCCCGCGGCCGATTCACGGATGGCGCGGCGCTCCACCTGGGTGGAGCCACAGGGTACGCAGATCAGCACCCGCGGGGAAGGGCGGAAAAAGCGGGCTTCATGGACCTTGCGAATGAAATGCTGAAGCATTTTTTCGGTTACGGTAAAATCGGCAATCACGCCGTCTTTCATCGGCCGAATGGCGACGATATTGCCGGGGGTGCGGCCGAGCATACGCTTGGCCTCCATGCCGACGGCGGAAATACTTTTGGGTCCGCCGGGGCCACGTTCCTGACGAATGGCGACCACCGATGGCTCGTTGAGTACGATACCCTTGCCGCGAACATAAATGAGAGTATTAGCGGTACCCAGATCAATGGATACATCATTGGAAAAAAGACCACGCAGTCTATCAAACATAATTTTTTATAATCTTTAATGTTATTAAAGGGGATACTTTAATAAAATAGGGGGCGGTTGGGCAAGTAATCATCTTTGGATAAACTAAATATTCGAAGAATTAATGTTTGCTTCACCATAAATGCCGCCCAAATGCGATCAAGTTCACACAATATTCGAGGCACGCTATGTCACTGGACAGGCAAGACGTAGAGAAAATAGCACATCTGGCGCGATTAGACATTAATGAGACCGATGTATCCACTTATGCTCAGAATTTATCCAGTATACTGGATCTGGTTGAACAGATGAATTCGGTGGATACCGATAATGTTGAGCCGATGGCGCATCCTACCGATGCGGTACAGCGCTTGCGCGAGGACGAAGTCAGGGAAAGCAACCAGCGTGAGCGCTTCCAGGAAATGGCCCCGCAGGTGGAAAATGGCCTGTATCTGGTGCCGAAGGTCATCGAGTGATCTGCCTGGCGAATCTGCGACAGGATTGGTTTTATCATTTAATATTCCCGCTTAATATTTCCGTAGGATGGGTAGAGCGAAGCGAAACCCATCTTCATGAACTCATCGGATAACTATTCCGAAGGATTGAAGTACATGCACAGCAAAACCATCGCTGAATTGTCCCGTGGCCTGCAGCGGGGGGATTTTTCCAGCGAAGAACTGACCCGTCATTTTCTGACTCGTATCGAAAGCCTGGATGGCGCACTGAACAGTTTTATCACGGTCAGCGCCGAGCGGGCACTGGCCCAGGCAAAACAGGCCGATCAGAGTCTTGCCAATGGTGAAGCCGGCCCTCTGACCGGCATTCCACTGGCGCAAAAAGACATTTTCTGCACCGATGGTGTGAAGACCAGTTGTGGCTCAAAAATGCTGGATAATTTTATCGCACCCTATAATGCCACCAGCGTGGAACAACTGAACGCAGCCGGCACGGTGATGCTGGGCAAGACCAACATGGATGAATTCGCCATGGGTTCGTCTAATGAAACCAGTTTTTACGGGCCGGTGAAAAATCCCTGGAACACCGATACCGTACCGGGCGGTTCCTCCGGTGGTTCGGCGGCCGCAGTGGCGGCGCGTCTGACACCCTGCGCCACCGGTACCGATACCGGTGGTTCGATTCGCCAGCCAGCGGCCCTGTGCGGCATTACCGGACTCAAGCCGACTTATGGACGCGTTTCGCGTTACGGCATGATCGCCTTTGCTTCGAGTCTGGATCAGGGCGGGCCGTTGACCCGCACGGCTGAAGATGCGGCCATGATTCTGGGAGCAATGGCAGGTTTTGACGAGCGTGATTCCACCAGTATCGATACCCCGGTGCCGGATTATACGCTTGGGTTGGATACGGATCTCAAGGGGATGAAGATCGGTCTGCCCAAAGAGTATTTTGGCGAAGGACTGGATACCGGCATTGGCGATGCCGTGCATGCGGCAATTGACGAATACAAAAAAATGGGTGCCGAGATCATCGACATCAGCCTGCCCAATACCCATCTTGCGGTACCGGCCTATTATGTCGTCGCACCGGCGGAATGTTCCTCCAATCTGTCTCGTTTCGATGGCGTGCGATTCGGGTATCGCTGTGAAAATCCGAAGGATCTGGAAGATTTGTACAAGCGTTCACGAGGCGAAGCGTTTGGTGCCGAGGTCAAACGCCGGATCATGATTGGGGCGTATGCCCTCTCCTCCGGTTATTACGATGCCTATTATTTGAAAGCACAGAAAGTACGCCGGTTGATCAGTGATGATTTTAAACAGGCCTTTAAAAAGGTCGATGTCATTATGGGGCCGACTTCACCCACACCCGCTTTCAATATTGGCGAGAAGGCCGATGATCCCATTACCATGTATCTGTCTGACATCTACACCATCGCCGTCAATCTTGCCGGTCTGCCCGGCATGTCCGTCCCCGCCGGTTTTGTCAACGACATGCCCGCCGGTTTGCAGATCATCAGTAATTATTTTGAAGAAGCGAAACTGCTGAATGTCGCGCACAGGTTTCAGCAGGTAAGCGATTACCATCAGCGAACTCCTGCGGGATTCGAATGAAAGAAACAACCCAACGCAAAGACGCGAAGACGCAAAGGACGCAGAGGTTTTTAAATAAATTTTCTTTGCGTTCTCTGCGTCTTTGCGCCTTTGCGTTAAATATACGAGGTTAGAAAAATGGAGTGGGAAACTGTCATCGGGCTGGAGATTCATACTCAGCTTGCGACCAAGAGTAAAATATTTTCTGCGGCCTCCACCGCCTACGGGGCCGAGCCGAATACCCAGGCCTGCACGGTGGATCTGGGACTGCCGGGTGTCTTGCCGGTATTGAACCGGGAGGCGGTGAATATGGCCATCAAGTTCGGTCTGGCGATTGGCGCCGAGATTGCGCCGCGTTCGGTGTTTGCACGCAAGAATTATTTTTACCCGGATCTGCCCAAGGGTTACCAGATCAGCCAGTTTGAGTTACCGGTGGTCGGGGTGGGCACACTGACGATCCAACTGGAAAACGGCGACTCAAAAGTGATTGGCGTCACCCGTGCGCATCTGGAAGAAGATGCCGGCAAGTCCCTGCATGAGGATTTCCATGGCATGACCGGCATTGATCTCAACCGTGCGGGTACACCTTTGCTTGAAATCGTTTCCGAGCCGGATATGCGTTCGGCTAAGGAAGCGGTGGCTTATATGAAAAAAATGCACTCGCTGGTGCGCTACCTGCAAATCAGCGATGGCAACATGCAGGAAGGATCGTTTCGCTGTGACGCCAATGTCTCGGTGCGCCCCAAAGGACAGCAAGAATTCGGCACCCGCACCGAGCTGAAAAACATCAACTCTTTCCGCTATGTGGAACGGGCGATTGAGTTTGAAGTCGAGCGCCAGATCGAATTGATTGAAAGCGGTGGGGTCGTGAGGCAGGAAACCCGGCTCTATGATCCGGACAAGGGTGAAACCCGGCCCATGCGTTCCAAGGAAGAAGCGATGGATTACCGCTACTTCCCCGATCCCGATCTCTTGCCGGTTGAAGTGACCGCTGACATGCTGGCGCGCATTCGCAAGACCCTGCCTGAACTGCCGGATGCCAAAAAAGCCCGATTTATTAAAGAGTACAAACTCAGCGAGGATGATGCGAGTCTGCTGACGGCCAGCCGTGAGATGGCGGATTATTTTGAGCAGGTGGTAAAATTAAGTGACGACTCCAGGCTGTCGGCTAACTGGATCATGGGTGAGCTTGCCGGGTTTCTGAATAAAGAAAACCGTGACATCAGCGCCAGCCCGGTTAGCGCCGGGATGCTGGCGGGCATGATTATACGCATTAAAGACAACACCATCTCCGGCAAGATTGCCAAGGAAGTCTTCGACGCCATGTGGCGGGGCGAAGGTGATGCCGATGCCATTATCGACAGCCGCAGTCTTAGGCAGATCACCGACACGGGTGCGATTGAATCCGTGCTGGATGAGATTATCGCCGCCAACCCGAAACAGTTCGAGCAGCTAAAAGGCGGCAAGGACAAACTCATGGGCTTTTTCGTCGGTCAGGTGATGAAACAGACCCAGGGCAAAGCCAACCCCGCGCAGGTGAATGCGTTAATGAAGAAAAAACTCGAAACATAGGAAGGATGATGGGTTTCACCCTTCATTCTTCAGGGTTCTACCCATCCTACGCCACTATTGATCTTGCGTAGGATGGGTAGAGCCACGCGCGAAGTCCAGTAGGGAAACCCATCATTTACCATCATTTATAAGGTTCGAAAAATCAAACTCGTTCGCCTGTTTCTGGCATTGATTCCATCACTTGACCACTACCCCAGTCGTGGGGATAAATGCTTCGTTCAACATATTTATGAAATGATGAATAAGGCCATTTTATAACCTGATCTACCAGGCCATGTTTGACAGGATTAAAATGAATATAATCCACATGGGTTCGAAAATCCTGTCCGTCGCGAATAACATGCTCCCAAAAGCGGCGTTGCCAGATGCCCCGTTCATGTTTATTTATACGGCTCTGGCTGCGAGGTTCGGTTTTCGGTAAATGGCGTGAAAACGCTGATTTAATCTGTCGCCATCTCAATGAGTAGTCATTGTCATATTGCGGAAGCGTAAAAATACAATGCAAATGATCCGGTAGCACCGCCATGGCATCAATTGTGAAAGGATGGTGTGTTTTAACGGTGTGCAAGGCTTGACGCAAAGTTTCGATGTATTTTGTTAATAAATCAGATCGTCTGTCCTGTAAGTTTACGGTAAAGAAACAGGTTCCGCCTTTTATGCGATAACGACGGTAGTTTGTCATAGTTGTCCACCTCCATGTGGTTTTATTGATGTTGATTTGATGGGTTTCACTTTGTTCTACCCATCCTACACAAGCTTGCAACAAAACGTAGGATGGGTAGAACAAAGTGAAACCCATCATTTATATTCCCTCGTTATTCACGGCACACCGGGCAACCCGGATCCTTTTTCAGTTTCAGGCTGCGCCAGTCCATGTTCATGGCGTCCAGCAGCAATAGGCGGCCGTCCAGCACCTTGCCGACATCGGTGATAATCTTGATCGCTTCAGTGGCCTGAATACTGCCGATGATGCCTACCACCGGCGCCAGCACACCGTTATGGCTGCAACGGGTATCCAGCTCACCTTCGTCTTTATACAGACAGCGATAACAGGGGCCGTGGCCGTTATTGAGATAAACCGACACCTGACCTTCCATGCGAATGGCGGCGCCGGAGACCAGGGGAGTACGGGTGTTGACGCAGGCTTCGTTGACGGCAAAGCGGGTGGCGAAGTTGTCACTGCCTTCGATTACCACATCGGCCTGTTGAACCTGGGCCAGCAGTTCGCTGTCACTCAGTTTTTTGTTGAGGGTGGAAATACGAATTTCAGGATTCAGACGCAGCAGGCTATCGCGGGCGGATTCCACCTTGGGCCGGCCAATATCCGATGTGCTGTGCACGATCTGGCGTTGCAGGTTACTGAGATCCACCTGATCAAAATCGACCAGCACAAGATGGCCGATGCCGGCCGCGGCAAGGTAGAGGGCGACCGGTGCGCCGAGGCCGCCGAGACCGATGAGAAGCATCGTTGAGGCGAGTAGTTTTTCCTGCCCCGCCACGTCGATTTGCGGCAGCATGATCTGGCGGCTGTAGCGCAGCAGTTGTTCATCATTCATAACTAAACAGATTAAACAGACTGGAGAGCAGATACAAGGTTAACGATACAGGCGAAAAGGGAAGATTATTTCTCTTGTATTAATCGTTGCATAAGTATTCGCATGTATTTTATCCCCTCACCCCCACCCTCTCCCAGAGGG
>ENA-ORDP01000473-ORDP01000473.1-marine-sediment-metagenome-genome-assembly--contig:-NODE-473-length-26350-cov-4.463092_pt1 | contig 26350 bp, 20 predicted proteins | sample MGYA00248627_ERZ508539 | MGnify/ENA primary metagenome ERZ508539 (study PRJEB26208, sample SAMN05571518) | marine sediment metagenome | biome: deep sea; feature: Hydrothermal vent; material... | reverse complement strand
ATGTTCTCACCAACCCAGATACCACATTGGCCAACACACATGTCGAGGAAGTCTTCCCAGGCTTCCGCTTCCAGGTGCTTAACTTCGCGTGGCGACAGCGTCTCACGTAGATTAGCAAGCGCGGTAACGGTGTCCATGTAAATCGGGCCATTACCGTCTTTCATTTCTTTGAGCATCAGGTGATTACGCAGACATGAAGCAGGAACCGCGGCATGACCATATGGAGGGTAGTCATCCAGCATGGCCTTGTTTTTCTCCATGTAGTTTTCACCAAAGGCGTTGTTGGCCTTGGCTTTAAACAGCAGGAACCACGCGCCGACAGGACCATAACCGTCTTTAAAGCGGGTTGGTACGAAGCGGTTTTCCATCAAGGTCAACTCAGCACCGGCTTCCGCCGCCATTGAGTAGGTAGAACCCGCGTTCCATACCGGGTACCAGGCACGACCTGTACCTTCACCCACTGAACGAGGACGGAAGATGTTGACACAACCACCGGCCGCTAACAGGATGGCCTTGGCTTTGTAGACAACAACTTTGTTGTCACGAGTAGAGAAACCAACCGCACCCGCAATCTTGCTTGGGTCATTTTTGTCATTAACCAGCTTAACGATAAAAATACGCTCTTCGATACTTTCCATACCCAGAGCTTTTTTCGCCGCTTCCGCCACGATCCACTTGTAGGATTCGCCGTTGATCATGATCTGCCATTTACCGGAACGTACGGGTGTGCCACCGTCTTTCAAAGGGGGCAGACCTTTAGAACCATCGTGACGTTCACCATTTTCGTCCATTTTCCAGATAGGCAGACCCCATTCTTCAAACAGGTGGACAGATTCGTCGACGTGACGGCCAAGGTCATAGGCCAGATCGTCACGGGTGATACCCATCAGGTCGTTAGAGACCATACGCGTATAGTCCGCAGGGTCCTGCTCACTACCAATGTACGTGTTGATTGCTGACAGACCCTGTGCAACTGCACCTGAACGATCCATTGCAGCCTTATCAACCAGTTTAACTTTAAGGTCAGCACCTGATGCTTCTATCCAGCGTGGAATTTCAAACGCCGTTCCGCAACATGCCATGCCACCGCCGATTAAGAGAATATCTAGATTCTCTTCGACGACTTCAGGATTACCAAATTCTCCTGCCATGATTAATTTCCTCTATTACTTAATTCTTATTAAAATTGCTTATTGAACCTATTTACAAATAAGCTCGCTAGGATCGCCTGCGCGATAACCATTGTGCTGGCAGAAAAAACCGGTATCTTCGATTTTGCTTATGTCAGCTTCAGGCTTACCACCGAAAGGATCGATAGAACCCTCAGGGGTAGTACGAATCGGGAATTTAAAGCGCTTCAAGTTACCGTTACGGAACTTGATGGTCCACATGATGGAGTCCGTACCACGTAGTGGTTGAACTGAACCACCTAAAGGCACAACGTCGGCATAGTGACGACATTCAATCGCATTTTGAGGACAGATTTTAACGCAGCTGTAGCATTCCCAGCATTGTTCTGGCTCCTGATTGTAGGCTCTCATAGCATGGCCGGTTTCTGAACCGTCTTTGTCCAATTTCATCAAGTCATGTGGGCAGATGTACATGCACGCTGTCTTGTCCTGGCCTTTACAACCGTCGCACTTATCAGTACGTACAAAAGTAGGCATTGTTGTTACTCCTCTTTGCTTGCTAGCAAGTTTAAGTTTCCAAATATAGTTTTCTGACTTAGTGCGCACCTTGTCAGAGAACATTTCGTTTCCGCAACCCGTCATTGGCGTGTTACAAAATTACGCGTTACCCCGATGATTTCCCCGTGCTGCTGACGGGATGTTTTTTTAGTACTTTGTGACGATTCGGCCTTATCGAAAAAGCACTACCATTCGTGGGCTATACCGAACCCTCACCTGATCTGGGGCGCCTAAATTAACGGCTTTTGCGGGCAAAATAAAGCCATATTTTCCTTTAAAACCATAGTATTACATTGATTGGCATAAGCTTAATTTATCTGAGATAAATAGTAGGATATAGGCCCTTTTTCAGGGTTGGCTAAGTCGTTAATTTAGCGGGGATCATTCAAATTTTGGTCGTTTTAGGGTAGCCGCAAAGGAAAAACCCGCTCTATTGAGCGGGCCACTCCGGATGTTTTCTGGCCAGATATTTTCTGACTAAAAAGGGCAGAAATCAGACGCTGGTTTACAGGCCCTGATAGTAACCAATCAGAATTTCAGCCACTTCCGGGCGGGAGAATTCCTTGGGTGGGGCCTCGCCTTTACCCAGCATTTCACGGACTTTGGTGCCGGATAGCAGCACAAAGTCTTCTTTCTCGTGGTCAGGGGCCTCACGCATCATCACGACCTTATCCAGCTTCTTCGACCAGGCGGTATGGTCTGCCTCGAAGATTTCAATCTCCATCGCACCGGCAGGTACCTCATCCTGGAAGATAGTTTGGGCATCAAAGGCACCGTAATAGTCGCCGACACCGGCATGGTCACGACCGATAATAAAGTGGGTCGCCCCCATATTCTGGCGGAAATAGGCGTGTAAAACCGCCTCACGTGGGCCAGCATAGAGCATATCAAAGCCATAACCGGTCACCATTGCGCTGTTGGGTGGGAAATACAGCTCAACCATCTTGCGAATCGCGGCATCCCGTACGTCGGCAGGGATATCGCCTTTTTTCAGCTTACCCAGCAACATGTGGATGACCAGGCCATCGCAGCCGAGGCGGTCCATGGCCATATGGCACAGTTCTTCGTGGGCCAGGTGCATCGGGTTGCGGGTCTGGAAGGCGACGACCTTTTCCCAGCCGTTTTTCGCGATCTCGTCACGAATCTCAACCGCGGTCTTGAAGGTGCCTTCGAAGTCTTTTTCAAAGTAGCTGTAGTTCAGTACCTGGATCGGGCCGGAGACGGCTATGCGGCCCTGGCTATTAAAGGCGTTCACGCCGGGGTGTTCCATATCATCGGTGCGATAGACCTTGTCGGTCATGGTCTTCATTTGCGTATCTGAGACTTCTTCGATACTTTCCACGTCCATGACGGCAAGAACGGGATTTCCGTCGACATTCGGGTCGCGCAGGGCAATGCGTTTCGCATCTTTGATGGCGCGGGTATCCTCTAGCAAACACATCACAGGAACCGGGAAGAATGAACCGTCCGTCAGGGTCATTTTCTCAGCGGCACCCATTGCATCTGCGACATTCATGAAGCCTTTCAATGGGTTAAAGTAGCCCGCCGCCATCATCACCGCGTTGCCTGCTGCCTGTGAGCTGATCATGACCGAGGGCAAGGATTCAGCTTCTTTGGCTAAAGCCGTGCGTTCGTTTGCATCCGCAACAAATCGTGGTTGTAGTTGGTCGGAACCAATTGGTTTAATCATGGCTAAATATCCCTCTATTATAGTAGGCACCCGTATCGGTGCTATATATCTGAAATCTGGACGTTATTTTATAGCGCGCTATTCAGCTCGCGCTAAGAGCCTGTTAAGCTCCAAAATGGCTGCTAACTATACAGTACTATCTTGAGACTGAATAATCGGGAAATTTATGAGGGTATAGAATGTTCGCGTTGGCGTTGGGTAATCAGGCGCTATCCAAGCATTTACCATTCCTGAGTTAAGGTTACTTATCTAATTTTTGCACGCCGACGCAGGTGTATCAACGATAGTAATAACAGTAAAGACAACCAGATCGGATCAAAACGTCCATTTTTGCTCACCGTACACCCGCTACCGCCGCTGGCCGAACCCGCCAGGAAAAAGTTAGTGGTGACCGTGACGGCATCAGATTCTGTAACGCCGTTGCTGGTGGCACTTAGCTGAAGGACGATATTGGCCGTCGTTGCTGGTGAGGTAAAGCTGGGTGTTAGTGTGGTGCTATTGCTCAGGGTCACTGCGGTACCACTAAGTTGTGTCCACTGATAGGTGATGGTATCGCCATCAGGGTCCGTTGCTGTACCGGATAATTGAACCGTTACATTATTTTGCACAGTCTGGTCAGGACCGGCATTCGGAATGGGTGGGGCATTGTTGGCACACAGATAAACTCGGAAGTTATCAATAGTCCAGGGGCCAGATTTACTGCTCTCATCGGCAAGACTCCGGAAACGGAACAGTAGATAGTTACCGGCGAGGCTGCTCAAGTCGAGCCGAGTTGAGTTAAAACCGTTACTATATGAGGTAAAGGCACTGTTTCCACTTGCTGGGTTGGACGCCGCCAGTGTACCGTTATAAGCTCTACCCGTGTCGATAAGGCTCGCGGCATCAACCCAGGTACTGCCGTTATCAATGCTATATTCAATGACACCACCGTCATAGTTTATGCCCTTGGCGGTTTCAAAATAAAACGCATGGTCAAAGTGGATATAGGCCGTCGCACTGGTCGGAACACGGGTTGCTGAACTGGTTTGCAAGGCACTATCACTATCATCATTCGGGTCAAGTGGGTTCGTTGTGGAGGCGTGTCCAGCGGTAACCAAGGTGAACGAACCGGAGTTACTCGCTAGATTGATGCTATCCGTCGACCATTTGTTGCTGCCAATTGCATTGTTTACCGCCCAGTTGAGTAAATCATTACTCTCGAAGTCATCGAGGAACAGATCATAGACATTCACACCAACAGGGCAGATCGCGGCGCTGGGCGCATACGTTGCGTTCGGTGCCAGGTTCATTTCAACGGCGTCGGTGACAAGCTGAACCTGAGCGCAATCGGCGGCGATAATACCATTAGTGCCCGTCAAGTTAGTGCAAGCCTGGTTTAATGCGTTATAGAGGTCAAGATAATCAGAGCCGGTTGTTAATAAATTAGTTTGTACTTCGTAATAAATACGAGCCGCTTTGGCGATGCGATCACTCAGCGTTGCGCCACTAAGGCCGGCGATGGTTACGCCATTAAACATGCCGCCTGTCTCTGCGGCGCTGCCATCAACCATAAGATAAGCGGCCTTGTTATTGACACCACTGTTGAAGTGGACGCCACCGTTATCCCCGGAACCGATAAAAAACTTGCTGCTGGTCATTTTATCAGGTTGGTTAAACGCACCAGGATCTTTCATGTCTCGTATTACACCAATACTGACAGGTAAGTCTTCACCGAGTTTCCAGGCATCTGCAGGGGTATCGCTACCGGCACCATTGGTTTGATCAACGAACTCACCCCAGACATCCGACAGGGATTCATTGATGGCACCAGATTCAGAATAATAAAGCAGGTTTGATGTGAAGTCGGTGACACCATGCGTTAGTTCGTGGGCAACCACATCATCGGCCAAAGAAAAACCGTCACCGTAGACCATCTGATTGTTGGCACCCAGAAAGGGCGTGCTTCCTATCCAGAAGGCATTTTGGATGGTGCTGTAATGTACCGTAGAGTCAATCGTCATGCCTGAACCATCGATGCTATCGCGGCCATGGGTAGTGAAATAAAAGTCATAGGTATCGCGAGCGAAATCATGGGCGGCATCGGTGTCGGCATCACCAGAGGCACATGGGTCAGTCGCCTCGGTGCAGATCAACGAGCCAGGTAATACAGCCTGGTTCGCAGCCGTGTAGGTGCGCCTATTACGTGCCGTGTCTACCTGATTAAAGTGCAACAGGATGCCACCTGTTTGTGCATCGATAAGAACATATTCGTTAATAGGGGCAACCGTATTCGGTGCAACGGTCACCTGCCATACCAGGCTGGATGACGGTCGGGTGTTGACCAACAAGCTGGGATCAAAAACCGATAAAACCGGCCTCGAGTTAACCAGTTGGTCTGCGGCGAGTTGGTACCATTTGGCGACCGCTCGCATTGCGGTGGCACTGGCCTGTTCGGCACTAATCGCAGGGGTGATGTTTTTGAGCTGGATACTAGTAGTTTCACCCGACATCGACATCAGTTGATTTTGTGCATTCAGGTTGGCGACCAGTTCACCACCGATCACGGGCAGCCCCTGGTGCAGTTGGTCGTAACGGATATAGGTTTTAGCATTTTCGGTTTTTTGTTTCTTTACCCGCAACTGTTGAGCTGGATTGCGGATCCCGAACCGAGGTGCAAACTGGTTAGCGACTTTCTCGTATAGCGGGCGCTGGCTATTATCACGTAACGACATTGGGCCGGTTTGGCCTCGCAACATGCGCAGCTTGTTATTGTTTTGATCGCGCTCTAATTTAATATTTTTGTTAGCTACCGGGGTGGCGAACTGATCGGCATAGCTTGTGGCTATGTAACTCAGGTAACTCAGGCTGATCACGACAATGGTGCTGGTATGTAATAATCTGCTGTGCATCTGGTTTTCCCCGGTTAGAATTAATTCTGCTTAAAACTAATTTATGACTTTTTGTTTTGACATATCTGACGCTAATTGCCTCAAATAATTAATCAGTGTATCGGCGTTGGACTGGTTTAGCATTAGATCCGTCAAACGACGTCGTCCACTTCGTTGCTGGTATCGAAATGTAAGCTCATATTGATAACAGTCTCTACAGCTCGGCGTTTTACCATGGGCGGCGCCCTCGCTAACTGGTGTATTTTTAACCAATTTGGCCAGATCATGCAACTGTTTAGCGGTTAGAATAGCATTAGTCTGTATGTCAGTTTTGTGATCTGTGAACTGTGCCGCGCCTTGTCCATTGACGCTCACACGCCGGTGAACACCGGCAAATCCTCCCGTAATAAGCAATTCGGCAGACCAATGAGTGGCTTTTGGTGGTTCTGATGCCTCCCCGGGGGATGTCTCCTTTAGTGGTTCACAGCCAATCAGCATGCTGAGGATCACCAGCAGGCCGCTAATGAAGATAATAAATTGTTTTATATGACTATTATTGGTGGTTTGCATCGTGATTCGGCTGCGATTTCTTTTACAAGGTTAATAATCATTATATTATGATCGGCCCAGCGTATGTGATTTGGCCGGTGTAATCATAACGTAATAATGGCCATCATCATCGGTATTGTCGACTTGACGTCCTTGAGCAGGTTATATGAACAAAATTTTTCGAGATTGGCAATTTTACCTGTGTCTGGGTTTTGGACCCTTGTCGTGGTGGATAGTGTCCTTTTTTTATCCTCTGCGTGGCGACCTGGGCATCCCGTTGGCGGCCGGGTATCGGTTGAGCCTCATCATCCTGGTCTACCCGTTGTTAGAAGAGATTGTCTTTCGTGGTCTGATGCTGGAATTTCTGGCAAAACGAGCCCCTTATCGGTGGGGTTTACTTACGGCGGCGAATCTGTTGACCAGCCTTGGTTTTGTCGCGGCACATCTCATTTACAGTGATTGGGTCTGGGCACTACTGGTATTTTTCCCCTCCATTGTATTTGGTTACATGAAAGAGCGACACCAGTCGCTGGTCTCGCCGGTTTTGCTGCATGGTTTTTATAATCTTGGGTTTTATTGGTTGTTCTCGCCATAAGCGTAGGCAAAAAAAAGGCGCATCAGGGGATGATGCGCCAAACTACAAGGAGGGGGGTGTAGAAAAAAGTATTATGCAGCGAGTTCCTTCGCTGCCTTGGCGGCCTTGGCCTCTTCCGCCGTATAAGCTTTACCAGACCAGAGCATTTCATAGGCGATTTCTTCATTGCCATTTTCACATAGCTCCAGTACCTGCTCGAATAAAGGCTGGAACGTTTCAGACTTGTGAGATTCCTCATGATCTTCAAAGCTGCTCCAGAAGGTGATGATCAGGGCCTCTTTGCCCTTGAGCTCACTTTCGACGGCCTGACCAACGGTCGATCCTTCGTTGGAGACGGTGCCGCTGTTTAGCGAGACAAACCCCCCAACAAATCCTGTATCAGAGTGGTAGGTTTTAACATTTTCACACAGAAACGCGACGCGCTCCTGCAAATCATCCATGCTGTATTCTGGTTTTAAAATAACGCGATTGATCGTGACCACGCCGTCGTGTGGAAAGTTTGCGATTAAGCCTGACATAAGACACCTCATGGAATATAAGTAAATAAGCAATTAATAATATAATAGTTATCTCATAAGAAAAAATCAAGACACATGACAAAAAATTAATAGCCCAACTTATTTACTCGGAATTAGAGTGCAGGCTTAGGAAAACCTAATAACTAGCTGATAAATATAGAAATAATACAATTTTGGAGGTAAATAGCCCTGGCTGGGTGCTTAAATCAACAGCAGATGCTCGAACTAAGCCCCTAGCAGAGCGTCGCGTGGGGCTGGGCTAAAACTCGAAGGACAGGCCAGCGGTAACGCTATCACCGGCCAGATCGACCTCGGCATCCAGGCTATCCTCCGTGTCGGCGGTTAAATAATTTTTGTATTCAGCGTAGATCCCAACGAGTGAGAATTGATAGCGAATGCCGACCATGACCGCAGTTGCAAAGCCAACCGTATTACCCGTTATGCCACCATTAAAGTCGGTCACCGCGAAACCAGCCGAGGCGCCAATGAAAGGTTTGAAGTCACTATTGAGAAAATAATATTTACCGTTGAACATGATAAAGCTGGCATCAACGTCACCTGAACCTGCATTGCTAGTGTAATCAAGATTAAACCGCTGATAGCCGCCACCAATGCTGATACCGTTGCCGAAGACATGGTCATATTCGACACCGTAGGTACCGCCATCCTCATCGAAGCTGGCATTTACGGTTGGAAATGAATCAATTCTCTGAGCCGTGGTATCGATAGTGTAGGTACCCGCTTTGACGATAATGACATTACCCTTCGCAAAAACATGATTTGATAGGCCCAGTGTGCTGAGTAGAAAAATACTTGTATAAGTTAGTACTCTATAGCTCATCGTGCGTTCCTCCCTGAAGTAGTTTTAGATATGCACCTGGTTATTCAACGTGTTTGTTCCACAGGCTTTTTAAATTTTCTGATAACGTCATTGGGTCAAAAGGTTTGGGGATGACATCAATGGCCCCTTCCTTACGTAACTGTTCAATTTCCGATGGCCGTACCTTGGCCGTCATAAACATCGCGGGTGTATCCTCCAGACCCGGTTGTTTGCGTAATTCCTGTAGTGTTGATACGCCATCCATGCCGGGCATCATGACATCAAGCAGTAGCAGGTCGGGCTTAAAAACAGGGGCCTTTTCAATCGCCTCAAAACCGGAGGAACACACTTCCAGCGTGAAACCGCCAACACTTTCTAGTGCGATACGGGCGACGGCCTGAATATCAGGCTCATCTTCTACGTAGAGGATTTTTTTAAGCTCTTTTGCCATTATTCCTGCTTTCCAGTGGTATTCGATCGGGCGGCATCCGGTAACTGAGGATCTTCTACGGCCGGTAACTCAATATGCGCTGTTTCCGGGTCATTCAAAATATTTTCAGTGTCGCGCTCTCTTATCACGGACATGATGATATTAATTAATTCATCACGATTGTCTTTTGATTTAACCAGTGCGGCTTTGACTTTTTGTGCGACTTCCGGCCCGACTTCGTTAGAAGAGAAAATGACGATTTGTGGCATGTACTCTACTTCATCCAGGTCGCGGATCAGATCCAGGCCGGAACCATCGGATAATTCGACATCCAGCAAGATGAGATCATAAACATCCTCACGAAGTTTTTGATGGGCTTCGCTCAATGAAGGTGCCAGCACCAGGTCGACCTCACCGCGTAACAGCACCCGCACCATTTCGAAGATAATAGGATCATCCTCAACATGCAATATGCGCGGTAGCCCCTGTTTGTGGCTGGCGATCATTTTAACCGCAGACAATAATCGGTCCTCGTTGAGTGGTTTTTCCAGCCAGTCGATGATGCCAAAGGCACCGCCACTGAGGCGGCGTTTATGTTGATCGGCGATGGCCGAGACAACAATAATAGGTAACTCACGGGTGCGATCCTGCCGACGTAATTCCTTGACCAGTTTGATACCTTCCCGGTCATATTGGCGGCCCTGTTCATCGGGCAAGGCCAGATCGAGGGTGACCGCGAGGTAGTGGTGTTCTTTGATCGCCTTTTTGGCGCGTTCAATGGTGCGTGCCGTGTCCGCATCGAAACCGGCCTGGGCCAGAATCATGCGTAACATAAACGCGATATCCGGATCATTTTCACAAATCAGTATGCGATATTTTGCTGGTGCAGGCAGAGAAGGTATATCCATTTCCTGATTCTGTGTCCACACCGGCATATCAAAGAAGAAGGTGGTGCCTATATTAACCCGTGAAATAAAATCAATACGGCCACCGTGTTGTTCAACAATGGCTTTACTAATGCTTAAACCCAGACCGGTACCACTTAAGGTACGGGTATCAGAGGCATCGGCCTGGGCAAATTTTTCGAAGATATGTTTATGGAAATTTTGTGGAATACCTTTACCGTTATCGGAGATTGAAATACGAATTTTATGAGAACGTCGAACAGCCGATATTTCAACCAGGGAGCTTTGTGCAGAAAACTTTGCGGCGTTGGACAGCAGATTATTCATAACCTGCATCAGACGATCCTCGTCCGCGTAGATTTGCACATCGGGACATTGGGTTACCGTAAATTTGATGCCAAACTCTTCACCGTAGGCATAGTTGGCCTGAAGTGATGATTCAAGAAACTCGGTCAGGCTGATCAGTTTATAGTGATAAACCATTTTCCCGGATTCGATTTTTTCGATATCGAGAATATCGTTTATTAATAGCAACAGACGTTCGGTATTTTTATGGGCAATGTTTAGCAGTGTCGATGCTTGCTCAGGTAAGTCGCCGACTGCACCACCGACTAATAAACCTAATGAACCACGCACTGACGTGAGTGGGGTACGCAGCTCATGTGATACGGTAGAAATAAATTCGTTTTTAATTTGTTCAACTTTTTTACGTGCGGTAATGTCGTTAAAGATAACAACTGCACCCGAGATCACCTCATTTTTTCGAATAGGTGTGACCGTGTATTCGACCGGGAAGGGGGTGCCTTCTTTACGCCACATAACCTCATTGGACACACGTTGAATATCACCCTCACTGATCGCCGCATAGGTCGGACTTGACTTATAGGGGTAGGTAGATTTATTTAAATAGCTATGTTGCACGAGTTTATGTATGGGTTTACCGATCAGGTCAGCGGCATCGTAATCGAGCATGCGGGCGGCGGCGGGGTTCACAAACGTAGTATGACCGTCCAGATCAAGACCATAGATTCCTTCTCCGGCTGATTCCAGTAACATGCGTGCACGTTCTTCAGCATGAGCAAGATTTTCAGCGGTTCGACGTCTTTCCGTAATGTCTCTGACAATGGCGACGAAACGTGGCTCCTGATCAACGGGGTAAATGTATTGCAGGAAGACTTCGACTGGAATCTGACCGCCATTTCGATGCTGGTGATACGACTCAAAGGTAATGGCGTTACGTTGGCCATCGATCATTGATGATAAAACCTTACGGAAGCCGGCTTCATCATATTGGGTGAGAATATCAACCGGGGTCATGCGCAGTAGTTCCGTGTAGGTATATCCGATCTGCTCCATTGCACCCTGGTTAACATAAAAATAACGCAGGTTTTCAGGTGAAAACATGAATACGCAGTCAAGGGTCATATCCAGGGTGGTTTTAAATCGGCTGATCTCTTCTTCCGCTTCCTGCTCGCGGCTAATATCTCGCGCGATGGCCACAAAGCCGATGATCTGATCATGTTGATCGTGCAAGGCCGTCATAGTGAGCAATACGGGAAAACGTTTGCCGTTTTTACTGATATAAGTCCACTGTTGTTCATCGGCGATACCACTACGGGCTTTAGCAACAAAAACCTCAAACCCGGAATGGATGTGTGTTCCCAGCTCCTCGCGCAGTTGAATGGCGCGTTGGGTTATTTCATCTCGGTCGTGAAAAATCTCTGGTGTACTACGACCGATTAATTCACGTTCACTGTATCCCAGCATTTGTTGTGCCGCGGCGTTAAAGGTCTGGATAATGCCGAGTGAGTCGGTGGAGATAATACTTAACTTGGCGCTATCGAGGATACCTTGTTTAAACGCCATGGTGTCTTCGAGTAAGCGTTCGGCTTCCTTGGTCAGGGTGATATCACGAATGATGCCGGTAAAGTGGCGTTGACCGCCTTGTTTCATTTCACTGACCGCAAGTTGCATCGGGAAGGTGTTGCCATCGGCACGTCGACCAGTTACCTCACGGCGTTGTCCAAGTGTCGTGACGTTGCCACTCGTCAGGTAGCGTTTGAGAAAGGTATCATGCAGGTTGCCGTCTTCACTGTTCATCAGGATACTGACGTTGCGTCCAAGTACATCTGTAGCTTTATAACCAAATATTTTCTCAGCAGCAGGATTGAATGTTTCGATAATGCCCTGGTCACTAATGGTGACGATACCATCCACAGCGGTATCGAGAATCGCCGCAATACGTGCCTCTCTTTCTCGCACGGCCTCTTCTGCCAACTTGCGTTCTGTGATATCGGTGTGGGTACCAACGATCCGTAGTGGTTGGCCCGAGCTGCTGTATTCGACCACTTTGCCGCGATCTAAAATCCAGAGCCATTTACCATCTGCCGTTTTAACCCGATGTTCGCTTTGATAAATAGTCGTCTCTTTATCAAGGTGTTGTTGCAAGGTTTCTTTTGCGCGTTCTAAATCATCAGGATGAATAAGGGCCTCTTTGCTTTTAAAAACCGGGGCCACCTTATCCGGGATAAAACCAAGCATGCTTTGCCAGCGTGGACTGTAATAGGCATGATTTGTTTTAATATTCCAGTCCCAGAGACCATCATTGGCACCTTCCATGGCCAGTTGCAATTGTTCTTCGGATTCACGTAATGCACGTTCGGTGTGAATGCGGCGTTGTTCGTTGCGCAGTGCCCAAATTAGGTTTGCAGTGGCGGTGGCCAAAGGCGCGAGGGTATATAGAAAACTTTCATGGTAGCCGTCGGGGCTATTGGCTAACCCGAAAATGCCGACCAATTGAGTACCATGATAAAGTGGCACACCTATAAATGTGTTGAGGGGTAGCGCCGTATCTTGCCCATCCAGATTGTTTGAGATAATCGGTGCACCGGTACGAATGACTTCACTTAGTACATTTTTACGATCATTCAGCTGGGCGTTTTTGATCATGTCCTTGAGCATCGTCGTCAGCTCTTTGCTATCATCATAGCGCTGTCCGATTGCACGGATTTTCGTGGTCGGCTTGTTGTCTTTGTCATGGATAACTTCCGCGATAAAACCGACATTACTGTAAGACAGTGATAATAGATCAGACAGGATTTGCTCAAACATTGCATCCGGCTGCATTTGTTCACTAATGAAGTAGGACTGGGCGCGACTAATAGATTCGAGTAACTGATTACGGGTTTGCGAGGTTTGTTCTGATTCGCGTCGTTCAATCTCAAGACCAATCCATTGTGACATTAGCTGCAGAAAACGCAGGTCTTCGGTGGTAAAGCGATCCTTGTAAGGGATATAGCTGGAAAAATTGAGTGTGCCGTAGACTTTACCGCGCACATAGACGGCCGTACCGAGATAAGAGGCGATAGCTTTCCTGGTGTAAAAAGGATGATCCACACCAAGCTCTTTAGTGGTTTTTTCTATCCCGGTCGGATGGCCATCGTTAAGAGTATGGCGGCAGTAGGTATTTGCCAGATTAAAGTTCATACCTGGTTGCAATGTATTGTCTGGGCTGACGGCGGTGACAATCGTGTAAGTATCTCCATCAACCCGGGAAAGGATCGCGACGTCCATGCCATACTCATCAAGCCCCATGACCAGCAGGTCACGAACTTTTTCATGGAAACTCATTTCGGAGGAGATAGTGGTTTGCTGTAAATGATTTAGACGGCGTTGTTCTCGTTGTAGTGCAGAACTTTGTGTCATGATCAGGTTATCGGTACGGCGCAGGAACCACAATGCAGTACTGCCCAGCAGAAGCAATAAGCTGAAGGCCCAAAGTGCCGTCATCCATGCAGGTGCCAGTACGCCACTTTGTCGTTCAATTGCAGCCAGTTCCCAGTTAGTACCGGCGATTGGGGACTTGTATGATATTTTTTCATAACGGTCGTCGCTGAGTAGTGGCTGAGGATTATCGGTGGTGCGGGTATCATTAAGGTCAACTTCAATCAACGCTTTCTTTTTTGTATGCAGTAATACGATCTCATGGTCATAAACTGCATTAGTTTTAAGTAGTGTTTTTATACGATCGGGGAAAAAACTCAGGTAGATAATATTATCGTCACCATCTGCCATTCGGGTATAAGTCAGGATATCAAAATGATGACCGGCTTTACCGGTGTGCAGTTGTATCGGTTGCGATTTACCAGTTTTAGCAAACTTACGAATATTACTGCGACATGCATCGGTGATGATGCCCTGAAAATCTTCCAGCAGCAATACACCCTTATCGTTGGCAATGCTTAGATTGAGCAGTTCAGGTAGCTGTTTTCGTAGTAGCCTAATCAGTTTTTCCTGCTCAGATTGATCCAGGGGGTTATCCAGTATTGATTGAATATTATTGCGATATAGTTGTGAAAGATTTGCCGCATTCCTGTTCAGATCCTTCAGGTACAGACTGATCTCCTGGGCAGCACCATCGAGTGACGTTTTAACCCGCAGCGTACGTTCCTGCTCGAGCGTTGATTGCTGATTAAAGGTGTACAAAAGAATCAGACCACAGGCAAAAAGCAGGATCGCCAGCAATGCTGTCACCCGGACACTTTGGGTACTATGTGCGAACTGGAATTTCATGTAGATCGATAACGCACCATCATTATTGAAGCGGTTTACGCCTGCTTCGAGATATCTGAATGTCAGACTTAAGTTATCCAGACAGGGCGCGAGGCGTTGCCCTCACTCTATCGTAATCTATATATAGGAGTGTAGAACAGCACAATCCTCTCGAATTGTGCTGTTCTGACGCCTGAAAACAGGCTTAGAGTTGATTATAAGTATAGGAATAAAGCGCCATTTCCGCGCTGGAGGTTCAGGAGAAGTCTTTTAGAGCCCTTGAGGGCCTGCTTAAATTCAGACAAGCTCTTGATTTTTCTACGATTTACTGAGGAAATCACATCGCCTTTGCGCAGGCCGGCGGCCCAGGCCTTACTACCACGTTCGACGTTCAGTATCAGGACTCCTTCGACCCGGCCATACAGACGGGAGCCTTTCTGAATATCACCGAATTCAGCACCCTCGAGCTTGCTATGCAGCGCCTTGCCTTCCTTCATGTCACTGTCGGGTTTACTCACCACAGCAACCAGGTTTTTAGTTTTGCCGTCACGCAGAATCTTGAGTCGAACTTTTTCACCAACCCGTAGCAGGCCGATCACGTTTCTAACATCGGAGGCGTCGCCGATAGCCTTGCCATTTAATTCAACCAGGACATCACCAGTCAGAATACCTGCCTTTTCTGCGGCTGAGCCGGGTAGCACCTGGGTGATGACGGCACCACCATGACTATTTTTCAGGTTGAATGCCTGTGCCAGCTCGGGGGTCAAATCCTGTGCCTGTGCGCCCAGTCGGCCACGATTAACTTCACCGTGTTCGATTAACTGCTGCATCACATTTTTTGCCATGTTGACGGGGATCGCAAAACCAATACCAATGTTGCCGCCACTTTTTGAAAAGATCGCGGTATTGATCCCGATTAACTCGCCGTGCAGGTTGACCAGGGCGCCACCCGAGTTACCGGGATTGATAGAGGCATCGGTCTGGATCAGATCCTCATAACTAACGATACCCAAACCACTACGACCTAAAGCGCTGACAATGCCCGAGGTCACGGTCTGGCTCAAACCAAACGGGTTACCGATCGCCACGGCAAAGTCACCGACGCGCAAACTATCGGAGTTCGCCATTTTAAGTGCGGTCAGGTTGTCTGCCTTGATCTGAATAATCGCCACGTCCGTTTCAGGGTCGGTGCCGATCAGTTTCGCTTTGATCTTACGACCGTCGGATAACGCCACCGTGATCTCGTCGGCTTTTGCGATGACGTGGTTGTTGGTGATGATGTAGCCTTTTTTGGCATCGACGATGACACCAGAACCCAGACTGGAGGTTTTGCGCTCGCGGGGTTGCCTGGGGACATTAAAAAAGCGTCGGAAAATAGGATCATCCATCAACGGATTCATCCTGGTCTTTACTGTTCCGGTTGTGGCCACATTCACCACGGCGGGCAAGGCCTTGTCCAGCATAGGGGCTAGCGTGGGCAGGGTTTGTCCCTGGCTATCCGCGAGCGGCAGCCCGGCCTGGGCCGATGGGCTAAAGGGTAAAAAGACGAACAATTGCAGGCTGAGTACAGCCAGAAAATATTTGAGGATCCTCATTCTCACACCTTATACTATTTTTATTTTGTAGGAGCGGGCTCAGACCGCGATGATACGACAAATATAGACGGTTATCGCGGTCTGAGCCCGCTCCTACATAAACCTGCCCGATAATTTACCCTGTTGAAAGTGGACGCCTTTTCGGAACAGCTATTTAGATCGACTTACGTTCAAGATAAAAGTTCATTTTCAAAAAATGCAACCCGCGCACAAGAACAATGTCCCTGTGCGCGGCCATGGCGTTGCACGTCCTAACTTACGCTCCGTAGCTTACCGCCATTTGCTTAATAGAAGCTTAATGCTGGACTTTAATCTTGCGCGCCTGCACTTTTTCCTGCTTAGGAATAGTGACTTCCAGTACACCGTTGTGGCTCCTGGCTGCAATCTTCTCGGCATCCGCGGTATCAGGCATGTTGAAGCGACGGTAGAAAGAACCATAAGAGCGCTCAACACGCTTGTAGCCTTCTTTCTCTTCTTCCTTGCTGGTCTCGCGTTCACCTTTGATCGTCAGGATGCCGTTTTCCATCTGGACCTCGATATCCTTTGGGTCAACCCCAGGTACATCGGCCACAATGTGAAAGGCCTCTTCACTCTCTTTAATATCGACAGCAGGTGTCCAGTCGCTGGTGGCGATGGCGCTGTCGTTTTCTGCCTGATCACCGAAGCTGGGGAGGCGACGGTCGAATTCTCTGCTCAGTTGGTTTAGCAAACCCCATGGTTCGTAGCGGACTAATGACATGACTATTCTCCTTTTTAAGTGGGTTTAACAAATGGCTCGCCGATTCGGCGTGCGCGTTTTATCAATCTCTGATCTCGATATGGGGATGGCGGTGAAACGATCAAGGACTTGAAAACAAGTTAATTGACCTTAAGTGCGCGTGCCCGATTTGCACTCAAACTGGGTCAAAAGTGAGTACCTGCTCACTGGACAGATTAATAAACAGGGGAATATTAGAGAAACACAAGATATAGTGGTGAGGTTATAAACAGCTTATGAACAAGTCATCCGCAGGATATCCACAGAGTTTTTAACTCATTGATTAATAAGCTATAAAAAACATCATAAATTAAGTATACAGGCTATTGACAGATCTGTCACTTAGGCCTAAATTCAGAACAGCACTACATCTTGTGTCTTAAGAAAATACCACTCTTAGCACACCTTAAATATGGCCAAAAGCCTTTTAAAAACAATGTACTAGAGCAACTGGCTGCCGTTTCCCCCGATGGCAGCCAGACGACCAATAATAATCGCAGGTCTGTCCGTATGGGCAAGAGGAAATAACACGCATGAAGAGCGCACACTTGAAAGAAGTGAACCACCATTCCGCCGCTAACATTACATTTCAAGACGCATCCCTCGACATCTGGGATGTTAAGTACAGACTGAAAGACAAAGACGGTCAGGCCATTGACCAGAACATCGACGAAACCTACCAACGGATTGCCCGTGCGCTGGCCGATGTCGAAGAAACCGAACAACGCCAGCACTGGTACGAAGAATTTTTATGGGCCCTGCGCCATGGCGCGATCCCGGCGGGGCGCATTACCTCGAATGCCGGTGCGCAGGAACACAAACCGGCGACCTCCACCATTAACTGTACGGTCTCGGGCACGGTGCGCGATTCGATGAACGACATTCTCAATAAAGTGCATGAAGCGGGTTTGACGCTGAAAGCAGGCTGTGTCGCACCGGGGACCTGGGTGATGACCGAGCAGGGTTTAGTGACCGCAGATGAAGCGGTGCAACAACAACATGAAATGATCATGGCTTATGATCGTGACAGCGGTGTCTTTGAAATGCGTCGCATCGAAAAGCACATGACGACCCACGTGTCTCGTAATGAAAATATTGAAATTGTTGCTAACAACACTTCTTTGAAGACATCGGTTAAACATCCAATCCTGGTTTACCGTAATGAAAAGCTGACTTATGTACGTGCTGATGAAGTTACCGTTAATGATGCGTTGGTACAGCACCAGCTGGCCTGGCAAGCCGATTCCGAGTACGCCGCAACCCGCGCCTGGTTTGCCGGTGCTCATCTGGGGGATGGCAGTGCTTACGAGAAAAAAATAGATTACCGTCCATCCCGTCCGGCCTGGGCAGAACGTGCAAAGGCTCTGGGCCAACGTTTTGTGTTTAAGATACGTGCTGCAGAACGTGAGGTTGTTGAGCGCTATGCAGAGTTTTTTCAACAATTTGCCGGTTCACAGGCGAATGTCGTTGCCGCAACAACGGTAAATGGTACGGCGGTATGGGATTATTCTGTGGCGAGCTTTGAGGCGAGCAAAGCCGTTAAACTTATCGATCATCAAACCGGCAAAAAGACCGCGCACTTACACGTGCCAAAATGGATAAGCACTCATCCAGATAAATATTTTTTACCTTTTCTGGCTGGATTGATTGATACGGATGGCACCGTTAGTAAAGAAAATGGTAGCGCCAGCATCGCCACCCAAAACCGCTCCTTTGCCGAAGAACTGAAATCCTTGCTGGGTTTGTTTGGCGTTCATGCGGCTCTGACACAACGCAAGCCACGCGATCACGTTTATCAAGGTAAACTTATTCGTGACAGCGGTGGCGTCATGCTGAAGATCTCCGATTCGGCATTCTTACAAGATCTAGCGGTTTACATGGCCGACAGCGGTAAGTGCAAGCGAATCAAACAACATGCGTCCCAGTCGGGTCAGTATGATCGTTATGTGATGACCAAAGGTTTACGTGTGGCCCTGACCAATATTTGTAATGAGGTTTCACATAAGCAACGTCAGACTTATGGTTTTTATCATCGTTATCATAAAGCGCATATCATCAGTCGTGTCTGGTTAGATCGCTGGCAGCAGACCTTTCCCCAATTACGCTCACTGATTGATCGCGTACGTACATTGCGCCCGGTAACCAGCATTCAACGGAACCTTGATTTGCCTGAAACATTTTATGATTTTAAGGTAGAAAAGCACAACAACTATCTGGCCGGTAATGCCGGTTTAATGGTGATTCATAACTGTGGTATCGGTTATGAGTTTTCGACCCTGCGCCCAAAAGGGGCCTATGTTTCAGGTGCCGGTGCCTATACCTCTGGGCCGCTGTCGTTCATGGATATCTACGACAAGATGTGTTTCACCGTTTCCTCAGCAGGGGGTCGTCGCGGTGCACAAATGGCTACCTTCGATGTGGGGCATCCGGATGTAAAAGATTTCATCCGTGCCAAACGCGAAGATGGACGTCTGCGGCAATTTAACCTGTCGCTATTAATCACCGACGATTTTATGCACGCCGTCGAGAACGATGACGACTGGCCGTTGGTGTTTCCGATGGATGAAAAGGAAGTCGCAGAACAAAAACTGGATCTCAACAATCCCGCCGAGGTCATCTGGCGCGACTGGCCCGTAAAAGAAGGCTACGTCAGCAACGACGAAGGTCTGGTCGCCTGTAAAGTCTACAACACGATCAAGGCACATCATCTCTGGGACATGATCATGACCTCGACTTATGACTTTGCCGAGCCGGGGTTTATCCTCATCGATAAAGTCAACGAGATGAACAACAACTGGTTCTGCGAGACCATTCGTGCGACCAATCCCTGTGTGACCGCGGATACCCGTTTACACACACAGTATGGCCAGGTGCCCATTGGTGAGCTTTATCAATCGGGTGTTGAACTTGAAACTACGGTTGATCATCGGGCGCTGGGTAAAGAACAAAAAGGCTGCGATACACGCTCTGCGGTACCGGCCTTTATGACGGCCAGGGAAGCGGATGTTTATCGCGTTACCACCAAAGAAGGTTATGAAATCAAGGCAACCGAGTGGCATGATTTTTATACTGCACGCGGCAAAATCAAATTGCGCGACTTGCAGCCAGGTGACTCATTGCTTGTGCAATCTGGCAAAGGTCAGTTTGGTGATCAAGGTTCTGCGGAGCTGGGTATGTTGTTAGGGCTGATCGCGGGTGATGGCCACTTTACCAATCGTGGTGCAGGCAAAGAAGCGGCGATTGTGAATTTCTGGGGCAAAGACTGTGAATTGGCACCGCAGATTGTTAGCTATGTAAACACGCTAATTGCGGATGTTGCCGGGACGACAAGGGTTTATCAGGTATCGTCGGTGGCGGTGCCTGATCGAAACCATCTGTTCGTACGCTCGGTTATTCTTGCGCGTGTGCTTGAGCACTATGGTTTCACTCGTAAAACCAAATTACAGGTGCCCGAGGTTGTCTGGCGTGGCTCAGAAGCGTGTGTTAAAGGTTATATACGCGGTTTATTTCAGGCTGATGGTACCGTGAATATTTCAGAAAAGAGTCAGAGTTGCTCAGTTCGTCTTGCTTCCAGCAAGAAGAGCTTACTCAAGGATGTGCAGACCCTGGTCGCCAACTTTGGCGTGTTCAGCCGCATCCACAAACGTCGTGATGCCGGAGAACGCCTGCTTCCCGACGGAAAGGGTGGACGCAAAAAATATCAATGTAATGCTGACTATGAGTTGATCATTGATGGTAAGTCACGCGATCAATTTATGTCAGAGATTGGTTTTCTACTGGATTACAAAAATGACCGCTATCGTGACTGGGCAGAAGGACGTCCCTTGCGTAAGACGCAATCATTTACCGCGACAATAGACGGGGTTGAATATGTTGGCCGTGAAGCGGTCTTTGATACGACCCAACAAGACCACAATACGGTTATTTTCAATGGCCTGGTGACAGGGCAATGCGGAGAGCAGCCATTACCACCTTATGGCTCCTGCCTGTTAGGTTCTATTAACTTGACCAAGTTTGTGCGCGACCCCTTTACCGACAAAGCGGCCTTCGACTGGGACGAGTTCAACAAGACCGTCGGCATCTTCACCCGCATGCTCGACAACGTCGTCGAGATCAACGGCCTGCCACTGGAAGGCCAAAGTAACGAGATCGTGCACAAGCGTCGTCATGGCATGGGTTTTCTGGGTTTGGGATCCACCGCCACCATGTTGCGGATGAAATACGGCTCAGAAGAGTCCGTCGCCCTGACCGAAAAGATCAGTCAGGAACTGGCGGTTAGCGGTTGGCGTGCGGCGTTGGAGCTGGCCAAAGAAAAAGGTCCGGCACCGATCATGAACGAAGATTTTGTCATTGATGCCGACATGTTACGCAAACGCCCCGAGTTGGCGGAAGACGGTTTCAAGGTCGGCGACAAGATCAAGGGCAAGGTACTTCACGCAAAATACAGCCGGTACATGCAGCAGCTTGCCGAGGTCGATCCCAAACTGGTTGAGCAACTGGCCAGGACCGGCGCACGCTTTACTCACCATTCATCTATTGCCCCGACGGGCACGATTTCACTCTCACTGGCGAATAACGCCAGCAACGGCATCGAGCCCTCCTTTGCCCACCACTACTTTCGCAACGTGATCCGCGAAGGTAGAAAGACCAAAGAGAAAATCGATGTCTATTCTTTTGAACTACTCGCCTACCGTGAGATGATCAACGAAAAGGCCGTACCTTACAGCGAAAAAGACGACGAGCAGTTACCCGAGTACTTCATCACCGCCGAAGACATCACGCCAAAGGAACACGTCGACATCCAGGCCGCGGCGCAAAAGTGGGTGGACTCGTCCATCTCCAAGACCGCCAACGTGCCCACCGACTTTCCGTTTGCTGAGTTCAAGGATATCTACACCTACGCCTACAAAAAAGGCCTCAAGGGTTGCACCACCTTCCGCTTTAACCCCGAGGCCTTCCAGGGCGTGCTGGTGAAAGAATCCGATCTGGAAAACACCACCTACAAGTTCACGTTGGATAACGGTGAGACAGTAGAAGTGAAAGGTAACGAAGAGATCGAGTACGACGGTGAAGTGCATACCGCTGCGAACTTATACGATGCCCTCAAGGAGGGGTATTATGGAAAATTTTAGCCAGGCCATAGATTAAGACTGCGAGGAAACAGGTCGTCTCGCAATAGTGAGTAAAAGCAGTAAGGATAAAGGAAAAATACGGACACACGAGGACCTACACCATGACACTGACACAACGGATTACAGAAGTACTACAGCAGCGCAAGATCATGCAGGAAAGGCGTGAGCGTGAAGAAAAAAGAGAGCGCCTGGTTGCACAGATCACTTACATGCAACAAAGAAAGACACGGACGCAGCTGCAGTAACAGGCTTAAACCGGTTTACAACAAAGAAAGTGCACCAAGCCCTTGTCGTACCCTCCCCCTGCTTAGGGGGGAGGTGTAGGGTTATTAATTTCAGGTAATAAATCAGGAGCCGCAATGACGACCACCCAGCGTTCGATGGCAACACAACAACAACGCCGACAGCTGCAACAGCAGCGTCGCGCACAGCAACAACAGCAGAGGATCAGGAGACAATGTCAGCAATTAAAATTGGAAAGAAAATAGTCGGCTACGCGGTCGCAAAAGACGACGCCGATGACAAGGCCGCAGAAGCTGCGCTGGCTGCTGCGCGTGGCGCAGAGGAAGAAACCAATGTCGTGCAAATGCACGAAAAACTCGAACGCCCCGATATGCTGCTCGGCAGCACCTACAAGATCAAAACACCGCTCACCGAACATGCTTTATATGTAACGATCAACGATGTGATCTTAAACCCCGGCACCGAACACGAACTGCGCCGCCCGTTTGAGATCTTCATCAACTCAAAAAACATGGACCACTTCCAGTGGATCGTCGCCCTTACCCGAATTATCAGTGCCGTGTTTAGAAAAGGCGGTGACGTTACCTTTCTGGTCGAAGAGCTTCACTCGGTATTCGACCCACGCGGCGGTTACTTCAAGAAGGGGGGTAAATACATGCCCTCACTCGTCGCCGAGATCGGCGACGCCATCGAACGCCACCTGAAAATGATCGGCATGCTCAAAGACGACGGCCTCGACAAACACCAGCAAAAACTGGTCGAAGAAAAACGCGCCCAGTATGAAAAATCCATCAAAGTAGCCGAAGAAACCACCGCCAATGACTTCCCCGACGGCGCACAACTGTGTGGCAAGTGTCAGACCAAGGCCGCGATTAAGATGGATGGGTGTTTGACGTGTTTGAATTGTGGAGATTCGAAGTGTGGTTAACTTCTTATGTCTCCCTCTAACGATTCATTGATACCTCCCCCTCTCCCCCCGGGAGAGGGTTGGGGTGAGGGGGATTCCCGTCATTCCTGCGCGCATACTCACTATTTATTTTTTTGTATGGCACTATGGGCGGGAATCTAGAAAATTAAAATAATAAAAGCAGCTTCGGCTGCTTTTTATGATTAGATGTTATGTCAAATGATTAAGAAAGCAAAATTTGAGTTGTGCAATATTGATGCGGTTGAGTATTTATCTCAACTACATAGTGATTCAATTGACCTTGTAATAACGGATCCACCATATGAATCGTTAGAAAAGTATCGATCAATTGGTACTACTACGCGTTTGAAAAATAGTAAGGCATCAAGTAATGTTTGGTTTGAAATTTTCCATGACAATCGGTTTCCTGATTTATTTAGAGAGATTTATCGAGTCATGAAGAAGAATACACACTTGTACGTATTCTCTAACCAAGAATCTATGTTTGTTATTAAACCAATTGCGGAAGCAGCAGGCTTTAAGTTCTGGAAACCAATAGTGTGGGATAAAGTTAAAATTGGTATGGGTTATCATTATCGTGCGAGATATGAATTTATTCTATTCTTCGAGAAAGGTAAACGAAAACTTACTAATCTTGGTATTCCTGATGTATTGCAAGTTCCAAGAATTATGCGCGGGTATCCAACTGAAAAACCTGCCGAGCTGAATGAAATACTTGTAAAGCAAAGTAGCAATGCTGGAGAACTTATTCTAGATCCCTTCATGGGCTCAGCAAGTGCTGGTGCAGCAGCAATTAAAGAAGGCCGAGATTTCCTGGGGAATGATCTTTGTAGTGAAGCAGTGGATGTTGCTAGAGCCCGCCTGAAAGAAATTGATGGCATAGAGTCGAACAGTCTTCTAGATACTGAAGAGAAAGAGGAGAGGTATATTCAGCACGAATTGTCGATTTAAGGGAGGGGTGTAACATGACTGGACATGAATATGCAGATTTAATTGCTGCCTATATAACACAGTCGTTTGGGAGTAGAGGAATAGTTGTATACCGTGAAGTGAACGTCGGCACTTCAATTATAGGTAAAAATAGAAGAATAGACGTATTTATCCACTCCGATGCCACTCAAAAGGCTATGGCTCTTGAGTGTAAATTTCAGGGCGGTCAAGGCACTGCCGATGAAAAAATACCCTATGCGTTGGATGACGTAAAAGCAATGTGGATGCCTGCTTGTATTGTTTACGCAGGCGAAGGTTTTTCTCAAGGAGTATTACATATGCTGCAAGGTTCGGAGTTTTCAGCTTATTGTCTCCCAGAACCAACAACTTTGAACCATAATTCAAACACAAAAGAATTGGATCACATTCTTGCGAGTGTATTTGGATGGTGGGATATTATTTTGGCTAATAAAAACTCTTTCGATATAGGTAACTGGTCTCCGGCTATAGAGTAGGAAAAATAAAAAACGGAGTAAAAAGTGGAGGGGTTATGATTCCAGATATGGATCCATCAAAGATAGTCGCGATGATTGAGAATCTTTTTGGCCTAAGGCTAGGACGATTCCTTGCTATATCTCTCCTTGCAGCTCGCCAGGCTCGGGAGTTGAGAGCGATAGCGAGTCTCAACGTTCAGGTTTGCTGTAGAATAGGGAGGCCGTGATGAATGTGGGTGTGTCTTTTATGTGGTGTTAATCGCAGCCATTTTCATTGTGTTTTAGCGGTACTGTTAAAGGATAAAAAAATACATGGGTGCTAATTGGAATACTAGCTATAACTCCTTGGCTATTAATATAGGATTCACGTAACCAGGAAATTTGGTGAGGAGCGTATAGTGGACTTAGAAAAGCAAAAAAATGTTTGTACCCAAAAAAGATTGCCAAGGATATAATATCAATGAACAGCAAAAATGACCTCTTTAGTAATTTCAAAATGATGATGGGTATGATTACCCTGATATGGGTAGTCATTGCTATGATCCTTGCCTATAACATATACCGCATACCCGGTCCGATTACTGATGCGGCAGCGTTATTGTCACTTGTCGCCGCGGTTGGTGCAAGCTTTGGCGGGCTCGGTACCTATTTGTGCAAAACGTGGGGGATTGTCGTTTACGTAGTCGCGGTGTTGATCCCGGTCATTCGATCTCTGTATTTTTGGATCAACGGGGAGAGTACAAACGTCTCGTTCACCTACCTGCTTTTACTCTTGATCTATGGGATTGCTGTCTGGGTCAATTGGAATGCATTTTCAAAAAAACTTGATGGCGATACTAAAGCTTAGGAGGATCTATTATTGCGGTCCATTAACACTTAAAGTCTTAAATTTAATATCTGATTAAAAACATGATGTAATTAAACATCTTATAGGGAGAACAAAAATGAGTGAAGAAAAAAACTTGGAAATGGTTATTCAACGTATGACTGAGGAAAGTGAGAAAGAGCTTGCTTCCAATCCTCAAGCAGACCTGGGAAGATGCAGAATAAAAGCTGTAGGTGGTTACACAGATTGCAAGGCAAATATAACTGAAAGTGCGTGTGATGGAGAGAAAGGTCCAGGAATCACTTCTGAGTGGAAAAAAAATCCGGCTGGTGAAGAATTAAAATGCCCATGATTGTGTAGCCAGTCTCTCAGGGTCGGACCACATTATCTTCTTTCGAATATTTAGGGTCAGAGTCAAAACTCTAGCGTGATAACAGGGGAAACGGATGACGGAAAATCCATACAGCTCGCCAGGCTCGGAAGTAGAGAGCGATAGCGAGTCTCAACGTTCAGGTTCGCTCTGGAAGGGGATCTTGTTTGGGGGCTTGGCGGATTTTGGTGGCACCATGGTCATGAGCACGATCATGCTTTTTATCTATATAGCACGGATCTGGTCGCCGGATATGACACCAGAATATATGGAGGACGTCATCAAGCGGTACACACAAGACATGACAAGCTTTAGTAATATCTGGAGTTATATTAGCCTTTTCTTTGGCTTAGGTTTTTCAGTGTTGGGTGGTTATGTCTGCGCCATTTTTGCCAGAGAAAGATGGAAAAAGGCCGTGTTGATACTTGTCGCTATAATGTCAGGTTATGGGCTACTGGCGGG